>WNFV01009397.1_pt1 | contig 10823 bp, 10 predicted proteins | sample 5400101 | NCBI WGS metagenome assembly WNFV01 (sample SAMN13153361, study PRJNA577476) | soil metagenome | isolation source: 115 cm soil or saprolite under grassland replicate 1 | place: USA:California | collected 2016-06-15
GCGCCGGTGGTCGACGTGTTCGCGGTCTACGGCATGTTCTTCCTCGACCCGCTGCGGATCCTCGCGCTCTGGCTCGGTTTCCTCGGGCTCCAGGGCGCGATGGGCTGGTACGCGTTCCGCCTCGACGGCGAGTCGGCCCGGCCGTTGTGGAGCCTCCCGCTGCAGCAGTTCGTCTATCGCCAGCTGATGTACCTCGTCGTCATCCAGTCCGTCTTCACCGCCCTCACCGGCTACCGCCTCCGCTGGCAACGCATGGAACGCTACGGCTCCCTCCAAGCCCCACTCAGCTCCCGCTGACGTGTGTACGACGCGCCGCCGGGTCAGGCCCGGGTGATCCCTGCAGCTGGCGTCGCATCCCGGTCGTGTGTGCGCAGTTCCACAGGTCGGCCTCGCGTGTGCGAAAACTGCCGTGGAAACCCTGCCGGCGAAGTGGATCCGCGCACACACGAGGCCGACCTGGCAGTCCGCGCACACACGAGGCGGACCGGGAAGTGATGACTTGGTACGACGTGCCGCCAGGTCAAGCCCGGGTGAACAGGCCGGTGCGCAGTAGTGCGGACACGTCGCGGGTGTCGATCTGCAGCACGTCGCCGCGGCGCACGCCGTAGGTCCGCCCGGTCGCGCTGCCACGCACGCTGGCCGGGCGGGTGCCCGTGTAGCGCAGCCGGGTGGTACCCGGGCCGGATCGTGTCGCGCCAGGCGTGCCGGTCCGGCCGGTGCCGGCCCGGATCGTGCCGGGCGTTGCGGATGCCGCGCCGTACATCTTGGTGGCCGCGGCGCGGCCCTTACCGCAGCAGCTCATCGTCGTCCTCCATGTCGTTGTCGAAGGCAACTGTCGCGGTGCCGCCCGCCAGCCGTTCGGCCAGACAGGCGGCGCCGGACAGCGCCAGCCAGGTCACCAACAGCTCGCTCGGCCGGCCGCGCCTGACGACGTACGGCGTCAGAGGCGCGGCGACCCACATGCTCAGGCAGTCGAAGCAGTCGAGCGCCTGGCCGAGCAGGCCCGGCCCCGCCGCCTCGCGGAGCCGGACGACCACCTCGCCCGGGCCGTCCTCGTACGCCAGCAGGTGGGTCACCCGCCAGGTCGCGAGGCCGGCCAGGACGAGGCGAGCCGTACCGTTCACCCCCGGGCCTCGACGATGCCGTGGCCGACCGGCACGTCGTCGCGAGGTCCGCAGACGCCGACGCCGATCGTGTACTCGGACAGGTTGTGGTGATCGGCACTGCCGGAGCAGCTGACGACCGTCCGCTTCCACGCCCGCAGCTCGAGCTGGTAGCAGCACGGCTCCGGGAAGGCCGCCGCGGCCGGCACCACCAGCCGCATCGTGCCGCCGCGCCAGGTCGGTTGCGCGGCACCCTGGCCGAGTGCCTCGCCGTACGTCGGCCCGACGTAGTCGCCGGACAGCAGCGTGAGTGACGCCCCCGGCAGGGTGCGCAGCGGCAGCAGCTGGACCTCGGCGTTCTCGGCGTACGTCGCCTTGAGCTCGTAGAGAGCGAGGTGCCCGTCCGGATCGTTCGCGAAGAAGTCGATCTCGAGCACGCCGGTCCGGTCCGACACCACCTCGCACGGCGAAACCTCGACACCGTTGACCCGTACCGCGATCACGTCGGTGTCCGGCTCGGTGACACAGCTGTGCACGGTGCCTGCACCGCACGGGTGCGTCGGGCTGGTCGGGTGCGCCGGGTCCGGCTCGAGCCGGTTGTCGAAGGTGAGCACCCAGCCGTTCTCGATCTCGGTCTCGCAGACCGGCAGCACCCGCGGGTCGGTGATCGTGCCGCCCCCGCCGTCGTGCCAGCCGACCACCCGGAACCGGTAGGTGCCGTCGCCGAACTTCGTCGAGTCGATCGGCACGACCAGGTCCGCGTTGGTGGTCCAGAACGCCGCCGTCGGCAGGCCCGTCGTCGCCTCGTAGTGCTCGCGGCTCTCGACGACGAGGTGCCCCGACATGGTGGTGAACGGGAAGCCCACGTCGCCGTGGGTCCACAGCGGGTTCCACGGACCGGGCGGCCGCAGCCAGTGCCGGCTGAAGCTGACCGCCCCGCCGGGCGGCATCGGCCCGAAGCCGCCACCGGAGTCGACCTCGATCTCGTAGTAGTCGACGCCGGTCATGACGTTCGCCTTGTGCACGGTCACGCCGCCGGCGAACGGCCGGTCACCGTTCCATACCGGGCTCCCGGCCGGCACGGCGTTCGGGTAGAGGTATCCCACCGGAGCCGGATCGGCGCCGGGGTTGCCGCCGATCGTGTCGATCGAGGCCCCGCAGATGCTCGAGATGTCGAGGCACTCGCCCTCGTGGCACGGCTGTTCCGGGCAGATCGGCCGGCAGCAGGCGAGGTCGTTCGCGACCAGGGCCACGTCGAGCGGGGTGACGTTCCAGCGCGTCTGCAGCACCGACTCGTCGTAGATCACCGTGCCGGGCTGGTCGCAGTCCTGCGTGACCCGGAAGATCAGGTCCGGCGTGCAGTCCCACCACGGCCACCACGGCACGTACGGCCACACCCGCAGCGCTTCCAGCTCGCTCGCGGCCGGCAGTACGGCGAGCAGCTTGTCCCGCAGGCCTTCCAGCCGCGGCGCGTCGTGGGCGGTCAGCGGCTTGTTCGTCGGGATGCCTTCGGCGGCGAGCAGCTTGCTGAAGGGCTCCAGGCTCGGCTGTGCCGTGGTCCGTCCGAGCTCGATCCGCGGGTCGCGTTCCAGCACCGGCTTGATCCGGTCGACGAGGATCGGGTCGAACTTCCACGCGCGGTACTTCCACCACCACCAGGGCCAGCGTCCGCAACACCAGCGGAACTTGATCTCGAACGCGCCGTTGATGTCCGTGGTGTCACACCCGACCTGCTCGGTGCTGGACCACCACCACAGCCAGTCCACGTCGTTCGCGCACACCAACGCACCCGGCACCGGGCTGCCGTCGGCGCACACCACCCGCCCCCGGACGACGTACTCGCGACACCAGAACGGCCACCACCACCAGAAGTACGGGCTGATCCGGATCGGGTCGATGACCGCCTTCGTGTCCTTCCAGACCCGGCCGGGCACGTCGACCGCGATCGTCTGTGACTGCGTGAGCTCCTCGTCGCTGGCGCTCGCCGGTCCGACGAGGACCCGGAGCGCCCCGGGTTGCTCAGCGAACGACAGCGCTACCGACTGCTGGCCGCCCGCGCGGACCGTGACCGTCTCCATGGCCGCCGTCCCGCCCTTGCCGATCGCGACCACGCGCAACTCCTGCGCTTCCCCCTTGCCGATCGCGGTCGCGTCGAGTGGCACCTCGAGGACGTATCCCCGTTCCTTGGTGCCGGTTGTCTTCCGTGCTGCCATGACCGTTCTCCCCCTTGTGTGTAAGGGGTTTCGCACGTTCCCGATGTACGGCGTGCCGGCCCGGCGACTACCGCGCCCACGCACCATCGCCCGCCCGCGCAGGTGCGCGAGCAGGGTGTGGTGGAGAACTCCGAACGGCATCACCGGCCGCTCAACGGTCGCCCCCGCAAACCCCCAGTTACGTTGAGAGTGCGCTCGCTCACAGTATGTGTCAAGGCCTTACGCCAGCAGCGCGCGGCTGCTCGCGCGGCGCGGCGGGTGGGCCGACGTGTCATGACCGCGGACCCGGACACCGCGAGACGGCGCACCCAGGCTCATCCACGAGAGCCCAGAAAAAATTCGGACGGCGATGTCGAGAACCCGTGCCTGGCTCCGTCCCCGCGGTGAACGCGACCAAAATGGGTCGCACCAGCACCGAGGAGAAACACTATGGCTAAGTACTTGCTGCTCAAGCACTACCGCGGCGCCCCGGCTTCGGTCAACGACGTGCCGATGGACCAGTGGACGCCGGAGGAGATCTCGGCCCACGTGCAGTACATGCGCGACTTCGCGGCCCGTCTCGAGGGGACCGGCGAGTTCGTCGACGGTCAGGCGCTCGCGCCCGAGGGGACGTTCGTCCGGTACGACGGCGAGGGTCGCCCGCCGGTCACCGACGGCCCGTTCGCCGAGACCAAGGACCTCATCGCCGGCTGGATGGTGATCGACGTCGACAGCTACGAGCGCGCCATCGAGCTGGCCGGCGACCTGTCGGCCGCCCCAGGGGCGGGCGGCAAGCCGATCCACGAGTGGCTCGAGGTACGCCCGTTCCTGGCCGAGCCGCCCACCATCACGGAGTGACCTCTCAGATGAACGAGGTTCTGCTCCGGAGCCTCACGCCGAGCGTGCTCGGGATCCTCGTCCGCCGCGGAGCCGACTTCGCGGCGGCCGAGGACGCCGTGCAGGACGCGCTGGTCGAGGCGGTCCGCGTCTGGCCGGCCGACCCGCCGCGGGACCCGAAGGGCTGGCTGGTCACCGTGGCCTGGCGCCGGTTCCTCGACGCGACCCGGGCCGACGCCGCCCGCCGCCGGCGTGAGGACCTCGTCGACGAGGAGCCGGCGCCCGGGCCCGCGCCCGCGGTGGACGACACGCTCCAGCTCTACTTCCTGTGCGCCCACCCGTCGCTGACGCCGTCGTCCGCGGTCGCGGTCACGCTGCGCGCCGTCGGCGGGCTGACCACCCGCCAGATCGCCCAGGCCTACCTGGTGCCCGAGGCGACCATGGCGCAGCGCATCAGCCGGGCCAAGCGCACCGTCTCCGGCGTGCGGTTCGACCAGCCCGGCGACGTCGCCACCGTGCTGCGCGTCCTCTACTTGGTCTTCAACGAGGGCTACTCCGGCGACGTCGACCTCGCCGCCGAGGCCATCCGGCTCACCCGGCAGCTCGCGGCCGCGATCGACCACCCCGAGGTGGCGGGACTGCTCGCCCTCATGCTGCTCCACCACGCCCGGCGCGCCACCCGGACCACGCCCGACGGCAGCCTGGTGCCGCTCGCCGAGCAGGACCGTGGCCGGTGGGACACTGAGTCGATCGCCGAGGGCGTCGAAGTCCTGCAGGCGGCCCTCGCCCGCGACCGGCTGGGCGAGTTCCAGGCCCAGGCCGCCATCGCGGCACTCCACGCTGACGCGCCCACCGCCGAGGAGACTGACTGGGTGCAGATCGTCGAGTGGTACGACGAGCTCACGCGCCTGACCGACAGCCCGATCGTCCGGCTCAACCGCGCGGTGGCCGTCGGCGAGGCCGACGGACCGCGCGCCGGCCTGGCGGCGCTCGCGGCGCTGGACGCCTCACTGCCCCGCCACGCCGCGGTGGCGGCGTACCTCCACGAGCGCGACGGCGACCTGGTGACGGCGGCACGGCTGTACGCCGAGGCGGCCCAAAAGGCACCTAACCTCGCCGAGCGCGACCACCTGATGCGCCAGGCCGCCCGGCTCAACTCCCGCCGGTGTCGCTGACAGGTCGCGCTCGGAACTTCCCGCAGCACTCGGCGCGGCCCGGTGGCCAGAGCGGTCGCCTCAAAGTGAGTAGGCGGGTCGAGACCAGCTGCACGACGACCGCTGACCACTCTCCCGGGCGACTCGTCGGCCCGTACACCGCGGCGGGGGAGGCTGAGTTGGGCCGGCTGACCGTCGACCGTCACGCCCCCGCGCGGTAGCGGACGTCGTCGAAAGGCCAGCGTGTCGACAACCAGGCCGCGACGGCGCCGTGCAGCGGGCCGTCCAGCTCGGCGTGGTCCGCGCTCACCCAGGAGCGGACGTCGGTGACCTGCTCATCGGTGCGCGACGGGTAGATGTACACGCAGCCGATCACCTGGCCGGCATCGTCGAGGACGGTGTACGTGAATCCGGCCCGGTTCGCGAAGTCGTGCGCGTGGCGTCTCAGGTCGCGCAGGTTCTCCGCCAGGCTCAGGCCGTCGGCCGGCGGCCAGCCTCGCTCCTGGAAACCCGGCGTCGACCTGATGTGCTCGATGCTCGACATCCACGCGGCGTGGTCGGCCTCGTTGTGCTGCGGCCCGAGCGGCTCCAGACGGAACCCGTCGCAGGTCAGGCCGGTGGGGACATCGAAATCAGCAGGCACGAAGGAGGGTGCGGACACACCGCGAACGCTACCGCCGCGGCGGTTTGTGACACTGGGTTCATGGCGGACAAACGCCTGACCGAGTACGAGCGCAAGCGCGACTTCAGCAAGACGAAGGAGCCGCGTGGCGGGCGGCGACGCAAGCGCAAGGACCCGCCGATCTTCGTGATCCAGAAGCACGACGCGCGCCGGTTGCACTACGACGTACGGCTCGAGGTCGACGGCGTGCTGAAGTCGTGGGCGGTGCCGCGCGGCCCGTCGATGAACCCGGCCGACAAGCGGCTCGCCGTTCCGACCGAGGACCACCCGATGGAGTACGCGTCGTTCGAGGGCCTGATCACGCCCGGCGAGTACGGCGGTGGCGCGGTGATCGTCTGGGACGCCGGCGTGTACGACGCGCTGCCGCACTCGGACGGCACCGAGCGGGACATGGCCCAGGCGATCGAGGACGGTCACTTCAAGGTCTGGCTGCACGGCGTGAAGCTCAACGGTGGCTGGGCCCTGACCAGAACAAGTGCCGACGGCAACTGGTTGATGGTCAAGCTCAAGGACAGCCAGGCCGACGCACGCCGCAACCCGGTCTCGACCAGGCCGGAGTCGGTGCTCACCGAGCGCACCATCGAGGACGTCGCCGCCGGCCGCTGATCACCGCCCGGGCAGCACCGTGTCGAGGTGGCTGCGCAACTCACGGGCGATGTCGTCGAGCGGCTGCGGGCTGCGCTCGGCCCGCGCCAGCATCAGCGCGCCTTCGACCGCGGCGACGACCAGCGACGCGAGCCGGCGGGCCTGCGCGGTGGTCGCGCCGTCGCGGGTGAAGGTCGTCGCGAGCGCCTGGCGCCAGCCCGTGAACGCCTCCGCGACGACCGCGTCCAGCGCCGGCTCCTGGTCGAGTGCGACGGCAGCCACCGCGCACCCGGACGAGTAGTCGCTCGCCACCAGCGCGTCGCGTGAGCTCGTCACGAACAGGGCGACCGTGTCCGCCGCGGACTGGCCGGCGAGTGCCGAGGCGACTCGACCTGCGTACCACCGCAGGGCCTCGGTCGCGAGTTGCTCCTTGCCACCGGGGAAGTGGTGGTAGATCGACCCGCGCGGGGCTTCGCTGCGGTCGAGTACGTCGTGGAACGACGTGGCCGCGTAACCCCGCTCGCGGAACAGGGCGACGGCTGCTCGCACCATGCGTTCCCGGCTGTCGGCTGGCATCGCACCTCCTTGACTATGAGGGTGATCATAGAACACGCTGGGGCCGTTATGACGATTGGCATAGAGGAGGCGGCGATGCAGCAGTTGGTGCTCTACAAGCCGGGCAGGGCCGAGTGGCGGGAGGTGCCGGCGCCGGTCCGCACCGGGCCGGACGACGCGCTGGTCCGGCCGCTCGCCGTCGCAACCTGCGACCTGGACACCGCGATCAACGCCGGCGCGTTCCCGATGCGGTACCCGTACGCGCTCGGGCACGAGGTGGTCGCCGAGGTGACCGAGGTCGGTGAGGCCGTCGGAACGGTGCGGCCGGGCGACGTGGTCGCCGTTCCGTTCCAGATCTCCTGCGGGCAGTGCGCGGCCTGCCGGCGCGGGCAGACCCGCGACTGCGCGAGCGTGCCACCCGCGTCGATGTACGGCCTCGGTCGCCTTGGCGGCGACTGGGGTGGCGCGATGTCCGACGCGCTCCGGGTCCCGTACGCCGACGCCATGCTGATCCCGCTCCCCGCCGGTGTCGAGCCCGCCACCGTCGCGAGCCTGGACAACATTCCGGACGGCTGGCGCGCCGTAGCGCCCTACCTCGTCGGCGAGGCCGACCCGGACCGGCGCCGAGTGCTCGTCGTCGGCCAGCAGTCGATCGGCCTGTACGCGGTGGCGATCGCGCGCGCCCTCGGCGCCGACGTCACCTACCTGGACCGGTCCGACGCCCGCCTGGCGCTGGCCGAGCGGCTCGGCGCCACCGTGCTGAACCGGGCGGACACCGAGCGGCTCGGCGTCTTCCCGATCACCGTCAGCACGGACGCCACTCCCGACGGACTGCGCCTCGCGCTGACCTCGACCGACCGCGGCGGTGTCTGCACCGACACCGGCATCTTCGCGGGCGACGTCACCGTGCCGCTGCGGGACATGTACGTCGCCGGGATCACCTTCGTCACGGCCCGCGCCGACGCCCGCACCGACCTCCCGGCCGTCCTCGACCTCGTCGCCACCGGCCGCCTCGACCCCTCGATCATCACCGCCGAAACCGCCACGTGGTCAGAAGCCCCCGAGGCCTGGTCCGCGCACACCAACAAGCTCGTCATCACCCGCTAACCCGAAGTTACGTCTGCTCTGGCATGGCAAACCCCCTGTTGACCAGGGGGTTTGCTGTTTTCGTGGCGGCTGGGTTCTGTCTACTTCATGTTCAGCGGGATGGCGGTGTCGAGGAGTTCGAAGACGCGGCGCTGGGTTGGGGTGGGGGCGGCCAGGGTGGGCACGATGGGTCCGTCGGGGCCGCCGTATTGGATGTCGTTGCGGGTCAGGGTGGCCAGGTGGTCGAGCAGGGCGCGGAAGGACCGCACCGGCTGGTCGGTGTCGTCTTTGCGGCGTGAGGCCTTGCGGGTCGCGGCCTCGGAGCGGGTTGCGGGGGCGACGGGGTCGGTGCGCGCGGGTGGGTGTTCGTCGGTGAAGGTCAGCGGGGCCAGCCTGTTGCGCAGGTGCCAGGTCAGGTAGGCGGCGAGCATCGCGATGAACACGTGGGCGCGGACGCGGTCTTCGAGGTGGTGGTAGATCGGGCGCAGGTCGAGGTCGTCGGTCTTGATGGTGCGGAAGTCGCGTTCGACGTTGGCGAGGTTCTTGTAGGCGCCGACCACGCCGGCGGCGTCGAGGGTGTCGGCGGGCACGCTGGTGCGGATCACGTAGATGCCGTCCAGGGCGGCCTCGGCCTGGATCTGGCCGGTGTTGCGGCTGACGGTCAGGGTGGTGTCGGTGATCGCGACCTGGAGGTGTTTGGCCATCTTGTAGGTGTTGATCAGCCGGCCGACCTTGAGCCCGATCCGGTCGCTGCCGTGCAGACGCCCGGCGGTGACCGCGGCGACGACCGGGGCGAGGAGGTCCTCGGTGGCGGCGAGCAGCTGGTCGCGTTTGCGGGCCCGCTCGGCGGCCAGGAACGGGTTGCGGCACGCGACCAGCCGCTCCTCGGGGTAGTCGGGGTGGCTGATCTCGGCCAGGTTCTGCTCGTCGAACAGGGTCGGCTGCAGCGGACCGCCGGCCGCGGCGAGCGCCTTGATCGCCGGCGCGCGCAGCGCGGTCAGCCAGCCCAGACCCGACGCGCTGTCGGAGCCGCTGTCGGCGCGGAGCGCGTCGATGCGCGCGGCGGTGATCATTCCGCGGTCGCCGACCATCACCATCTGGGTGAGCTTGAACTTGTCCTGCACGATCGTGACCGCGTCGATGAACGCGGTCGGGTCCGCGGTGTTGCCGGCGAACACCTTGATCGCGACCGGGCGGCCGGCCGGGTCGGTGAGCAGGCCGTACTCGATCTGCGGCTTGCCCTTCTTGCCGTCGCGGGAGTAGCCGCGGGCCGCGAGCGGGCAGTGGCTGCCCTCCAGCCACGACGAGGACAGGTCGAACAACGCCATCCGGTCGGGGTTCACCTCCACGGCGAGGTGGCGCTTGGCGAGCCTGGCCTCGATCGCGTCCTGGCGGTCCAGCAGCCAGTCCATCGCCGCGTAGGTCTCATCGGTCGACGCACCGGCCACGCCCAGGTCGACCCCCAGGCTGGTGTCGTCCCACCACGAGCAGGTGGCCAGCTTCGAGCCCGGGTGCACCACCCGGGACACGATCAACGCCATCGCCAGGTCCCGGTGCCGCCCGGCCGGCCCCAACAGGCCCGGCAGACCCAGCGCGACCGCCTGGGCCCACACCGCCGCGACGTGGCCATGTGGCACCGAGCGGGTGACCGTGGCGGCCTGCCCGGCCGGCACCAGCGTCTCGCCGGCGAGCGACCGACGAATCACCTCAATCACCTGCGCGGGCAGATGGGACAGGTTGGCCACGGTCTCGTTCTTGGCCTTGCCGTCCTCGCGGTAAGAGCGGCGCAGCAGATGCGTCTCGTAGGTCTTCTCCTCGCCGCTCTTATCCACGTAGTGACGACGATGCGTTGTCACATGTACCGCGCCACCGCGTTTGGCCATGGCAGGAACGTATCACACTGGTGTCATTCACACAACACTATTAGTGACGACATTTCGAAGCAGATTCAACCATGTTCCTGCAGGTCATCAAGCAGATCTCGGCTCAAAGCCGCCGTAACTTCGGACTAGTGCCGTGGATCCGGTCAGCGTTGTCGGCGAGATGAAGCGCAGCAGTTCCTCGACTGCGGCGGGCCATTCTTCGGGGCGGGCGAGCAACTCGTCGAGCTGGGCAGGGTGATCGGTGAGCAGTTGCACCCCGGCGGAAAGCAGTGTGGTCGTCGTCACGTGCCCGGCCAGGACGAAGAAGATGCAGTTGGCCAGCAGATCGGCGCGGTCCTCGCCGGTCGAAGGCTGCCAGCAACGACAACACGTCCTCGCGTGGGTCCGTGGCCCGCTCGGTGAGCGTGTGGTCAAGATAGTCCAGAAGGTCGGCGACGACACCGTTCCCGCGTTCCACGTTGGCGTGGTCACGCTGCCCGGCGACCGCCCTACCGAAGGTGTCCATTGCCTCGGACAACCAGCCGTGACGCTCGGTCGGCACGCCAAGGACGTCGGCGATCACCGAGAACGGTAGGGGTCGAGTAACCGCCGAGACTAAAGACCTTTCGGAAATTGAGTGACTTGCGCTCATAGGGAAGACCGGTGTGGGCGAGGAACGCGTAGCACAGTTCGTAGCTGGTGCCGATCCGTTCGAGGCCGGACTCCGCGGCGGTCTGGGCCTGGTCGATGGTGTCTGGGCAGAGGTT
>WNFV01013533.1_pt1 | contig 10822 bp, 10 predicted proteins | sample 5400101 | NCBI WGS metagenome assembly WNFV01 (sample SAMN13153361, study PRJNA577476) | soil metagenome | isolation source: 115 cm soil or saprolite under grassland replicate 1 | place: USA:California | collected 2016-06-15
TTGCGCAGCTGCACCTGCTCGTAGGCGAGCACCGCACCGGTCCTGGGGTCGAGCACGAGAACGTCGCGCCAGTCGCCGCTATCGACAGTGACGGCGATGCTGCCCGGGTAGCCGGCGACGGTGCCCCGGTAGACCAGCCGGTGGACGTCGGCCAGGACCAGCAGGACCGCCCGCCGGGCGGCCCGGTTGGTGTAGTGCCATCCGTTGAGGTCCGCGATCGCACGCACCCGGGCGGCGGTACCGGTGTGCCGGACCTTGCGCACATTCTCGGCCGCGCCTAGCGGGCGGACCTGCGCGGCGGCGACGTCGACGGGCGGGTAGGCGGCATCGAGCGCGGCGGCCAACGTGGCGGGGTCGGTCGGCACCGGCCCAGCCACCACGCCGGGCAGTTCCCCGGCCCGGTAGATGGTCGTTTCGACCGCGGGCGGGTGGGTAGGGTCGGTGTGCCACGGCGTTCCCGTGACCTGCCCGGAACTGTCGTCGGCCCGCCAGCGCTGCTCGTCGGCGTGCGCGGTGACCGTCACCACGCACGGACCCTCGAATGTGGAGTCCGCGGCCTGCATCCGCAGCCGGGCGTAGGCGAACCGGCCGGTGTGGGTGTCAGATGGCATCGGCCGCAGCCGGTTGGCGAGGCGGCGGAGTAACCGCCCGGCCGGCAGCGCCTGGTCGGTGTACTGCAGTACCAGCGGCGGCGCCGAGGCCACCTCGCAGGACGATTCGCTCCGGCCAGACGTAGTCGCATCGGCCGAGCCGACACCGACAGCAAGGAGCGCGGCTACCAGGACGGCAGCGGCGGCTGTCAGCACCGGCCGGCGAGTGCGCTGGGCGCGGGTGTGGGCGGAAATGTTCATCGGGTAGGAGGTGCCTTTCTCCCGCTGCGTGCGGGGGTGAGGGGATGCAGACCCGTGGTCGGGCCGAGCGCAGGCGAAGGAAAGGCGCGGCGGGCGCCGATAGCGACGGCCGATACGGTGGTCGCGGGGCGTACCCGGGTCATCGGTACCCCTGCCCGCTGACGGCCGAGTTGAGCGGGGCGAACGCCTCTGGTATGTCGGCAGCCGCGTCGGTTACCGAGTCACCCTGCTGCCGCGCGTAGGCACGGGCCGTGGCGATGCGCTCCACAATGGACGGATGGCTAGCCGACAGCAGGTACCGCAGGCGACCCGGGGACGCGTCGGCCAGGTTGACCTCGACGACGTGCCGCCAGGCACCCTCAAAGGAGGCTGGGTCACCGGTCAGGTCCAGCGCGTGCCGGTCGGCGCGGGATTCAAACCGGCGTGACATCAGCTTGCCGAGCGGGCGGAGGAGCGCCCCGATTGCCCCGAGGACGACGACGAACAGCCCCAGCGCGCGGGGGTCGGTGAGCGTGTCGACCCCGGCCAGGCGCAGCAGGGCGGTCCAGCCGTCCAGCAGGTACAGCCCGCACATGAGCGCGGCGAGCCGCACGGCGCCTAGCACGGTGCGGCTGGCCATGTCGTGATACTTGGCGTGCGCCAGCTCGTGGGCGACGATGACGGCGATCTGGTCGTCGGTGGCGCCGCGGAGGAGTTCGTCACTCATCGCCTTCCCGGCCTCGCCGTCCTTGGTCGGGCTGCCCTGCGTTGCTTCGGCCGGCCGGAGCAGGTTGTCGAAAAGGATGATGCGGCGGAGGGCGCCGAGCCCGCCCACGGCGGCGTTGACCGCTCTGGTGCGCCGGGACGCGTCGGCCACGTACACCTCTCGCACCGCCACGCCGTCGGCGGCGGCGAGGGCGAGCAGCCGGTCGCGCAGTGGCCCCGGGTCCAGCGGGGTGAACTTGTTGAAGATCGGGGCGATGAGTACGGGGAACACGAAGGTCAGCAGCACTGAGACCGCGGTGAGGAATACGGCTGCCCATACCCACCACCACTGCGGCGAGGCGCGGCCGGCGCCGTAGAAGCCAAGCAGCACGATCGAGATCAGGACCAGCCCGAGCGCGAGCGCTTTGACCCCGTCGATAGTCCATGCACGCCAGGTCTGCGTGGACAGGCCGTAGCGGACCAGGATCGTGTGCGCCCAAGCGGCGAACGGGAGGGTGAGCACCTGGTTGAGCAGCGCGATGGCCACCGCGCCGGCGAGCACCTGCGCCACCCAGGATCCGCCCAGCACTCCGCCGGCCCAGGTGACGAGGGCAGCGCCGGCCGGGGTCAGCCCGAGGCCGACCGCGGCAGCGAGCGTGACGGCTCTGCCGCCGTAGACGGAGGGCCGCAGCTCGGCATGCAGCCGCTTGCCGTGGGCCACCTGCTCGGCGGGCAGGTCCGCGAGGGCGGCCACCCGGTCGGCGTGTGGAGCCGGCAGGCGGCGCCACGGGACGAGCACCACCGCGAGCACGAGCATCGCTACGACGAGCAGCCCGAACGCGACCGCAGCGGTCTGCCGTGGGCTGGTAGCGAAACGATCCACGGCGATGACCGCGGCGATAAGCCCGATAGCCCCCACCGCCGCAGCTTCACCATGCGGGCTGTGCCGTAACACGGCTAAGACCTTCAATGTTTCCTCCACGCTGAGGTTTGGTCCGGCCACCGGGTTGCCGGAGATCAGGGCCCCGCCGCGCAACGCGGTGCGGCGATAGCGCCGTTGATGTCGCTGAGGACAGCCAGAACCGGGGCTTCACGAACCGAGGTGCAGTCCGGTGCGAGCGACCGTCCGGGTTGGCTACTGCGGCCCGGTGCCGCGTGCCAGCCGGGCGAGCGCGATCACGATCAGCAGCAGCGCAAGGCCGGCGGTGAGCAACCGGGAAAGGCGCAGCCGAAACAGCCACCAGGTCACCGACGAGGCGCCGGCCCTGACCAGTGCGGCGCAGAGCAGCGCAACGCCTACCCCGACCGCGATCAGCTCTGTCACCGCGACCGCCGCCCCCGGCCGGCTATCACCCTGTTGATCATCGGACTGCCTGCCTTCCGAATCAGGAGTTCATGTCGTGTGGCGCGGCGACTGCTGCACCGCGCCGCCGCTGGTGCGACGGGGCGTTGTCCGCGAGCACGTACACGCCGGCGGCGACCAGGGCCTGCCGGGCGGTTCGGCGTACCGCGCAGGTGTTGGTGGGGCAGGTCAGGTGGTCCTGCATCGCTGCGTGGGCCGCCTCGACGGTCACGGTCTGCGGCGCGGTGGCGCAGGTCTCTGCTGTGGTGAGTGCTGGCGGCATGTTGTTGTCCATCCTGGGCAAACGGTCGATCTGAAGGGCATTTCGTGCGATGGGCCTCGGCACCGCAGGCTGGCCGTGGGCGGCCTCGACCGACCGGCCGCGGTGCCGCCGTTGGAGGTAAGCGAGCGCAGCGCCGACGGCTGGTTTGGGCGGCGCCTGGGCCGGTCGGCGGCCGGCGTACGCTCTGTAGGGTCATCGGGTGGATGCCCCTGGGAAGCGAGGCGGCCAGGACAGTCGCAGCCGCGGCGCGCAGGCGACGCCGGACAGCGCAGGCGCGAGTGGTAGACAGCGCCATCGCTACAGTTCGATCTCTGCGGTGACTAGGCGGTGGTCAGATGGAGGCCGATACCGTTCGTCGGGAATGTGCACCTTGTAGCTTTCCGGGATGACGTGTTTCTTCATGGCCTCGTTGACCAATATCCAGTCGATGAGCAGCCCGCCGCCGGCGTCTACGTTCTCGTTCACGGTTGGCAGGATTGGTTGGCTGGGATCGGCGCGCCACGCCATTTCGGCTACGGCGTGAAAGCCGCAGCCGTCCGTCCGGTCGCTCGTTTCCTCGTCCCATTTCCCGATGAGGTAGTCGAGTGCGCGGGTGTCTGGCCCCCACCTGCCGTCACGCTTGATGCCTTTATGGGAGCGTGAGCTGAAATTGGCTGCCATCCAGTCCCGCTGCGGCATGTGGGGGCCACTCGCAGTAGCGTTCAGATCACCACCGCCGATCGCCGGTAACGGCTGGGCATCGCCGTACCGACTGACTCGTCTGGCCTCTTCTAGGCGGACGTCACCGGAAAGCGGCTCGAAGTGATGGACAAACGCCAAGAATTCCGTGCGTTCTTCGGCAACACGGCCGCTGGAACGGATGGCGAACCTGGCGACGTTGCGCTGGTCGTCGTAGATCCCCGGATCGTCCTGGTTCCACCAACGCCGCAAAATCAAAATGTCAGGGTTGTAGAAGAGGGCCGGCGGCAGCGGTCCCCGCATCATCGAACCCAACTCGACCGAGTACGGCACCCCCAGCTCATCCGAAAGCGCCTCGGCCGCCGCATACTTTGCCTCGCCGGCGCGGTCGCGGTAGTTCTTTGCCTCGCAGAACAGGATCAGCGCTGGGATCACCTCGGCTTGGGCGAAGGCGTATTGCAGCGGGCGAAAGTTATAGCCGCCGCCGGGCTGCAATCCGCCGTTCTCGTAATTGAACAGAGCAACGGGCAGGCGGGTCGCCATTAGTTCTCCTTCTCAGGACAATGTCGGTGGTGGGGAAAGGTTCGATAGGACCGACGGTCAGAGCCGCCGCCAGCGCAGGGGTTCTCGCATCGCCTCTTCGTCTTCGTCAACCCTGGTGGAACGTATTCGGTGGCCGACAGCCGTTGCGTCATCGACTGATCCCGCTCCACGCCAATACAGGCCGTGTGGACGATGCCATAGCACTCGTAATCGCCGAGATCGACATGAATCGTGATCGATAGATCGGGCGGAACCTCACCGAGATAGCCGTGCAGGCGCCCCGCGGTCTCAGTCCGCGCACCGGTTCGTCGCCAGGAGGTGTCATGCACCCGTCCGTTCGCAGCGCAGCAGCGACAGGTGCTCGCGGACCGCCAGGTAGAACAGGCGGGTCGGGCACGGAAAGGGCTCCTGCCATCCGAGCCGGTTGCAGCCGTTGCCGCAGTAGCCGTCGGCATCGCCGTGGCGTCGATGCGCTGCGCCAACTCGGAAAGCAGGACCGTGGCCGGGCGGCCGGCGGCGAGCAACGACGCGGCGTACTGCTCGACGGTCCGCCCCGCCGGCTGCGCGCGACGGTCACGCGTCATCACGGACCGACGGTCGTACGCCCGCCTCGACGGGCCGGCGGGCCAGGAGAGTCTTGGGATATCCACCGTGCTCGGCGCGCTCATCGGCTGGCCTCCGCAGCGACAGGTGCGGTGACGGGTTGCCGTACGCCGCGGAGCAGCCCGCGGCGGCGTCGGGTTTCGACGGCCGGCGGTGCTGGGGCCTGGGTCATGGCCGCGACGAGGTCGGAAACGAACGCGTCGATCTGCTCGCGGGTGACACCGGGCATGCAGACGATGTGGCTTTGCCCGTTGTGGCTGGCCAGTGCCCATTTCTCGGTCACCGGCGCGGGTGGGGTGGCGAGCGCGACCGTGAACGCGTGGGGGTGGCGGTGGGCCTCCCAGCCGATCTCGACCAGCCGGCCGTGGGTGTAGGCGGCCAGCTCGCGGGACTGCTCGGCGCGGGCCCGCAGCCCGGCCAGCCCGTATCGGCGCAGGGTGTACCACAGCCCGAGCGCGGCCAGCCCGCTGCGGGAGTTGGTCAAGGTGCTGTCGGGGCTGCCGGTGTAGGTGGCGGCGCGGGCGCCGTACGGGCGGTGGCTGTCGCGGACCAGCACCACCCCGTACGGGACAGGTGAGCCGAGGAACTTGTGGCCGGAGACGATGATGCTGGTGGCGCCGTCGGCGAAGTCGAAGCCCGGCCGGTCGTCGGGGTCGAGCAGGGCCAGTGGGATGCCGGACAGGGCGGCGTCGGCGTGCACCCACCGCTGGCAGACCGAGTACTCGTCCAGGACCTGCGTGATGCGACGCACGTCGTCGACCGCCTCGCTCATCGCGGTGCCGACGCCGGCCACGACGATGGCGGGCCGGTCACGGTGCCGGTCAACAAGGGAGGCCAGGTCGGCGTAGTCGATCTCGCCGTGCTCGTCGGCCCCGACCACGACAGAGCGCATGGCCAGCCGGTCGATCGCGTGGCCGATGCAGTGATGCGCGGCGCGGGAGTGGTAGACGATTCCGCCGGGATGCTTGGTGCGGGCCAGGTACAGGGCGTACTCGTTGCCTTCGGTGGCGCCACCGGTGACGTAGCCCCACCAGTCGTGTTCGGGTGCACGCAGCAGCTCGGCGACGGCGGCCAGCGCCTCGCGTTCCTGCTTCTTGCAGTGCAGCGGGTACGCGCCGTCGACGGCCGGATCGCCCAGGTTGTTGAGCATGAAGCCGAGGAACGGGGCCAGCAGGTGGTAGTCGACGTCGGCGGCGGCGGGAAACCCAATGTTGGTTGCCTGGGCCGCTGCCAGCCTGGCCAGCAGCTCGTCCAGCTCGGCCTGCAGGGCCGCGTCGATGGCGGTGTTGGTGTCACTGGGCACGGCTACCTCGCAGGATGACGTGGTGGAGTTGGTCGAGCCATTGCCAGGTGTCGCGGGTGGCCGGGTCCTGACGATGCGGGTCGGCTAGGTCGAAGTCGTACGTCCACCTGCGCAGCGGCTCGCCCGACACGTCGCTGATCAAGTGAGTCGACCCGATGACGACCTTGCCGAAGTCCCGGTGGGCGAGCCGGTCGATGAGCAGCCGGCTGCCGTCGACGAGTTGGGCGTAGCAGCGGCCGGGGATGTCCAACTCGCCATTGGCGGTTTCCTGGACCTGGCGCCAGGTGGCGGCGGGGGTGTCCAGGCTGGAGACCCCGACACCGACGTAGAACGCCCGGCCGGACATCGGGTCGTGCCAGTTGGACAGGTCGGTGCGCGGGTCACCACCCGCCTGGAGCACGTTGCGGGCGACATGGACCATCTCGTACAGCAGCAGCGGCAGCCGGGACTCGTCTGCGGCCAGGAACAGCCGGGCGGCGATCCGCAGAGCGCACCGGGCCGGTTCACCAACGGGCGGCTCGGCGTAGCAGAACACCAGTGCGTGTGGGCCCAATGGATCGCGGCGGCGCCGCTCCCACGCCTGCCGCGCAAACAAGCCGTTCGCCATGTTTAGCCGGTTGACCACCTTGTTGCGTAGGTCGGGCAGCGCCATCTCGAATGGCGAGGGAGGGCGTGGTGGTCGGTATGGATCGGCCGGCTCCTGGGGTGCGCGGTACCCGTACACTCCGTCCCCCGGCGCGTATCCGCTCGATCCGGGCTCTGGCACGTAGCCACTGGTGGCTGGCCCAGGGGGCGGCGTCCCATACGCGGCAGGCGCGGGCGCGACTGGCTGCGTTGGGTGCGGGCCAGGATGGTGCGGCTGCGCGGAGTGACGGGGGCCGGGGTGCGGACGGTCGGGTCGGTCCAATAGTGAGGGTTCCAGGTAGGTGAGGGCGCCGTGCATCGCTTCAGAACCTCACGTCGGCTAGGCGCTTGTCGGGCAGGGCAAGGGGGTGCGGGCGGCCGCGGCCGATGGCGTCGTACAGGTCCCGTCGGCGGTGGCGCAGGATGGCGGCCCAGACCAGGCCGGCGAGGATTCCGGCACCCACGACGCCAGGAATGATCACGGTCAGCGGCGACCTGGGTGCCGCGCCGAGCAGCGTGCCGAGATTGGCGACCGTGACACTCAGCACTGCCACGCCGGCCCCGATCCCCAGGACAGGGGCGACCACTCGCGCCCACACGCTGTCGTTGGTGCCGCCGCCGCGGTGGAAGAAGCGCAGCGCGGCCAGCGACGCGGCCACGAGCAGCACCAGCACCGCAACGGCGGCCAGCGTGGCGAGCCAGGTGAACAGCGTCGTGATGGGGTTGGCGTCCAGCATCGCGAACACCGCGACCACCAGCCCGGCGAGCCCGGTCTGGACCAGTGATCCGCCGATCGGCGCGTCGCGGCGGGACCGGGCCGAGCCGGCGCCAGTGCGGGCAAGCATCGGCGGCAGCACCCGCTCACGGGCCAGGCCGAAGGTGTACCGGGCCGCAGTCGAGTGGAACGACAACATCGCGGCGAAAATGCTGGTGATCAGCAGCCCGGTCCCGAGCATGGCGACCAGCGGGCCGAACACGCCGTACGTCGTCGCCAGCACGGTCAGCGGCAGCTCGGGGTCGGCGCGGGTCGCCGCGGCCACTCTGTCCGGGCCGGCCGCCACGGCCAACGCCCACGCCGACACCGCGTAGAACGGGCCGAGGAACAGCACCGCGGCGAACGTCGCCCGGGCCACCGTGGCCTTGCTGCGGGCCTCCTCGCCAAACGCCGCCCCGGACTCGAAGCCCACGAACGACGCGATCCCGAACGCCAGCACACCGCCGATGCCGTCGACCGCCAGCCGGCCCGGCGAGAGCGGCGCGGCCGAGACGGCGCCGCCCGCGGGGTGAGTGAACGCGCCGATGTCGAACAGCCCGATCACGCCGATCTCGGCAATCAGCAGGACGGCCAGCACGCTGGCGCCGATCGTGACGCGCAGGACGCCGGTCCAGGCGATCACCGTCCACACCACGGCCGCCCACAGCCACCACGCCCCGCCGAAGAGCCCGGCCAGAGTCGCGCCGAGCAACCCGTACAGCGAGATCTGGATCGCGTTATACCCGATCCACGCCACCACTGCGCCAACCAGACCCGCCGCCGGGCCAAGACCGTGGGCCAGCAACGCGTAGAACGTCGCCGCGTGTGTCACATGGCGACCCATAGCCACATACCCGGTGAGCCCGGAGCACTGGAGGGCACGGCCACGGATCTCTACAGGACAAACAACGCGGCCGCGCCACGCTAATCGGAGGCCAACAGATACCCCACTCGATCCAGGCGCGATCGGCCTGGTGCGCCCGCCACGTCCGCAGTGCCGCCGCTCGGTCAAGCGCCGGGTTGGCTTGATCCGGTCGCTTGCCCGCGATGGTCGCGATGCGGCCGTACGAAGTGGCACCACGGAGCTGCGTCGAGAACACAAGATCACCTCATCGAATCAATCAGGCCGTGCCGAGCCCGACGTGGACGAGGGGCTGGCGGATGGGCGGCCAGGGACGGGTTGGGTTAGTGGTTGGCACGTCGCCGCTCCCTCCCGCATGAATCCGCATCAATCGCGCCACGCTCAGGCTAATGCGGATTGATGCGAGTCACAAGGCGTGCGCGGCCTCTAACGGCCGGTTCTCAGCAGGGTCGGTGACGCGGCAAGGGCAGCGCCTGCCAGGACGAGTCCCGCCACCATGAGTGGTGCGCGCAAACCGTAGGTTGTGGCCAGGACGCCACCAGCAAGAGCCGCGAGAGGGGTCGGGGCATTGACGGTCCACCGGAACGCCGCGATGACCCGATTGAGCAACTCAGTGGGCACGAGCATCTGACGCAGAGTGACGTTCGTAGTGGTCGTCATGGTCTGGGCAGCGCCGACCAGAGCAAGTGCGGGCACCGCAGTCCACACCGTTCCAGTGGCCGCGATCAGCGGCCATGCGACCGCGTGTACCAGGGCCAGGCAGAGCAGAGCGCGATGCGGGCCGAGGACCGCGTTAACCCGGAATGTCAGCGGCCCGCCGACTACGCCGCCAAGGGCGTACGCCGCGAACATGAATCCGAACGCGGCCGGGGTGAGGCCCAGCTCGGCCGGTTCGGTGGCGAAGAGTACGAACGTTGCCCAGGAGAGGTGATAGGCGATATTCGCCGCGGAAGTGAGCAGGGCGAGCGTGCGTAGCTGGCGGTGCCGGACGAGCCACAGGGTGCCCTCCAAGACCGCGCGCCACAGCGATCCGACCGCCTGGCCGGGAGCGGGGGCGCGAGGCAGACGCCACAACAGCGCGGCGGAGGCGACAAATGATACGGCGTCGGCAGCGAAGGGCAGCCAGTTTGCGATCGTGAAGGTGCCAGAGCCAGCGGGTGGGCCGAGGAGTTGTTTGCCGGCCGTCTCCGCGCCGTAGACCCGACCGTTGGCTCGGTCAAGCTCGGTCCCGGTACGCCCGGCGAGCGTCGGGATGACGCCTTGCACGGCAGTGTCGTGGAAGATCTGACCGACTACCACGGCGCAGCCCGCCGCCGCTAGCACGGCGATGCCGGCGTTGTTGGTCGCCACGAGCACCGCGACCGCCGCCACGATGACTGCGCGGACTATGTCGGCGGTGAGCATGACGCTGCGATGCGGCCAGCGGTCCATCAGCGCACCCGCTACGGGCTGGACAAGTACCCAGGGAATGATGGCAGCCGCACTGACACTGGCTACCGCGGTCGGGTCGCGCGTAACGGCTGCGGCCGCGAGTGGCAGCGCCGCGGCGAACGCCCCGTCACCGAACGTAGACACGCCGACCGCCGTCCACACCGCGCCTAGGCCACGACTCCGGAGCGGCTTGGTCCTCGGGTCACCACGGGCGGCGGTCAACGTCTCCTCCGTTGCGGATCAGGCAAGCTTGCCGGTGGCGAGGCCATTCTTGAATGAGGCCCACTCGCCGGCAGTGAACCGTAGGACCGGGCCGCGGCCTTCGTCCTTGCTGTCGCGCACCGCGACCCAGCCCTCAGGACCGTGTGCGATCTCGACGCAGTTGCCTTCAGCGGTTTCGGACTTCCACGGCCCGAACATCTCCACGGGGGGTGGGTTGGACCTGGGGTACTGCACGTGCCGCTCCCTCCTTGACAGGTGATCCGTGCACGCCCGGGACGGGGCGCGGTTGGCTGGTGGGTGGTGTGGTTGGGATGGTGTGGGTAAGGAACTGCCGGGTGGTGTCGGGGTCGAGGGCGTCGGCGGCCAGCCGTCGCCAGACCTCGTTGAACTCGGCGACCTCGTCGGTGTTGGCGATGGTCACCTCTATGGCGGGGGTTTCGACGATCACGATTGGCGCCTCGTCGGGTGTCTGCCAGTCGACGATGAAGAAGCCGCACTGGGTCAGCGCGGTCTGCGGCGCGTCGGTCGGCAGTACCTGGACGGTGATGTGCGGCGATGCGGCGGCGTCGAGCAGGAGTCGCTGCGATTCGGCAACCGCGTGCGGCGCGGCGGCGGGAGTCCACCACAGTGCCGCCTCGGCAA
>WNFV01016036.1_pt1 | contig 10822 bp, 11 predicted proteins | sample 5400101 | NCBI WGS metagenome assembly WNFV01 (sample SAMN13153361, study PRJNA577476) | soil metagenome | isolation source: 115 cm soil or saprolite under grassland replicate 1 | place: USA:California | collected 2016-06-15
CCGCTTTGCGACTCAGATCGAGCGAGTCGCCTGCGAAGTCGGGAATTGAGTGATAGAGCGCCGGCTCCATATAGTTGTGTCCCAGAATCACCGCGTTCTTTTGCTGCTTCAGGCGATTTATCTTTGCCGCCAGCTCGGCTTTTAAGCGCAACTCAAAATCCGGCACCGTATCGGCCAGAATCTCCCTCATCTTCTCGTACATTCCGCTTGTTGTCGTTTCAGTAATCATCTTTTGTTTGCTACTAACGCGTTTCCTTAGACGATTTTTTCAGCTGCCGGGTTTTCTACGCTATCCATTTAAAACTCACATCGAAGACTCGCGGCGAGTGTGTGAGCGCGCCAACAGAGATGTAGTCGACACCAGTCTCGGCGATTGCTCGGACATTCTCCAGCGTGACGTTTCCGGAGGCTTCCAGCTTTGCCCGGCCGGCATTTAGTTTCACCGCTTCGCGCATCATCTCGACTGGCATGTTGTCGATAAGGATTCGCTCGACACCGAGATCAAGGGCCTGCCGAACATCCGCTGGCGTGCGTGCTTCAACTTCCATCTCCAGTTTAGTCCCGGAGTCGCGCACCCGACAAACAGCCTCTGCCAGCGAACCGGCATAATCTATGTGGTTGTCCTTGATCAGAATCATGTCAAATAAACCACGTCTGTGATTCTGGCCACCACCGCGCTGAACCGCCAGCTTGTCGATCGCTCGCAGCCCCGGAGCAGTTTTTCGCGTGTCCAGAATAATCGCATTTGTACCTGAAACTACATTGACGAACTTGCGCGTCAATGTAGCAATGCCAGACATGCGGCCGAGGAAATTGAGCGCTGTGCGCTCTCCAGATAGTAAGGCGCGGGCTGGACCCGAAACATCGGCAATTATTGCGGACCTGTCAACTTCCGAGCCCTCAATCATATTGAATCTAAAGTTGATCTGGCCGCTTAGCAAAAGCAGCACGGCCTCGGCGATATCAAGTCCCGCCACAATGCCTGCTTGTTTTGCGATGATCTGACCGCGAAGTGCGGCGTCTGCCGGCACGATGCTGTTTGTGGTGACGTCACCCGTGCCGATGTCTTCTTCGAGGGCCCGCTTCAGGCAGGCGAGAATCTCGGGTTGTAATTTGTTCATTAAGTTTCTCGAGTGCAGTCTGAATCATAACCGCACTCTGTCGTCTGGTTGCAATGGCCTGCTAATTCAACGTTACAGGATGATCAAAATGCGTACAAACTCACTGACCTTAGCGGGTGGAACATGCGAGTAACGCGGAGAGTTGAGGCACATTACGCGCAATCGCTTCAGATTTTCTTGAGACATGGCTTTGGACCCCTGGCCAATCCGGTGCTGCGAAAGACCATGCCACGAGTGGTAACGCTTGAGCAGGCTTGCCGGCGAGAGGGAATAAATCTCACGGAATTGCTCATCGAGGCGAAGCGTCGAAATCTCCGAAAGGCAAATGAACTCAGAACTCCTCTCAATCACCCCGCTGGCCCTTCGCGGCAGTGATGCGAAGGTTGCGAATCTCGTAGCCACACCACTTTATTTTCGCTGATCAACGACAATTCGCGGAAAGACGTGATGACGAACAATTGCGCGCAGGAGAAAGCGCACGGAGTAATCACGTTGAGCCACGTTCCTTTCAAGTATCTCATCCGATAAGTTAGAAATGACTTTCAATAACTTTTGGTGTTCGCTTTCCAAATAATCCAAACTCTGAGTCCACGCCTGCGCAAGATCGGCAGTCAGTGGACAGTCACGCATGAACATCATTCGATCCCCGCCAGCTGAACCTTAAGTAAGACAACGATGAGACCTGACTGCGGACAAATAGTCGACTTGAAATCAGTGAGGGGACTATGACTGCGAATTCCAGTTGGTTTGATCTGGCAGGGTTTATCGGCGGGCTGAGTGCCTGCTTTCTACGCGACACATCTTCCAACATCGCTGACATCAGCGCTCAGGCAATTGAGAATCTCACGTTGCAATCCCGTCTCCTTTCAAATCACTAGATGTCACCGCGGAATGGCAGACCCCTGCGCCATTAGCGAACAATGCTGTCTTTCCAGCCTGGTCATATTTAATCTGGAATGACTTGAAGATATCTGTTGAGAGCATCTTATCCCTTCACACCGATCATAGGAACAAGCTTGCAAGCTTTTTCAAAAGCTGCGCTCGCTCAACCATATTGGCGACGAAAGAAAACCTGCATATCGACAACACCCCGGGCCACCCAGGTTCCGCTGCTTTTGGGAAACATGCAAGGCGGTGTGGGTTGACCTCTTATCTCGACGACGGTGGGCTTGATCTCTTTTTTACGCAATATTGTGGGTAATTTGGCGCAGCGAACGCTCGTGATGTTACATCCTCCATTGTCGGTCGACGAGAAAGGCACCAATTATAAGAGAATGCAAATTGGCGCACAGATCATCCTCCGAGGAATACACATTGCACACATTGAAATCAAACTCGAGCAGGTCAAGATTTTGGCTTGAGGCTACCTAAATCCTCGCACTGCACCAGTGTGGCCCTCGTCGAGGTTAGACCATAAGAAAGCTGAGATGACCGCGTCTCGCGCTCAGACGTTGGACGAGAGAAGGAGAAACATATGATTACCCGACGAAGATTCATTGAGCTCAGCGCGACGGCATCCACTGGAGTGTTTTTGTGGAGCCGGTTTGGGTCACCTGTCCTGGCCAACAAACCTGGCGGTACGTTGAACCTCAAGAAAATCTCGAAATATCAGATGCCGCTAATCGTTCCGCCAGCTATGCCCCGAACGAGCGAGTTGAATGTTGGCGGTCCAGTCGACTATTACGAGATCGCGGTTCGCCAGTTCCAACAACAAATCCTACCGCCACCTTTGCCGCAGACAACCGTGTGGAGTTACGGTTCGGTCAACCACCCTGGTACATTCAATTATCCAGCTTTCACGATCGAAGCCAACTGGAGCAGGCCTGCGCGGGTCAGATGGATCAATGACCTGAAAGATCCGGTTACGGGCAATTTCCTCCCACACCTCCTGCCGGTGGATCCGACCCTTCATTGGGCCAACCCGCCGGGAGGCGCCGCTGGCCGGGACATGCGGCCTACCTTCGCCACCACGCCGGATGTCTATACAGGTCCAGTGCCGATCGTAACGCACCTCCACGGGGGACACAGCACTCAGGAGAGCGACGGCTTTGCCGAAGCGTGGTATTTGCCCGCGGCAAACAATATTCCCGCAGGCTTTGCCGTTGAAGGCACCAGATATGATTCGTTCAGAACCCAATTCCTCAATCAGTGGGGCGTCCCCTGGCAGACCGGCACCTCCGTATTCCAGTATGCCAACAACCAACGAGCGGGCACACTTTGGTATCACGATCATACGTTAGGCATGACTCGGTTGAACGTTTATGCCGGGCCGGCGGGCTTTTACCTGCTGCGCGGTGGTCCGAACGATGCAGTCAGCGGTACGCTGCCCGGGCCCGCCCCGGCATTGGGCGACGCGCCTGGTCTGAAGTATTACGAGATTCCTATCGCGATCCAGGATCGATCCTTCAATAAGGACGGCTCGCTCTTTTATCCCGATAGTCGCAGGTTTTTTGATCGGTTCAAAGGACCATACATTCCAGACAGCGATATCTCGCCAATTTGGAACCCTGAGTTCTTCGGCAAGGTGATGGTCGTTAACGGCCGCACTTGGCCATTTCTGGAAGTCGAGCCGCGTCGTTATCGCTTCCGCTTCCTGAATGGGTGCAACTCGCGCTTCCTGATCCTAAAGTTTAGCGATCCAAATCTGAGCTTCTGGCAGATCGGCACGGATGGCGGCTTCCTGCCCGCCCCGGTCGAACTTGCCCAACTCCTAATGTCGCCGGCAGAACGGGCGGACGTCATCGTAGACTTTTCAGGTTTCGCTCCCGGAACGGAAATCATCTTGCAGAACATCGGTCCTGACGAGCCGTTCGGTGGGGGCCTGCCGGATATAGATTTCTTAAGTGCTGACCAGGAGACGACTGGCCAGGTGATGCAGTTCAGGGTAGTCTCGCTGACCACCGCCGACGCCAGCACGCCACCCAATCTCCTGGGGCTACCTTCGCTTGTGGCGCTCGGCGATGCCACAAACACGCGACAGGTGTCGCTCAACGAAGAGGGTTCAGCACTGTTATCCGATGTTGGGCCGCGAGCGGCTTTGTTGGGTACGCTGGACAATGAAGGCGAGCCGGTGCATCAAACGTGGGACAGTCCTATCACGGAGAACCCGGCTCTGGGCGCAACGGAAGTATGGGAAATTTACAATTTCACTGAGGATGCCCACCCGATTCATATCCACGAAGTGCAGTTTCAAGTTGTGAATCGCCAGCCGTTCGAAGGATTTGCGAGATCACCGGAAAGTTGGGAGAGCGGTTTAAAGGACACGGTCGTCGCTTATCCGGGGGAAATCACCAGGATCAAGGCCTTGTTCGATCTTGCGGGGCTGTATGTCTGGCACTGTCATATCCTCGAGCATGAGGACAACGAGATGATGCGGCCTTACTTCATTGGCCCAATGACGTAAACCCTCTGCGAAGGCAGGAAGGTCAAAGCCAGTGCTCACTTCCGCCGGCGGTCCTGGTGCGACCTATTTGCTGAAGCTACAGGGACAACCTGATTTATTGCATACTGCTCGAAGCCGATTGCTGCGTTAATATCTACGTCGGACCGGAAATTCTATTCTGCATGAGATAACTCAGGAGCTGGGTGATTTTGCAGCGCCGATTAGCTGGATTTAACTGAGCAGCACTTAGTGAATATCCGTGGAAGCACCGATACGACCAGAGACGTTCTGCGAACGACTCATTGCAGCGGCCGCCATTCGCCCTGACAAAGTAGCGATGATGGTGCTCGAGCCCGAGGGGAAAGCCACCATCACCTTCGGTTCCATGCTCGCACAGGTGCGCAGTGTTGCTTACCGCCTCAGCCAGGAGAAAATTGCTTTCGGCGATCGGGTGGCGCTCATCGGCGAGAATCACCCCAATTGGGCCATTGCTTACCTCGGCATTATTTATCGAGGTGCGGTAGTCGCACCAATGGATCCGAGCGCGACTACGCAAGCACTCGCTGCCTTTCTTAAAGGATCGGAAGCGAAGCTTGCATTTGTCTCACCCGATTCAGTAGATAAATTTCACGCCGCCTGCGAGCAGATGGGCAGCAACATCCGTGCGATCGCCCTCCGTCCATTTGCACGCCCAAATGGCCTTGCTGCTTTTGAAGAGTGGGCCCAGACACCGACACCGAAGGAATTCATTGACGCTCCGCCACCTGCCAAGCCGGAAGATCTGGCGGTTCTGATATACACCTCGGGTACAACCGGAACACCAAAGGCTGTGCCGCTCAGTCACGGAAATATCTACGCGGAGAGCACCAAGGTCCAGGAAGTAATGCGTATCAGCGACCGGGAGGTGATCCTCAGTCTGCTGCCGCTGTTTCACGCCTACTCGCAGATCGTAAATCTATGGCTTTCCACAATCATAGGCGCGCGTGTTGTTTACCTCGCCGAGTTGACCAGCGCAGGGATTGAACGAGGCTTAAAGGAAGGCGGAGCGACGGCGTTAGTCGGAGTGCCGCGCCTCTGGTACCTGTTTCACAAAAAGATATTTGATGCAGTGCACGCCCGACCGGCGCCAGTCAGAATTCTGTTTCGCCTGATGCTTGTTCTCAACGGTCTGTTACGAGATTGGCTTGGTTTAAATGCAGGTCGGTTATTCTTCAAGCCGATTCACCGATCCTTTGGTGGGAAACTAAGGCTTGCAATTTCCGGTGGGGCCAGCTTTGACGAAAACGTAGCCAGGGATTTTCATCGCTTAGGTTTTACGATCTTGCAAGGCTATGGACTGACAGAGACCAGCGGCGCAGCTACGGTTACACGCTTTGAGGACAACAAGATCGGTTCGGTAGGCACACCGCTGAATGGTGTCGAGGTAAGGATCGACGAACCTAGTGAAGAAGGAATCGGCGAAGTGTTGATTCGTGGACCAGTGGTGATGTCGGGCTACTATCGCGATCCTAAAGCTAACCGCGAAGTATTCACCAGCGACGGTTGGTTTCGTTCTGGTGACCTGGGACGGTTTGATCGACAGGGACATCTCTACATCGTCGGGCGAAAGAAGGACGTGATCAAATTGCCGTCCGGAAAGAACGTCTTCCCGGAAGATGTGGAAGCACATTACGAACATTCGCCATTTGTGAGCGAAGTCTGCCTGCTCGGCGTAAAGGACGAATCAAGTCCGTTTAAGGGGGCAGAAAAACTCTGTGGTGTCGTTGTGCCGAATTTCGAATACCTCAAGGCTCAGCAAATCGGAAATGCACGCGAGTGGGTTGTTTGGGAGTTGGAGAATCTCGGCCGTGAACTGCCCGAATACCAGCGCGTGCATGATTTTGTCCTGCGTGCTGAACCCTTACCGCGCACGACTACACGCAAAATTCGGCGGTTCGAGTTGCGAACCCAACTAGAAGCGCTAAGGGAACGAGAAGGCAACGGACGAGAGTCGAAGGCCATAACCAGTAGTGAGGCAGATCGAGAATTAATGGATTCCCCAGCAGGTCGCGCTGTGGCAGCGTCTGTAAAACAGCACGTGCGCGATATCGAGTTAATTCATCCGCAGATGAACTTTGAAATTGACCTGGGTTTTGACTCGCTTGCGCGAGCGGAATGCTTTGCCAGTGTCGAACAGAGCCTGGGCATCGAACTCACGCCGGAAGAAGTGTCCATCGCTCAGACAGTCGGCGAGTTGGTTAAGTTAGCCAACACAAAGATCGGCGGTGGGTCACGACCATCAGGCCGGGCCAGCCTGGAATTCGAGTGGCGCAATGTATTGGCGGGAACATCTGAGGAATTGCCGGAAGTGGCGCAACTTCTCAGGCCCAGACCGGGGTTCGCACTATTTGCATATATTGCGATGCGGCTCATCTATTATTTGGCGCGTCTTTTGTTTCGTATGGAAGTGAAGGGCGGAGAAGTTCTGAAGCAACTCAAGCCGCCGTATCTAATCTGCCCAAATCATCAAAGCTTCATAGATCCGTTCCTGGTATGCTCCACCTATTCCCGCCAGGTGCTCAAAAATATTTTTCATGTCGGTGCGAGCATGTACTTTGGAAACGCCGCCATGGCCCAACTCGCACGTCTGATTAACGTCGTACCCATCGACCCGGACTTACAACTGTTGCGCGCGATGCGCGCCGGCGCGGCGGGGCTTCGGGCTGGCAAAATTCTTAATATTTATCCCGAGGGCCAACGGTCGTTTGATGGTCAACTGCACGAGTTCAAAAACGGGGCGGCAATTCTGGGTACAGAATTGCACATACCGATCGTGCCCGTGGCGTTGGACGGCACTTTTCGCATTTGGCCGCGCAAGTCGTGGCGCTTCCGTTTGGCAAAGGTAAAGATAAGCTTCGGCGAACCGATCGACGCGCGAAAAATTGCGGCAGCTGAGGCGGATGAAGAAATCACTTACAAAGATGTAACGAGGGTGCTGAAAGAACAAATTCAGCAGATGCTCGATGAAATGCGGAGGAGCACTCTCTGAGAGTCACTAATTACAGTTAGTTGGTCTTCAAATGACTCAATCAAACGTGCGGGGCGGCCCAATTGAGATCGTTATAGAACTGAAGGGGAGAGGATTGCGAGCCTTATCCCATTTGTGGTGTTCTTCAATTGCCGGATAGCAATTAGCGGCCAACGGTATCAGCGGCACACCTGCAGCCGAGGCCAAGGCAACTGCGCCGACCTTCGCTTCACGCGCCGGTCCCCCGCCATCCGCGGTTATAATCACGCAGGCGCCGTCCATCAACTCATCCGCGAGTTGCAACAGCGCATCCCAGCCACCCTTCTCGCTGTCTCCGCGGATAACACCAAGCCCAATCAAACGGCAGAGCATCGCCAGGTAGTCGCCGCGAGGATCCCGCGCAATCATAATTATCGTTTTGACATGCGGGCGACGTTTGGCAAATGCTACCAGCAGCGAAGGCGCGTCGCCGTGCCACAATGCCAGGACGCTCGGCGTTGGCACCTGCGGCCAGTCCTGGCTGCAAGTGCTAATAAGGCGGGCGGTCACAACGACCAATTGCACATACAGAAACAGGAGCGAGGCGGTCATGGCCGCAAATAGCCAGTGAAGTGGTGGTAGATATTTGCGCACCAAAGCAAACGCCGTGTCGAGAGTGCGCGTCAAAGCATTTCGACCGCGATTCTTGTCCGTTGGCTTTTGAGAAGTTGCCAGTAGGCCGGAAATAAACGCGAGTCGATCACGGGCAGTTTCGTCGCCGGTTCCTGTTTCCGGCTGTTGAATGTGATAATTGCGCGACATGGCAAACGTTCTCGACACACTTCAATCCAAACGCGTTGGCCTCGCCCTCAGTGGGGGCGCCGTGCGCGGGCTTGCGCACATCGGCGTGATCAAGGCCTTGCATGAATGCGGCATTAAGCCTGCGGTGGCAGCGGGCACAAGTGTAGGCAGCATCATTGGTGCTGCACTGGCGGCCGGAATGGACTGGCGCGAAATGGCTGACATGGCTCGGTCTGTATTCTGGCCTCGTTTATTACACGGAAAAACGCTGGAGCAATTCTCCGCAAAACATTTGCCACCAACATTCGAACATCTTGAAACTCGCTTTGCCGCAGTGGCAACAGCGGTGCCATCAAATAAACCGGTAACGATTACGAGTGGACCATTGCCATCAGCGATAAGCGCGAGTTGCGCCTTGCGTCTACTCCGTCGGCCCGTGATTCGCGAGGGCTTACAACTCAAAGACGGCGGCTTCTCCTGTGTGCTGCCAGCTCATGTCTGCCGCGAGTTGGACGCCGAGGTCGTTATTGCCTCCGATGTATGGGAATGGAGTTCGCTGATGCGTTCGTTGGGCTGCTCCCCATCTCGGATAGCTCACGTTTATCCTTCTCATTATCGATTCGCGCTGGCGCACACAGACATTCACATTCATCCCGAAGTTCCGGCTAACGGTTACGTTCCCGGTGCCGCGGCCGTCGATCGAATGATTGCCGTGGGCGAGCGCGCCGCACACCTTGCGCTTGATTCGCTCTCCAAAGCTCAGGCTGCCTAGCTCGCAAACCTCCCCTAACAAATAATTCTGCTTCAAAGGCTGAAACCCTTCTGGACATTGCCACGAATGCTCCTTTTACTGGAGGGCAAGCTCCATGCCCGAGATCCCGCGATTCTGGCTCGAATGTTTTTCACTGATGTAACACAGTGGAGCGGGTTTTTCCACAATCGTTCCTCGAAGAAATACGCAGATACTGGTTTTCCTCCGCATGGTTTTCCTCCGCACCTCTTCTTCTTCCCTCCGACCTGCGGTCGGCTTCATTTTTGCCCGAAATACCTGAAAATTTGCGAGCAGGCCATACTCGTGTTGACTGCAAAACCGGGGTATGCAAGTTGCTCTTTGGGTGCAGATTGAGGACGGGATCATGAATGAAAAAATAAAAGCCATCGATTTCATGTACTACGTTGCCACGCCCGAGTTTATGGAGCAGTGGGACCGCGCGAAGGAAGGCGAGCTGATCTGCCGCATGGAAAAGGCGATTGGCGGCTTGCCACGATTCGTTTCCATTGAAGAGATGATTCGGCAGATGGACGAAGCAGGCGTGGAAAAAGTCTTCATCACGCAGTGCAAGATGTGGTCTTACTGGCGCAAGTGGATGTACATGGATACACAACTCGACGACGTTCTCCAGTATACCGAGCGATATCCGGATCGTTTTGTCGGCCTGGCCGGTTACAACCCGTTTCGAATTAAGGAGAGCTTGAAAGAGATCGAACTCGCCGTCACGAAACACGGTTTCAAGGGTGTGTATGTGCACATCTACGGTTTCGACATCCCACTTAATGACGCAAAGATGTATCCGCTCTTTGCTAAATGTGTCGAGCTGGACGTGCCCGTTTCGATGCAGGTGGGCCATGTGCTCGAAGCGATGCCAAGTGATGGCGCTCGCCCAATGTTTCTCGACCGCATTGCCTGCGACTTTCCGGATCTGAAAATGATCGGCGCCCACACCGGGTGGCCCTGGGTCGATGAGCTGATTTCTGTTTGTTACAAGTGGGAGAAAATCTGGTTTGGCGTCGATGCGTGGCTACCGAAGTATCTTTCGCCTCAGATCGTTCAATTCATGAACAGCCGGCTGGGCCGCGATCGTTGTCTCTGGGGGACAAACGGCCTGCCGTGGAAGGAAAGTTTGCGCCAGCTTTGCGATCTCGGTTTGAAAGAAGAGGTGCAAAGAAAGGTGCTGCGCGAGAACGCGATGGAGCTGTTTAAGCTGAACGAAGCGGTGAAACAACCAGACGTCGTGGCAACTGTACAGCAGATCCAGGAGCAGAGGTTGGACGCAGTCTCGTGATGAGCAGCAGCGCAATTCAGGAAGTAGGAAACAAGCGTCAACTCGCTGCTCGAGACGGAGTGGCTTGGGTAGCGCTTTGCGTTGCCCTTGCCGTCCATGCAGCCGATGAAGCTTTGACGGATTTTCTTTCGGTCTATAACCCTGCCGTGCAGTCGATTCGACGACAACTCCCGTTCCTGCCACTGCCAACCTTCACTTTCGACGTCTGGCTGACCGGCTTGATCCTGGCCGTCATCCTGCTGCTGGGCCTTTCAGTATTCGCATTTAAAGGCGCACGCTTCATGGTTCCCCTCTCACGGATCTTTGGATTGTTCATGCTCGCAAACGGTCTCCTGCACATCGTCGGGTCGATCTATATGGGCCGGGCAATGCCGGGTGTCTACTCGTCGCCACTGCTGCTCATTTGTGCGACTTACCTGCTCATCACCGTTCGCCGAAGCGGAAGGAGACATTGATGACGGGGCCAATT
>WNFV01020121.1_pt1 | contig 10820 bp, 8 predicted proteins | sample 5400101 | NCBI WGS metagenome assembly WNFV01 (sample SAMN13153361, study PRJNA577476) | soil metagenome | isolation source: 115 cm soil or saprolite under grassland replicate 1 | place: USA:California | collected 2016-06-15
TTTTCGGCGCCAACTGCTCATCGGGCCGCTCCGCCACCAAGATGCCGGAACGATGGTCTGCAAGCTGGCCCGACTGCCGACGCCTGGCCCGCATGGCAGACGAGGCGGGCATCGATTTCATACTGCCGATCGGCCGCTGGAAGGGCTACGGCGGCGACACCGATTTTCACGGCAGCACGCTCGAGACCGTCACCTGGGCCGTGGGCCTCCTCTCGGTAACCGAGCGCATCACCGTGTTCGGTACCGTGCACGCGCCTTTGTTCCATCCGCTGATCGCCGCCAAGGAATTCGTCACCGCCGACCATGTCGGCGAGGGGCGCTTCGGCGTCAATCTCGTGGTGGGCTGGAACGAGGGCGAGTTCGAAATGTTCGGGGTGACCCAGCGCGAGCACGATGCGCGCTACGCTTTCGCGCAGGAATGGCTCGATGTCGTCAAGCGTGCCTGGTCCGAACGCGGTAATTTCGACTTTCACGGAGAGTTCCTGCAGCTCAATGGCGTGCGCGCCTATCCCAAGCCCTACGGCGACACGCGGCCGATCCTCATGAATGCCGGTTCCTCGCAAGTCGGCCAAGCCTTTGCGCTGCGTAACTGCGATGCCTTCTTCGTGGCCACCTCGGGTTCGCGCACCTCGCTCGAGGGCAATGCGAAGAAAGTCGCGGAGATCAAGAGCCAGGCACAAAGCTTTGGCCGCGACATCGAGGTCTACACGGTCGGCCAGGTGATCTGTCGCGCGAGCCAGAAGGAAGCGGAAGATTACTACCGCCATGCGATCATCGAGAACGCCGATTGGGGTGCCATCGACGGCATGCTCGCCAATAGGAACATCACGCCGCAGACGATTGGGCCCGAGGAATACGCGACCAAACGCCGGTACTTTGCGGCGAATGCGATCGGCGGCTATCCGTTCGTCGGAACGCCGGACCGCGTGGCGGAGGAGCTCGCAAGCATCAGCAAAGCCGGCATGCGTGGCATCGCCCTTTCCTTCGTCAATTATCTCGATGAGCTGCCGTACTTCTGCGAGGAGGTCCTTCCGCGCCTCGTGCGGTTCGGCGTGCGGGCGGCGAATTGACTCCGCTCGAAATTTGCCGGTGCCGTTGTGCTTGCTATCGTGATATGAGAGGGCGCTGCCTCATCATCAGAAAACCATGATAATGCTGAGAATTGCAGGCGAGGCGGCTGAGGAAACCGAGGAAGATGTCCATGTCAGCGACAAAGGGTCTTAATTCGCGCAGATATGCCGTGCGGTCGGTCGTGATGATGACCGCTTGCATCGCCGCGCTGCTCCTCGCCGTTCCTCTTTTCACGTTCGAAGCCGACGCCCGCGGGGGCGGGGGCGGGGGCGGGGGCGGGGGCGGGGGCAGAGGCGGCGGCGGCTTTGGCGGGCACGGCATTGGCGGTCATGGCTTTGGCGGCCATGGATTTGGCGGGCACGGCATTGGCGGGCACGGCGGCTTTGCGGCACGCGGCGGGGGAATGGGCATTTCCGCGCGCGGCTTTGGCGGCCCTCGCTCCGTCGGCGTGGCGCACTTCGGCGGCGCGCGCGTCGGCCCTCGCTCCTTCGGCGTTGCACATGTCGGCGGTTCGAGAATCGCGGCCCGCTCGTTTTCAGGACACAGCCTTGCTGGTCGCCCAGTGACCTCGGCGCGCGGGGTAGCGACGGCGCGGATGACCGGTAGCGGTGGCCGATTTGCAATCGCGTCGGCCCGCACGGTCGCGGCGCCCGGAATGCGCGCCGCCCACTTGGGCCGCGGCGTATTCGGCAACCGCGCCATCGCCAATGTGGCTTGGCAATCGCGATTCGCGTCATCGCGATTTCACGGCAGGTTCTTCGGCTCGCCCTGGTGGCCCTGGTGGCGCGGCGGCCTCGTCATCGGCTGGGTCGGACCTCTGTTCTGGCCCTACGCCTCCTACGATTTCTTCGACTACGTGTTCTGGCCGTACGCCTATGACGACTTCTGGCCCTATGCCTACGACGACGTCTACTACGGGATTTACGGCAATTACGCCCATATCCCTTCCGGTGCGGGCTCAGGCGGCCAGAGGGTGAACTCGCCGGGCCACCGTGTGGCGCGAACGGATGACACGCAGCGGCGCGCCGCGGAAGTTTGCAGCGACGACGCCGCGCAACTCGCGGACTGGCCGATCGAGCGCATTTCCGAGGTCGTGCAGCCTACCGCTGCGCAGCGTCCTGCGCTCGATGAATTGCGCGCCGCGAGCGCCAAGGCGATCGACATGCTCAAGTCCGGTTGTCCGAGGGACCTGCCCAGCATCCCGACTGGACGGCTCGCCGCCATGGAGAGCCGGCTGCAGGTCATGCTTGCGGCGGTGCAGACCGTGCGCCCGGCGCTCGAGCGCTTCTACCAATCGCTCAGCGACGAGCAGAAGGCGCGCTTCAACGCCATCGCGCCGTCGGATGATCACGACGCCGTCGCCAAGGACCGGCGCGATCTCACCAAGTTCTGCGATGAGAAGACGCCGGGGGTCACCGACCTGCCGATCGATCGCATCGCCCAGGCGATCCAGCCGACGTCGGCGCAGCGCGCCGCCCTCGACGAATTGAAGGATGCCTCGGTCAAGGCGGCGGAGCGGCTCAAGACCGACTGTCCTACCTACCAGACGCTGACCCCGACCGGTCGGGTCGAAGCGATGGAGAAGCGGCTCGACGCCACGCTCGGCGCGGTGAAGACCGTGCAGCCCGCGCTCGCGAAATTCTACAACTCGCTGAGCGACGAACAGAAGGCGCGGTTCAATTCGCTGCGGTCGGTGTCTCGGCCGATGGGGTGATGCCAACTTGCGCCAAGGCGCTTTCCCCCTATAGTTCGCGGCTTTCCTACGGTCGTCACTGTCCGGACCCAATCCATCCTCGCCCCGCAGATGAGGGTGCTCGGGCCGAGGCTGGGCATCATGAAGTAGGGCGCCGGCCTTTGCCGGCCAGGAGGAGGACCGGCGCACTGGCCGAAGTCAACGATGCCCCGAGGGGACAGCAAAAAGCCCGAGGTGAAAAAGGTCGTGCTCGCCTATTCCGGCGGGCTCGACACCTCGATCATCCTGAAGTGGCTGCAGACCAGCTATGGGTGCGAGGTGGTGACGTTCACCGCCGATCTCGGCCAGGGCGAGGAGCTTAAGCCGGCGCGCGAAAAGGCGCTTCTGCTCGGCATCAAGCCGCAGAACATTTTCATCGAAGATTTGCGCGAAGAGTTCGTGCGCGAGTACGTCTTTCCCATGTTTCGGGCCAACGCGCTCTACGAGGGCCAATATCTCCTCGGCACCTCGATCGCGCGGCCGCTCATCGCCAAGCGGCAGATCGAGATCGCGGAAAAGGTCGGGGCCGATGCCGTCGCGCACGGCGCAACCGGCAAGGGCAATGACCAGGTACGTTTCGAGCTGAGCTACTACGCGCTCAAGCCTGACGTGACGGTGGTTGCGCCATGGCGGGAATGGGAGCTGCGCTCGCGCGAGGCGCTCATCGCTTTTGCCGAGCAGCACCAGATCCCGATCGCGAAGGACAAGCGCGGCGAGGCGCCGTTTTCCGTCGACGCGAATCTGCTGCATGCCTCTTCCGAGGGCAAGGTGCTGGAAGATCCGGCGCAAGAGGTGCCCGACTACGTCTATTCGCGCACGCTCGACCCGGAGGCGGCGCCCGAGGCGGCCGCTTATGTCGACGTCGAGTTCGAGCGCGGCGACGCCGTCGCGCTCGACGGCAAGCGGCTCTCGCCCGCGAATTTGCTCGCTGCGCTGAACGCGCTCGGGCGCGCGCACGGCATCGGGCGGCTCGATCTCGTCGAGAACCGCTTCGTCGGCATGAAATCGCGCGGCATGTACGAGACGCCGGGCGGCACCATCCTACTCGCGGCGCACCGGGGGATCGAATCCATCACGCTCGATCGCGGCGCCGCGCACCTCAAGGACGAGCTCATGCCGAAATATGCCGAGCTCATCTACAACGGCTTCTGGTTCGCGCCCGAGCGCGAGATGCTGCAGGCGGCGATCGACGCCTCGCAAGAGTTCGTGACCGGAATGGTCAAGCTCAAGCTTTACAAGGGCCACGTCGCAGTCGTCGGACGGTCATCGCCCTATTCGCTCTACGACCGCGACCTCGTCACCTTCGAGGAGGGCGACGTCGCCTATGATCATCGCGACGCCGAGGGGTTCATTCGACTCAATGCGCTGCGCTTGCGCACGCTCGCGCAGCGAAGGAAGAAGCTGAAATCGGACAAATAGCAGCCGGCGTTCGCCGATTTTGCTCGCCCAGCAAATTGTTTCCGATCATGCCGTACTCGCTACCCGCCGATCGGACGCAGTGAGCCCGCCGGGCAGTGTCCGGCGGGCCAACATTCCGCATGCGAAGGGATCAATAGCAAACCCATACGCGACGGTAAGCTCCGCGTATGTAGCGGACCGCCCAGCAGCCGTTGTCCCGGTAATAGGAGGAATAATACGGCCAACTGTCGTCGTAGAAGTACGACGCGGCGAACCCGGAGGCGAAGAAAGCTCCACCGTGATGGCGCCGGCCGTGGTGGTGCCCCTGCCAATTGCCGCTGCCTTGCCAATTGCCGCCGCTCGGGCCCGCGACATTGCGACCCGACCACGAGCCACGCGGTGATCCCCCGCTCATCGCGGGCGGTCCGCCGCCCTTTGCTGGAGGCGCGCTCGTCGCGCCACCTTGCGGAGCGCCCATCGTCGCATGGCCGCCGCGCGATCCGCCGGACGCGAAGCCGCCGCCGCCTCCACCACCTCCGGCCGCGGCGCCACCGCCGCCACCCCCACCGCCGCCCCCCGCGCCGCCGCCCCCACCAGCGGCACCGCCGCCACCGCCCCCGCCAGCCGAAGCACCGCCGCCACCGCCCCCGCCACTCGCCGAGCCGCCGCCGCCTCCTTTCTGCGCACTAGCCAATGTGGGAAGCGCGGCGACCAACGCCAGCGCCGTTGTCATCACCAACAGGGTTCGTTTCATGGCTATTCCTCGTGCCATTGTTTTCGTCGCAAGGGGAACGCGCGGACGACGCGAATGTTTCCGCGCTGCGGCAGGCTATGCGCGAACGGTAGAATCGCAGGATGCGTTGAGCGCAGCGAAACCCATCGTTCGCCTGCCAAAGAGTTCCTGGCGACAGCGCAAACGCCGGAGTCAGCACCAGGCAAAAGCCTCGATAAATTCCTATCGGCAATTGCGACGGGTTTCGCTGTGCTCCATCTAGCCTCGCACATCACCTCTTGCGCGCGCACACGCGCCACCCGATTTGAAGGTCGTGCCGAATGTTGATATGGAAACGGCACGCATGGCCCGCATTCTCGAGTTCGTCTTGAACGGCCGCCACCGCGTCGATGCGGTGCCGGATAATCTGTTGCTGCTGGACTATTTGCGGGAGGTCGTCGGTCTCACTGGAACAAAAACCGGCTGCGACGGCGGCGAGTGCGGTGCCTGCACCGTGCTGGTCGATGATCAACCGCGACTCTCGTGCCTCACGCTGGCGGCTGGCGTGAACGCCCAGCGCGTCGATACCGTTGAATCGCTCGGTCAGGATGGCCGCCTTTCGGCAGTGCAGCGCGGTTTCCACGAGAAGCTCGGCTCCCAATGCGGCTACTGCACGCCGGGATTCATCATGGCGTCGGCGGGGTTGTTACGGCGCAATCCGCATCCGAGCGAGGACGACATCCGCGCAGCGCTCGGCAGCAACATCTGCCGCTGCACCGGTTACGTCAAAATCATTGAGGCGGTGAAATACGCCGCCGAGCTTCACGCCGGCGGACTAGCGCCGTGAACGAGGTCGTCCCAGCGCACAACATCGGCGCCTATGTGCCGATGGTCGACGGGCCGGACAAGGTATCGGGGCGGGCGAAATACACCGCCGATCTCGTCACGCCGGGACTGCTCGCGGGGCACATCTTCCGCAGCCCCTATTCCCACGCCGAAATCCTCGAGGTCGATGTCTCCGACGCGTTGCGGCTTCCCGGCGTGAAGGCGATCGTCACCGGTGCCGATTGCGACAAGACCTTCGGCGTGTTGCCGATCGCGCGCAGCGAGCACCCCTTGGCGCGCGACAAAGTGCGCTACCGCGGCGAGCCGATCGCCGCGGTCGCGGCGATCGACGACGCCACCGCCAAGCGCGCGCTCGGCCTCATCAAGCTCAAAGTGCGGGAGCTGCCCGCCCATTACACTTGCAAGGAGGCAATGGCGGCGGACGCGAGCATGATCCACGCGCATCGCCCCAACAATATCGAGCGCGACGTCCTGTTCGAGCTCGGCAGCGTGGAGCAGGGCTTTCGCGAGGCCGACCTCGTGCGCGAGGGCAGCTACGATTGCGCCGAGGTCTGCCAGAACCAAATGGAGATGCACGCCGCGGTCGCGGAATACGACGCCGTGCGCGAGCGCATGACCGTCTACGCCAGCACGCAGGTTCCCTATTACGTGCATCTGATGCTCGCGCAGATCCTCGACATGGACATGTCGCGCATCCGCGTGATCAAGCCGCATGTCAAGGCAGGCGGCAGCGTGCGCCTGGTCACGACCCGCGAGGAGACCTTCATCACCCATCGCGGACGGCCGCAGACCGATATCCGCCTCAAGCTCGGCATGCGCAAGGATGGAAAGATCACCGCCGTCGAGTGCGAATGTTACCAGCGCGGCGGTGCGCACTCCGGCTACGGCATCGTGACGATTCTCTATTCCGGCTCGATGCTTTACGCCATCTACGACCTGCACAACGTCAAATACATCGGCAAACGCGTGCTCACGAATACGCCGCCCTGCGGCGCCTTCCGCGGCCACGGCACGGTCGACATCCGCTTCGCCTTCGAAAACCTGCTCGACGAGATGGCAAGCGAACTCGGGCTTGATCCGATGGCGGTGCGGCGCGCGAATTACCTGACCGCGCCGACCTTCACCGACAATGATCTGATGGTGAACAGCTACGGGCTGCCCGAGTGCGTGGACTGGGTGGAGAAAGCGAGCGGCTGGCACGAGCGCAAGGGCAAGCTGCCGAAGGGCAAGGGCAGCATATGCAAAGGTTTGGGCTTTGCCTGCTCGCATTACATCAGCGGCGCGTCCAAGCCCGTGAACTGGACCGGCGAGCCGCACGCAACCGTCAAGATCAAGCTCGATTTCGACGGCTCGATCGTCGTTCTTTCCGGTGCCGCCGAGATCGGGCAAGGGTCTTCGACCATCCTGGTGCAGACGGTGGCCGAGGTGCTTGGCCTCGACCTCTCGCGCGTCCGTATCGTCACCGGCGACAGCGAAGTGGTGCCGAAGGACAACGGCTCTTATTCCTCGCGCGTGACATTCATGGTCGGCAACGCCGCCATCGACGCGGCCGAGAGCCTCAAGCGCGTGCTGGTCACTGCAGCGGCGCGCAAGCTCGAGGCCAAGCCCGAGGAGATCGAGTGTCTCGGCGAGCTTTATCGCGCCGGCGCCCAGGACAAGGGGCTGACCTTCAACGAGGTCGTGACCGAGGCGCTCAAGGACAGCGGCACCATCACCGTGACCGGCAACTACTCGACAATTCCGCAATCGCACGGCGGCAAAAAATATCGCGGCGCCGCCATCGGCGGCACCATGGGCTACAGCTATTCCGCGCAGGTGGTGGAAGTCAGCGTCGACGAGGACACCGGCGTGGTCAGCATCGACAAGGTGTGGGTCGCGCACGACTGCGGCAAGGCGCTCAACCGCTTGACCGTCGAGGGCCAGGTGCAGGGCTCGGTGTGGATGGGCATGGGCCAAGCCATGAGCGAGGAGACCGGATATCACGAGGGCCTGCTCGTCACCGGCAACATGCTCGATTACCGCGTGCCGACCATCCAGGACTCGCCGCCGATCGAGGTCGGCATTGTCGAGAGCAACGATCCGCACGGTCCGTTCGGCGCCAAGGAGGCGGGGGAGGGCTCGCTCGCGGCGTTCCTGCCGGCGCTCACCAACGCCATCGCCGACGCCATCGGCGTGCGGTTCAACATATTGCCCGTGACGCCCGACCGCGTGTTCGCCGCGCTGGAGAAACGCCGCCGCGCGGGCGATGGGCATGCGGCGCGATGATTGCAGGCGCAGATCGGCGCAAGGACAAGTGCGGCGAAATGGAATCAGCGCGGGCCACAGGCTCGGTCTGCTCCCTCTCCCGCTTGCGGGGGAGGGGTGGGGAGGGGGTGAGTGGAAACGCTCCAACTCTATTGCGTGCCCCCTCCCTGTCCCTCCCCCGCAAGCGGGGGAGGGGACGATGTGGCGCTGTCCTTGAAACGGAGTCCATCTGATGGACGCGCTGCCGGAGTTTGCGTTCGTGCGTGCGAGGTCGCTCGACGAGGTGATCAGCGCGCGCGCAAGCCATCCCGACAGTCGCCTCCTCGGCGGCGGCACCGATCTCGTGGTCAATATCCGGCGCGGCATCGTCGCTCCGCCGGTGCTGATCGATATCAATAACGTGGCGGAGCTGCGCGCGATCAGGGCCGATGCGCGTGCGCTCGAGATCGGCGCCGCGGTCAAGCTCGCCGAACTCGCCGCGCATGACGGGGTGGTGCGACACTATCCAGTGGTGGCGCAGGCCGCAGGCTTCATCGCCGGGCCGACCCATCGCAACATGGGAACGGTCGGCGGCAATCTCTGCCTCGATACGCGCTGCTTGTTCTATAACCAGAGCGAATGGTGGCGTGCCGCCAACCACCATTGCCTCAAGACCACCGGCGATATCTGTCACGTCGCGCCGAAAAGCCGCGGCGTCTGCTTCGCCACCTTCAGCGGGGATCTCGCGCCGGCCTTGTTGACGCTCAACGCCGAAGTCGATCTCGCCGGACCAGCGGGCAGACGCACGATCTCGCTCGAAAGCTTGTACATCGGCCATGCGCGGCAGGATCGACCGATCACCGAAACAGAGGGCGACGGCAAACACTATCTGTCGCTGCGTCCGGGCGAGTTCGTCACCATGGTGCGGGCGGGCAACACGCCGGGATTGCGCTCCGCCTACGACAAGATTCGCATCCGCCGCTCCATCGAATATCCCGTGACTGGCGTGGCAGTGGCGCTGCGCCGCGAGGATGACGTGCTTGCCGATCTGCGGGTCGCGTTTACCGGCACCAATCCCCGCCCGGTGCTGCTCAAAGGCACGGCGGAGCTGTGCGGCGGGCCGCTCGATGCGCGCGTGTTCAAGGGGCTCGACGCGCTCGTGCGGGACCAGATCATGTCGATGAAGACGACGTTCACCCCCGGCCATTACCGGCGCCGCGTCGCCGGCGTGCTGGCACAGCGGCTCCTGGCAAAGCTGTTCGCGGGCTGAGGTACGCACGCACCGCGGACAAGTTCATCCCCGCGCCGCTCGCGCGGGAATGAGCGGAGGGCCTGCACCGGCTGAAAAGCGGGCAAATTACAGGCTTCTGCGGTGCAATAAGTCTGATTGAACCAATTTGCCCCTGCCGGCGACTAACTACTAGCAGCCATGGGGTTGGCACATGCGGGGGTCCAAGTTGCGTTTGCGTCGTTCACGGTCTCGAGGCTCGTCCGTCTTGGCGGTGGTCGGCGGCTGCCTCGGGGTCTACGCGGTTTTTGCCGTGACCTTCCATTGGCTGGTCGAGCCCACGGTTAAAAACCAGGCGGTCGCCCAGTACGAGCCCTCGCTCGCGAGGGCTGTGCAGTCCTCGGCGACATCGTTTGTGACGCCGGCACGCCCAGACCTGCCGTCGCGCGTCACCTCGAAGCCCCCAGCGTCAGCCAGGGTCGCGGCACCGGCACCGAAGTCCACGGAGCCCGCCCGTTCCGAACCGCCGTCACGTACCCCACCACCGCCGATGACCGTCACTGCCGCGAGCCCGAAGCCCGCGGAGAGCGCCCGCGCGGAGGCGCGTGTCCCGCCACCGATGATGGCGGCACCGAAGCCCACGGAGACCGCACAATCCGCGGCTCCATCGAGCGCACCGAAGCCCACGGAGACCGCACAATCCACGGCTCCATCGAGCGCCGCAGCGGAGCCTCCGATGACCACCGCGGGGCCGGCGCCGAAGGAAACCTCAGAACAGCCGTCGCTGGTCGCATCGGAATCGGCATCGTCAAGCGCGGCGGCGCAGGAGACCGCGGAAACCGCGCCGAAAAAGAAGAAGGTGGCGCGCAAAACGCCTCGAAATGACCGATCTAGAGACTTGTGGAATCCGATGAACTTCTTTGCCTGGGGCTCGCCCTACGGCGGTCGGCGGTCGTTCTAGCCTTCAGACATCCGCGTCATCGGCGGTCGGCACTGACCCATCTTCCGTCATTGCCGGGCTTGACCCGGCAATCCATCTTCTTGAATGAAGCGCCTTGTTTTCGATGGATGCGCGGGTCAAGCCCGCGCATGACGAGTTAAGAATATCGGCCATTGGTATCAGCCGCTCGACTTTCAACGAAAGTCGCGACGTTCAACCACGTTCGGCATTGTTTTGCAGACGGCATAGAGCAGGCGTGCTTGGCGGCCGACGACGCTCGGCTGCAGATCGATCATCACCGTTCGCGGCGGCAGGGCGCAGGCCAGCGAAAATCCTGAATACTCGCCCCGCCCGTCGATCGTGAGCCTTTGGCCCGAATGGTCCGGCGTGGTCGCCAAACTGACGAAGAACTTTGCTTTGCCGGCCATGGCGACGAGCAGCTTCACCACCCGCTGGCCAATGATCGTGTCCTCGCTCAGCGGCGGCGCGAGTCCACGCAGCAGTCGCTCCGGACCCGTTGGCCCATGATGTTCTCGGCCGGCTGCCAGCATGTGGATGAGCTGACTGATGGACTGCGCGACCTGGTCCGCTCGCTTTTTGTTGAACAACCACATCGGACTAACTCCACGCCTCGCAACGATCCGCTACTCGTTCACAGGCCGCAAATTAG
>WNFV01009403.1_pt1 | contig 10819 bp, 10 predicted proteins | sample 5400101 | NCBI WGS metagenome assembly WNFV01 (sample SAMN13153361, study PRJNA577476) | soil metagenome | isolation source: 115 cm soil or saprolite under grassland replicate 1 | place: USA:California | collected 2016-06-15
GCCGACCAACCCGCCCGTCCGGCCACCGACCGCGTACACCTTGCCGCCGAAGGCGGCCACACCGAGGTGTTCGCGGCGGGTCGGAAGGCCCGGCGCCGTGCTCCAGCGCCCGCTGGCGAACGTGTAGACGAGCGTCGTGCGGGCGAGGTCGCCGGTCCCGGTGACCGTTCCACCGACCACGTAGAGCCGGCCGGCGGCGACGGCCGCACCACCGGCCGCCCGCGTCTCGGGCATCCGCGGCAGCTCCCGCCAGCGCCCGTCCAGGAAGACGAACGCACGGTCGGTCGGATTGGAGAGGTTCGGGCCGCGGTAGCCGCCGGCAACCACCAGCCGCCGGCCGGCGCCCGCCGACATGGCGTGGTTCGCGGCGATGGGGAGCGGCGGCGCCACCGACCAGGCGCCGGCCGCGCCGTCGTACGCCTCGACACGCCGGACGGTCGCCCCGCTTTCCACGAAGCCGCCCACCACGTAGACGGTGTCTCCCACGGCGGCCGCGGTCACCCCGGTCCGCGCCGTCGGGGCCGGGGCGTCCGACCGCCAAGGCCGGGGCCCTCGCCGGGCTCGCGGCGCCGTCGGCCGCCGTGGAGGAACAGGTCACCAGGAGTGCGCAACCCGCGCCCGTCGCCACCGCGGCGCACCACGCCTTCGCGCGGCTCGGTCCGGCGGCGGCCGGGCATCAGCCGCTCCTCGCGCGCCGCGCCCGGCGGCGGATGCGCTTGCGGACGATCGGCCTCGCGGCGCTGCGCCGCTCGACCTCACGGAAGCCCGCGCGCAGGAACATCGGCAACAGTCCGGTGTAGGCGTCGGCGTTCGAGTAGACGCGAGCCGCCGGATCCACCGGGTAGGCCTCGACCTCGGTGGCGCCGCGGTCCGCGGCGTGGCGTACCGCCGCCTCGAGCAGGGCTGTCCCTACCCCGGAGGCGCGATGCGCCCGGCCGATGAAGAAGCAGACGATGGACCAGACCGGCCGGTCGTCCACCGGCCCGAGCACCCGGGAGCGCTCGATCCGCCCGAACTGGTCGCGCGGTGCCACCGACACCCAGCCCACCGGCCGCCCGTCGCGGTAGGCGAGCAGTCCCGGCTCCGCGCCGTCCCTGACCAGCGTGCGCATCCGGCGACGGTTCCCCCGGCCGCGTTCGCGGATCCCGCCCTCGAACTCGGCACTCGTCACCCGCCACCACATGCACCAGCAGTGGCCGTACCCGCCGCGGATGCCGAACAGTGCGGCGAGGTCGTCCCAGCGGTCCGGCGTGACCGGCCGCACCTCGATCCCGGACCCCTTCGGCACGCTCGACCCCCCCGCTTCCGGCCGCCGATCATATCCGTGCTCGCTGTTAGGTTGGGCATCGATGATCACGGTCCGGCGCGACGGGGAGATCCATCGGGAGGAGGGCGGGTGGTTCGAGGCCCGCTGGCACTTCTCGTTCGACCGCTACCGCGATCCGGAGAACATGGGCTGGGGCCTGCTGCGCGTCTTCAACGACGACCGGCTGATCCCCGGCGCGATCTGGCCGCTCCACCCGCACCGCGATATCGAGGGCCTGACCTACGTTGTCGAGGGGACCTTCAGGCACGAGGACGACCTCGGGAACGACGGCGTGCTTCGGGCTGGCTCGGTGCAGCGGATGACGCTCGGCAGCGGCGCCTGGCACTCCGAGCAGAACGGCTCCGAGAGCGAGCCGATGCGCTTCATCCAGATGTGGGTGCTGCCGCACGAGCGTGGCCTGCCGCCGTCGGTGGAGCAGCGCGAGTTCACGGTGGAGGACCGCACCGACCGCCTGCTGCGGGCGATCTCGGGGGAGGGCGGGGAGGGTGGTGAGGCCGTCCACGTCCACCAGGACGCCTCGGTGTTCGTCGCACGCCTGAACCCCGGCGTCTCGGTGGCGCACGCGTTCTCGCCCGGCCACGGCGGCTACCTGTACGTCATCGGGGGAGCGCTGCGCCTGGGGGAGGACGGTGAGGTGCTCCGCACCGGCGACGCGGTGAAGGTTCGCGACGAGCGCGGCCTGCCCCTGGCGGCCGAGGAGACCACCGAGCTGCTCCTCGTGGACGTCCCGATGGCCGATCGCCCGTGAGCTCTCTGCTGGTCGGGACCGCGCTGCGGCAGGCGGTCCGGCCGGGGATGGATCCAGTCGCCGACGCGCGCCACGTCGAGTCCCTCGGCTTCGACTTCCTGTCGGTGACCGATCACCTGGTCGGCCGCCCGGCGTACGAGACCTGGACCCACCTGACCTGGGCGGCGGCGGCAACCGAGCGGGTCGGCCTGCTCACCGACGTGCTCGGCCTTCCCTATCGCCACCCCGCCCTCCTGGCGAAGATGGCCGAGGCGCTGCAGCGGCTCTCCGGCGGCCGGCTGTTGCTCGGGGTGGGCGGGGGAGGCTCGGATCGGGAGTTCCACGCGCTCGGGCTGGCGGTGCGCCGGCCCGCGGAGAAGGTGGACGCCCTGCGCGAGTCGATCGAGGTGATGCGATCGCTGTGGACGGCGCCGGCGGCCACCTACGACGGCGCGTACTTCGCGCTGCGCGATGCCGAGCTGGAGCCGAAGCCCGAGCCCCCGATCCCCGTGTGGGTCGGTTCCTACGGGACGCGGGCGCTGGGGGTGACCGGGCGGCTGGGCGACGGGTGGTTGCCGTCCCTGCCCTACCTGCCGCCGGAGCGCTACGCGGAGCGCCGCGACGTGGTGCGCCGGGCAGCCGCGAAGGCCGGCCGCGACCCCGACGCGATCGTCTGCGGCTACAACGTGTCGGTCGCGGTGGGGGAGGGGGTCACGGCGCGGCCGAACAGCATCGCCGGGCCTCCCGGGCTGGTCGTCGAGCACCTGGCCGCGCTGCGCGGTCTGGGGGTCACGGCGCTGAACCTCTGGCCGGCGCTCGACCCGGAGGACCAGCGCGAGCGGCTGGCGGCGGAGGTGCTCCCCGGCCTGCGCGCCGCCTGGCGGGAGGCGTAGCCGCTACCCCGCCTCCCGCCCGAAGCGGAACGACGCAGCGGCGAGCGCGAACGAGGCGACGACCCAGGCGCCGAGCTTCACGAGCTGTGGCCCGGTGTCGACGATCGAGAGCCCGTCGACCGACACCTTCCGCAACGCCTCGATCAGCGGCGTCAGCGGCAGGTACTTCACGACGGCCTGGACGGCCTGCGGCAGCGTGTCGGTCGGGAAGAACACGCCGGAGAGGAACATCATCGGAAGCGCGATGAAGTTCGCCAGGCCTTGCGCCGCGTCGACGTTCCCGGTCCGTCCGGCGACCGTGAAGCCGATGTTCAGGAAGATCAGGTTGGCCACCGTGGCCAGCACGAAGATCCAGAGGACGTTGCCGTAGACGCGCCCCCCGAACACGAACACGCCGACCGCCAGGATCACGGCAGCCTGCGCCAGGGCCAGCACCAGGCGCGCCAGCACCTGGGCCGCCAGGAACTTCGCCGGCCGCAGAGGCGTGGCCAGCATCCGCTTCAGGATGCGCTGCTCGCGGAAGCGGGTGATGCCCACCGCGATGCCGATGATCGAGAAGTTCATCACGCCCATCGCCACCAGCCCCGGGAGCAGGAAGTCGTAGTAGTCGACCGACTTGGCGTCCACCGCCTCGGCCCGCACCGCGATCGGCGGCGACGACACGCCGGCCAGGCGCAGGTTCAGCCCGCCAACGATGCGCTCGATCGCGGAGAGGGCGAACTGGTTCACGTTGAAGTTGGACCGGTTGTAGAGCACGCGCACCGCGAACGTGCTCGTCTCGGGTACCGCGGGTATCGCCGGCACCTCGAGGGCCACGTCGACGTCGCCGTCCTCCAGCGCGGTTCGCGCGGAGGCGAGAGAGGACCGTCCCTCGACCTCGAACGACTCGACCTCCCGCAGTCCGGTGACGAGCGCCCGCGAGACCTGCGACGGCCGGTCGGCGACGACGGCGATCCCGACCTCGGGCGCCTGGTTGAAATCGAAGAGGCCGAAGATCACCGCGAAGATCACCGGGAACGCCAGCGCCCAGAACAGCGCCTGCCGGTCCCGGTACAGCATCCTGATGCTGGCCCCGAGGAGCTTCCCCATCGTGCTCACTCCCTCAGGCTGCGCCCGGTGAGCGAGAGGAACACGTCCTCCAGCGTTGCCGGGAGCACCTGCACGTCGTCGACCTGGACCCCGGCCCGCTCGGCCCACCCGATGAAGGCGGGAAGCGTCACCTGGGCCCTGGACACCCGCAGCTCGAAGTCGAACGCGCCGTCCTGTGCGGCGACCACCTCCGCGACGCCAGGGAGCTCGCGGAGCGGGCCGGGGTCGATCGGGACCTGCGTGGCGAACAGGATCCGGTAGGCGGTCGGCAGCGTGTGGATCAGCCCGAGGGGCGTGTCGAGTGCCTGGATCTCGCCGTGGTCGATGATCGCCACGCGGTCGCAGAGCACCTGCGCCTCTTCCATGTAGTGCGAGGTCATCACGATCGTCTTGCCCTCGTCGCGGTTGATCGACCCGATGAACTCCCACAAGTTGCGCCGCGCCTGGGGGTCGAGCCCGGTGGTCGGCTCGTCGAGGAAGAGCACGTCGGGGTCGTTCACCATCGAGGCCACGATCGAGAAGCGCTGGGCCTGCCCGCCGGACAGCTCCCGAACCAGCGCCTTGCGCTTCTCGAGCAGGCCCACCTTCTCCAGGAGCGGGTCCGGCCGGAGCGCCGTCGGGTAGAACGAGCCGAACAGCTCGAGGATCTCCTCGAGCGTCAGGTAGTCGAAGTAGGCACCAGCCTGCAGCTGCACGCCGATGCGCTCCTTCATCCGGTTCCGGTCCTGCTGGGAGTCCAGGCCGAGCACCGCGGTTCGTCCGGACGTCGGCGACTGCAGTCCCTCGATGATCTCGAGCGTCGTCGTCTTGCCGGCGCCGTTCGGCCCGAGGAACCCGAACACTTCCCCGCGCTCCACCGCGAACGACACCCCGTTCACCGCGGCGAGCCTGCCGCCCCCCGGGGCGGGGAAGGTCTTCACGAGGTCCTCGACCTCGACGGCGACGGTCGTACCCGCGTCCGCGCCGCGCGTCACAGCGCTCATCGAGACTCCTCCTCGAGCGTGCGCAGGACGTCGTCGGCCCACCGCTCGGCCGCGCGGGTGTGGGCCAGGCCCGCCCTCAGGGTCAGGGACGGGAACAGGGCGTCGCGGTCACCGGCGATCCGCCGCTCGATCGCCCGGAACTCCGCGAGCTGCGCGCGCGCCGCCTCCCGGTAGTCCTTCACCCGCGTGACGAGCGTCTCGCGGTCCGCCTCGGCCCCGAAGAACAGCTTCAGCAGCAGCGGGCTCCGGTACGTGTCGGGCTCGACCCCGGGGTCCGCCAGCCAGGCGCGGAGCGCGGTCCGGCCGCGGTGGGTGATCCGGTACACGCGCTTGTCGGGCCGGGCGTCCTGCTCGACCGCTCGCTCGGTGGCCCAGCCGAGCCGCAGCAGCCGGCGCAGCTCGGCGTAGACGTGGCTCTTCGCCGGCGACCAGAAGTAGGCCACGCTCCCCTGGATCCCTTTCAGCAGGTCGTATCCGGAGAGCTCGTCGCCGAACGAGAGCATCCCGAGCACCGCGTAGGTAGTGATCGGGACCCCGTTCCCCTTGGCCGTCCGTCCGCCTCGGTTCGTTCCCCCTCCCCCCCCCTCTAGTTCGTTTAGGACTAGTTCAGCCAGAACCATAGACGGCCGGCCGCCCGGGAGTCAAGCGGTCGCCGGATGCCGCCCGTCACCGCAGCGAGAGGAGCTCCAGGAGGCCGTAGAGAACGGCGATGCCGCCGAGCGCGACCGCCACCACCCCGCGCAGCGTCCGGTCGGTGGCGCGGATGGCGAGGCGGGCGCCGATCGCGGCGCCGGGGACGACCGCAACGGAGAGCGGGACGGCGAACGCCCAGTCGATGTCGCCGAGGAACGCGTGCGTGAGGGTGCCGGGGACGGCGATGATCCCGACGCAGGCCAGCGAGGTCCCGACCGCGCGCTTGATCGGCAGGCCGAGCCAGGCGGTGAACGCCGGGACCAGGACGATCCCGCCCCCCACGCCGAGCAGCCCGGAGAGGCCGCCGGCGATCAGGCCGATCACGGCCCGCCGCCACCCCGGGACCCGCCGTCGCGGCCTCGCTTGATCCTCCTCCTCCGCCGGCTCGACCGCCTCGTGGCGGCCCAGCCCGGCGCGGACGGCGGCGAAGCCGAGCAGCACGGCGGTGGCCACCATCAGCAGGTGCCCCCGCCCGGGCACGGCGCGCGACAGGAACGACCCGCCGACCGCCGCCGCCGCGCCGGCGGGGCCGCTGACGGCCACGATCCGCCACTCCACCAGCCCGGCGCGGCGGTAGCGGAGCGTCCCGGTGACCGCCGACGGCAGGATCGATGGAAGCGTCGTCCCCACCGCCTCCAGGGCGCTCGCCCCCAGCGCCCGGATCGCCGGCGTGGAGACAACCGCGCCCCCGACGCCGAACATCGCCGAGAGCAGCCCGGTCGCCACGCCGACGACCACGGTGGCCGCGATCCGCCAGATCACGGGGGAGTCACCGGCCGGGGAGGGGCCGGCGGTGTCGGCGGACCGTGCGGGGCGTCGGCGCCGTCAGCCGGAGAGGTCGATCGTCATCCCCTCGTAGGCGAGCACGGGGGGTTCGCCGCCGTCCTCGCCCCACAGCTCCTCGGCGCGGGCCTGGATCGCCTCGAGCTCCGCGTCGGTGTGCAGGGGGTCGTGGTGGAACATCACCAGGTGGTCGACCTTTGCGATGGTGGCGAACGTCACGAGGTCGCGGGTGCTGGAGTGACCCCAGCCGATCTTCGTCGGGTACTCCTCCTCGCTGAACTGCGCGTCGTGCAGCAGGACGTCGGCCCCGAGGGCGATCGAGTATCCGGAGATCCAGTCCGGCGAAACCGACGCCAGGTCGACGCCGAGCGCGGGCTCGTGGTCGGGGATGTAGGCCAGCTTCCGTCCGTTCTCCTCGATCCGGTAGCCGACGGTCGGACCCGGGTGCGACACGGGCTGGGAGAAGATCCACGCGCTCCCGATCTGGAACTCCCCCTCCGGCACGTTGTGGAAGGTCGGGTGCGAGGGGATATCGGACAGGTGGATCGGGAACAGGGGCGGGGAGAGGTAGCGCCCGATCCGTTCCTCCAGGCTTCGCAGCGGCGAGGGCGGGCCCCAGACGTGCAGCTCCACGTCGGGGCTCCAGAGCGGCGAGAAGAACCCGAGCCCCTCGAGGTGATCGAGGTGAAGGTGGGAGAGCAGCAGGTGGATCACGGGCGGGCGGTCGTCGCCGAGCGCCAGACCGAACGGCCGGATGCCGGTCCCGGCGTCGAGGATGACCAGCGAGTCGTCGTCCAGCCGCACCTCGACGCAGGAGGTGTTGCCGCCGTACTTCACCGTGTCGGGACCCGGCGCGGCCAGGGAGCCGCGGCACCCCCAGATCTTCACCCGCACCGGTCCCGGTCCTCCGTTCCTCGATCAGGCGGCCGCGGGGCCGCCCTCTTCCCAGAAGAACGCCACCCCGCCGACGAACTCGTCCTCGCGAGCGAACAGCGGAATGGCCGTCACGGCAATGGCGCGCGTCACACCGTCCATGCCGGTGATCCGAAATGTCCGATGTGACGGCCGTTTCGACGCCAGCGTGACGGCGAGAGGGAGCTTCTCCAGCGGCAGCGGGTTCCCCTGCTCGTCCACCGGAGAGAACATCGTCCCCCACTCGTCGGGCTTGAGCGGGCCGGCCTCGGCGAACTCCACCCCGAGGATCTTCTCGGCGGGCTCGTTGTAGTAGACGAGCGTCCCGTCGGGCTCCACCAGGAAGGTCGCCGTGGCGAGCTTCGACGCCAGCTCGCGCGCGAGGATCATGATGATCCCCTTCTGCGGCAGGAGCTCCGTCATCGCTGCAGGGTACGACCTCCGATCGCCCGGGAACAACACATCGCGCCGATCACGGCACCGGGCGGGCTCCCCCGCCGGGGCGGGCGGAGCGAGTACCCTTCCGGGCGATGGGCGGTGCCGCGGCGCGGTTGGCGCGACAGGACGTTGCGTGGGAACGGATCGGGACGCTCCCGGGGCGCTTCCGCCGGCCGGCCGCCGAGGGCCTCACCGCCGAGATCCAGATCACCGTCGACGATCGGCCGTTCACGATCTCGATCGTCGACGGCGAGTGCTTCGTCCGGCGCGGCAAGAGCATCCGCGCCGACACCCGCATCGACACCGACGTCGAGACGTGGCTGTCGCTCGACGACGGCGTGCTGGTCACGGCGGACCTGTTCCTCGGCGGTCGCCTGCGCGTCCGCGGGAACGTGGATCTGGCGGTGCGCATGCAGGCGCTCTTCGAGCCCCACGGGCGGGAGCGGACCGTCGCCGACCTCCAGCAGGTGACCGTCCGCGCGAACGGCGTCGCCCTCTCCGCGTACATGCTGGGAGAGGGCCCGCCGCTGCTCCTGCTCCACGGGCTGGGGGGGGCCAAGGTGTCCTGGATGCCCCTGCTCGCGCCGCTCTCGGAGCGCTACCGTGTCATCGCCCCAGACCTCCCGGGCCACGGCGAGTCGGACAAGCCCCGGCAGGCCGAGTACAGCCCACGCTACTACGCGGCGGTCGTACGCAAGCTGATGGACACGCTGGACGCGCGCAGCGCGCACGTCGTCGGGAACTCGATGGGTGGCCGGGTCGCGCTCGAGCTGGCGGCACGGTCCCCGAAGCGGATCCGTGGGCTGGCGTTGCTCGACCCCGCGCTGCCCGGGCTGCGCTGGCGGTGGTTCATGGGGTTCATGCAGGTGGCCCCGGTCCGGCGCGGGCTCGGGGCGATCCCGTTCCCCGCCAACGAGCGCTGGGGGCAGCTCATGCTGCGCCGGCTGTTCGCGCAGCCCGACCGGTTCCCGCGGCACGCGTACGAGGCCGGCGCCGACGAGTTCGCCCGGGTCTACCGTTCGGCCCGCGCCCGGCTGGCCTTCTGGGCCTCGCTGCGCCACGTGATCTACGACTCGGGGGAGGAGTTCTGGCGGCTGATAGGCCGCGTCCAGGCCCCAACGCTGATCCTGTGGGGGGAGCGGGACCGGCTGGTTCCGCTGCGCCTCGGGAACCAGCTCGCTCGGGCGATCCCACACGCCGAGTACCTGGTGTTGCCCGACGTCGGGCACGTCCCCCAGTTCGAGGCGCCGAAGTCGACGAGCCAGGCCCTCGGACGCTTCCTGCACGCGATCGACGCCGCCGGCGACGGTGAGGTCGGGGGACCCGCCGGGCCCGGCTGAGGCTCCTCCGGCCCCAGGCCGTGGCGGAACAGTCGCGGCTCGTCGCCAACGCGCTCTACGAGGGGAAGTAGCCGCTGGTGTCGGCGCTGGCGCGCCCGCTGATCGCCGCGGTGGTCGTGGACGCCGCTCACGACACGGGTGCCGAGGCGGTCGCCCACGGATGCACCGGCAAGGGCAACGACCAGGTCCGCTTCGAGACGACGTTCGCCGCGCTCGCCCCGGACCTGCGCGTCCTGGCCCCCGTGCGCGAGCACGCGCTGTCCCGTGAGGAGGCGCTGGCGAAGGCGGCGGCGTGGGGCATCCCCATCCCCGCCGAGTCGAGGGTCTACTCGGTCGACGAGAACCTGTGGGGACGGACGATCGAGTGCGGGCCCCTGGAGGACCCCTGGACCGAGCCGCTGGCCGAGGCGTTCGCCATCACCGCCGACCCCCTTCTGGCGCCCGACGAGCCGGCGGAGGCCGTCGTCGCCTTCGCGGGCGGCGTCCCCGTGGCGCTCGACGGGGTCGGGCTGCCGGCGCTCGAGATCGTCCCGCGCGTGGCCGCGCTCGCCGGGCGCCACGGGTTCGGCCGGGTGGACATGATCGAGAACCGCCTGGTCGGCATCAAGTCACGCGAGCTGTACGAGGTCCCGGGCGCGCTCGCCCTGATCGCCGCCCACCGCGACCTGGAGGACCTCACCCTCGAACGCGACCTGGCCCACGAGAAGGCCGGGCTGGAACGGCGCTGGGCGGAGCTCGCCTACTACGGCCAGTGGCACGGCCCGCTGCACGCGGCGCTGCGCGCCTTCATGGCCGAGACGCAGGCGGACGTCACCGGGGAGGTTCGGCTGCGGTTCCACAAGGGGACCTGCACCGTCACCGGCCGCCGCGCGGAGCGCGCGTTGTACGACCGCTCGCCGGCCACCTACGACGCCGCGGCCGACCTCTTTGACCACCGCCAGAGCGAGGGGTTCGTCCGGCTGTGGTCGCTCCCGATCCGGACCTGGGCGGCCCGGCACGAGACCGGCCGGCCTGCCCCGACGGCGAGAGGGGCGCCGGGCGGTGGGACGGTCCCGGGCACCGGGGCCGCGCCCGTTGCGGCGGGCAGGCCCGGCGAGGCCGCCGCCACACCCGGGGCCGGGGCCCGGCAGGCGACCGTGGGCGACGACGCTCGGTCCGGCAACGGGGAGGTCCCGGCAGGGGAGGCGCCCCGTCCGCTCTGGGCGGGCCGGTTCGAGGGCGGGCCCTCCGAGGGCACGCTGGCGTTCACTCGATCGCTGCCCTTCGACGCGCGGCTGGCGCCGCACGACGTCGCGGCCACCGTGGCGCACGTGCGCGCCCTGCAGGATGCCGCCGTCATCGAGCCCGCCGACGCGGGCGCGCTGGTCGACGAGCTGGTCCGGATCGGCGACGAGATCCGAGAGGGCTCGTTCGCGTTCTCCGAGGCCGACGAGGACGTGCACTCGGCCATCGAGCGCGCCCTGATCGAGCGGCTCGGACCCACCGGGGCGCGGATCCACGCCGCGCGCAGCCGCAACGACCTGGTGGCGACCGATCTTCGGTTGTGGGCTGCCGACGCCGCGGCAACGCTCGCCGAGCGGGCGGCCGGGCTGGCGGAGGCCCTGGCCGAGCGGGCCGGGGAGCACCCGGAGGCG
>WNFV01009404.1_pt1 | contig 10819 bp, 8 predicted proteins | sample 5400101 | NCBI WGS metagenome assembly WNFV01 (sample SAMN13153361, study PRJNA577476) | soil metagenome | isolation source: 115 cm soil or saprolite under grassland replicate 1 | place: USA:California | collected 2016-06-15
TCCGACAACGTGGTGATGATCTTTTTCGTCTTCACGTCAATCACCTCGCCGGTTGACGGATATGCGAGTTTCCCGTCAAGGCTGAACGTGATCCATCCGGGCTGTTCTCGCAGCTTGACGCTTGCGATCTGTTTGGGCGGCGTCACAGTGTTGTCGAAGACGTGAACCCGTTCGTTGAACGCGTCGCAGAGCCATATCTCTTTTTCGTCAGGAGTCAGGCCGACGCCGTGGCTGGGGCAGCCGTGGCGTTTGGTCGGGCCTTTCTGGAAGCCCGCGACCTCGACGCGACTCAGCGCCTTGCCGGTCTTCAAATCCCCGATCTCGAACCCGAGCAGATCATTCACGTTGACGTAGCAGAGCGTCTGCGCGCCGTTGACCGTGAATGGGCGGATCACGTTGCCGAAAGGCCCGACCTCTTTCGTGATCGTGTGGGTCCTTGTGTCGGCAACGCGCAACAGCGGAGATTTCAGCCCGGCCAGATAAGCAAACCTGCCGTCGAGCGAATAGACCGTGTTGTGCGCGCCGGAATTGGGTTCGAGCTTCTTGATGACTTCGCCGCTCAGCGCGTCAACCACGAGCCAGTGCGGGCCTTCAAACGAAGGGACGTACATTGTCCTGCCGTCCGGCGACAGCGCCATCCGATCACAACCGCCTTCGTACTCCTTCTCCCAAACTTTCTTCTCGGCGATCAAATCGAAGCAGGCCACGCGCTTCGGCGTGCTGACGTAAATCTTCGCGGTCTTCGCGCTGGCGGCGACGCCTTTGACGTTCTCGGCGGGCTTGCCTTCCGGCGTGTCCCAGGTCGGGATGCGTTTGACGAATTTATGGCCGGCGGCGATGTCGTAAACCAGGATGCCCACGCCGCCGTATTCGACGTAGTTGCGTATGCCGGGCGAGGCGACGTAGAGCAGATGTTTCTCTTCGACGGCGGCCCGCCATTTAGTCGAAGCGAAGGCGGCGATCAAGGCGAGAAAAACCGGAACTGACAGAAGAAGTCTGCGTGTGTTCATAAGCGATCCTCCGGAAAATCCCTGGGTACGCGTCGCTTCCATCCCGCAGTCGTGGGTGGAAGACCCATTGCAGACTCGCAACGCGATTGGAGCCGGATGCGCGCGATTGCAAGCGATAATCACTCAACGCAAGCGAGGCTATTTCGGGGACGTATCATTCCGATCGATACGTCTTTACCCACGACTGCGCGCTGGAAGCGACGCGTACCCAGGGGCGACTTTAATTGTTTCAGCGCATCTCTCTTGAATATTTACTCCGCCCGCAGAATGCCGAGCGGCTTTTTGACCATCACGTCCCAGCTCGACAGCGCGCCGACCGCCATCACCAGCGCCGCCGTCACGACCACGCCGAGCAGGTTTACCGACGGGATGAAATGCCAATCGATTTTCAAGGCATGTTTGCTGACCGCCCACGTCAGCGCAATCGCGGCTGACGACCCGAGCCCGCCTGCGAGCAGCCCAAGAACGCCGTATTCGACCAGCAGCGTGGCGACGATCAATTTCTTCTTCGCCCCGAGCGTCTTGAGGATCGCCGATTCGTAGAGTCGATGGAATTTGGTCATCGCGATCGAGCCGATCAGGATCAACAGGCCGCTCAAGAAAACGAATCCGCCGACGAACGAGACGGCCAGCGAGATATTTTGGACGATGCCGCGGGCAAGCTCGATGACGTCGCGCACGTCGACCACGGAGACGTTAGGGTATTTGCCGATCAGGTCTCTTTGCAAACGCGCGCGGGCGCCGGAGTCGGCGGGGCCTTTGATCGCGGCTATGTATTTAGCCGGCGCGCGGTCGAGCGGCCCCGGGCGGAAGACGACCAGGAAGCCCGTGCGCGCTTTGCGCCAGTCCACGCGCCGGACGTTGGCCACGCGCGCCGTGATCTGCCGCCCCTGCACATTGAAGGTCATCGTGTCGCCTACGTTCAGCCCCAGCTCATTGTGCAACAATTCTTCAATCGAGACTTCAGGCTCGGCGTCAGGCGGGAGGGGCGAATCCCAGAATTCGCCCTCCAGGACCTTCTCGGAATCCTCGATATGGTTCCGGTAAGTCGTGATGTACTCGCGCCCCATTAACCCCCGACTTTCATTCGGCTTGACGTTGTCGAGATTGGCCTGGGTGTTACTGATCCCGGAGAGGCGGGCGGAAATGGTCGGGACGAGCTGCGGTTTCGAGCCGGTGTATTTGGCGACGATCTCTCCGACTCCGCCGCGCTGGTCGGGCTGGATTTCGATCAGGTACATGTCGGCGCGCAGCGCATTCATGTCGATCGCGAACTCCTGGCGCAGGTTGAGCTGCAGCGAACGCACGGCGACGACGAAGAAGACGCCCAGCCCGACGGCCATCAGGATGATCCTCGTCTGATTGCCGGGGCGGTAGAGGCTGTTGACGCCCTGCCGCACGCTGAATGACGGGAGCCGGCGGAACCCGCGCACGAACTTCATCAACGCCGCCGCCATCACATTCAAAACGAGGGTCATTGCGGCAAGCGCGCCTAAAAATATGCCGCCCACCTCGAGCGACCCCGCCTGCCAGCTCGCCAGCGCGCCGAGTCCCAGAACGAGGATCAGACTGGAGGCGAGCTTCATCCAATCCAAATTCCTGAACGCGCGCCTCGCCCGCGGGGGCGTCGTAAGGCCCCTCAAAACCAGGATCGGTTTGATCCGCCGGATTTCGAGCAGCGGCGTGAGCGAAAAGAGCAGCGAGATCAGCGTCCCCACTCCCAGCCCCTGCAGCGCGGCCTGCCACGTCAATCCGAACTCGACGTTGAACGGAATGGCGTCGGCGAAGAGCTTCGGCAAGACAGCCGTCACGGCCTTCGCGACCAGAAGCCCCATCAGGCTGCCCAGCAGTCCGAGCGTGAGGATTTGCGCCAGATAGGCGCCGAGCACGCGGGCGTTCTTTCCGCCCAGGCATTTCAAGATCGCGATCGTCTTCATCTTCTGTTGGACGAAGACGCGCGTGACGCTGGAGACGCCTATGCCGCCGAGGACCAGGATGATCAGTCCGACCAGGCTCAAATAATCTTCGACCTGCGTCAACGACTCGCTCATCCTGTCCTGCGAATAGCGGAACGACCGCACCGCGACGTGCGGTTGCCTCCTCAAGTCGCGCTGCAAGCCTTCGAGCAGCGCGCTCATCGCGCCCTCGCGGGCCTTGAAGAGCGCGCGGTAGCGGGCGCGGCTGCCCCACTGGTTCACCCCGGAGGCGACCGCGTCGTCGTAATCGACGATCACGCGCGGGCCGAAGCTGAGGGCGGTCATTGCGGCGCCAGGCTCGCTCTCGATCACGCCGCGAACCGTGAAATCGAGATCGCCGATCTTGACCAGATCGCCGATCTTCAAATCGAGCGCGGTCATCAGGCTCTGCTTGACCAGCGCGCCGCGGCCTTTCACCAGGTCGTGCGAATATTTCGCGCCGCCGGCCAGGACGATTTCGCCGTAAAACGGGAATTGAGGCTGCACGGCTTTCAGTTCGACCATCTTCGGCGGGGCGTTCTTGTCCTCTACCGCGCTCAGCATTGTCGCGGTTTCGATCGTCTCGGTGTGAGCCTCGACCAGCGGCGATTTGTAGTAACGTTCGAGCGTGAGCCGAATCTCGGCGTTCCACGGCGAACCGGACGAGGCCTGAACGTCGGCGGTCAGCAGCGAACGCGCTTCATGCCCGAGCGCCGCCTTGACGTTCTGCACGAGCGACCGCAGCGCGACTATCGAACCGACCCCGATGGCGATGCAGATGAAAAAGAATAGCAGCCGCCGCCACGACGCCCGCATCTCCCGCCAGGCAAGATTGATCACGAATTTCACAGCGATTCCCTCCCGGAACCAGGGAGGGCGGGAGAGCGAGAGAGCGAGGGAGCGGGGGATTTGAGATCTTCGCCGCGCCCGCTCTCCCACTCTCCGCCGCGCCCGCTCTCCCACTCTCCGCCGCGCCCGCTCTCCCGCTCGCCGATCAGGCGGTCCTCCACGATCCGGCCCCCGCTCAGGGAGATCCTGCGGTCGGCCTTGTCGGCCAGGTGGTGGTCGTGCGTGACCAGCAGCAACGTCGTGCCGTAGACGCGGTTGAGAGTGAGCAGGAGGTCGAAAATATGCTCGCCGTTCTTCTTATCGAGATTGCCGGTAGGCTCGTCGGCCAGCAAGATCTCAGGCTCGTTCGCGAACGCGCGGGCGATGGCCACGCGCTGTTGTTCGCCGCCCGAAAGCTGTGAAGGATAATGATGCGCCCTGTCACGCAGGCCGACTTCGTCGAGCAGCGTCCGCGCGCGGTCGCCGGCCTTGGGGACGCCCATGATCTCCATCGGCGTGAGGATGTTTTCGTAGGCCGTGAGCGAGGGTATCAAATGGAAAGATTGAAAGATGAAGCCGACCAGCCGGCCGCGCAGCTCGGCCAATTCGTCTTCGCTCATTCGGGTGATCTCGCGCCCGCCCAGACTGACGCTGCCCGAAGTCGGCGCGTCGAGTCCGGCGATCAGGCCCAGCAGCGTCGATTTGCCGCTGCCCGAAGGGCCGACGACCGAGACGAACTGACCGCGCGGGACCTCTAAATCTAGCGAGTGCAGAATGGTCAGTCGCTCTGAACCGCTCGTGACGACTTTGGAGACATTTGTGAGTTGAATCATGTTATCTTTATGCCGGTTTTTTGGGACGCCGCCCTTTTATAACGACGAGTGACGCGGTACGGTACAGGGAGCGGTAGCGACCTGGTGGTACCCAAAGTGACAGCTTTCGGGATGACCAGGTCGCTACCGCTCCCTGTACCGTACCGCGTCCTCAATATGCGGAAATTACCGCGGCGCGCGATTTTTTTCGGCGCCTGCGACGTGGGCCGCTATTTTAAATCATTGTTCGATTGCGTACCGAAATTTTCGGCGAGCAGCCGGAAAGTTTTTAGCTTAATTACCTCTCAGCAGTGAGAGACTAGGAGAAGATCGAGATGGTAAACAGAAATAGATTCGCGTCGCTTGCAGGCGCGCTGCTGCTGGCGGCTCTTTCCGTCGCCTGCCAGAAATCGGGCGCGCCGGAACAATCGTCGGCCGGCGCGGCGACATCCACGTCGTCCTTCGCTCCGGCGAAGCCTCCGGCGAAATCAGATGGGCGGCCCATTATCGTCGCCTTCGGTGACAGCTTGACTGCCGGGTTCGGATTGCACGAAGATCAGAGCTTCCCTAAGCTCTTGCAGCGCAAACTCGACGAAAGAGGGTACCCATATCGTGTGGTCAACGCCGGCGTGGCGGGGGACACGTCGGCGGGCGGAGTCAGCCGCATTGACTGGGCGCTAGAAGAAGGCTCCGTGAAGTTTCTGATCCTGGAGCTTGGCGGAAATGACGGGCTGCGCGGATTGCCCGTGGCCCATATGAAAAAGAATCTGGCCGATGTCATCGAGCGCGCGCAGGCTCGCAGGGTCGAGGTGATCCTTGCGGGAATGGAAGCGCCCCCGAACATGGGCGAGGAATACACCGGCGAATTCCGGCAGGTTTATCGCGACCTGGCCAAAAAATACAAGCTCACGCTGATTCCCTTCTTGCTGGATGGCGTGGCCGGCAATCGCGAGATGAACCAGCCTGACGGCATTCACCCGAACGTCGCCGGCGAGAAAGTAATGACCGAGAACGTGTGGCGAGAGCTTGAACCACTGTTGTTGAAAAATTGAAACTTTTCCCCAGGAGTGTAACTATGATCGCCTTCCCACAGCTTTGGCTAGCGATATACTTACTCGCCCCGGCGCCGCCGCAAAATCCCCCCGAAGTGTCGCCCGCGTCTCCCCCCACGTCGGCGAAAAAGTCTCCCCAGACATCATCCCCCGGGCCTGCGCCAAAATTCCCCGTCATGATTCCATCAACATCCGCATCCAAATCTTCCGCGCCAGCGCCCCGCGCATCGAGACCGCGGCGGGTTAACGATCGGGTTAAGGATGATGACAAAGAACATCACGATTCATCTTCCACACCGACGCTCGGCGCATCGAGGCCGCGGCGGGTTAAGGGTGATGACAAAGAACATCACGATTTATCTTCCCCGCCCGTACGCGACGCATGGAGGGTGCGGTTGCCGCGCGCGTCAATTTTAACGCCTCTACCACCGCCGGCGTCCACATCTCCTCCCGCGCCGGACCCAGAATCGGCGCCAACATCTTCCCCCGCTTCAACGCCAAAATCTTCACTAGCCCCTTCTTCAGTGTCAGCGACAAAACCTCCACCGACGTCTCCCACTATGTCAGCGACGAAATCTTCGCCGACATCTCCCCACATGTCAGCGACAAAACCATCGCCGACATCTCCCTCCGCGCCGACGTCGAAATCTTCTTCCGCTCCCACGCCCAGGAGCGTCAAACCAGTCAATCTGATTATTCCGGTCGAAGGCGGGCGTCCGAGCGATTTGCATGACACGTTCTTCGCGGCGCGTTCCGGTGGCCGGGTCCACCGCGCGATAGATATTATGGTCCCGCGCGGAACTCCGGTGCTGGCGGCCAGCGACGGCGAGATCGTCAGGATCGGGCGCAACAGACTCGGCGGCAAGATAATTTACCAACTGAGTGGCGATAAGAAGCTGGTCTTTTATTATGCGCATCTCGACCACTACTCCGACGACCTCCGCGTGGGCGATTACGTGCGACAGGGCGATGTCATCGCTTATGTCGGCAACACCGGCAACGCAGGCCCCGGCAATTACCATCTGCATTTTTCGATCTTGATAGCAGGCGCCGACCCGAAGAAACTCTGGAAAGGCAACTCCATCAACCCCTACCCGATGCTGCGCCGGACTAAATAATGATGAATCAACTATCGAAGAACATTCTCAAAGCGTCCTTTTTATGCCCGCTTATTTTGGCGTCCGTCGCGTCCGCGCAGACCTCGTCACAAATCTCGGGCCGCGTGACGGACAAACGCGGCGACGCCGTCGGCGCCGCTCGCGTGGTCGCGGTCGCCGATAATCAAACCAAGGGCGAGACGAGCGCCGACGGAGCGGGGCAGTTCACACTCGCGCTGCCGCCCGGCGATTACGAATTGCGCGTCTCGGCCGACGGCTTCTCGGTCTTCCGCCGGCGGGTCTCGCTGAATTCGCCGCAAGCGACCGTCAACGTCACGCTCGAACCGGCGGCGGTTGCGGAAACGGTCACCGTCACTCCGGCGCGGGCCGAGTTACGACTGTCGGCGGCGCCGGCGAGCGTGTCGGTCTTCGACGCGAAAGACGTGAGCAACGCCGCCGCCCAGACCTTCGACGATCTGCTGCGTCAGGCGCCCGGCTTCAGCATCTTCCGCCGTTCGAGCAGCGTCGTGGCTAACCCGACGACGCAGGGCGTCAGCCTGCGCGGCGCGGGCGCAAGCGGCGCAAGCCGCACGCTGGTGTTGAGCGACGGATTGCCGCTCAACGACGCCTTCGGCGGCTGGGTTTATTGGGACCGCGTGCCGCGTGCGGCGGTTGATCGAATCGAACTCGTCCGCGGCGGCTCGTCCGACCTTTACGGCTCCGACGCTCTGAGCGGCGTGATTAACGTCATCTCGCGCCCGCCGTCACAAGGTGTGATCAACGCCGAAGCGGCGTACGGCAATCGCGACACGGCCGACACCACGTTCTTCGCCGGCGACAAGTGGAAAGGTTTTTCGGCCTCCGTTGCGGGCGAGGCGTTCCGCACCGACGGATACTTCCTGATCGCGCCCGAAATCCGGGGGACGGCGGACGATCTCGCCGCGTCCAAACACCGCGCGCTCACCTTGCGTCTGGAGAACGACTGGAACGCGACCGACGCCGTTTTCCTTCGCGGCTCGTTGTTCGACGAAGACCGGCGCAACGGGACCAAAGCGCAAACGAACGACACAGCTTCGGAATCGCTGGCGGCCGGAGGGCGGTTCAGAACCTCCGAAGGAAGCGATTGGAATTTGGCCTTGTTCGCCAACCAGCAACGCTATCACCAGACTTTTTCAACTGTGGCGGCCAATCGGAATTCGGAGGCGTTGAATCGCTTGCAATTTGTGCCTTCGCGCGATGTGGGCGCTTCGTTCAACTGGTCGCGGGTGAGTTTTGAAAAGCACTTGCTGGTCGCCGGAGTTGACGTGCGCGGCGTGCGCGGCGTGAGTGACGAAACCGCTATCGCTAACAATCGCGCGACGACGCTTTCCAGCGCCGGCGGGCGCCAGCGCCGCGCGGGTTTTTTCATTCAGGATCTGTTCAATATCTCGCCGCGATGGCAACTCAGCGTCAATGCGCGTTACGACAACTGGCGCGACTCGTCGGCGGCTTCGGTGTCGCGCAATTTGACGACCGGCGCCGTCACGCCGCGATTCTTCCCCGCCCGCTCGCAAGACGCTTTCAGCCCGCGACTGTCGCTCATCTTCAGGCCGACTGAGCAGTTTTCGCTGCGAGCCTCCGCTTACCGGGCTTTTCGCGCGCCGACGCTCAACGAACTGTACCGCGGATTCCGCGTGGGTGATACGCTAACGAACGCCAACGCGAATCTGGTCGCCGAACGGCTGACGGGCGGCGAGACTGGAATGACTTGGACTCCGAACAATCGAGTGAACGCGCGGGTCACCGGTTACTGGACAGAGATCATCAACCCGATCTCCAACTTCACGCTGTCGGTCACACCGGCCTTGATCACGCGCGAACGCCGCAACCTGGGCCGTACGCGTTCGCGCGGCGTCGAGGCCGAATCCGATTTCAACATCACGAATTACTGGCGAGTCTCGGCCGGCTACCTTTTCGCCGACGCCACCGTCCGGCGCGCGCCTCAGGACGTGACTCTCGAAGGGCTGTGGATTCCTCAAGTTCCACGCCATCAATTCACGCTCCAAACCGTCTACTCGAATCCGAGATACTTTACCGCCGCGATGCAGTTCCGCGCCTCGGGCAAACAGTTCGACGACGACCAGAATCGTTTGCCGCTGGGCGGCTTCGCAGTGTTCGACGTGACGGTCGCGCGCCCGCTTGCCCGTTTCGTCGAAGCCTTCGTCGCCGTGCAAAATTTATTCGACGAACGATACGCCGTCGCGCGCACGCCGCTTGAGTCGTTGGGAATGCCGCGGATGGTGAGGGGTGGAGTGAGGTTTCGGTTCGAACGATGACTCTCAGGAGGAGAACCGGGTTATGACCTTTGAAGCAAATAAGGCTGTAGCGCGTCGTTTTATAGAAGAGGTCTGGAATGAGCGAAAGCTGGAAGTTGCGAATGACATCATCGCCCCTGACTGCATGCGGAAGACTGGGTACTGACAGATTTTCTTGGCGTGTTTCAGCAGCTAGAGATTGTGCGACCGACCAGCGAGTTATTATCTTAGGCGCATAAAACCCTTGAATCGTTCGTCGCCGCGCAGAATCTGCTTAATGTAACGATGCGCCGTCGGGCGCACGCCGCTTGAGACGCTGGGAATGCCGCGAATGGTTCGAGGCGGAGTAAGGCTCCGATTTGAACGATGATTCGCCTGGGATTGTTTCGATGAGCAGAAAATCCAAAAAGAGATCAAACGAAAAAGCGCCGCCGCCGCGAAAATTGAAGTCTCGGACGACAGGCCTGGTCGCCGCTGTGCTGATTCTGGCGGTTCTCGGAGGCTTCTGGTTTCGCTCGCGCGAAGGAGGCGAGCAGGCAGGCGCGAGCGACACGCCGGTCATTGCGCTAGAGGTCGGCTATGAGGTGGTTAACAAGTTCCCGCATGATCCGGGCGCGTTTTTACAGGGATTGGTGTGGCAAAACGGTTTTTTTGAGAGCACCGGGCAGTTCGGCCGATCGTCGCTGCGGCGAGTGGAGTATCCAACAGGAAAGGTATTGCAGCAGGTCAATCTCGATTCGCAATATTTCGGCGAGGGTCTGGCGATGGTCGACAACCGGTTGATCCAGTTGACCTGGCAATCGCATCGCGGCTTTGTCTATGACCGGGACAGCTTCAAGCAGCTTCGCGAGTTTAAATACGATACCGAGGGCTGGGGTCTGACCTATGACGGCAAGTCGCTTATCCTGAGCGACGGCACGAACGTCCTGACGTTTATTGATCCCGACAGTTTCAAGCCTACGAGGAAGCTTTCGGTCAGGTTCAATGGGACGGCGCTACGCGACCTGAACGAACTTGAATATATTGACGGGGAGATCTGGGCGAACGTCTGGCATACCGATCGGATCGTTCGCATCGATCCTGGATCCGGGCAGGTGAAATCCTATCTCAACCTCGCCGGCATTTTGCCGGAAGATGAGAAATCCGACCCGGAGGCCGTGCTTAACGGCATCGCCTACGACGCGCAGGGCAAACGGATTTTCGTAAGCGGGAAATTGTGGCCGCGTATCTTTGAGATCCGTTTGAAATAAGGGCAATCGCCCCGACCCGATCCGCAAGCCTCGGACGCTCATTGACTGATGAAAGTCGGCGCGGTTACTGAAGCGTAATTAGTCGCCTTTTGCGAAAGCCGCGTGTAGAACCCGGCCGCGCGCCCGCCGATTAAATAGACTCCGTAATTCGGAAGCGTCACTTCCCCGCCCTGACCATCTTCAATCGGCGCGACTTCGAAGAACCGCTGCGCAATCCAATGCTCAGGGATCGCCGTCGCCAGCGCCAATTGCCAATCACTCGGCTTGACGAACGGCCCGCACAGGACCGAATCGCCTTCGCAACCGTAATCAGATTTCAACACCCATTCATCGCGGCTCAAATCTTCGTGACGCATCGCGGTCAGCCTGCGCGTTTCGGGGATGTATTCGGCTATCCAGCTTTGGGCTTGTTCGGAAAACAGTTCGCTCCGCTCCCACATCAACGCCATCGCGAACTTGTTCTGCGTGACGACCGCGCCGAATGGGTTGACGACGGTGACTCGGCCATCGTTCTCGGCTTC
>WNFV01015874.1_pt1 | contig 10818 bp, 10 predicted proteins | sample 5400101 | NCBI WGS metagenome assembly WNFV01 (sample SAMN13153361, study PRJNA577476) | soil metagenome | isolation source: 115 cm soil or saprolite under grassland replicate 1 | place: USA:California | collected 2016-06-15
GATTTTGATGCTGTCTTGCAACTGTACTGCATCAACCGAAACAGATGCGGCAGCAGACGATCCGATGGCGACGGGCCAGGTGCTTGTTCTTGTACTGGCGGGACGGTCGGCTGTTTTTGCATAATTTCGCCAAGCGACTGACCGTCTCTGGGAAACCGATTACTTGCGAAGTTCTCGATTTCTTTGGCGAGTGGCGAACCCACCGAGAGGCTATCGCGCATTTCGCTGAGTACAAACCGAGCAGCGTGCGTTCCGCTGTCTTCGACTTGGAGAAGCATGGGCTGCTGCTTCCGAAAAACTCGCCGGAAGCGATGCAGGACATGTGGATCGCGAAGGAGTGGTCCGCTTGGTTGCCTGAGGGGAGCTTTCATTTTTCTACCAAGGACGCGGCCTACGTGGACCGCAGCAATTGGAGCTTGGATCGGTTGAAGGCGGTGATGCCGAAGACGCCGCAGCCCAAGTTTGTCAAAACTGTAAAAGGGGCGGAGAAAGTGCTGCTTCCGGCACGGACTTCTGTTGATTCCGAGTTCACCCGAGTCCTGATGGCCCGGAAAACACATCGACGATTTTCCGATAAAGAGCTCAAGCTTGAGACGGTATCGCAACTGCTCTCTTTGGTTTGGGGCGTTACCGGTTATCTCCATTCTCCCAGATTCGGTAAATTATTTCACAAAACCAGTCCATCGGGCGGGGCGCGGCACCCTGGCGAAGTGTATCTGATGGCGTTGCGCGTCAAAGGCCTTAAACCGGGTCTGTATCACTATCATCCCGAGCATCATCGTCTCGAGATGATCAGCGCGAATGCCACGCGCGAAAAGGCTTGGCTGTATTGCGCCCGCCAGCATTTCGTTAGGAATGCAGCTGCTTTATTCTTAATGACGGCGGTGTTTCCGCGCACCATGTGGAAGTATCAGCACGCTCGCGCCTATCGCGTGGTGCTTCTCGATGCCGGTCATCTCTGCCAGACGTTTTGTCTCGTGGCGACCTGGCTTGGCCTGGCGCCATTTTGCACTGCCGCACTTAAGGACACACTGATCGAAAAAGACCTCGGAATAGATGGAATTCGCGAGTCGGTCCTTTATGTTGCAGGAGTCGGTTTGCCTGCTACTTCGGCGCGAGCGAGGCGACGATTTTCTCGAAGCGCGGATCGCCACGCAGGGAGTCCCAATAAGGATGAAGCTTAAGAAGACCGTAGCTGAGCTCGTTCGGGACGCGCTCTACTTCGGCAATCTGCTCGATGGCGCGATCTTTGTCACCGATCCAAGTGTAGATTTGGGCCAAATTAATGGCCAGGGATGCACCGTCGATAGCGTCTTTCGACGTGGGCAGCAACTCACACGCGCGTTGACCCTCCTTTAGCGCCTCTTCTTTTTTCTGCGGCCCGCGCTTTGCGTGAATCACCCTGGCAGCGAGCAACAACTCCCTCCCAATATGCATAGGGAAAGTTGACACCATTATTTGGGACTCCCTCGCGCGGATAGTTGGACAGCATCCCGGTTGCGGCAGCCCATGTCCGATCGCAGAGAGAATAGAAAAGCGTATCTACATCCAGCGCCACGCTGGGATCTTCGGCGACCAGAGTAGCTAGAGTACTCTGAAAAGGTTTGATATCAGCCTGCCAATCCAATGCAACCAGGGCCCGTTGTATGCGACTATTTGGATCGGCCGGCACGATCGTCAGTGCTTGTAAGCCAAAGCGAGTTGCTGGAGAATGAAGAAGTTGCGCGGGTCAAGCTCAAGCGCGTGCTCTATCTTGCGCGTTGCTTCTTCCCAATGGCCTTCGCGTCGGTCGATCAAGCCGGTGTACAGAAACACATCGGGATTGTTGGGAAGCGTCTGTTTGGCAATAGCCAGTTCGCTGCGGGCGCGCTTATAGTCACGAAAGCCGTGGTAGTAGTAATTCGCCAACGCAAGGTGGATTTCGCCAGCATCCGGTTGGAGGCGCATGGCGCCGTCCAAGGCGGCCTTTGCCAGATCAAGGCGGGCCGGCGTATGATCATGGCCCCTGAAGTATGCAACGCTATGCACTCTGGACAACAGACACCAAGCTCGTAAAAAGCGAGGATCGCGTGCGACAGCTTCGTCGAGCAGTTGAGCCGCTTGAGGCAGCTTCTCCCTAGCATGGACAGCATCGGATGTATCGGCGAACAGCGCCTCCGCGCGCAAATAAAGATCGTACGCGACGAGATCGCTCGTGGGTGCTTTTTCAATCGCCGCCTTTTCGCTCGGAGAGATTTTGGCCTGGAGCTGGTCGGCGATCGTCTTGGCAATCTCGCTCTGGATTGCAAAGACATCCGCTAGATCGCGGTCGTAATGCTCCGCCCAAAGATGCGTGTCTGTCCTGGCGTCAATCAACTGCGCGTTTACGCGCACACGGTTGCCGGTGCGTTGCACGCTGCCTTCGAGTACGTGCGCAACGCCGAGTTGCTGGGCGATCTCGCGCAGGTTGCGACTTACGGCGTTCTTGTACTGCGTCACGCTTGTACGACTAATTACTTTTAGGTCCGCAACTCTGGCGAGATCCGTGAGGATTTCGTCCTGGATGCCGTCTGTGAAGTAGGCGTTCTGCTTCTCGTCGCTCAAATTCTCAAAGGGAAGAACGGCAACGCTTTTTTCGGGAATAGGAACCGCCACGCTGCCTATCGGCTCGGCAGCGCTCGATATGATCTTTCGCGATGCTCGATGGGAAAAAATCAACGAGCTAATGCCCACGGCGATTGTCGCCACGACTAAAGCAACCGTAAGCGCGACCTTGGGCCAACCGGGCGCACTAATTGGACGACCCGCGACACCTTCCTGCCTCCATCTTTTCCGTCCCTTGAGTTTCTCAGGGATTTGCGGGTTGCCAACGTTGTCTTTGTAGAGGTTAAAAAGGTGAAGGCGCCGTCCGTGCTTCACTTCGCACTCACCGAGATCGTGCAGGTGTCGTTGCCAGTGCTGATATTGGACTAGATCCTCGGCAATGTGCGCCGATAAAAGGATATGCCCGGCATCGCCGCAATCCAGCACCCGCTGGGCCACATTAATTCCCGAACCGGCTACGTTCGTTTTGTCGTTAACATCGTGGACTCGATTGACCGGGCCGCTGTGAACCCCCATCCGCACTTGAAACTGCGAATGACTTTTTAGTGCTCTGCTAATTTCCAGCGCGCATCGCACCGGCTCTTCCGGGCTGCGAAAAAAAAGTAGCGCCATCCCATCGCCAGTTGGCACTCGAATAAGTTTGTCGTTTGCTTCCGCAGCGCGAAAACGTTCCGTTGCGCGGACGATTTGATTCAACTTCTGCAGCACTTCAATCTGCTCGTTGACGAGCAGTTTCGAGTAACCGACAACATCGATTAATAGGAGATGTGCTATCTCGAGCTGGAGATCAGGCGTCGTATCCACCGTCGAGGCAAACGACCGCCTCAAGGGCTATCGCCGACTTAACCAACGCGGAAACGAACGTCGCGGATGGTTTTCCCGCCGAAGCGTTGCTTTAATTTTCGCAGGATCTCGGACTTGGAGATTTGTTCGAGCTCGTAGTGCAATGCTGGTTGGAGCACGCGTACGTACAGGATTCCCTCGCGCAACGCGACGGGCGCCGAGTGCGCCGCGATGAATTCGCCAACGATCTTCGACCACGCGTCGATTACTTCTGTTTCCTGCAAGCGCTCGCGAAGTCCCAGGCGCTGCATCAATTTCGGCACGAGCTCCGCAGGCGACTGCCAGCGGTCTCGTCGCAGTTGTTTTTCGGGAAGACCGCGCCATTCGGCAATTACAGCGGCGCGGAGAGAGGGATTCATCAATACTATTTAGCCACAGATGGACACGGATGGAACACAGATTTTGTAAAGGCGAAGGAGACGACGCCGCGTCCTAGACTTTCGGCGGTTGGCACAACCGCTGCTACAACTTCCGCAATTCCCGATCGAAATTGCCTCAATACTTTTTCCGCATGTGGCTTGGCAGAATATTCAACTCGGTGCGGTACTTGGCCACCGTGCGCCGCGCGATCGGAATGCCGCGCTCTCCAAGAATCTCGACGATCTCGTGATCGCTCAACGGCGCGCTGCCATTCTCGTGCTTTACTAGGTCGATAATGGCTTCTTTCACGCTGGTGTTGCTTAGCGATTCGCCGGTCGCAGTTTGGTAGCCGGAGGTGAAAAAGTATTTCATCTCGAAAACCCCCTGCGGCGTGGCCATGTATTTGCCGGACACAGCGCGGCTAACTGTGGTCTCGTGCAGGCCCACGGCATCGGCAACGTTTCCCATCGTCATCGGCTTCAGATGGGACGGGCCATGTTCAAGAAAATCGCGCTGCCGCGAAACGATCTGCCACGCGATGTTGAGAATCGTCTGCTGGCGTTGATGAATCGAGCGGATCAGGAATTTTCCGCTCCGGATTTTGTCGCGGACGTAATCTTTGACATCGCTGGTCTGGGTGTTGCCGGCGGCGATGATGTCTTTGTATAAATTGCTGATCCGCAGATGCGGAATCTGCTCGTTATTCGAGCTGACCTGATACTCGCCATCCACCTTTTCCACCATCACGTCGGGCAGCACGTAGTTTTGCGGCGCAGCAGCGAAAATCTGACCCGGACGCGGATTTAGGCGTGCGATGTTGTCAGCAGCCTTTTGCACGTCTTCCACGCTAATTCCCATCCGGCGCGCGATTTCGGGAAAACGTCGCTTACCCAAATCTTCCATGTGCTCGGAGACAATTTTGTACTCCAGGCTGCGTTCCTTCCCTCCTCGCGCCAGTTGCATGAGCAAACACTCGCGCAGATCACGCGCCCCAACTCCAGACGGATAGAAACTCTGGATCAGCGCCAGCATCTTCTCGAAATCTTCCTTTGGAATTCCCGAGTTCAGCGCCATTTCCTCTGGCGTGCTCTGGAGAAATCCATTGTCATCGATATTGCCAATGATTAGCTCGGCAGCTTTGCGATCGCTGGCGCTGAGCAGGCTCTGATTCAGTTGCCCGATCAAATTTTGCTGAAGCGTCTCCTGCACTGGAATGGAGTCGAAAACGAACTGGCGTTTATCTTGCGCTTCCTTTGAATCCCGAAAGCCTTCGGGATAGCTGGCCGACTGGGCCATGTAATCGCGCCATTCCTCATCCAAACTCGCCAGTTTCTCGAATTCATTCTTGAAATTGTCGTCTGCGGAAGGTTCAACCTCGTTGCGTTCATCGGCACCGGGCTCCTCCGGCAATTCCTCGAGCACCGGGTTTGTCTCCATTTCCTGTTGAACCAGGTTGCGCAGCTCAAGCAGCGGAGTCTGGAGAATGAGCAGGCTTTGTTGCAGCTGCGGCGAAAGAACTTGCTGAAGTGCAAGATTCTGCGTCTGCCGCATTCCCTGTCCTGCCATATGCCGAGTTTACCGGTGCAGCCAACACCGGGCAAGCGATTCAGCCGTCGTGGCCTGCCCTCACACTCTCGCCATGTCCCATTTTCTGATCGTTTCCTGAATCAGGCGGGCGATTTTGTCGTTCACTTTTGTGAAATATTTTTTCGCCTTTGCAGGATCGAACGTCGGATAACCCTGGCCTTCCTTGTAGAGCATGATCGTTGACGGGAAAGGATACGCGCTCCACGTGTTCGGCGCAGGAAGTGCCGTCGCCATCTCCGGTTTGTAACGCTTCTTCTGAACGAGCGTGGAATCAATCGCCATAATGTATGCGCTCTCGTTTTCGGCTCCGTGACCGCCATCTTCGCCGAACACCTCCAGGGTGACATCACTGCAATAAGACCACCAGTTCACGACCAGAATTCTGGTGTTCGTCTCGCGGCCGACCTCTTGCGCGAGGGCGCTCAAAATCGCCGTCTGCCCGCCGCCGTGCCCGTTCAGCAGAATAATGTTCTTGAATTTGTTCTTCGCCAGGCCGGTCAGGACCGCGCGTACATAATTGCGAAAAGCATCCTCGGGAACTGTGAAGCTCCCAGGATACGCGTCTATGATTCCGGTGAATCCGTATGGAATCACAGGCGCGATCATCGCGTTGACGCGCGGTGCGATCTCGCGCGCCATCGCTACCGGGGCGAGAATGTCCGTTCCATTAGGCGCAACGCCATGCGGTTCAAGCGTGCCCAACGGGAGCAAGACGGTTTGGATTTTTGCCGGAACCCACTCGCCGAATTCCAGCCAATTGATGCGCTCCATCTCGCGTGTGCTGGGCGCATTCTGTTTAGCGGAACTCATTTCGACAGCTTAGCAGCGTGAGGAGTATTCCGCTTCTCTTTTCCATTCAAGAGGATCCAATCGACCGCCCCTTCGAACGCAATAATTTCCGCAAAGACATCGTCGGTTCCGCTACAGGGAATGCTAATCAAATCGGCGCGACACCCGCGCTGGATTCGTCCGAGCGCATTTTCCTGCCGCAACGCGCGCGCCGGATTGACGGTTACCATTTGCAAAATTTCTTCCGGAGGAACGCCTGGAAACTCCTTCTGAAATGCGCGCATCTCGGCAAACAAACTCAGGTCCTCATTGCTCGCGAGGCTATCCGTGCCCAGGCAAACGTTGAATCCAAGAGCGCGCAATTTTTCGAACGGAAATCGGCTGTGCTTGAAATAATCGTGGCTGCGCGGCGAATGCACGATGTGAGGTTTTCTCTCCAAGTTTCTAAGCAACTCGAAATCGCTCTCTGTCAATTCATTGAGGTGAGCTAATAGCCAGTTGTTGCCATTCCGAGCGAAGCGAAGCGAAGCCGAGGAATCTCTAATTGTTAAAAACAGCTCCAGTGGGGTGCGGTTTCCGCAGTCATCCATTGATCGTCCGATGTCCTTCAGAAACTCGTACAGCGGCCCCGATGCGTCATGAAACATCTCCATTTCCTCACGCGACTCGGCCAAATGAGTCGTTAACAAAACATTGTCGCGCAGCGCGATTTCCTCACAGCGGCGATACAGATTTTTCGACGCAGTAAACAAAGCATGCGGCGCCAAACCCCAGTTCGTCGCGGACTTCAGCGATTCGACCGCAGGACCCACGGTTTCATTCGCACGCTCGGGCGCGCGCACATCGATTAGCTCCGCAAACCACCCCGTGCGAATCGGCGGAGTAGTCTGCGAAATCAAATCTGGAAACGCAGTGAGATTCGCGATGGTCGTTGTCCCGAATCTTTTGGCTTCCGCGAAACCGTTGTTGATTGAGGCGAGATAATCTTTCGGCGAAAGATTTGCCTTCTCTGTATTGATGGCGCGAATCCAATCAGCGAAAGAGTTTTGCGGCGGGATTTTGCCGCGCAAACAGGTGTAATCGAGGTGGCAATGCGCGTTGATCAGCCCCGGCAACAGCGCCTGCTCGCCAAGATCGATAATTTCACCGGCGTTACGCGTCGCGATCTCATCAAATTTTCCAACGTCGACAACGGAGCCGGCGGGGGCCGAGCGACGTGGACGGGCAGCCCAAGAGGGTGACGAGCCGGGAGGCGAGTCATCGATTCGATCATCGGAAACAGCCACCGCGCCGTTCTCGATGGGCGCTCCATCCATCGTCACGACGGTGCGCGCACGAATGATCATTCGCCTTTCACCACTTTCCGGCATTCGGCGATCAACAGGTTGCACGCTTCCTGGCAAAGCAACGGAATTGTCGGCGGCGTCCCTGCCCCCGATGGATTTGAAGCCGTCGCCTGGTCGTGCGCGGGATCAAATTTCTCTTTCGGTAACTTTGTTGATGCAATCGCGCCGTCCGCATCGCGTTTCCACAAGATGGTCCGCAGACAGCCGCCATTGGATCGGCAGAAGCCCGCCACAAGATCATTGACCTGCGAATCGGAAATTTTTGCCGCGACACGATACATCCCTGACTGTCGATCCAGCGTTTCTCGCAACGGCGTGGTTTTCCGTTTATCGCTCTTCCAAGCAGCGAACACCGCGAGGCGTCCCGGATAAAAATAATCCAGCGCGTGTCTCAGGTCTTCGAGCGTCTCAAGCTCCAGTCGCCAACCGTGACGCAAGTTGGGCGCGGTTTTAAGCGGCCGATAGTTTCCAACGTCGTCGTGTTTTGCGATCTCGATCGCGTCTTCTGCGCTTCGAAATATCTTCAATTGATCCGCCGCCTCGTTATCGCGATGCGACAGGACAAAGCGCTCGGTCGTTGTTTTTTGAACCAGAACTTGACCGAAATAGAACGGAGCAGTCAGCGCAATTTCGAGCAGCGTCTCGACAGGATCCGGCATTGGTAGGGCGCGACCGCCGGGCGCGCCGAGCTAATGCAAACAATGAGCGATCAAACCGCCTGCGCGTTCCAGAAATTGCCGATCTTCATCGCTAAAGGCATTTAATTTATCGCTCTCCACATCCATCATTCCGAGAATGTGCCGGTGCTCATTACGCATCGGCACAATGATCTCCGAGCGTGTCGTGTGAAACGTGGGCAAATAGCGCAGATCCTTGTGCACGTCACCCACGATGATTGGTTCGCCCGAATCCAGCGCCGCGCCGCATAAGCCCTGGGTAATCGGGAAACGTTGATACGCCGGTGGCTCGCTGCCGGTTTCGGCGAGAATCACGAATTCATCTTTGATGATCTTGTAAACGGCGAGCCACCGATAACCACGCGCGTCGCGAATCATCTCTACGAGTTGCTTCATTCGTTTTCGGGTGCAGCCCCCGGCCAGCGCAAATGCCCCGATCTCCTGCAGCTTTTTGCAAGTGGTTTCCTTCATTCGCGGGAAAGCAATGTCGCGTAAAAGAAACCAAGCGCGAGCACGATTTCAACTTTTTGCGTTCAACGCCTGCTTGATGATGATATCGGCAAAACCAGGATCGGTGCCGATCGATGGCGCATAGAACAGCGAGCGATTATCGATCTTGTACGGATTGCTGCGGAAAACCTCGCCGCGCGCTGCGTTTAAACCGCCTCTCGGCCCGCCATTCGCGATTCCAAGCAAAACCGGAATGTCTTCATAACTGTGTAATCCGTCAGAAATAAAGAACGGAACCACCACGATATTCCGAGTCTTCGTCAGTTTCCGCCAGTCCGACACGAGCGGAGATTCTTCCATGTAAACGTTGAGCACGGCCGCGTACTTCCCGAGTGCCCGGATCTTTTCCGCTTCGCGTTTCGCGGCCACCGCACTGTTTTCATTCAAATCGGTTCCATGAGCGACGATCAACAGGGTGGCTTCGTTCTCGGGAACACCCGGCGCGATTTCATGAGCACGTCGCAAAAGCAGCTCCGTCATCATCGGATGATTTCCAACCGGCTCGCAATACTTCCATATCTGGCCATTGGGTCGGTTTGTAATGCACCCGTTCAACTCAAGCTCGCGCGGAACCACGGTCTGCGTGAAATAACCTTCGCTGATGAAATTCGGCACGACATAGACCTCCGGAATCGATTCGGGATCGAATGAGAAGAGCGCGTCGCGTAAGCTCGGTTCCTCCTTCCAGAAGGCGCAGCCGACATCTGCGAAAACCTTTCGACGCCGAATCTCCGCCGCATGCGCCAGCGTAGGCGCACTCGAGTCCGGATTCACGGTCGAACCGTGGGCGACAATTAAGAGCGCGCTGTCGTCGAATCTCACAGAGGAAACGTTCAACAGCTTGGCACGCGCGCAAGCCGAATGAGTCCGCGGCGACTGTAATCGAAAATTTCCTTAGAACTTCTTGATCATCCTCACGTACCAGAACCGCCCCAGGTTATCATAGAAGCTGCCTGGGTAACCAAGCGAGTCACCAAGCTCGAATCCAAACGTATGTGGCGGATCCTCACCGAAGATATCTGTCACACCCACCGTGAGGGTGGTGTTGTTGAGGATGGTCTTCCAGCACGGCATGGCATAAGGAGTGGGCGGCGTTTCTTTCTCCTTGCCCACCACTTCCTTCCCACCCTTGGAATACCCAGGCACCGGCGCCGCTTCCACTGGAGGCGTGAAGATCACAGTGTAAGAGAGCTGCGCGTCTGTGAACCAGGTCGGATGCACCCAATGGCGTTTCCAGAAGCCATCAAACTGCTTGGCATAGAGTTGTTCCCAGTATCCATCCACAAAGTGCACGGTCCAGTTCAGGTCCCAGTTGTGCCACGTCCAGTCGAGGGTCGTGTCCCCCTTCCATTTGAGCCAGCCCTGTGGATTGCTTGGGTCCCCGAAGAAGCCCCCAACAAACCACTCGGAACTGGAGCTACCAGCGGTTTGCCGCGGCCGTTCACCGGGGAAATTGACGACCATCTCGTTCAGATAACCCCACCGGCTTAAGAGTGAGAATGTGCCAATCCCAGTCTCGACCTGATACTGGAGACCGAGGTCAACACCATTCGTTCGCGTACGCCCGCCGTTTTGGTAGGGGCTTACGAGTCCGGTGTAATTCCCGTCCGGATGAAATAAAACCGCCGGTTGGGTGGCCGTCACCGGTGCAGGACTCACCACGCCCGGGAAAATGCCCGCGTTATACCCGTTAATGATTAAGCTGGGAGAAAAGAACATGGCGACCCCGCTCTGCTCGACATCCCAGAAATCGACCGTCAACGTCAGATGCCCGTACTTCGGCGGGATCCACTTGGGCGTGTAAACGACGCCGCCAGTCCAGCTACGGTCATGTTGCGGGCGAATGTTTTTGTTGGGCAGTTGCTCGACGGTTGTCTCTGGATCGGCCACGTCCTGGAGCGGATTTGTAGGGCTCCCCGGACGACCAAAAATCGCTGAAGGGGCAAACCCGACAAAGTGCGCTGCGGCGAACGTGATCCTATTAGGGCCGTACAACTGGACCATGGATGGCTCGAGGAAGCCTTCGCCCCAATTGCTGCGAAGGGTCAGGCTCTTGTCAAAGGGCTGCCAGCGAACGCTCACCTTGGGTACCGCGGCATTCGTATCATTATTCAGCCACTCGT
>WNFV01011566.1_pt1 | contig 10817 bp, 19 predicted proteins | sample 5400101 | NCBI WGS metagenome assembly WNFV01 (sample SAMN13153361, study PRJNA577476) | soil metagenome | isolation source: 115 cm soil or saprolite under grassland replicate 1 | place: USA:California | collected 2016-06-15
CCGAGCTCGTACACGCACCTAGAACGAGCGCGATGGCGCGTGCGGCAGCTGCCGGGTAGCCTCTCCTTCTCGCCAAGGTGATTCGTACGCTAGAGGTGCCCACTGGGGGCCGCAATCTCCTCCCTTCCCTCCAGGCAGGTCCTGGAAGGGACCACGTCGAGAACTCGCTACTTCCCGGAAGTTCGAGGACCCCAGAACTGCGCATCCTGGTGTCGGCGCGCACTCATCACGGCTCGCTCGACCTCAACGCGCCCATGTATCCGCTTCGCGCCACGGCGAGCGAGGCCATCACGGTCCTCGGCCTCGACCAGTTGGAGACAGATGGAGCATGCAAGCCACGCTTCATCGGACCTGACCGCGTCGGGACTGGTCACCGACGTCCTGAAGTCGGGTCCCTCGAACCATGAGACAACAGGCCGCTCGCCACAGAAGCTGCACACAGGAAACATGCTTGGGCGTCCTCTAGATGTGGATGCCTGCGAGGCGGGAGCCTAACCCGGACCGCGGTGCATGAGCCTGGCCTGCCCGTCGCGGTACGCTGCCAGCCGAAGGCTGTGCGCTTCGCGCGGGACGTGGAGTTGGTGCTCCTAAGTTCGGCGTGTTAGCTCCGGCGCATAGCTCGGTTCCGCCAAGACAGTCGCAACCTCAAGGCTAGTTGTCAGGTCGATGCCCGGCGCCTTGGGCTGGACTGAACGACTCACGGAGTGACGCGGAACCGGTCCTCACCGAACCATCCGTAGCCGCCCTCATGGAAGACGAAAGTGACGACCCTATAGATTCCCGGCCGAACGTCGGGGACCTTGAACTCGGCTCTGAACTGGCACCGCTCCATGTTCTCCACGGTGGCGAGGTGCTTGATTGGCCCTGGCCGAATGGATTCGTAGGGGGCCTGCGAGGTGGGAACCCGTGTGTTCCACCAGATTTCGAGTCGGTTCGAGGGGAAGTAGCGCCAGTCCTCGCCTCGGAAGGTGGGCCCGTGCACAACCACTGTGTCGCCCGATTCCCCTCGCTGTGGCCTGATGTGGCTGCCGTACCGGTCGGGGTCGCTCCCGACATCTAGGGTTCCGCATTTCCGCCTCAACTCCTGGGTCGTCAGCCGCTTGGCGTCGCCAGGTGACGCCAGTGAGCTGGTTGGACTAGGGGACAGCACTCTTTCGCTCGATACCTGCCCTGTCCGCAGGAGAGCAAGCCAGAGCGCTGCACCAGAAGCCCCGAGAGCGAGGAGGACGACTGTAGACACGAGGAGCCGACGTCGGGCCATCACATTTAGAGACAGCCGCACTGGTCGAGAGGTTCCTCTCCGCGCGGGGGGGAGCCGCAGCGTCGGTAGGAGAGCGACGAGCAAGCGGCGACGTTATCGACGCCCAGCGGGGTCGGCACGACAAGCTCGACCAGCCAAAAAGATAGGCTACATTCATGTGGCGCTACATTCCGAGCGGGGCGGTCAAGGCCAAGCCGAAGCCAAAACCAAAACCGTTCGACGTCGAGAGCGCAGGGAAGTTTAGCGCTAAATCATGGCCGAGGAAGAAGACGAGAGTTGATGGGCGGCATCCAGCCCGGTCCATGGAGGTCCCGACTAGCCAATCGCTAGTTTGCCTCAAGCACGTAGGCCGCGACATCCTCAAGGGAGCGAGCCGAGCGAATGCGCTCCCGCAGGACCGGCCGTCGCGCCGTCGCGGTTGATGACAACCCAGGAAGCCGCCAACTCTACGCTCGCACACGACCCGGCCCGTTCGAAGGGTCCGCCTGGCCGCGTTCCTCGGGACAGGAGGTAGATGGCCTATTGATAGACTCCACGTCTCCTGGCCGAGCGATGTGACTGACAACTAAGGCTCGAATGACACGTCGGGCATTGGGCCGTACGGCCGCATAGAGGCGGCTAGTCGCAAGCTTCCGCGTCAAACGCGCGGACCGTTACGTAGTCGTTAGGGTCGGGCCGGTAAATCGACCCTTCACGGAGCGCGCCGAGGGAGAAGAAGAACCGGTTGTCTTTGTAGTGGGTCGTGTCGATGTCCAATTCGAGCGTGCCGACACGAGGCAGCGGGCGCTCCAGTGGCACTGCCTCGTCGAACCCGGGAGGTGTAACTCCCACCTGGAATTGGCTTCGGGGCACGTGACGCGTCTCCACACGCCAGAGAATGACGCGCTCATTACCCCATGGTGGCTCGCCCAGCGGTCGCGCCAGTGAAATCGCAGTAACTACTTCGCCCGGGCGGCAAACCTCGTACCGCAAGACGATGCTGCCGGAATCAAGTGAGACACCGAGATTGTTCCGGATGTTGATGCAGCTCGGAGTGACAAGCGCTAGGAGTACGCACAACCCAGCGACTCGGCGATTCATATACAAGAGAGTATCGGGACTAGGAGCCGAGAAGTGGAGTCGCGACCCGCAGGCAACCGCGACGTACTGTTTTGGGCCCCTTGCGCAGCTTCTTCGGGTTCTTCTAGAGCCCAGAATCGACTCAGAATGACTTCTGCAAGCCCCCCGAGGGGCGAATTCACTCCACCTCATGAGGAGGTGCAGAGCCATGCGTGTCCGGCCGGGTGCCAAACGAGCACGGCCTGCCGTTCTGTCTGGTCGAGCTGCGGGCAAGCGCCGAGGGCCGGTCCCCACGCACCGGCCTGTGCGGGCGCACGACTCTCCACGTCGCAGTACCATCAGACCCGGAAGGTTGTGCGCTTTGCCGGACACTGAGTTGGTGCTCCTAAGTCCGGCGCTTGCGAAGGACCGTCAGTGCGACGCCAATCGCCAGAAACGCGGCGAAGATGGCTAGCATCCCCCGAAGGCTCGACCCATGGGTAGGGACAGTTTGCGCCCCTCCGGGAGGGCTAGGCTGCTCGTCAGGCAGCCCTCGTTGTTCGAGCAAGACCACGAGACCCTGGTGGGCCTGTGCCCATCCCGACGATGCCCCGCCTCCCCAGAACCGGCCGAAGACTCGCCGCATGGCTCGTCGCTGTCCCGGCGGCGTGTAGACCCACGGACGGCCCTGGGCGAACGGGTACACGACTTGGTGGACCGAGAGCCGACAGCAATCGCGGAAGAAGACGACCTCATACTCAGGGCCGAGGGAACCCGCTGCGGGGGCCCGGGCGGAGGGTCGGACATAGCCCGGGATGCCGCCCGCGAATGAGGCGAAGTTCAGGAAGTCCTCCGCCTCTTCGCTGTAGTAGCCACCCATGCTCCTTTCCCATGGGGCAGAGAAGACGATGGGGTGAGCAAGACCCGGTCCGGTAACTACCGCGTAGCCTCGCACCACCTCGGCCCCCTTGGCGCTCGCTTTGGCCGGGATGCCGACGAGCAGTGCAACCGTGGCTCCGATGAGCAGACCGGCAGCAGCAGGACGGGTCATCACCCTCTATGACAAGGCCGTGAACGCAGGAGTTCCCCGCGCGCGTTGTTCCTTCTGTACCGGCCATCGTGGAGGTTCTCTTTCCGCGATAACCCCACCGACGGCTGAGAGTCTTCCAAGCCGAGGACGAGCTGACGCTTCTGCTGTTGTGACCCTGGGAGGGACCCGGTCCTAGTCCTCGCGGCGCGTGAAGCCCGGATGATGGAGCCACTCAGCAAGGCCACACTCCAGGCACTGCTTCCCCTGCCCGGAAGGGACGTAGTCGTGTTGGTCTTCCACCCTTTCACGGATGAGCTCGTCTAGCTCGAGTCGAGCCTGACGATTCCGTTCTCCTGGTTTGGGCTGCTCTTGCCCACAGCCCAAACAGGTTGCTTGGCCGAGCCGACCACCTTCCATCTGCCTACTGCCGCAGAAGATGCAGCGCGCCATATCTTCCACAGTGTCCGACGGAAGAGAGCCGGCAACAATGAGGCTAGACTCGGACTCGTTCAGCCCAGGTCATCCCAGCCGTTCACCTCAGCCGTTTGCCTTTGGTGTTGGCGACGCGTCCAGCCTAGGCGAAGTGACAGTACGTAGGCTGCCAACACCGCGGCATCGAACACGCTGCGCCACACGTCGCCGTGCAGGGCCCAGAGCACCAAGCCGACCCCGAACATAGGGATTACCAAGAAGGGGCCTACCGAGTTGACGAATCTCCATCCCACTGTGCCGTTGTACCACTCCATGTACTCCAGGTAGTCGTGAACCAGCTGTGCATCCTGGGGGTCGTTGATGCGCTCGCAGCTCGCGCTGAGCCTAAACAGCCTTCGTCGCTCCGCGATGCTCATGCCACGCCACGGATTAGGCCACCAGCGCTCCATATTCACCCGTCGTGTTTCTGCTTCACCGTCGTCCAACGCCTCTTGTAGGTCCAGTAGACAGGCAGAATGGCACCAACAAGCAGCCCCACGCTCCGAAGAGCCCGTGCCCAGCCGCTGTTGGGTCCCCACCGGCCTTTGTGGGACTGACATAGAGAGCGGCACCGCACACGCCGAGGGCTAATGAAACTGAGATGGCCCAGTCCAGCCTTCGCGGTTCGTGCCTTCCCGAAGCAACGAACACCAACATGGCGAGGCCAGCAGCAAGGTAGGCTCCACCCCCAACCCGTACGACGAGCGATGCCTCTGTGCGGGTGAGGAGCACGTGCAGCCAGACTGCGACCCAGGCCGCGCCGAACGCGGCCAACGTTCCCGTCCTCCACTCCTTCATGGTCACCGGACAACCCAGACACTCACCAGTCAGCGGGAGTTGACAGGCGGTCCAATGGGGGGCGTGAAAGTCCTTCGCTGCGGGACTGCCGGAGGGCTCCATCGCCTGTCACTGGCGTCGGGCCGCGATACGGTGCAGATGCTAGGCGCTTCCGGGGGGATGCTCATACTCCCCATCATCGCGCCACTGGCGGAAGGCATTTGCCCAGTTCCGTACCCGTTCGTCTGCTAGACCACGAGCATCAAGTGCTTCCGCTACGCGGACCATCGCGAGGTCGAGGGACTTCTGGTCTTGCCATCCGTCGCGCCCTTCCTGCTGAAGAGACGGAAGATGCATGTCGCAAACAGAACCCGCACCACCCCAGACGCTATTGGAGAGCAACGCCTCACGAAACTGCTCGTCCTCTCCCGCTGCGTAGTGCCGCAAGACCTCGTCGAAGAGTTCGACGTACGGAGCCAGCCCGTAAGAATCAAGGAGGGCACGTATTTCCTCGAGCGCTTGCTCCATATCGTCCGTTTATGGACTTTAGCAAGGCAATCGTGAGGAGCGAAGTGGCAAGAACGCTAGGCAGTCACGAGATGCACGAAGGCTGCCCGTCGCACTACTCTCACAGCCGAAGGCTGTGTGCCTTGCCGGACACGAAGTTGGTGCTTCTAAGTCCGGCGTTGCTCTTCCTCGGCCTGCTCTGGATGAAGGTCTGGGCCCTATGCATCGTCGGCCGAGGCCTCTGAGAGCGTGATGTCGTAGTGGGTTCCCAGTTCGTTCCAAGAGGAACGCCAGAAGGTCCAAGGGGGCCGTTCCTCGGCGCGCCCGAACACCCTTAGGAAGAAGTTGCGCCGTTCCCAAGAGTAGGAGCTGTACCCCATGGAGACCCCCGACTTGAAAGGCTCACCAGCTTTCGGCGTCCATCCCCGCATGGTGAGCTGTTCCTCAAACCAGCTCATAATTTCGCTCGGCTGAGCATCCACTCCGTAACTGCGGTAGAGCATGGCGCTCAGCTGACTGGCGTCGAAGCCCCACCCCTCGCCTTCGTCATGATGCCTCTCATCTACGAGAATGGAGCCCGGGAAGCTGAGGCTCCCTTCCTCGGTCGTTGACAAGGCCTTCCAAGTGATGCCCGGCCCTTGCCCCTCGCTGCCCATCGCTGGAAACGTTACAGCTGTGAGGTTGCTGCCCATCGCAGTACGCTTGTGGCCGAAGGCTGTGCGCCTCGCGCAGGACATGGAGTTGGTGCTCCTAAGTCCGGCGCGTCTGCCAGGTTCCGCCACTCTCGCCGGGGTGAAGCCGAAGTATAGACGGGGGTACAGTCGGGTCGGCTCAGCACGGGAGGGAGCCCGAACATGAGCGGGGCGGGGCGACGCGAACGACGGCTCGGCGCGACGTGGTGCCTCGCCGCTGTGCTCGTCCTCCTCACTGCTTGCACCGGTTCGGTTCGTCCGCGCTCCCACGCTCTCCCCCGCCCGAGCCCCTCGCCGCTTCGGGCGCACACGATCTATCGTCCCGCGAAGATGGACCGGGTCGCGCATTTCCTTTCCAAGTACTGGGACGGCGGCCGGGGCGATCCCCTCGACGTCTACAACCTCGAGGTGACCCACTCGACAGCCACAGGTTGCCGGTTCGGGGGCTTTCATGCGTTCCACGAGGAGGGCGACCTCGCCTCCCACCAGACGCGTCACGATGCGCGGGTGCAACTGCACTCGAGCGGGGCGGAGGTGGTGGGGTTCGGCCAGTACCGCGGGGACTGGTGGGCGGTGGCCGAGGACTGCTCGTAACCGACGCCGGTGCCACCTCTCGAAGGAGTTCAGAAAACGGCGATTCCATCGCGGTGAGCGGGGTAAGGGATATCCAGGTGGTGCGTGCATGGCGGCCTCCAGCCTCGGATGGGAAGGGGCGCACGATGGGGATGCCGAGGACGATCCCGCAGGAAGGGAGCGTCGAATTGCTCATGTCCCCACGTGCCCCGAGCCAGGCACGCCGGTGGGTCTCGGAGCGGGGAAGCGACCTGCCCCGCGGCCAGCTGGACCTGCTGCTCCTCCTGGTCTCCGAGCTGGTGACGAACAGCGTCCGTCACAGCGGCGCGGTCCCGGGGGAGCGCGTTCAGATCGCGCTCGAACGGGGAGATGGCACGTTACACGTGGACGTTCAGGACACCGGCCTCGGCTTCGATCGGCATGACATGAGGCCCGGCCCCCACGGCCTCCAGATCCTCGAGTCTGGAGCCGATCGGTGGGGAATCGAGAGGTCAGGCCCGACGACCGTGTGGTTCGAGCTCGACGTCGCTTGACCATCTTCACTGGATAATGGGCGTCGTGGTACGACGGGCGTCCATCGTCGTTCTGGCGGGAATCGTGCTCCTCTCGTGCAGCGGTGCCGAACCCCGGCCCTCCCCCTCGGCTCCGGTGCAGCAGCCAACGTCCCAGCCCCCACCGGCACCCCCGAAGCCGGAGCCTGCAGCCTGGGCCATCGTCCCTTTGAAGCGCTACGTCCAGATGTGGAACAAGCCCACGGACCCGAAGCCAGCGTTCGTCTTTGACACCTCTTTAGCCGGTGTCGGGTTCGGCCGGATGCTGGTTACGGCAGCGCGCGGTGACGGCAGCGGCGGTCGATGGCTGAAGGTCGAGCTCCCCATCCGTCCGAACGGGGCGGATGCGTGGGTCCGGGACGACCAGGTTCAGGTCGTTCCTCGGCACGACGAGCTCGTGATCGACCTGTCGAACCGGACGCTCACGCACATCCGGGAGGACAAGGTGCTCGACCGGTTCAGGGTCGGTGTGGGCCAGCCGCAGTACCCCACGGCGATCGGGACGTTCTACGTGTGGCAGAAGGTGAACTTCGACCAGTGGTACGGGCCGTACGGGATCTACGCGCTCGGGCTCTCGGGGTTCTCGCCGGTCCTCTCGGACTGGCCCGGCGGGGGACGGATGGCCATCCACGGCACCTCCGATCCGAGTGACCGTGGGCAGCAGGTGTCCCACGGTTGCATCCGCGTCTACAACACCGACATGAAGACGCTCCGAACGCTGCCCCTGGGCACCCCGGTGATCATCCGGCGATAGCGCGACCGCCGGGGACGACGCGCGCTAGCCGCCGACCAAACCGAATTGGCCCCACGCCTCGTCGAACATCGCTCCCAGCTCGTCCAACGTCTGCCGCATCCGTTGGACTTGCGATGGGTCGATCATCGAGGCCACCTCGTCGAGGGCCCGGCGAGCTTGATCCACGCGGTCCTTGGCTTTTCCGACGGTCAGCCATTCGTCCCCAATCACCCGGGCCCCGGGGTGCTGCGCGACGAGCGCGGTCGCCTCCTCGAGCGTGTCGAACGCCTCCTGGATGGCGCCATCCCACACGACGAAGTACGACATCTCGCCCTCCCGATCTCGGATGACGATGGCGCGGTGCTCGCCGACTCTACTCCGGAGCGGACGATGAGCCGATGTGGCCATCCCCGACGCCCGCACCCGACCCTTCCGTTCGCTCGAAATTCAACGCGTAGACCTCCTGCCCCCTGGGGTACTCCTTCGTCGGACGGCTCTCCCGGGTGGCCGTCATGCCCAGCGCCTCGTAGATCCTGTCTTGCTCGTCGTGGAGGTGCTCGCCGAGGTAGACGTTCGCCACGATCTCCTGTGGCCTCGCCGCGGCCGTCACCATCCGGACGGCCCCCACCACCGGGGGACCGACCACCGTGAGCTCGTCCGCGATCTGCACCAGGAAGCCGGGGCCCGCATCGAGCCCGATCGAGAGTCCCACCCCGTCCGAGAGGTTCCGCGAGTTCCGCCGGAAGTCCTCGAGCACCCTGCTATGGAAGAGCTCGATGAGCTCGTGCGCCGTGTGCGCGATGTTGCCGGCGGCCTCGACGAACCGCTGCTGGTACTCCTCCTGGGGACCGGGCGGCACGATCCAGTAGGCCAGGAAGCCATCGCCGGTGAACTTGTCGAACCACCCGCCCGGGGTCCCGATCCCTCGCCGGACCGCGCTCACGAACTTGTCCATGGTCCGGGCGAAGAGCTCGAACCGAACGGCCTCCTTCATCAGCATCGTGGATTCGCGGATGTCCGCGGCCATGACGAACAGCTGGAGGGGCTCGCCGTCGACGATCCGGTCGAGCAGCTCGTCCCTGCGGAACCTCTCCTCCCAGTCGGGCGGCGCGTGGGCTGCCAGCAGCTCGGCGATCCGCAACCGCTCTCGGTCCCGATCCGCGGGAGCGGACGCGTCCTCACCGACCTCCGCCACGGCCGGCCAGTCTAGCGGCGTCACGCGTTGAAGAACTCACGCAACACGGGAGCGAGGAAGCCGGGATCGACATCGTGGCCCTGACCCTCGAGGATCCGGACCTCTCCGTCGGGGAGAGCGTCCGCGAGCGTCTGCGCCGTTTGGCGCATCCACGGAAAGTCCGCCCCGCCCGCGATCACCATGGTCGGGACCTTGACCGAGGCGGCCCGGTCTGTCGGGATCGTGTAGTCGCCCATGATCCGGGCGTCGTAGGCGAGGGTGTGCGCCAACGCCTCCGTGGCTCCCCACCAGGGCTGGCTCCGGGCCCCCGCGACGACCTCGGCTGGCATGCCGACGACCTTCGACATGAAGTACTCGACAGCGTCGCCTCGCCGACCTTCGGCGATCATCGTCTCGTACTGCGATGCCTGATCCTCGGGCGGACGGGGAAGTCCCTCGGGAATGTAGGGGGGTTCCCACAGCGCGAGCTTGGTGACCGAAACGCCGCTCTCTGCGGCGATCAAGGCGAGCACGGCGCCCGACGATGAGCCCCACAGGTGTGCCGATCCGCCCGCGGCGCTGATCATGGCCTCGATGTCCTCGACCTCGCGCTCGATTTCATAAGGCAGCGTGTCGCCGCTGTCCCCGCGCCCCCGGCGGTCGTAGTTGAACACCGTGAAGTCCGATGCCAGCTCCTGGGCGAGCGCCGCGTCGGCCGTCCGATCCACCGACCCGCCGCACACCAGCACCACGGGCGATCCCGAGCCGAGCCGTTCGAACGCGATGGTCGTGTCGTCCTTCGATGTGACCGTCTCCATGTCGCCCTCCTCCGTCGTGCCGTTGACTCTAGGCGAACAGACCGTTCAGCCACGCCCCCCAGGCGCGCTCCGTCTCGGCCTGGTCGAAGCCGTCGACGAAGATGTGATGGCCGACGCCGGTCGGACCGCCGAACACGCTGATGTGCATGAACCGGTAGATCCCGTCGGCCGTGCGGACACCCAGGAAGTCCCGGGAAAGCCAGTCCACTTCGCCCTCGAGCTGCGGGAGCCCCTCGGGCGTGAGACGCACGGGGTCGCCGACCTCCACCGGCCCGGGGAGTCCCAGACCGGCGTGGAAGATCTCCCAGGCCTTGTCGCGATCGGGGACGACGGGCCCGAAGACGCTCACCGGCGTGGCCGTCCGGCCCCGGAAGTACGTGAGGTACACGCGAAGCTTGTCGAAGTACATCGGGTCGCCCTCCGAGAGACCCTCGTACTCGGCCTCCCAATCTTCGCCAAGGAAGCCGCTGTGCACCCAGCGGACGACCGTGCTTCCCTTCTCGCGTCCCTCGACGAGGTACTCGAACGCGTGGAAGGCGCCGTCGGCACCCTCCGCCGTGCGGTGGGCGAAGCGCGTGGGCGGCTCCCACGTCGTCACCCTCGCCTCCTCCGTGGAGCCGCGCAGCGTGGTGCGGGTCGTGCCACCCTCGCGCGGCTCGACGGCGTTGCGGCCCATGAACCAGGCATCCATCCCCGGGCCCGTGGCGATGGCCTCCCACACGTCCTCTGGCGTCGCGTCGACCTGGATCTCGTGGGTGAGCTCGAATGGGTGCGCCATCTCAGGGCTCCTTCCTGTCGGTCTCGACCTTCGGCTTCAGGCTGGGATGGACTGCGACGATCACGCGATGCTCGCGTCCTCCGTTCGCGGACTCGTCATGATATTTGCCGATCAGCCCGGTGACTGCGGTCGCGAGCTCCTCGGCGAATGCCGCGCGGTCGGCCGCCGAGGCGAACCTAACCTCGCCGTCCATGGCGAACGTCGCGAGCCGTTTACGGGCCCTCGCCGCGCCGGCGACCAGTTGCCCGACCTCGCGGACGAGTCGGGCGGCGAGCGCGATCAGCCACCGCGCCGACAAGCGGTCCGGCGATCGGGAGGGGTCGGGCTGGACCGCGGCGAGCGCCGCCGGAGAGATGACGTAGGACAACGCCGTGGCCTGGAGGAGTCGCTCGGTGACGTTGCCCTTCCGACGCT
>WNFV01022092.1_pt1 | contig 10816 bp, 10 predicted proteins | sample 5400101 | NCBI WGS metagenome assembly WNFV01 (sample SAMN13153361, study PRJNA577476) | soil metagenome | isolation source: 115 cm soil or saprolite under grassland replicate 1 | place: USA:California | collected 2016-06-15
GATCGAGATAAATGTAAAGAAGATCAGCCGTATCAAATTGCACCTCAATCCATGAACCGCGGTCTGGAATGATCCGGAAACTGTAGAGCACCTTGCCGTTGACGTGGACCGTTGATTCAAAGGCGATTCCCGGAGAGCGGTGCAACTGGCTTACCACCACGCGCTCCGCGCCATTAATGACGAAGGTGCCCTGCGGCGTCATCAGTGGGATTTCGCCCATGTACACCTTCTCTTCCTTGGTGCCTTTCTCCTCTCGCAACTGGAATGTCACGTGCAACGGCGCGCTGTAGGTCTGTCCCTCCCGTTGCGCTTCGAGAGCGGTCAGTTTCGGCTCGCCGATGTCATAATGACTGAAATCGAGCACCGCTTTCTCGTCGTAGCTTTCGATTGGGAAGACCTCCTTGAAAACAGCCTGGAGTCCCTGATTTTTTCGCTTCGAATACGGGACCTCTTTCTGCAGGAAATCGACGTATGAATTGGCCTGAACCTCAATCAGATTCGGCGGTTCAATGCCTTCCTTGATGCTTCCAAAGTAGATGCGTTCCGACATATTTACTAAGTTACTAAGATCAAGAGCTAAGACCTCGCGGCGACCACACAAATGAGGGCCGGCGCGGGCAAGATTTTACCGGTTCAGCGACGAGCGAGGGTAGAATACTACCGCCAAAATAGCGGTCTGTCAAATTGACGACCCCCATCTCGTTGCCAGTAATGTGTTTTTGCCTTGTAGCGCCGGGTTAAAAATACGTCTGCCTGGGCTTAACCAAATGTCACGATACTCAGGATCGGCTAGCGCGCAAGCACTTCATGCCGTGGCGGCCGCTCAAAATCGGATCTACTTTACTTAATTTCGACTTTTGCACCGGCGGCCTCGATCTTCTTCTTCATCTCGTCCGCCTCCTGCTTTGTCACGCCTTCCTTGATTGTTTTGGGCGCTCCTTCGACCAGCGCCTTCGCTTCCGCAAGGCCAAGTCCGGGAACTGCGCCGCGAACCTCTTTGATCACAGCGATCTTGTTTGCACCCATTTCCTTCAGGATCACGTCAAACGTAGTTTTTTCCTCAGCCGCGGGAGCTGCGGTTCCGCCAGGTGCGCCCGTTGCAGCGGGGCCAGCGGCAACGGCGACCGGCGCGGCGGCGCTCACCCCCCATTTTTCCTCAAGCTGCTTAACCAATCCAGCAATCTCCAGCACCGACAAGTTGCTGAGTTGCTCCACCAATTTTTCTGTGTCTGCCATTTTATTTTTTCCTCCAATTGCCGCCTCCGAAAGCCTTCGGAGAATTAAAGCCAACAGCCATTGGCTCGGACAGTTTTCGTTTAGTTCCTCGACCCGCCAAAAGACGGGGCGAAATCTTTTATGCGCTGGCCTCCGCTGGTTTTCCTTCCTTTTGAGCCTTTCCATTGAGCAACCGCGCCAATGCCGAGGCTGGTTCATTCAATAAACGCACCAGTTTTGTGGCAGGCGACAGAAGCAGTCCCAGCAATTGCGCCTGCAAAATTTCGCGCGGCGGCAAGTCCGCCAACGTTTCCAAATCCGCAGTGGAAAGAACAGCGCGATCGACAAAACCAAGCTTGAGGGCCGCGATTTTAAATTCGGTCGCGAACGTCTTGAAAATTTTGGCGACTGGCGCCAAGTCTCTTTCGCCTGTGACAACAGCCGTCTGGCCAATTAACTGGTCACCCACATCCGGAAAACCGGAATCCGCCATGGCACGCTTAAGGAAATTATTTTTCACCACGTGCATTTCCGCGCCTGCCGGTTCCAGCCGGTTCCGCAATTCGGTGAAATCAGCCACCTTCATGTGCTGATAATCGGTCACCAGTACATAAGGCGACTGTTTCAATTTCTCGGCCAAATCTGAAACGATGCTGGCTTTTTCCGGTCTCATTTGTTCTTATTCGGCGTTGGACGTTGAGCGTTGAGCGTTTACCTCGTCATTCCTTACACGTTCAAATACGGCGCAGGATCGATGCGGACGCCCGGGGACATCGTCGCACTGATTGTCACGGCTTCAAGGTAGCGACCTTTGGCTGTCGCCGGGCGGACCCGCACAACGGCTTCGATCACTGCATTTCCATTTTCCACCAAGGCTTTTTCTTCAAACGAAAATTTTCCAACCGGCACCGCCACGTTCCCGTTCTTGTCGAGCTTGAATTCTACCCGGCCAGCCTTTACCTCCTGCACTGCTTTCGCGGTGTCGTCGGTCACCGTTCCGGTTCGGGGATTCGGCATTAATCCGCGCGGTCCGAGCACCTTTCCGAGCTTCCGAACTTCTGCCATCGCCGCAGGTGTAGCGATCGCCACATCAAAATCCTGAAAACCTTCCTGGCACTTTTGAATCAGGTCTTTCATGCCAACAAATTCCGCACCAGCTTCGTTGGCGGCCTTGGCCGCCTCACCCTCCGCGAAAACGAGCACCCGCACCTGCTTGCCGCTGCCATGCGGAAGCGGGCAGGTCCCGCGCACCATTTGATCGGATTGCTTCGGGTCAACTCCGAGACGGAACGAAACCGTTACGGTCTGATCAAACTTGGTCGGCGGAAACTTCTTCAGCGTTGAGACAGCGTCGGCAAGATTGTAACTCTTGCTCTGGTCCACTTGCTGAGCAGCTGCGCGATAACGTTTGCTTCGATTTCTTTGCATTTCCTGTGCAGTTCAAATGCCCGGTCACGCGCACCAGGCTCCTGCTTGAAAGTTGTGCCGCTCAAATCCAGTGAGCTGGGGACGGGAACGTAGCGGCTATCTCCGGCTTGTCAAAACCTTGCGTCAACAAATCGCAACGTTAATCCACCGGGTCTGACACATCTGGCGACCTCGTCGCTTCGGCGGTTCCCTGTGGCGTGCGCGGGCCTTGCCGAATGATTTTGCCCTCTCTCATTACGAAGGAGACACGCTCGGTTGCAGTGATGTCGGAAGTCGGGTCGCCCGGCATCGCAATGATGTCGGCCAGTTTTCCTTTTTCCAGCGTGCCGACTTTTTGCCCGAGGCCGAGAAGCTCGGCATCGTTGCCCGTCGCGGATTTCAGTGCATCGATCGCACTCATACCCAGATTCACCATTAACTTGAATTCTTTTGCATTTTGTCCGTGTGGATAGACCGCTGCGTCGGTTCCAAATGAAATCTTGATGCCCATCTTAATCGCATTGCGAAACATTTCCGAGCGAGCCGCTGTGGCCGCTTTCGCCTTCGCCTGCAACGCTGGCGGATAATTGTCGAGCTTGCCCATGATCCACTCCGAGGCCATCAGCGTCGGTGTGAGGAAGGTTCCCTTCTTTTTCATCATCGTAAGCGTTTCCGGTTTCATAAACGAACCATGCTCAATCGAATCGACGCCCGCCTCGATCGCCTCGCGCGCGGCCTGGTCGCCATGACAATGCACGGCCACTCTCTTGCGCAACCGGTGCGATTCATCGACCAGTGCCGCCATTTCCGGCGGCGTTAATTGCGGCGTATCCACTTCGTCCCCGAGTGAAAGCACGCCACCGGAGACCGCGGCCTTAATGACGTCTGCGCCGTTTTTCACCTCAAACCGCACCGCCTTCCGGATTTCGTCGGGGCCATTCGCGATGCCGTCCATGTAATCCGGTTCGCGACCGAAAAGAAAATCTCGAAACCCGCCGGTCGGATCGAAGTGACCGCCGGTGGCGCCGATTCCTTTCGTCGCAACCAGCATCCGCGGTCCGACGATTACGCCCTTGTTGATTGAATTGCGCAGCGCAACATCGACAAATTCGTGGCTGGCGATGAAGCGACTGCCCAAATCGCGCACGGTGGTAAAACCCGCTTCGACGGTCGCGCGGGCAAAGGCCGTCGCTCGGATCGCCTGCTCGGACACGTTCAGATCAAGTTGCTGCAGCCGGCGCTCGTTGTAATTACCGGAGAAATCGGCGGTCAGATGCGTGTGCGCATCCATGAAGCCCGGCGAAAGCGTCGCATCGCCCAGATCGATGATCTCCGCGCCGCTCGGGATCGGCAGATTACTTCCCGCATCCACGATCTTATCGCCCTGCACGACCACCACGGCGTTTTGCACGAACGCGTTCGACTTACCGTCAAAGAGTCGCGCCGCTTTCAGCACGATTAGCTGATCGGCAGCCTGCGTCGCGATGCCGAGAGACAAGAGAATTACAAGGACACAAGACGTGGTTTTCATCCTGCCCGTTTAGAAGCAATCCGCGAGACTGGCAAGCAAGGAATGCGCCAAAAGGTGGCGGCGTAATTCTTAATACGCCACTAAGGGCTTGATAGTTTTGCTGTGCTTTCCGCAAGGCCTTCTCGCGCCGCGGCGAGATTGGGATCGAGTATGAGCGCCTCTTTGAAGGCAATAATGGCGCGCGCGTGCTGATTGAATGCCGCGAGATAGCGCCCGCGGTTGATCAGCATGCTGGTGTAGCCCGGCAAGATTTTGAGGTTCACCACGTCATCTTTCTCAAACCGTACACTCCCGTCAGCCAAACCACGGGTCTCGAGCTGTACGTCAGGCGAATCGTGGAAGCTTGAATCTGTTGTAAGGTTAAAAACGAGGCCCTGCGGAACAAGTTGATAGCTTTGAGTAAGCCACTGTGTCACTGCGCCGTTTGTAGTGTCGGGCAACAGCAAATCCCTCGTCATGTAAACCGGCCCGACTGCGCTCTCGTTCGTCACAATCGACTGAATCATTTCCAAAAATGCCGTGCTGATTTTTTGGGTCAGCAGCGCGTTGCTTTTAAACTCCGCGGGATCGCGTTCCCATGCTTTGAGGTCCTCGACAAACATTTCAATCTTCTCGCGCGACCGCTCGATCAAATCAGGATAAGTGCGTCTTAGATAATCGAAATACCACGAGCGCCGCAGCAGATTAACATCAACAACTTTTACATCGCGCCGGCGCTGTTCTATCTGCTGCGCATAAAACATCGGGGACGCGACCTGCCAGTCTTGTGTAAGTAAAAGACCATTGGGCTGGACCCCGCTGAGCAGATTTTCAACGTAATCATGCGCGATGAAGTAATGAGTCAGCTGGATCAACCAACGGGTTCCGAATCCGGCACCGATCGCGATGGAGATAAATATCGGCAGGTAGTACGCGTCTTTGTCCTCCGCGATTTCGTAGCTGAGGTCGTACGCCAAGTTAGCGATGACAATAAACAACAGAAACCAGAAGGTTGTGCGGTCTTGCCTATAAGCAGTGGCGAAACCCGCAAAAGCAAGCACCAGCGGCAAAGGCAACCACGCAGGCCCGAATTCGCGCAGGAGCATTCGGCAAAATTCAACAAACTGCCCTCCCATCATCGTTGGAGTAAACGAGAGGAATACCCGATATTGTCTGCCCGTGATGTGCCACCAGATTTCTTGCAGCGAACGTGGATTGCCCCAGTTGATGAGAGGTGAGCGCGACGCCGCAAACGGCAGATAGGCATATACAGCGACCATAGCCGCAATCGAAATCAGCGCGGCGTATACCAGCCGGCGCCTCGTAAAAAATCTGAGGCCCTCAGTCCTGTAAACGATAACGGCCAGAGCGGGAAGCGTCAGTCCCACGGTGACGTGATGAACGCCAAGCGCAAAGCCAAAAACCGCCGCGGCGGCGTAAAGCCAGGAGTCGTGGATAGTAACCGGCCCCCCTTTTTCCCTTCGGTCCGCTATGATGCGCCGCCGCCACCGAAGCATCAGAAAAAAGACAATGAGGATAAGCAGCGTGTTGAGAGTATAGACCTCGGCGATCGTCGCATACGACCAGAGCGTCCGTGAGAATGCCATGAGCAACCCCGCGCCAAGCGCAGGGGCGAACACCAAAAGGCGGTCAATGCCCGAATCCACGGCCCTTTTTCTCTGTTGCGCGCCTCCCTTCCGCGCAGGGAGATATGCGGCGGTGATCATTAATTCCGAAACAACAAGAGTGAGCATCGAGCACGCGAGCGCGGCGAAAAGGGCAGACGAAAAATTGATCCGCACCGCGACGTTCCCCAACGGGACGAGCGATGCGAGATGGGCGAGAATGACCCAGAGAGGAAAGCCCGGCGGATGCGCCACCCCAAGCCCTTGAGCGACCACAATCAACTCGCCGCTGTCGGTCAGAGTGACCGTAGGAGCAAGCGTCCAGCTAAAAAGAAGGAGCGCAGCAAGAAACACCGCGCCGGCGCAGAGCAACTCTGCCGCGGAGGAAGGAATTGCCGCAGCATCCACCTGTCGGTTCGACTTTGATGCGGGCTTGGCAGAAGGGCGACGCGAAGGTTTTGTCGAAAGATTCATGTTCGCGGGATAAGGAGCTTGGCTGCAGGAAGGAAAACTGCCATTCACCCAAGATGACCGCGAATAGATATTTGCGCATTGTTTACCCTCGAGGTTTCGTTTGAATCCTGGCATGACAAAGTTCATCAGCGCTGTATACCGAGAATCGTTACGTTCCCATTCCCGGCAGCGAGAAAACCGCGAACTGCTCTTACGTCGAGCGCTGGGATGAGAAATTGAACCACATTCGTTACGCGCGTGAAAAAAGCGCCGCGCTCTGTTATGGCATGTCGATGTATCGGCCGGGAAACAATCCCGCCGTCATTACGATGCGCAGAAATGCTGATTAGAACTTCATGAAAAAAATATGGGTCGCGGTTTGTATAATCGTCTGGTCCCTGGGCCAAGCACAGTCACAGACCGAATCACTGGCTAAGCTGTCCGACGATTTCTGGACCTGGCGCGCGAAACACGCGCCATTCACCGGCGATGACGTGAATCGCATCGAGCGGCCGGGCGGAACGCGCGATTGGTCGCGAGCCAGCATCGATCAACGCCGGAACGATCTCGAACACTTCGAAGCGCGCTGGAAGAAAATCGACGCGAGTCACTGGCCGATTCCGCAGCAGGTGGATTATCGTCTGATCGGTTCGGCCTTGTCGCGCGTTCGCTGGGAGCTCGACCAGAATCCGCGCTGGAAACGCGATCCGAATTTCTACATCGAGCAGACACTCACCGCCCTCGTGGAAGCGCTCACTGTGCCCACGCCGTATGATGAGGCGCGCAGTCGCGAGATTCTCACGCGCATCGAAAACATTCCGTCGATCCTGCAGCAAGGTGCGAAGAACCTGATGGATCCTCCCGCGCCGTTCGCGATAGTCGCCATTCAGAATCTTGAGGGCATTCGCGAGCACTTGCAAAAGACTGCGAGCGCGCTCACAGGATCGACAACTCTCAAACAAGATGAATTGAAAGGCGCGTGTGAGCGGGCTGCAGATGCGCTGGAGAAGTTCCGGGCAGATCTCCGTAAGAGATTGCCAAGCTTGCCGCAGCAAACGGCGCTTGGGCGCGACGCTTACGTTTGGTTTTTGCACAACGTGGCGCTGATGCCGTTCACGCCGGAGGAACTTCTGGCGATGGGACGACGGGAATGGAATCGCGCGCTCGCGTTCGAAGCTTACGAGAAGAACCGGAACAAAGACGTGCCGCCGCTGAAAATCGCCGACAACATCGACAATTGGATCAAACACGCAGCGGAAAAGGAATTATCGATCCGCAGATTTCTGGTTGAGCGCGGCATCCTCAGCGTTCCCGATTGGGTGCAACATTACACGCTCCGTCCCACGCCGGAATATCTGCGCGTGCTCGGATTCACCGAGACTGACGACTTCACTGGGCCGTCGCGGTTGAAGGAAAACTGCATCCGCTACGTGCCGGAGCCCTCAGAAAAGCTCGGTTACTTCTGGCGTGCAACGGCGATGGACCCACGGCCGATCACTGTTCATGAGGGAATCCCCGGGCATTATTTTCAGCTTTGTCTTTCATGGAAACATGAGGACCCGATCCGGCGGCATTACTGCGATTCCGGAGCAAACGAAGGAATCGGCTTTTATGCGGAGGAGATGATGTTGCAGGCGGGACTCTTCGATGACAGCCCGCACACGCGCGAGATCATTTACAATTTCATGCGGCTCCGCGCGCTGCGCGTAAAAGTTGACGTGAAACTTGCGCTTGGGGAATTCACGCTCGAACAAGCCGCCAAATATCTACAGGAGAAAGTACCGATGGACGAACAGACCGCGCGCCAGGAAGCAATCGCTTTCGCCACCAGCCCTGGCGGTGCCATTACGTATCAGATCGGGAAGTTGCAGATCATGAAGTTTCTCGCCGACGCGCGCCTCGGGCAGGGCGAAAAATTCAGTCTCCGCGCGTTCCACGATTTCGTTTGGAAAAACGGCAACGTGCCTATCGTACTGCAGCAGTGGGAATATCTAGGAACATTACCAGATCACCTTTGAACCTCTAACTATTGGGCGAAACCGCGCGCTTTGAGCCATTGCTCCATCGTATCCCAATAGCCCGGAGCGAAATGACTTTGTTTCGCAAAGTCTTTGTTGTTTCCCGTCGATGTGGACAGGAAACCGTGGGCCGCGTTCTTCAGGACAATGAGGGTCGCGTCGTGGTTACCAGCATCGTCGAAAGCATGGCGGAGCCGTGGAGCGCTGATCGCAGTCGGCACATTGTGGTCGTTATCCGCGAGAAACCAAAGGATCGGGACGTGAATCTTCCGAACGGAATCGACCGAGTCATAAGCCGCATTCAGGCGAATCCAGTTTTGGCCACGCGGCCTCTCGTCGATCAGCGGAAAATTATCGGGCCAAGAATCGCGACTACGATACGGCTTCATTGCTGCGTCGTATTCATCGGTCGATGCGCCGCGCGCCATCATGGCCATGGCTACGCGGGCTGCTGCGATTCCCTCGCTGATTTCTGGCTCTGGCAAGCCTTTCTCGCGTGCTCCCCACTAGATTTCATGCAGGATTGTGTCGGCGATGTTCGTACCGCTGCCGGCACGAACGATCATGAAAGCAATATCGCTGGAGCGAGCACCCATTAATGGCGCGGTCCAACCGCCCTGACTCGATCCATGGACACCGATCCGCTTTGAATCGATGTCGCTTCGCGACTTTAGAAACGTGACTCCGGCGAGCCAATCGCTTGCAAGATCATCCATTGAAGCGGCGCGCCAATTGCCGGTTGATTCGCCCGCGCCACGTTTATCAAGCGAGAGAACGGCCATGCCTAGTCTAAGGAAAAACACGTTCCACATCCCCGCGTGGCGCGTTGCTGGACCCGAGCCATGTGCGAGCACGATCGCAGGGTGCCGCGTGCTCGTGGCGGGCACGAGCAATTCGCCCCGCAGAACAACGTCGCCGTTGCGAACCTCGACCGATTCGGTTTTATGTGGAGCGATTCGTTTTGCGACCGCGTTGTGAATTCCGTCGCCGTCCCATCGGAGCGAGTCAATTTGATTCTGCCGGTCACGAAGAAACGTGATGCGAATCGCCACGGGCGCATCGACTCCGAGCGTCGGTCCGGCTACAAACTCCGACTCCTCGACCTGATGCAGATGTCCCTCGCGAAGGGTCTGGGAATCGAGAAAGACAAGATCACCTCCCATTTCATCCATTGGTCCAATGTCGATGATGTGATTCTTGTCGAGCGCGTAACTCCCGGCGCACTCAACTGCAGGTTTCGGATCGAGCTTTGTCGTCCGTGATGTGTCAGCCGCGCGCGCTGCCGACACGAGAAAGAGACCAACAATTACGACCAGAACGAGCCGCACATGAGCCTCCGCTGTTACTTTCGGCGGTCATAGACCGCCGCTACAAGCTAATTGTAGACCCTAATCGACGATTTCGAGGCCCATTTGGCGGGCCGTGCCGGCGATGATGCGGAAGGCGGCTTCGTCGTCGCGCGCGTTGAGGTCTTTACGTTTGGTGTCGATGATATCCATGACTTGTTTGCGCGTGACTTTGCCAACCTTTATTTTGTTTGGCTCTTTGGAGCCAGCGGCAATGTTGGCTGCTTTCTTCAACAGAACAGCGGCCGGCGGGCTCTTCGTGATAAACGTGAACGATTTGTCTTTGTAAACGGTGATGACGACGGGAAGAATGTCGCCGGCTTGTTTCTGCGTTGCGGCGTTAAATTCCTTGCAGAACGCCATGATGTTGACGCCGCGCGGGCCTAGCGCAGTTCCAACCGGAGGCGCCGGGTTAGCCTGTCCGGCGGGAATCTGAAGTTTGATCTCTGCTACTTTTTCTTTTGCTGCCATTGTAATTCGTTAAATCGTTGAATCGTTAAATCGGAAGATTATCCGCGTTCCACCTGCCAGTATTCCAGTTCCACGGGCGTGGCGCGACCAAAAATGGTAACCGAGACGCGCAGTTTTCCGCGCTCCGGATCGATCTCCTCAACGATTCCAGTCTGATTTTGGAACGGGCCATCGGCGACTTTCACCGATTCGCCCACTTCGAAGCTCACTTTCGGTTTCACCTTTTCTTCGCGCTCTTTCATTTGCGCCAACATGCTGTCCACTTCCGATTGTCGCATCGGGATCGGTTTGTCCTTCGTTCCGGCAAACCCGATCACGCCCGGTGTGTCGCGGATGAAATACCACGTGCGCCCGACCACCTGATTATTTTCGTCGAGTAACTGCATGTTAACGATCAAATAGCCGGGGAAAAATTTCCGCGTCGTCTCGCTCTTTTTCCCTTTCTTGATTTCCGATACGCGCTCCGTCGGAACCAGCACATCGTAAACCAAGTCGCCCATTTCCTCTGTCTTAACGCGCTTCAAGATGTTCTCGCGCACCTTGTTTTCCTGACCGGAAAGCACGTGCACGACGTACCATTGATCTTTGCCTGCGAGTGTCTGTGCCATAAATCAGTGTAGTCGGGTGAAGAAATGGACGAAATTAACGAGGGCAAAATCGAAGAACGCGACGCACCCACCTAGCAGTATCATCGAGATGACAACCACAACGGTCGAGTCACTCAGTTCCTTGTAACGGCGGAACCCTTTCTCCTTTGGGTCCCACGGCCAG
>WNFV01020416.1_pt1 | contig 10815 bp, 9 predicted proteins | sample 5400101 | NCBI WGS metagenome assembly WNFV01 (sample SAMN13153361, study PRJNA577476) | soil metagenome | isolation source: 115 cm soil or saprolite under grassland replicate 1 | place: USA:California | collected 2016-06-15
AACACCCTCGGCAGGTTTATCAGTCCGCACGATCAGGAGGACTTCCATATCATCTAATGTTGCCGGCTGAACCTGTACGTTCAGCCATTCACCACCACCCGGTACTTCTACATCGATTTTGTCGTAGGCTTCCACCGCTATGGTGTCATTGAATGCAAAGCGCGGTCCTTCTTTCACTTGCATATTGAGCGTTCGGCTGATTTCGGTCATGTGTCACCTCTTGAATTTGGTTTTGAATCAATAGATTGATACTGTGTCTGAATCCGCCGGGAATGGATGACTCGTCTGAAAGGGTCGGATGCTTTCTGGCGAACAGATTTCAATCTCTCGCAAGCGGCAGAGAAATTGATCCAGGCTCTGCAAATTTATTAATATTTTTTCGAAGGATAACGGTAGAGGGCTAACAGATGAGTAGGGCAGTTGTCCACCTCCCTGAATTTGCCGGTAAAGAAGGACAGTTTCCTTGCCTGGCTTTACCTCCAGCTCTTCAGCCAAAGCGTCGGCACAACGTTGGTATTGGCGCAGCGCTGTGGTGCGGTCGCCCAGACTATAAAACAGTTGCATCAACCGCCGGTGTACGCTCTCGCGGGAACGCTCTAAACTGACCGCACGTTGCCCCAGGCGGAGAGCCGCCTCGTAATCTCCTCGTCTTTCACAGACATCCATGAGGGTTTCCAGGAATTGGAGGAATTTTTGTTCAAGGCGACGGCGGATTTCTAGGCACCAGGGGCTGTAACATCCATCCAGGAATGGTCCCCGGTAGAGATCTGCGGCAGCCAGTAACGGCGCGAGGGAGGGGCGGTCAATCAAGTCCTCGAAACTGGAAGAAGATTCCCGAAATGCCTCCTCCAGCCGATGAATATCAGTCCATAGATTTTCACTCTGGTTCCATTGCACCCAGCCTGGGGAGTTGAGAAAGTGCAGGTTTTTCTGATCCAGTAAGGATTCCAGCAGGGTGAGCGATTTGCGGACATTTGCACAGGCTTGCGAGACGGATTGCTCGTTCCACAAGTCTGCGGCTATTTCTTCTCGTAATAGTGGACGGTCCGTATGAACCAGCAGGTATGCGAGTAGCTCCTGAAGCTTAGGAGAATTCTGTAGTCTAAGGAGGCAAGTCTGGCTAGTCTCATCCGAGAAGCAGAACTTCCCAAACAGAGTTAACTTCATAGACTGATTATGATCAGAGTGATGGGATTTAGTGTCTCGGGAGTGTCTTCAGGAATATCTATTTAAGATTAGAGATATTAAGATTTACCCTTGATCAGATGCTCAATCTCCTGTATCTGCGTATGAAGCTGATTTTGCACAGCTGCCAGTGTATGACGGAAGTTATTCAGGCTGCTGAGTAAATCATTCAAAGAGGCAGGGTTCTCGCCACCCGGTAGTTGCAACGAGGTTTGATCGATGATCGGCAAATCCAGACGATCTTGACGGATCTGAGCAGCTAACTCTCTCGTCTGGCGACAGGGCTCCACCTCCAGTTCCTGGCGGAGTGCAGATGTGCAACGATCATATTGGCGTAAAGCACTCGTCCGATCGCCGAGCAGGAAGAGTAGGCGCATGAGCTGAGCATGAATGAATTCGGAAGCGGGCTCAAGATGCAGCGCGTGGTTGCCGTATTCCAATCCATCTTCATAGCGGCCGCGCAGCTCACAAAAGCTCATGAGCTTGCTGAGGAGCCTTATACACATGAGCTGGTACCGCTGACGTTCCAAGACAGTCCATTCCATGTAATAGCTTGGGAGAAAGCCGTCATGATGAAGATGTACGGCTGCATGGAGCTCTTCGGCCTGCAAGTTCTCGAGATGATAGACAGGCATGGCATGCATGCGCATGTATATATTCTCGAACTCTGAAATATCCAGCCAATAATTTGCGGCTGGGTTTACCTGCACCCAATCATCTTCTGCCAAAAGGAGAGGTCGCTCCTCTGCCTGTGTTAATGTTCGAAGAGCCGCTTGAAGCATCCAAAACCCTTGACGAAAATTTTTCCTGGACTGTTTCGTTGAAAAATCTCCCCATAACATGGTGGCGAGAGTCTCCCGTCTATGCGGTCGATCCCGGTAGGTTAACAGGAAGCAAAGCAATTCCTGAACTTTTTGTGCATCTATTCCGCTAAGAATAATTTTCTCTCTCTCAACAGAAAATTTACCAAAAAGATGAATCTTTATTGTATCCATAAAAAATATCCCTAAAGATATGTTTTCGGCTTAGGTCAACGAATCTCTTTGTACGGAATTGGGATACATTTCAGTTGATCTCTCCGGACGATCCTTGCCGCTCGCGAATCCACCTTTTTGTCGTACTATTCCACGATCTTTACAACATTTCATAGGTGATCTGGCATTACGATATCAAGATCAACCCTTAGAGATTCTTCCTCCCATGGACTCAATCATCGAAGTCAAATAAACCGCGACTTGATCTACATGCATGAAGTAAATTGGTTTGTGGTCACCAACATGTTCGATCACACCGCGCCATACCGGTTCTGTGTCCTTCTTGTCTCGAGACTCGAGCCAGATGCGAACGATAAATGCATGTGTGGTTTCTTTAGTGGGTCTCACAGTAGACCAATCGATTCTCAGTTCGAACTCTTTCTTGACAATCGTAGTTTGAAAAAGAAGATTTTTTCAAAGAGAGTTCTTTTATAGATTACCTACACTTTACATCCTTGATGTCATTTTCTTCTCAATACATTATCAAAAAACTCTCAAACCCTGCCAAACAGCATAATAATCTGTCCACCTATAAACCTCAGAGGGCTTTGGATGTTTTAGCTGCAATTTGAGAATCTTTTGATGAAATATTGACGGGAAAATGAGACCTTCCGTGTAATTTACAGGTATCTCTCAGCAGAGGTGAATATCACTTCATTTCAGAGAGAAAATTAAATTCACAGGAAATTGTAGAATTAAAGATCAAGTGGAGGTTTGTCATGGCTAGCGAAGGGATGAATTTAGGATTGGCAATCTATGCGGGTGCCATCGCGTGGGTCAGCATGGCACTCTTGGGAGTTAACAGGAGATTCCTTGATCAGCATTCCCGATTTTGGTTCGGTCTCCATCGAATCGTTTCTGCGGGGGGTGGTGTGGTTGGTGCCTGGATATTTGCCCAACTGCCTGTGGACAAATCTCTTTCCTTTTTCACCATAGCGTCCATTTTGGGAGGGTACATTGCCTCGGACATCTACAATATAGCTACTGGCAGTGTATCGACCCCGGGCGTTTGGACACCCGCGCCATGGGGGCTAGAACCCCCTTTGCGCGAAGACATTTTTACCAACCCGGAAGATATTATCGACCGCGACGGGCGACGCACCCGGCTCGTTGAGAGAGATCAGCCAGGCACACCTACCGGGCGCGAACAGCCGCCAGACAAACCCTTGGATCGGTGATCGACGGGCCCATCATATATTCATAGAACAAGTAATACAATCAAAGTAGATCTGGAGACAGAAGAGTATTGTATTCAATGAGGTTAACAGACTCGATCAATAGAGCGGCGAGCTACCTTCTACGATGCCGCGGATGGACAGGGCTATGGTGGGATTTTTTTACAGGTGCCGGATATAGTGATGAATGGTTGTCAGCCTTTGTAGCCTCGGTGCTCGCAAAGTTACGGCAAGACAAATATTCTCAGGCGGCACGCACGGCCTGGAGCAGGTTGATGGGGCGTCATCCAACAAGGATAGGCTGGGGGTATTCGGAATACACTCCCTCCGATGCCGATAGCACGATTTATGTATTAAATCTCGCACAAATTCTGGGAGAACATAATCGAAGAATTGAGGACGGCTATGATTTTATTGTAGCCCATTGTCAAAAGGATGGGGGAATTTCCACGTACAGGTCCAGTGCCTACATGCGACGCGTTTTGAAATTCGATCGAGTGATATCCTCTTTCCATGGATGGTGTCGTTCTCATACAGACGTTACTGCAAATGTCGCGAATCTTGCCGCTTTTCCACAAAGAGAACAGGCGCTAGTATTTCTCCGAAAAAACCAACATTCTGACGGGAGTTGGACAGGATATTGGTGGTACGACCCGGAATTTACATCCGCACTGGCAGTAAAAGCTCTGTCTCAAACGGGCAACCCGGAAGACAATCTCCGCATCGGAACTGCCATGGAATGGGCTATGAAGCGAGTTGATATTGATGGGATGGTCAGAACAGTGTTGTACCCGAGCGGTTCTACTTTTGCGACAGCACTCGTCTTACGAATTTTGCGATTCGGAGCAAAAACGCCAAAAGCTCAGCAATGGATGGAGAAATCCACGAGCTGGTTGCTATCGAAACAACATGAAGCGGGGTTTTGGCATCCCTCGGCCACTCTCCGCTTACCGTATCCATCTGATACCAGCCCAGACGATTACAAAAATTGGAGGACCCATGGGAAAGGTGATCTTGGGGAAATTATTTCTGACACACGTAAGATATATACGACCGCGCTCGTTTTGGAAACCTTGTTAGACGTAAAATCCTTCTTTGGGGAGCTTGATCATGAGGCATGAAAATTCGTTTTCATCTAATCTGATTCATGAGCTTAAGGATGTCGAGCTTTTGCCTTCCTACGATGAATTTACAAGTGTTAGTCGTGCTGTAATTTTGAGGGGGCGTAAAGAGCTTACCAGTTTTAGAAAGGAAACTGGCAACTTAATCTGGTGGAAGGAATTTGTCCGAAGTGGACAGTGGTACTTTAGTTATATTGGTATTGCGGGCTGGGGATATTATCTCAGTTCCTATTTTAACGCTCCGCTGCACCTTTCTCCGGCTCAAAATGAAACGATAGGACACTTGGGAGCGCTTTGTTCCGTAATCGTCACTTTGTACGACAGTCTCATCGACAAGAGTATTTCTTTCCATCCACCCATACCCCCAGACCAGCTACATAATCTTCTCTCGACCCATCAGGTATTCCATTCAATAGGGGAAAAGTTCGCCTCTGGTTCTAACCAATTATTGCCTCGACTCATTGCATTGTTTATTTTGGGCATTCACCAACTCCCCTTTGTTGAACAACGCCCCAACATTCTGTCTCTCCTTGAAAAGTGTATTCTGAAAATGTATGAAGCCGAAAATAAGACAGTGATGTATATGCCCCAAGACATTAACAAATCTATCCTGATCAGGAAATCGGCCTATCCATTTGTAATTATGGGATTAATCGGTTGGTTTGCGTCTTCATACTTTGAACAAGGTCTCTTCGATTGGCATCTGCGCTGGTTATACAATATGGGATCTTTTTTCTCGTTCATAGATGATACGGCAGATCTACACAGCGATCGACGCAGGGGATCTCCAAATCTGTTTATAGATCACGTGGATACAGCAAACCAATTTGATTGGGCAAAAAAAATCGCGTGCAAAGGAATGCTGCTGCATTCCGAATGGAAGCAGAAAGTTGCCGATCATCGATTACCTTTTAATGTTTCGATGGTATTGTCTTCCTCTTTAGCTTCCTGGCTGATGTGAGCCTGCAATCATGAGAAATATTCTTATAAACGCATTACAAAGGAGACTTAAGCCATCATCTCCTTCAAGGAAGGATAAGCAGAACTCTAAATCGACGAATGCAATCCGTTTGTCCAAAGGAAATTTATTCTTGATTCGCGTCGTAATAATTCTGCTGGTGGCGATTTCGGCCTATTTTTACGCGTATGGCATCAGTTATTACAAAGCAGTTCTCGAGTTAGGTTTTATAGGGGCATTCTGCGAAGAATGTAATAACGCGGCGACTGGTATTTCCCTGATCGTCATTCCAAGAAGTCCAGCCGATGAACAAGGTCTACAGACAGGTGATGTTTTACTGGAAGTTAATGGAAAAGCGGTTGATAATAGACGTCTCCCAACAGGAATAGACGAACCTTGGGGACTTTTTGGCGCCGCTGGATCTCCTCTTTCCGTGACTGTAAAAAGGGATGACCAGCTAAAGATGTTAGATTTACATAGAGAAAAAGGATGGAATGAGAATGTAACATTAGGATTACGAATCCTAAATTTATCAGAATCTGCATCAATTTTTCTTGCTCTCTTTGTCGAAATTACGATTATTGTCGTTTTTTTTGGCTCAGGTTTGTTTTTATTTCTATCCCGATCCAATGAGTTGATGGTCATGCTCACAAGTGCTACTCTAATACTAGCCGGATTTATCTTTACGCGAAGTATCATTTATTTCCCGAATAGCCCAGCAAAATACATTTATAGTTCTCTGATTAATTTTGCCTTGCCCACGTTATTCTTATTCTTCCCAAATGGCAAATTGATATCTCGTAAAGAATACATATTCATCTTAAGTTACTTTTTTTGGCAAGTCTATTTTGGATTTACATTTTCTGAAGGCAATCACTTTGTATTCAAGCGCTATGTAGACATAATCTATTGGTTATATGTGATCGGATCTTTATTCATTTTTTTTGCCGGAATCTTGTTTATTTTCTCCTTCTCCATTTTCTTTTCTCCTGAGTCATCAACGGTACGATCGAATCTCGTTAATTCACTAGGATTTACGGGCTTTCGATTGACTTCACTGTTTCTTCCGATTTCGCTCGTTCTGGCAACGCGTCGCTATAATCTCTGGCAGGTTGATGTTGTATTAAACAGGATAGAAATCGCTTCTATTCTGGGAATTAGCGTCGGAATCGCATTCATTGTCTTAGTCGCTGTTGTTAAAGAATTGGCGGATCAAATTTTAGGTGTACAGTCGGCATTAATAGCAACAACAATTTCGACAATCATCATTACCTATCTCTTCCAACCTGTTCAAAAAAAAATCGAATCTACAATTAATCGTAGGTTTTATTCTGTGGAATTCGATTTGTTAAAAAACTTCGTTGAAATTGAGCCACAGGCATGGCAAATGATCCCTTTATCGCGCTTGCTCGACAAAGTGATTGTGCGGATATGCAGAGTGCTACAAAATCAATGGGGGGCCGTGATCCTGTTCGAGAATGGTAGTTATTATACCTATGCAAATGCTTATAAAATGTCTACAGACACACTAAATACCGCCTTTATTATAGAATCTACTTTAGCCAAATTGAGAAGGGGTAATCTAGTTACCCTACAGGAATCCGAGAGCATCTTTTCAATATTGGTACCGTTCTTCCTGCCTGGACTAGACCAACACGAAATTCAGGCAATTGCGTGTCTGGGTCCACGCGAGAAAAATCGGGGCTACTCCAGCGATGATAAAAGAGCGCTGAGAGATTTCGGAGAAAAAGTTGGAATAGCTATTTACATGCTACGGAACTAACCGAAAATTAGCGACGTGAATTTGACTAAATACCCGGATCTTCATCAATCCTATTGATGAATTGATCACCCATTGTTGTTTCGTGATACTCGTTTTGGTCAACTGTTGTTCTTCGGGCACGTTGGAACCGCAAACCGGAAAACCTGGTAAAAACAAGAGCTTTTCGCAAAATTTAGCGGTTACAGAACCGAGACCCATAATCCGAAGGTCGCACGCTTCGCGCAAGTCCTGCCCCGCGATAAGAAAGGCACTATTTATTAAGTGCCTGTTTTCTTTAAAAGTCAGCGGACCAAAAACTAGGACTCATAATCTATAGGTTTAGGATGCTTGATGTCCTTGACAAGAACAATTGGGGAATGTTTACAGGCGTGACACGTGAGCGATGGTGACCCATCATTTCCTCTGGAACAGAATTTACATCCAAAAACTGTATCTGAACTTTTGGGATAGTCTGCGGGAACGTTGACATTAAACATCTATGCCAATATCATTGATCCTATGAGTGGCGTAGCCACTGATGTAATGGATGAGTAGGACAATAGTAGGACAGACACGCTGAAAGGCATCGGAATTATTGAACAGATTGTACGTTTAAGCTTCAAAATTCCCTACAAATTGAACGTATTGGAAGTAAAATTCAAGAAAAAGGCTCTGCCCCCACTCTTCTAAGCTGTTGGTTGTGGGTCCGAATCCCGCCAGGGGCGCTCAAAAATAGGAGTAAAGTGCCGTAAAATAAGCGGTGCTTTGCTCCTTTGGATTTTAAAATCCTAAAAGTACACCTTATAGGAGTAGATCATGAGTGCAACTGAACGAGTTTGTACTAAGTATGGCCCGCCAGCACAACCCATTGAAAACTTCGGATGGAAGGATAGGCTTCGTGGTAAACGCCATGCGGTTTGTAAAATCTGCACCGCCAAAAGGTCATCTAACTGGTACTACCAGAACCAAGATCGCCAAAAAGAAAATGTAAGGCTTAATAACCAAAGCTACAGGCAAAATGCGAGAGATTATGTTTGGGATTATCTCACAACTCACCCTTGCTCAATTTGTGGTGAGCCTGATCCGCTTGTCTTGGAATTCCATCATACGGGGCAAAAGGATAACGAGGTATCCCGCCTGATGGGTAGAGGTGCATCTCTTGATGCTTTAAAAGCGGAGATTGAAAAATGCCAAGTCGTCTGCTCGAACTGCCACAGAAGAATAACAGCAAGGGAACAGGGATGGTATAAGGGTTTGATTGAGGATAGAGCATAGTCATTTAGCGCTCCTCGATGAGCCAGTTGACCGCGTGAAGCATCAAGCGTTGATATAGCGGATGATTCCAGACTTCAGGGAAATGTCCGGGCGCAATATGCACCACGCGTCCTGCGCCTTCCTGTTTGCTCCAGGCCATTGGGTGCGCTACACCCTGGTTCACCGCGACCATGTGAATTTCCACCGAAGGCTCGCAACGCTCGATATAAAATTCGTCATGCACGTCAAACGCCTGGATGCCGTCTGTGATTGGATGCTCGCCAAAAACAGGGTAAACAGTGAAAGTGAATGGCGGCGGGTGAGCTATAAATCTACCGCCCAGCAGCCTGGCTAACTCGGCATGAGATTCGCCAATGACCGTGGCGCAGTGAGCGGCCAACAGCGCGTCGCCGTTTTGCACCCAATTCGCTAATCCGCGCACTTGTTCGTCCGTCAATCTTTCGGGTGTAGCTTGCTCTTGCTCCGGTCCGTTCTTCGACAGGCATGTATAGCTGAGCATCACTTGGCAGCCCAGCGCATCCAGCCGCGTTAAAGCATCCAGATCGTAAGTGGCTTCGACCGTCCAGCCATCCCCTTTAAACAATGACATATGGCAAGTGCGAAACCATTAAAGTCGTGATACAGGCCGCCCAGGATCATCAGAATGCATTTAGAGTGAGCGCTCATCCGGTCTTCGCCTACCACGCTAGATGGACGCCCTGATAATCCACGTAGATGGGATCATCCGCATTCCATTTTCTGATTGCCAGTTGGAAGATGCCTTCGGCGGACTCATCTGGGTCTAGGACGGCGTCTGGCCCACCCATATTAGTTCGCATCCAGCCAGCACCTTGAAGCCGCGCGGCCCAAGGTAATTTTGCAGGATTTTGGATTGCATATTCAAGGCGGCCTTGGACATGCAGTAGGCAAATTGATTTTCACGCCAGCAATCCGAAAGGCTGCCTGCCTCCGACGAGATGTTGACGACGAGCTTCTGCCCACTTCTTTCCAGCAGAGAGCAAAGCTGTTGGACGACGCGCAATGGCCCAAAGGTGTTGACCTCCATCGTCTGCTGAAATTGCTGATCGGCAAAATCCAGTTGCTCCAGGGATAGCTGCGAATTTTTGAGATGAATTCCAGCGTTGTTGATAATGATGTCCAAAGCACTTGTCCGCTCACTGACTTGCCGGGCTGCCCCGCGCACGGAATCCATGTCTGCCACATCGAGCGGGATAAGCGCCAGCGCATCGTTATATTCTGCGACCAGATTGTTCAAGTCAAGTACTGATCGGTAGACTCCGGCAAACACTGTGTATCCTCCCCGAAGAAATCGTTTCACGAGCGACAATCCCAAACCTGTATCTGCGCCCGTAACTAAGACTCCCTTTTTCATTTCGTTCTCCATAACGAATCACCTCTCCAGCCGGATTACAGTGTCAGCTTCATCGCGTTGCTGAGGGAGAATGGTGAGAAACGCATTCTCGCCGTGAGGCGTCAATTTCACCGGCGAACCATCTTTTAATAAGGTCGCCCTCGTCACCTGTGCGGGGATATCGCGCAACATGACGCAATCGCTGACATAATCCAATATATGAACATAGTGCGTCTCGCCTGTGCTGGTGCTGACAGTTGTCCCATCGGGCGCGGGCGGAATGACCCCGGCACGCGTGCCGTAAATCGAGGCGCCGTGAACACTCAACCATTGACCCACGGCCCGCAGCCGTTCCGCATGAACCGGCAAAATTTCGCCCAGGGCCGTAGGACCAATATTGAGCAGATAATTGGCACCCACACTGGCGGATTTGACCAGGGTCCGAATTAAGTGTCCTGACGACTTGTGGTTTTCATCCCCGTCATTGACACCCCAGCTATCGTTGATAGTCATGCAAACTTCCATCGGCAATTTGGAGAGCGTTGTGGTGTTGAAGCCGGCCGTGTTCTGTCCCGGCAGATCCTGTTCGAAGCCCTGCACATCCTCGCCCGGCAGCGGTTCGGCGTGACGATTATTCAGAACAACCGCCTCTGGTTGGAGTGTGTGGATCATTTCGTACAACTTCTCGTATTCGAACGAACCACCTGCCGCAAAATGCATCGTGTCGTCTGTCAGTTGAGCACTTGGCCAATCGCCATCGAACCACAGACAGGCGATCTGGCCGTACTGGGTGCATAACTCGCGCACTTGTCCATGCAGGAACCCCAGATAGTCTTCCCATGCCAATCCGCTCTCGTTTCGAAAACGATAGGCGGGGTGATGCCAATCCAGGAGGGAATGATAAAAGCCCAGCCTCACGTCACGACGCCGGGCACAAGCCTCAGCCAACTCACG
>WNFV01009416.1_pt1 | contig 10809 bp, 10 predicted proteins | sample 5400101 | NCBI WGS metagenome assembly WNFV01 (sample SAMN13153361, study PRJNA577476) | soil metagenome | isolation source: 115 cm soil or saprolite under grassland replicate 1 | place: USA:California | collected 2016-06-15
GGGCGTTCCTCGGGGTCGCGGCGGGGAGCGAGCAGCCGCCGAAGTTCATCCACCTGACCTACAGCCCGGCCGGGCGGCCCCCCGCCGGTCGCAAGCGCAAGAAGATCGTGCTCATCGGCAAGGGCATCACGTTCGACTCGGGCGGGCTCGACCTCAAGCCCGCCGAGGGCATGCTGCGGATGAAGTACGACATGGCGGGCGCCGCCGCGGTGCTGGGGATCATGCGCGTTTTACCAACGCTCAAGCCGCCGGTCGAAGTGCACGGCCTGATCGCGGCGACGGAGAACATGCCGTCGGGCTCGGCCATTCGCCCGGGCGACGTGCTGCGCGCGATGAACGGCACGACGATCGAGATCGGCAACACCGACGCCGAGGGGCGCCTGACGCTCGCCGACGGGCTCTGCTACGCCAACACGCACGTGCAGCCCGACGAGATCATCGACATGGCGACGCTGACCGGCGCTTGCGTCGTGGCCCTCGGCCAGCTCTGCTCGGGACTGCTGGCGAACAACCAGGCGCTGGCGAACCGACTGCTGAAGGCTGCGGACGCCGCGGGCGAGCGGCTCTGGCAGCTCCCGCTGATCGACGAGTACCGCGAGAATCTCAAGAGCGACGTGGCGGACCTCAACAACGTCGGACCGCGCGGCGGCGGCGCGATCACGGCGGGGCTGTTCTTGAAGGAATTCGCGGGCAAGACGCCGTGGGCGCACCTGGACATCGCCGGCCCGGCCTTCTCCGAAAAGGATCTGCCCCTGGCCCCGAAGGGCGCCACCGGGTACGCCGTGCGGACGGTGCTGACCTACCTCGGGGAATAGCGGTGGGCGGCGCGGTCGACCTGCACTCGCACACGACCGCGTCCGACGGAACGCTCGGACCCCGCGAGCTGGTGCGCCTCGCGGCGCGGCACGGCGTGCGCGTCCTCGCGGTGACCGACCACGACTCCACCGAGGGCCTCCACGAGGCGATAGACGAGGCGCGAAAGCTCCCGCCGCTCGAGATCGTGCCCGGCCTCGAGATCAACTGCGACGTGCCGGGCGCCGAGATCCATGTGCTCGGCTACTGCCTCGACTGGGAGGCGGAGTGGTTCCAGGAGTTCCTCGGCGCGCAGCGCGAGGAGCGTCGCCGCCGCATCCATCGGATCGCCGCGCGGCTGGCGGAGCTCGGCATGCCGATCGATGCCGCCGAGGTGTTCGCCCTCGTGAAGGAAGGGTCGGCCGGCCGCCCGCACGTGGCGCAGGTGATGGTCGACCGCGGCTACGTGAAGTCGGTGCGCGAGGCGTTCGACCGGTACCTCGCGACGAGCGGCCCGGCGAACGTCCCGCGCAAGCGGCTCACGCCCGTCGAAGCGGTGCGCGTCATACGCCGCGCGCGCGGCGTGCCGGTGCTGGCCCACCCGGGGCTCGCGAACCGCGACGCGCTGATTCCCGAGCTGGTCGAGGCCGGGTTGCTCGGCATCGAGACGTACTATCCCGAGCACTCGACGCTCCAGACGACCACGTACCGCGAGATGTGCGCGCGGCTCAGGCTCGTTGCGACGGGCGGGTCCGACTTCCACGGCCCGCAAATCAGTCGGGCGAGTCACCCGGGCGCGCAGACCGTACCGGAAAGCGCCTGGCAGGAGCTCCGGAGCCGGCTCGCGTCGCTTTCAGGCTCATGATCACCATCCAGGCCCAGGTCTTCGGCTTCACCGACTGCCAGGACACGCGCAAGGCGCAGCGCTTCTTCAAGGAGCGCGGCGTCTCCGTGCATTTCGTCGACCTGAAGGAGCGCCCGGCGGCGCGCGGCGAGCTCAGGCGCTTCGCCGAGAAGTTCGGCGCCGGCGCGCTGATCGACCGCGAGGGCCCGCGCTTCAAGGCGCTCGGCCTCCGCGTCGCGGGCGACTCGCCCGAGCGGCTGCTTGAGCGCGCGGTCGTCGAGCCGCGCCTGCTCCGAACCCCGCTCGTGCGCTGCGGTCCTCGCGTGGCGATCGGCCTTGCACCCGAGGCCTGGCAAGCGTGGATCGACGCGGCGAAGCAGGGCGCGGTGAAGCCAGCGTGACGCCGCGCCCGTTCACGATCAAGGTGCCGGACGAAGCCCTGGCGGACCTACGCGCCCGACTCGAGCGCGTGCGCTGGCCCGACGAGCCGCCGGACGCGGGCTGGCGCTACGGCACGAGCCTCGCCTACATGAAGGAGCTGGTCGAGCACTGGCGCGCGCGCTACGACTGGCGCGCTCACGAGGCGCGACTCAACCGGTTCCGTCAGTTCACCGTCGAGCTGGGTGGGATCGAGCTCCACTTCATCCACGAGCCCGGCGTCGGCCCCGCGCCGATGCCGCTCGTGCTCTCGCACGGTTGGCCGGGCTCGATCGTGGAGTTCGAGCGGCTGATCCCGATGCTGACCGACCCGGCGCGCTTCGGCGGCGACCCGACGGACGCGTTCACGGTCGTCGCGCCGTCGTTGCCGGGCTACGGCTTCTCCTTCCGCCCGAATCAGCCGCGCTTCGGCGTCGAGGAGATCGCCGACGTCTTCGCGCGACTGATGACCGACGTCCTGGGCTATCGCCGCTTCGCCGCCCAGGGCGGCGACTGGGGCGCCTTCATCACCTCGCGACTCGGCCTTCAATACCCCGAGCGCCTGGCGGGCATCCATCTGAACCTGCTTGCCGTCCGCCGCGACCCCGCGCTGCCCGACGCGCCGACCGACGAGGAGCGCGCGTATATCCAGCAGCTCCAGCACTGGCAGCGAGAGGAGACCGGCTACCAGTGGATCCAGGGCACGAAGCCGCAGACGCTCGCCTACGGTCTCAGTGACTCGCCGGTCGGGCTGGCCGCGTGGATCGTCGAGAAGTTCCGGACGTGGAGCGATTGCGGCGGCGAGGTCGAGCGACGCTTCTCGAAGGACACGCTCCTGACCAACGTGATGCTCTACTGGATCACCGGCGCGATCAACTCCTCGTTCTGGCCGTACTACGCGCGCTTCCACCGGCCGTGGCCGATTCCCGACGGCAAGCGCGTGACGGTGCCAACGGCCTACGCGGCGTTCCCGCGCGAAATCCTGCTCCCGCCCCGCGCCTGGGCCGAACGCACCTACAACATCCAGCGCTGGACCCCGATGCCGGCCGGCGGCCACTTCGCCGCCCTCGAAGAGCCCGAAGCCCTCGCGGCCGACATCCGCACCTTCTTCCACCCCCTCCGCTGACGAACCTCAAGTCCGACGGGAGACCTCAAACCGACGGGAGACGAGGATCGGCCGGCGGCGGGAGGGAAGGCGCGATCGGGGTCGAAGGAACCCGTTCCCATCACGCGACGGCGGGCGCCGCGCGCCGAGATGGAGCCCAGCCGGCGCGGGGCAGCGAACGCGTGCCGCGTGGTTCTCTCGACCCCGATCGCGCCTCCCCTCCCGCCGCCGGCCGGCTCCGCCAGCTACGAGCCGATGAGCTTGCGAGCCTTGGCGGCGTTCGAAACCGTGAGCACGACCGTCGCGCCGCCGCGGCCGGTGGTCGTCGCGTAGGCGGACCTGATGTTGACCCGGCCGCGCGCCAGCTTCTCGACAACCCGCGCGAGCGCCCCGGGCTTGTTCCGGAGCCGCTTGGCGAAGGCCACCTCCTCGACGAAGCGAACGCGCGCCTTTCGCAGCGTCCGCTTGGCCACGACCGGATTGTTCACAGTCATGCGGATCTTTCCGCGCCCTTTCACCTCGGCGGCCGAGAGGGAGAGGATGTTGACGCGGGCATCGGACAGCGCACGGCTGATGCCGGCCAGAACGCCGGGCTTGGACTTGAGCGACAGGACGAGCTGGGTGGTCTTGGCCATCGCACGTCTCCTTCTTACTCGCCTCAGTGAGTTGCACGCCTCCAGATGTTGCGGCAACACGTCTCGGTCACGAGAAGGGTCATCACCAGCGAGCCAGCCGCCAGTGCCAAACATACGCCGAATGCCGTCCGATAGCCCGCTTCTGGATAGATCCGCACGCCTCCGGCCTCGAGGCCGGTCGACGCGTCAGCGCGTATACGCGGGAAACACGCGCTGCACGCATGCCGGATCGTTCATCGCGAGCATCCCGGTGACGAGGCGGCGCGCCGCGCCGCGCACGGCGACGTACGTGATGCGCGCCGTCGCGACGACCTCGCCGTTGGCGCGCGCCACCACGTCGGTGTCCCAGTAGCGCGCGTCGTCGCCGCGCTGGTGGACCGCCCCGCGCGCGCCGGTCACGGTGACGGGAGCCGAGAACGGGGCGGGGCGGTGGAGTGACACGCGGAGCTCGGTCGTCATGCCCGACTCGCCGGTGGCGAGGACGCCGAGCCAGAACGCGGTCTCGTCGAGCAGCGTCGTCAGCGCGGCGGGAGCGAGCGACCCGTCGTCCCTCCGGAAGGACGCGCGCGGCTCCCACGTCCCGCGAACCGCGTCGGCGTCGAATTCGAGCCGGACGCGCAGCCCCAGCTCGTTGTCGGTCCCGCAGGCGAAGCACGCGCGCGAGATTGGCAGCGGATGCGGGTGTGCGTCGTCATCGTCGGGCGGGCGGGGGCGGGGCGGGCTCTCGTCGACCACGCTAGCCACTTCCCGCGTGACCGATCCTTCTACTTCGCGTCCGGTCAGCCCTGACAGCACGGGTCGACGAGAGCCTGCCCCGCCCCCGCCCGCCCGACTAAGCGCGGCGGCGCCCGCATCTCCTGTCAGCGGCGCGACACGACCCTCGACCAGAGCGTTGCCGGCGGGATCGGAGACCACGAAGGTCTCGGTCGAATCGACGCGTGACCGCAGGAGCGTGAGCGGCATGCCGAGCGGGACGCGCCGGCGATAGATACCGGAGACCTCACGCGGCGCCGACACGTCCGCCAGCGCGTCGAACACGGCGAGCACCGAGCCGCCATGAGCGGTTTCGGGGAGGCCCTGCAGCGCGGGATCGAGCGTCAGGATCAGATCGCGGCCGCTCACCTCGAGGGCACGGCGAAGCGTGGCGTCTATCGTGGTCATGCGATAATTTTCGAGTGTCGTCGCCCATTCTAGCCGACAAGGCATTCGTCCGGGCGACGATCACCAACTTCTTTTTCTTCTTCAGCCTGAATTGCTTCATCCTCCTGCCGCTCTACATCGAGGGCGCCGGCGGGACGGAAATCGAGATCGGCATCGTCATGGGTCTGTACAACGCGGTGGGGATCCTGTGCCAGCCGCTCGTCGGCGCGTGGGTCGATGCGCTCGGACGTCGGCCCTTCATGCTCCTGGGCGCCGGCATCGTCACCGTCTCGGCGCTCCTGGCGGTCGGCGCGCCGTCGATCCCGATGCTCGCCTTCGTGCGCGCGCTCCAGGGCGTCGGCTTCTCGGCCTTCTTCGTGGCGAACTATGCGTACGTTCTCGACCTGACGCCGCCCGCGCGCCGGGGCTGGGCGCTCGGAATCTACGGCGTCGCGGGGCTCGTGGCGACCGCCGTCGCGCCGCTGATCGGCGAGTGGGTGATTCGCCGGATGGGCTTTCGCCCGCTCTTCGGGCTGGCCGCCGTCCTGGCCATGGTGGCGGCCGTGTTCGTTTGGCGGCTGCCGGGCGGGCGTCCGGGCGGGCCGCTGCCGGTAGCCGGCTCTCTGTGGGAGCGTGGCGGGCTGGACGAGCTCCGCCATCGCCACATGGCGGTGACGCTCTTCTTCGGTCTCGGCGCCGGCACGATCTTCGTCTTCTTACCGACCTTCGCCGACAGCCTCGGCGTGGAGACGCTCGCGCTCTTCTACACCGCCTTCGCCGTCGCCGCGATCGGCGTGCGGGTATTCGGCGGGCGGCTGATCGACACGCGCGGCCGACGGGCCGTGATCGTCCCGTCGATGCTCGTGCAGACCGGCGCGGTCGCGCTGCTGGCCCTGCTGGGCTTCCTCGTCAGCCGCACGAGCCTCACGCCGGTGGTCCCGGTGCTCTTCGTCGCCGGGCTGATGTCGGGCGGCGCGCACGGTCTTCTCTACCCGGGCCTGGCGGCGCTGGTGACGGACGCTGCGCCGCAGACGCGGCGAGGCGTGATCGTCGCCATGTTCAGCGCGGTCTTCCTGGTCGGCCAGACGGCGGGCTCGTTCGCGTTCGGCTACATCACGCACGGCATCGGCTATGCGTTCATGTGGACCATCCTGGCGTCGCTGCTGCTGCTCGGCTCTGCGCTCAGCATGTCGCTGACCGACCGTCGCGTCGCCTGAAGCGCGGCGCTATACTGGCCCCACTGTTTCGCGGACAGGAGCCGGCATGAACACGAGCGTCCGTATCGGCGTGACCGCGCTGCTGATGCTTGCAGTGCTCGGCGTCCCCTACCCAGCGGATCTGGCCCCGGATCGGCCGGAGGCCGCGCCGCCGAAGCCAACGGGCGCGCAGGAGGTGGAGGTGGTCGCGGTCATGGTCGACCAGAGCACGCAGCAGCCGACCGTCCTGCTCCAGGGCAAGCGTGACAAGCGCTCCGTCGCGCTTGCTATCGGGCTGGCCGAGGCCACCGGGATCGCCGTCCCGCTTCAGGGCGTGACGCCGCCCCGGCCCCTCACCCACGATCTGTTCCTGACGCTCTTCGGGCGGCTCAAGGTGACGCTCACCCGCGTCGTGATCACCGACCTGCGCGACGACATCTTCTACGCGATCGTCTATCTCAATGCCGGTGGGCCGGAGCTCCAGCTCGACGCGCGCCCCTCGGACGCGATCGCCCTGGCGATCCGCGCGAAGGTGCCGGTCCTCGTGGAGGAGCGAGTCTTCGACAAGGCCGGCAGCAGCGCGCCGCCACGCCGTCCGTCGATCTGACGCTATATGGCCGAGCCGGAGCGGAACGACCAGGAGTGGGCACTCCAGCGGCGTCTGGAGGACGTCTTTGCCAAGCTCGGCGAGAAGTTCGGCGATCTCACGGGTCGGGTCGAGACGAAGATGCGGTCGACGGTCACCTTCGACGACGTCGGCGGGCTACGGCAGGCCAAGACGGGTCTCAAGGGGTTCGCCCTCGCGCTGAGCAACCCCGACCTCTACCGGCAGTGGGGCATCGACCCGCCGAAGGGCGTGCTCCTCTACGGCCCGCCGGGCACCGGGAAGACGAAGCTCGCCCAGGCGGTCGCCACGGCGTCGAGCGCTATTTTCTACCACTTGAAACTGATGAATCTCACCTCGAAATTCGGCGCGAACACGGGCGATCTGCTCCAGGAGATCCTCCGGATCGCGATGGCCGAGGGACCGGCGGTGCTGTTCCTGGACGAGGCCGAGGCGCTCTCGCTCGAGCATCTGCTTCCGCCGCCCCAGGCGCGGGAGGCGAGCGCGCGGCTGGTCGCGGCGCTCTGCGAGAAGCTCGACGGATTGAGCACGGCCGCGCGCATCCTCGTCGTCGCAGCGACCACCCACACCGACGCGCTCGACCCCGCGCTCGTCGCGCCGGGGCGCCTGGATCATCTCATCGAGATCCCGCTGCCCGATCCCGGCGCCCAGAAAGAGATCCTGGAGCTGATCCGGGTCCGGACCGAGAAAAACGCCGGGCGGCCGCTCTTCGCGAAGATCGACTACGACAAGATCTTGCCGGTCATGGGCGGGATGAGCGGTGCCGACATCTCCGTGATCGTCAGGCGCGCCCTCGAGGTCAAGGTGCGCAGCGCGGCCGAGCGCGCGGACGCCGCGCCCGTCTCCACGGAGGACATGCTCGATGCGATCGACAGCTACAAGGGCGTGCGGGGGGTCGTCGAGAAGATCCGCTACGGCCAGTATCTGTAGGTCGTTGTATACTCTGTAACCGGCCTCGATGATCGAAGTCGAACACCTCACAAAGAACTACGGACTGGTCCCCGCGATCCGCGACGTGACCTTCAGCGTCGCGCCGGGCCAGATCGTGGGGTTCCTCGGGCCCAACGGGGCCGGGAAATCCACGGCCATGCGCATTCTCGCCTGCTTCATGCCGGCCTCGAGCGGCACGGCGCGGGTTGCGGGGTACGACGTGTTCCGCGAGTCGATGGAGGTGCGGCGCCGGATCGGCTACCTGCCAGAGAGCGTGCCGCTGTACACGGACATGCGGGTCGCGCCCTACCTCGACTTCGTGGCCGAGGTGAAAGGGGTGCCGCGAGCGGAGCGGCGGCGGAAGGTCGCCGACGTCATGGACCGCTGCCTGGTCACCGAGGTCCAGAACCGCCTGATCGGGAAGCTCTCGAAGGGGTATCGCCAGCGCGTGGGGCTGGCGCAGGCGATCGTCAGCGATCCGGAGGTGCTCATCCTCGACGAGCCCACGATCGGCCTCGACCCGAAGCAGATCACGGAGATCCGGTCGCTCATCAAGTCACTCGCCGGCCAGCACACCGTGATCCTGTCGACCCATATCCTCCCGGAAGTCTCGATTCTGTGCGACGCCGTGATCATCATCAACAAGGGCGCCATCGTCGCCCAGGGCCCCATCGAGGCGCTGGTGGAGCAGTTCTTTCCGACCGCGCGGGTCGAGGTGGAGATCGTCGGTCCGCCGGCGGCGGTGCGCGACCGGATTCGGGCCATCCCGGGTGTCCTGTCCGTGCAGGACCAGGCGGGCACGAACGGCGACGGCCGGTACGTGGTCGAGGCGGCGCGGGGCCGTGACGTGCGCGCGGAAATCTTCCAGCTGGCCGCGCAGCAGCGGTGGGACATGCTGGAGCTGAAGCGAGTGGGGATGACGCTCGAGGAGGTCTTCATCCGGGTCGTCGCGGGCGAGGAAGCCGCGGCGGGAGTGGCCGAGGAGAACCCGCGGTCATGAGGATCTGGCCGATCTTCAAGAAGGAGCTGCGCCTCTATTTCACGTCGCCGGTGGCGTGGGTGGTGTTCACGATCTTCCTCCTGATTGGCGGCTACTTCTTCTATTCCATCTTCGCGTTCTTCACGCTCGCCTCGATGCAGTCGGCGATGAACCCGGCGATGGGGCGCGACCTGAACGTCACCGACAGCGTCATGCGGCCGCTCTTCTCGAATATCAGCGTCATCCTGCTGCTGCTCTTGCCGCTGGTGACGATGCGGCTCTTCGCCGAGGAGCGGCGCTCGGGCACGATCGAGCTGCTGCTCACGTACCCGGTGCGCGACGGCGCCGTGCTCGCCGGGAAATACCTGTCAGCCCTCGCGCTCTACGCGATCATGATCGGGCTCACCGCGCTCTACCCGGGGATCGTGATGTACTTCGCGCGACTCGAGTGGGGGCCGGTGCTCACAGGCTACCTCGGCCTCTTGCTCATGGGCGCGGCGTTCATCGCCGTCGGCGTGTTCGCCTCGTCGCTGACCGAGAATCAGATCGTCGCCTCGATCACCACGTTCGGAGTCCTCCTCATCTTCTGGATCCTCGGCTGGAGCGCGGACTACGCCGGCGGGACGACGGGGAAGGTGCTGCAGTTCCTGTCGATCCTCGAGCACAACGAAAGCTTCGCGAAGGGCGTCCTGGACACCAAGGACGTCCTCTATTACCTCAACTTCACCGTGCTGGCCCTGTTCCTGACGCTTCGTTCTCTCGAGGCGCGGCGGTGGAAGGGATGATCCGGAAGCTGCTCGACTGGGGCGGCTACGCCGGCCTCGCCGTGCTGGTGGTCGCGGCGATCTTGCCGTTCCTGCGACCGGAATGGATGCGGTTCCGCTGGACGCTCGTCGCGGCGGGGGTGCTGCTGGTCCTGGCGTCCTTGCTGACCCGGATCGACGACTTCCGCGGCCTCGTCGGCCGCCGGACGATGCGTTACGGCGTCAACACGGCGGTGGCGGTGGCGCTCGTGCTGGGTGCGACGGTCGTCGTCCAGGCGCTCTCGTTCCGGCATAGCGCGCGCCTGGACCTCACCGAGAACAAGCGGTTCAGCCTCTCGCCCCAGACCGTGCAGCTGCTCGGCAGCCTCAAGACCGAGGTGAACGCGGTCGCCTTCTACCGCAGCGACCAGCCCGGCAAACGCGTGGCCGAGGACCTGCTCAAGCAGTACGCGCGCTACTCGAACGGGAAGCTCACGTGGAAGAGCGTGGACCCCGACCGAGAGCCCGGCCTCGCGCGCCGCTACGGCGTCGAGTCGTACGGGACGATCGTGCTCGAGACGAAGGCGAAGTCGGAAAAGGTGCTCGACGCCGAGGAAGAAAAGCTGACGAACGGACTCGTGAAGGTCACCCGTGAGGGCAAGCGTGTTGTCTACGTGGTCCAGGGGCACGGCGAGCCCGAGCTCGGGAATACCGACCGCCCGGGGTTCAGTGAGGCGAAGTCCGCGATGGAGAAGGCCAACTACGACGTCAAGCCCCTGGTCCTCGCGCGCGCGGGCAAGGTGCCGGACGACTCCGTGGTCGTCATCCTCGCCGGGCCGCGCAACGACCTGTTTCCGCCTGAGCTCGAGGCCATCGATGCGTACCTGGGCCGCGGCGGCAAAGTCTTGGCCATGGCGAACCCGTTCCAGAACGAGGGGCTCAAGAAGTACCTGGTGAAGTACGGGTTCCAGCTCGACGACGACCTCGTCGTAGAACAGAACCCGATCGGACGTCTCTTCGGCATCGGACCCGAGGTGCCGATCGTCCAGCAGTACGAGTCCCATCCGATCACGCGCGACATGAGCGGGATCAGCACCCTCTTCCCGCTCACGCGGTCGATCACCGCGCTCAAGACCCCGCCCAAGGGCGTCAACGTCCAGGGGCTCGCGCGCACCAGTGCAGAGAGCTGGGGGGAGACCAACCGCGCGGATCTCCAGCGCGGCGTGGCCCAGCCCGACGCACAAGATCTGAAGGGGCCGCTCACCGTCGCGGCGGTCGCGACGATCGACAAAGCCCGCATGGTCGTGTACGGCACGTCCAACATTGCCGCGAACCAGTTCCTCAACATCCAGGGCAACCGCGACTTCTTCCTCAACACCGTGAGCTGGCTGGCCGAGGAGGAA
>WNFV01014712.1_pt1 | contig 10809 bp, 7 predicted proteins | sample 5400101 | NCBI WGS metagenome assembly WNFV01 (sample SAMN13153361, study PRJNA577476) | soil metagenome | isolation source: 115 cm soil or saprolite under grassland replicate 1 | place: USA:California | collected 2016-06-15
GGTCCTGGTTCTGACCCGCTTCCGCGAATACGTGATGAACGCTATCCCTCTGGACCTGAAACGCGCCATCGGCGTGGGCATCGGTGCCTTCATCGCGTTCATCGGCCTGCGGAACGCCGGGATCGTCGTGAAGAGCGATGCGACGCTGGTCACGCTCAACCCGAACTTCAAGGACCTCCACATCCTGGTGTTCGTGATCGGGCTGGCGATCACCATGGCCCTGGTCGCGCGAAAGGTGAGGGGCGCCCTCCTCGGCAGCATCGTGATCACGACGATCATTGCGTCGATCATCAATGTCGGGTTTGCTCACTCGAAGCTGTACGCGAAGGGGATCGCGTCGCTTCCCAGCAAGATCGTGTCCAGTCCCGACCTCGGGATCATCGGGAACGTCTCGCTGAGTCTCAAGGGGGTCGCAATCGGGACGGCGATCGCCCTGGTGGTCTCGGTGATGCTTTCCGACTTCTTCGACACAATGGGAACAGTGGTCGGCATCGCCGGGGAGGCGGGGCTCCTCGACGACAAGGGCAACCTGCCCGGCATCCAGCGGGTCCTGCTCGTGGACTCACTGGGAGCTGCCGCGGGCGGCGCAGCGTCGGTCTCCTCGAACACCACGTACATCGAGAGCGCTGCGGGAGTCTCGGAGGGTGGCCGGACCGGCTTGACCTCCATTGTGACCGCGTTGCTGTTCTTCGCCGCGCTGTTCCTTGCGTCCCTCGCCGGAACAATTCCGAACGAGGCGACGGCGCCCGTCCTGATCATGGTGGGCTACTTCATGATGACCATCGTCAGGGACATGAACTGGGCGGACGCGGACATCGGGATCCCTGCGCTCCTGATCATCCTGGTTCAGCCTCTCACGTTCAGCATTACGAACGGCGTGGGTGCCGGTTTCATCGCCTACACGGTGATCAAGCTGCTGCAAGGCAAGTGGAGAGAAGTGCATCCATTGATGCTCGTGGTCTCGGGTGTCTTTGGCTGGTACTTCTGGCACGGACTCCTGGCCTAGCCTCATCGATCGGGTTCGAACGAAGGGGGCGCCTGCGGGCGCCCCCTTCGCCACAGTGGGTGAACCGAAGCTCAGGCTCGGGAGATCAGGATGCGATTCATCTTCCGAAGCTGACGGACCTCGGCCATCCGGACGAGGAACCAGGTGACGACCAGCGCGGCCAGTCCCCAGAGCCGCCACTCTGGCGCCTCCATCTTCGAGGAAACGCCTTTCGTCCACTGGTCCGACAGTTCCTTGGCCCGGTCGGGCAGCTTCTTGGCCACGGCCTGAGCTCGCTCGGCCGCCGAACGCTTCCGCCTCCGAGACCGCCGGGCCAGGGCCAGCGCGGCTCCGGTCCCTCCTGCCGCCGTGAGCCCCGTGAGCAGCTTGGTGCGCTGCCCATTCTTCTTCTCGATACTCACGTACTCAGTTGAATCCCTCATGGCTCGCCCCTCCTTTTGGACGCGGGACCCATCACATCAGTCCTTCCCTGCAAGGCCCAGCCTCACCCCTCCAGGGCGCAACTTGCAAACGCGTGGATAGGGGGAGCCCTGTCAAACAGGGTGGAGAACGCGCAGCGCCCTCGGCACGATCTCCACAACCAGGCGGTCAGTAGCCTCCCCGATCTCGCCATCGAGCGAGAGGAGCCGGGGCCTCCCCTCCAGATGGATCTCGAGCTGCCGCCCTTCGGTCCGCACCAGACGACGGCCTCGCCACGCCCGGTCTCGCAACACGGCCCAGGCCAGCTTGGCGGGGCGTCGCCCTCGCTCCACAGCGGTGAGGAGCCACACGTCCAGGACCCCTTCGTCGAGTCGCTCTCGCGTACCGATACGACCGGACGCGGTGCCGAACCGGTTGTTCCCAGCCAAGAGGATCCAAGCTTCCAATTGGCGGGCATCGCCGTCGACCGAGATGGACCCCATGAGAGGCTCTGCCCCGCGAAGTACCCGGATCGATGCTCTGAGAGCCGCCACCCACCTGCCCAGCGCTTGCTCCGAGCGCTGCCGCTCCCGCACCACCTCTGGGTACAGACCCAAGCCCGCGTTGTTGACGAAGACCCTGCCGTCCGCCCTGCCGAGATCGACCGCTCGGGGTTCGCCTCGCCAGAGCGTCTCGAGGGCCCGGTCGGGGTCTCGGACACCGATGTCTCGAGCGAAATGATTCAACGTGCCGCCAGGAAGGATCCCCAGCGTCCCCCGCGCCACCAGATGCTGGGCTACGGCGTTGACCGTGCCGTCGCCGCCCGCGGCCACCACCACACGGTCCTCCAGCAGGGCTCTGTCGATGGCGCCCGCCAGGTCGGCCCGAGGTTCGAGATCGAATGAGTCCACATCGGGCAAGCGCCTCCGGGCCTCGGCCGCAAGCTCCTCGTCCGCTTGCGAACCGGACCGAGGGTTGCGCACCAGCAAGTATCCGGCCATTCGCCTTCTGCCCTCTCCGCCAGCCGTCCTCTCCTCGGTCCCTCTCGCAGCAGGCTCAGGCCCAAACCCGAGCACCCACGGGGTAGTTTCCTCCCCATCCGTGGATCCGCACAGCCCCGCCGAAGAGACATCCAAAGCCGGAAGCACATCCCAGAGATCGGCGCTGGTCCTCGGTTGCCTGGTCGCGTTTGCCCTTCTCGCCTGGAACGCCGGGGCGGAAACCGGCCTGGCTCGAGTGGACCCCCATGTTCAGGATCTCGTCGTCCGGCACCGGGCGGGATGGTTGACCGACGGCTTTCGCGCGCTCACCTGGCTGGGCTCGACCACGGTTCTGACCCTGATCCTGGTCGCCGCCGGAGCCATCCTTTTGATGACCCGGCGGGACATACTGGGGGCCGTCCTCCCCGCCATCGGCCTGGCCGTCACCGTCGTGGCCAAGAACTCAGCCAAAGCGCTCATCGAGCGCCCCCGGCCGTCGCCGACATCGGCCATCGGGTCGAACACGGGATTCGCCTTCCCCTCCGGCCACGCCGCCGACTCCCTGGCCGTGTTTGCCATGCTCGTCCTGATCCTGTCGGCTGGTCGAAGCCGCCGTGTGAGACTGACCATGAGCTTCGCCGCCGCCATCCTGGTCCTGGCCGTGGGTGCATCGCGCGTATACCTGGGCGCGCACTGGCTGACCGACGTACTCGGGGCCTGGGCACTTGCGGGGGCGATCGTGGGGTTGCTTGCCTGGGTCTTCCCCCTTCCCCGTCGCCCCCTTCCGCAGGACTCGCCGCTCAAGCCTCGAGGGGGACCAGCTCGAACCTGACGGTGTCCACAAGCCCGCGGTCGGTGATCTTGAGCTCGGGGATCACCGAGAGAGCCATGAAGGACATCGTCATGAACGGAGCCGCGATCCTCGCCCCGAGGTCGTGGGAGGCCGCCTCCATCTGCTCGACCTCGCCGGCCACTTCCTCGGCCGGCCGGTCGGACAGCAGGCCACCGATGGGGCAGGGAACCTCCGCCAGGACCTGCCCGCCGGCAACGGCGATCTGGCCGCCGCCGATCGCCGCCAGCCTGTTCACCGCGGTCGCCATGTCCGTGTCGTCCACTCCGACGACCACCACGTTGTGGGCGTCGTGTGCGTGGGTCGAAGCGAGGGCCCCCCGCTTCAGACCGAATCCGGAGACGAAGCCCAAGCCCATCCGGCCGGTCTCCCTGTGTCGTTCGACCACCGAAATCTTGGCCAGGTCCCGCTCAGGGTCGGCCACCGCCTGGCCATCTCGCCGGGCAGGCTCCGTTACCAGCGCCCTAGTCACGATCTGGCCGGCGTCGACTCCGATCACTCGGACCCTGCCGTCGGCTCGGATGGCGAAGTCCTCGGCAGTGAGGGTGCGGATGCGGACGCTCCCGCGCATCCAGTCCGGCGCGGTGACCTTGGGGATGTCGACCGCCCATCCTTCCATGGCAACCATCCGTCCGCGCTTCCACACCGCCGTCGGCCGGAAGTGCTCCAGGTCCGGCACGGCCACGACGTCGGCCACGAAGCCGGGGGCGACGGCGCCATGCTCGTACAGGCGGTGATACCGGGCGGCGAAGAGCGTTCCCATCACCACGGCGTGATAGGGCGGGCATCCCAAGGCGACGGCCTTGCGCATCACGTCGTTGATGTGCCCTTCCCGCAGGAGCTGGTCGGGCTCGCGATCGTCGGTGCAAAGGAGGCAGTTGCCCGGGCCGAACCGCTTCACCAACGGAAGGAGCGCCTCCAGGTTCCGCGCCGCCGACCCCTCGCGGATCATGATCCACATGCCCAGCCGGCGTTTCTCCAGTGCTTCCTCGTAGGTGGTGCACTCGTGATCGCTCCGTATTCCTGCGGCCAGGTAAGCATTCAGCTCCTTCCCGGAAAGCCCCGGGGCGTGCCCATCCAGGTGGAGCTTGCCGGCTCGGCGGGCAGCCTCAACCTTCGCCAGCGAGGCCGGATCGCCCGCGACCACTTCGGGAACGTTCATCATCTCGGCGACGCCGATGGCCCGGGGTTCCTCAGCCAGGAATGCCGCGATGTCGTAGGCGTCCACGATGGCTCCGTTGGATTCGAAGGGGCTGGCCGGCACGCACGAGGACACCATCACGTAGAAGTCCAGAGGGATTCGGTCCGCCGCCGCCAGTAGGGCCCTCACGCCGTCGAGGCCGAATACGTTGGCGATCTCGTGGGGGTCGATGACGACGGTGGTGGTCCCCCAGGGCAGAACGGCTCGCGCGAACTCGTCGACCATCAGCTTGGTCGACTCGATGTGCATGTGGCCGTCGATGAATCCGGGCAGCAGGATGAGTCCGGACGCGTCGAACACCTCGGTGCCCTCGTAGCCGGGACCTACGCCAGCGACGTGCTCGCCGGCCACCGCCACGTCGACCTCGAGCAGCTCCCCCGTGAACATCGAGAGGGCCCGGCCGCCCTTGATCACCAGGTCGGCGGGCTGATCACCTCGAGCCACGGCCAGCCTGTGGGCCAGATCCTCCGTGCTCGATCCGCTCCTCATGCTGGCTCGTGCTCAGTCGCCGGACCGGCCCTTGGCTTTCGTTACCGCGGCAAAGGCGTCGAGGCGCCCCTCGCCCCAGACGTTGTTGTTGCCGGGGTTGCCGCCGCAGCTGAGGTCGCTCACGTCGATCGCCGTCTGGTCGATGATTGCCCGGGTGCCGGCGATATCACCACGGAAAGCGGGCGCGCCGGTCCAGATCAGCGCCACCGTCCCGACGACGTGCGGGGTCGACATCGATGTCCCGCTGAATATCGTGTAGCTGTTGGGGGGCACGCTGCTACGGATGCTCACTCCTGGAGCCGTGACGTTCGGCTTGGTGATCCCGCCGAAGGGTGATGGCCCCCGGCCGGAGAACGATGCGATGCTGTTGTTCATGTCGAATGCCCCAACCGCGTAGCTCTCCGGATAGCTGCCCGGAGCGCCCACCGTGCCGCATCCGGGGCCGGCGCTTCCGGGCGAGAACGCCGGGAAGATTCCTGCGGCGACCCACGCCTGGACGGTGGCCCGGTAGAACGGGTCTGACCCGTCCGCTGTGGCCCAAGAGCCGTTCACCGCTTGCGGACGAAGGTCGGGCCGAGGGCTGGAGCCGTCGGTCTTTGTGGGGGCCAGTACCCACTGCCCTGAGGACAGCAGGGCGAAGCTTGAGCACGTGTTGGCCTCGCAGCCCTTGGCCGCGATCCAATGCGCCTTGGGAGCTACCCCGATCTGGTTGACCCCCCCGTCGTCACCCACGATGGTGCCCATGGTATGGGTCCCGTGGCCGACGTTGTCACACGGCGCCCTTCCCTGCGGGTCGCAGATGTGGGAGGGGTCCCACCAGTTGTAGTCGTGCCTGACGGTGGTCCCGACCGTGCTGATCCCCCGGTACTGCCTCTTCAGGGCCGGGTGGTAGAACTGAACTCCGGTGTCGATGTTGGCTACGGTCACGTTCTGGCCAAAATCGCCGTACGTCGACCACACCTCTGGGGCGCGGATGCGCTCGATGTTCCACTCGATGGCGGCCACGTCGTCGGTCTTCTGGACGTTCGGGATCCTGGCAGACCAATCCGGCACGACGCTGGCAACCTCGCGCCGGGCGGCCACGGCCTTGAGGGTGGCTGCCCCGGACTGGATCCGGATTGCGTTGATGATCCAAAACGGCCTGAACGAGACATTTCTCTGGCGCAGCAGGGCTCGTAGTTCTCTCTGGCTGGAGCCGGCAACGGACTGCAGCCGGTTCACCACGAACCATCCCCGAGTGGTCCAACCGTGGATCGAGCTGGCGGCGGACAGGTCGGCTCCTTTGTGCAGGATGGCCCAATAGACGGCCGTCCTTCCTCCCTGGACCGCACGCACGACCCGGGCGTCGATCTTCTGAAGCCCGATGCGGAGACCACTGCCGGAGCTGCCGCCCCTGCCAGGCCCGCGGTCAGGACGAAAGCAAGGAACGTCACGATGAATGGACGGTGCCCGCCGCCACGATGTCGATGCACCTCACCCTCCTTGGTCGGGCGACCGGATGGGTCGTACGCGTAGGTTGCCACGTCGGGACTCGGCCTGCGTAGTCGGCCGCTCAACAAGGCCGGTTGCTACTGGCTGCGCACATGGCAGGCCTGGTGGGTGGCTCCCTTCCACCACATCCACCGCCCGCGAAGCCGAAACCGGGCCAGGAGCTCAGAGGCAAGCACGATGGCCACTATGGTGCCCTGGAGAGTTGCCACGACCCAGGCAGAGGTGGCCATGTTCCGCAGCGCGAACCCTCCGACCAGGAGTGCTCCGAACGGAATGGCGACGACCATCACGCCGAGCGGCGAGAATCGGCTCAGGACGGCAACCAGAATCCCGACATAGCCATAGTTCGCCGAGGCGTCTGTCCCAAGGCGGTGGGTCACACCGGAGACCTCTCCCATTCCGGCGATGCCAGCCAGCGCGCCGGAGGCCAGCATCACAGGTACGATCTTCCAGGTCCCCGGCATGGGAGCATCACCGGCTTCGCGGCGCTTGGCGGTCACGCTTGCGAAGTGCCCCAACGGGAACCACGAGGCAGCAATCCACAGTAGGAAGGCCGCGGCCAGGGCTATCAGGAGTCCGGCGTGCACCGCGGTTCCAAAGAGCGCAGGCATGGTGCTGTTGCTCGATAGCTGCCGGGAGAGAGGAAAGCCCAAGGCCAGGGGATCTCGCCATCGCCCGTGCAGAAGGTAGTCAACCAGAAGGATGGCCACGAAGTTGAGGATCAAGGTCGTGATGATCTCGTTGACTCTGAGGCCGACCTTGAGCAGCGCTGGGCCGAGCGCCCATGCGGCCCCCCCCAGCGACCCGGCTGCCAGCATCACGAGGACCAGCAAGGGCCGGGGCCAGTTCGGATACGACTGCGCGACTGCCGTGGCGAACGCCGCCCCCATGTAAAGCTGACCCTCGGCCCCGAGGTTCCACAGCCTCACCCATCGGGCTACAGTGACCGACAACCCCGTCAGGATCAGCGGGGTGGAGGCCACCAGCGTCTGCGCGAGTGAGCTGGTCGACCCGAAAGCTCCACTCCACATGGCCCGGTAGGTACCAGCCACGGGAAGGCCGGTCGCGACGAAGACGAGCGTGCCCCCAGCGAACGCCAAGGCGATCCGCCCGAGGCGAAGCAGTGCCCACGTCCACCGTGAAGTGGGTTGGGGGCGATCCAGTACTTGCAGCCCTCGCCAATTGGCGCTCATCACTTACAAGCCAACCACGTGCGAGGGTGGAAGCTACAGGGCCCGCCGGATATCCGGCGGGCCCTGGGTTCCCAGATGGGTCCTAGGGGCGTAACTCAGTCGTGGGGGAAGTCGACCGCCACCCGCAGAGGCTTCTGGAGCACGTTCACGCTCCAGCATGACGAGCTGTTCAAGCCGAAGGCCCAGGAGAGCGTGGCCTCGTAGTCGCCTGTTTGCCTTGCCTCGGCGAGTCCGATGTACCCGGGTCGGAAGTCATGGGGCCCCGAGTACGTAACCGTGTATTCGTCTGCGGTCATGTCGACGCCGGAAGCGCCGTGAAAGACGATGACGGCATACCGGCTGCCATCCATGGAGACCGGGTCGCCCGAGCCGTCCTCCGTGATCGGAGGAGTGGCGGGGACGAGTTCGTAGCGAGGAAGGCCGAAGTACTGCGTCCCGATCCGGACGTCGACCAGCTGCGCGACGGAGCCCTCGGTTCCCCCGGTCAACGGCTGACAGGACTTGGGCTCCGAGGCAGCATGCTTCCGTGCTTTTGGGGCCGTCTTTTCCGGCGTCGCTGCCGGAGCATTGGAGCGAACAGTCTTGGGAGAGGTGTCACCGTCACGCTGCCCGCCCGCAGATGGCAATGAGGCGGAGGCACACGCCGAAAGCACGAGGCCGGCCGCCACTGCAAGGATCAGGAACCTCTTCATCTCGTCCTCCTCTCGACTGGACGAGTTGAGAGTGACTCGGAAGCGTCACGGGGCCTTCGCCGCGCCGTAACGATTCGATTTCAGGCTCAGCCCTTGCCGCCCTCGCCGCCGATCTCCTGCTGCCCGGCTCCCAGCCCTGCGTAATGGGGGACCGGCTTGGGGCCGGGCACGTGGGGAGCGGGGGGTGGGGGCCCCTTCGGCCTCAGCGGTGGGCTCAAGCCGACAAGGTCGTCAGGCTTCACTGGAATGCGATTCAGCTCTCGGTCGGTGGCCGCTCGGAGCGCGGCGGCGATGGCCGCCGGAGCCACGATGGTCGATGGCTCGCCCGCGCCCTTGGCCCCGAAGGGCGTGCCAGGCTCGGGTTCCTCGATGATCTCGGAGACGACCGAGGGCATGTCCAGGATCGTGGGGATGAGGTAGTCAGTGAAGGAGGCGTTTCGAACGGTGCCGACCACGACCTGGATCTCCTCCATCAGGGCAAGGCCCAATCCCTGGGCCGTACCGCCCTCGATCTGGCCCCGGACGCTCTGTGGATTGATGGCCCGTCCCACATCCTGAGCCGCGGCGATCTGCACCACCCGAACCAGGCCGAGCTCCCTGTCCACTTCCACGACCGCCCGTTCGGCGGCGAAGGCGAAGCTGAAGTGGATCTCTCCCTGGCCGTTCTCGTTCATGGCTTCCGTGGGCCGGTGATGAAACGTGCGCGTCTTCTCGATGGGCTCGTCCAGAAACTCCTGGATCCCGGCAATGGGCTGGTCGTTCATTAGTACCTGTCCGTCGCCGAGGCTCGCCATCCAGCCTCCCTCCGGGCGCACCCGATCTACAACCCGGCGTACCAACTCCTCTTCGACGGCCCGGCAGGCGAGCTCCACCGCACCGCCCGACATCACGGTCTGGCGCGAGGCAGAGCTGGACCCTGCAGAGCCGACCTGCGTATCACTCGGATGCAGGATCACATGCTCGACACCGAGAACGGTCCGGGCTATCTGGGTGAAGATGGTGTGCACCCCCTGGCCCACCTCGGCCGCGGCGCAGTGCACCTCGGCGACCGGTCCATCCGGTCCGGCCGCCAGCCTGACCCGGGCCTCCGACGAATCGTCGAACCCCTCGCTGTACGCGACGTTCTTGTAGCCCAAGGCGAATCCCACGCCCCGCGTGATGGACTCTCCCCGTCCCACGTTGCCTGCCACGCCGCCGGGGAGGGTGATGGGATCCCGCCTGCCCTCATTCGACGGCGGGACTTCGGGCGGCAAGGGAATGGCCGCGCAGGCCCGGATCACTTCCCGGACGGGAGCGGCGCCCTGGATGACCTGGCCGGTCGGGAGCACCGAGCCCGTGTGCAGCGCGTTCACGAGCCGTAGCTCCACCGGGTCGATCCCCAGGGCCGCGGCCAGCTTGTCCATCTGGGACTCGTAGGCGAATCCAGCCTGGACCGCCCCGAAGCCTCTCATCGCGCCGCACGGCGGGTTGTTCGTGTAGACGCAGGTGCCTTCGATCAGGGCGTTGGGCACCTCGTAGGGTCCGCAAGCGAAAGTCGAAGCATTACCGATCACCGCCGAGGAGCTGGAGGCATAGGCCCCACCGTCGACGATGAGCCGAGCCCTCACGTTCACCAGCCGGCCGTCCCGGCGGGCACCATGGCGCATCCAGACCCGGGACGGATGACGGTGGACGTGACCGAAGAACGACTCCTCCCGGCCGTAGGACATCTTCACGGGGCGGCCGGTGTAGAGGGCAAGCATGCACGCATGGATCTGCATGTGGACGTCCTCGCGGGCGCCGAACGCGCCTCCCACACCTGCCAGATACAAGCGGACCTTGCCCTCAGGGAGATTGAGGCAAGGGGCGATCTGCTGGCGATCGACGTGCAGCCATTGCGTGGAGACGTACAGGTCGATGCCGCCGTCCTCGGCCGGGATCGCCAGGCCGGCCTCCGGACCCAGCGGCGCCTGATCCTGCATCCCCGTCTCGTAGTAGCCCTCCACCCACACGTCCGCTCCGGCCTCGGGATCGCCGTGGGCGATCCGCACGTGGCGAAGGACGTTGCCGAAGTCGTGGATCTTTGGCGCGTCTGGATTCAGGGCGTCTTCCATGTCGGTCACGGCCGGAAGGACCTCGAAGTCGACGCCGATCCTCCCTGCCGCTCGTCGGGCCAGCTCGGGATGCTCGGCCGCCACGATCGCCACCGGCTCCCCCTGGTAGCGGACTCGATCGGCCGCCAGGACCGGCTGGTCGGAGAACTCCAGGCCGTAGCTCTTCTTGCCGGGCACGTCGCCGGCCAGGAGGAGGGCATGGACGCCCGGAGAGGCCACCGCTTGCGAGATGTCGATCGACCGGATCCGGGCATGGGGATGTGGCGAGCGGAGTGTGTGACCCCAGAGCATGTCCTCGTGCCACAGGTCGCTCCCGTAGGCGAACTCGCCCGTCACCTTGGGAATGCCGTCCACCCGCCGAGCCGACGTCCCCACGCCCGCCCGGGCCCCGGTGAGTGTACCCGTGCCTCCCGGC
>WNFV01012309.1_pt1 | contig 10808 bp, 10 predicted proteins | sample 5400101 | NCBI WGS metagenome assembly WNFV01 (sample SAMN13153361, study PRJNA577476) | soil metagenome | isolation source: 115 cm soil or saprolite under grassland replicate 1 | place: USA:California | collected 2016-06-15
GAGGCGTTCGCGGAGAGGGTTCTTGGCGACTACGCCGGTGCCAACGCCTTCTTCATGGCGGGCATCGGCGACCGGCTCGGACTCTTCAAGGAGCTGGCCGCCAATGGTGCGGCGACCAGCGACGAGCTCGCCACCCGGACTCGGTTGCAGGAGCGGTACGTTCGCGAGTGGTTGGGGGGCATGGCCGCTGCCGGCTACCTCGACTACGACCCGGCAACGGGCCGCTACGCGCTCCCAGCCGACCACGTTCCTGTGCTGGCCGAGGAGGCGGGGCCGTTCTTCTTCGGGTCCGCGTTCTTCGACTTCTCGACCAACTTCGGCGAGACCTACCGCAGGCTCGTTGACGCCTTTCGCGACGGTGGCGGCGTGCCGCAGAGCGAGTACCCCGCTGAGGTGGCGGAGTCGATCGAACGGTTCACCGCGCCCTGGTTCGAGCACATGCTCGTGCAGCAGTGGTTGCCGCTGATGGCAGACACCCTGGCCAAGCTGGAGGAGGGCGCCATTGTGTGCGATGTCGGCTGCGGCCGGGGCCGGGCGCTCAGCAAGCTCGCAGCGGCCTTCCCGCGATCGAGGTTCGTCGGCTACGACGTCTACGAGCCGGCGATCCAAGCGGCACGGGCAAGGGTGCAGGACGCGGGCGTCGCGGACCGGGTGCGCCTGGAGGTGCGGGACGCCGCCCAGGGCTTTGGCGAGCGCTTCGACGTGGTCACCACGTTCGACGTTCTCCATGACTCGGTCGACCCCCTGGGGATCCTGTCCGCCATCCGCTTGGCGCTGTCCTCCGACGGCCGCTACATCTGCCTGGAGATCAACTGCGCCGACCGCCCGCAGGAGAACCTCGGGCCGCTTGGCACGGTGCTGTACGGCCTGAGCCTCGCCTATTGCCTGCCGGTCTCGCTGGCCGAGGGCGGAGCTGGGCTGGGCACGCTCGGTCTGCCCGAGAGCAGGCTCAGCGAGCTGGCCACCGAGGCCGGGTTCTCGAAGGTCCGGCGGGTGCCGATCGACGACCCCTTCAACAGCGTGTACGAGCTCACGCCGTAGCGACGTCGAGGAGCCCCTGCGCCGCGGCTATGGCGACTGCGGCGGCGCGGGAGGAGCAGCCGAGCTTGGTGAAGATGTTGGCGACGTGGCGGTGCACAGTGTGCCTGCTCAGGGTGAGCGACGCCGCGATCGCGGCGTCGCTCACCCCCCTGCGCCACCAGCGCGAGGACTTGCCGTTCCCTGGTTGTGAGCGTGGTCCGGTCCTGTGGGCCAGAAGCATCGTGGTCGGGGAGTCCAAGAAGCGGCGTGGCTCGCTCGGCTTCGTGGACAGCCCCTAACCGCATGAGGACTTCATGTGCTCGGGCGGCCTGTTCGGCGGCGGCGGCAGGGCGCCGTGTGGCGGCGAGCGCGCGCCGAAATCCCTCGATGTCGGCGGCGGCGATCGTCGGATCGACTGCCGGTCGACCCGCCGCCAGCTCTTCGGGGATGCCGCCGCCCGGAGGCTAGAGCCGTGCCCTCCGCAGCGCAAGCGATGATCGCCACGGTCGCCACGTCGAGGACGATCTATGCGGACCTGCTGGTCGAGCTCGCCGACGACCCGACCGCCCGGCCGGTGCTGGACCACTCCCACAGGATCACCCGTGCCACGGCGGCCGCGGCCACCAGAGGACGGTCCAGCCGGTCGGCGCCCGCCAGACGACAGCGCATCAATGCTGGGGTCGTGTCAGGTTGTGGCTGGGTTACTGGGCGGCGCTGATGACGCCGGCCAAGGCCTGGCGGATGCGGTCGGCGGCCTGGTCGGGGTCGGGTCGGCCGGCGTCCAGCCAGGCCATCACCGCCTCGATGGCGACCACCGGGGCCAGCTGGGCGGCCCACTGCGCCCAGGCACGATCGTCGATCACCTTGGCCAGCTCACGGCGAGCGGTGGCGACCATGCCCCGATGGAACCTGTCCATCTCCTGGCGGAACTCCGGCTCCCTGGCGGCGTGGTGGAACAGCAACCGAAACCCGTCCGGGTCCTCGGCGGCCGCCGACAGCAGCGCGTCGATGCTGGCGTAGGTGTAGTCGCGGGTGCCGACGGCGGCGGACAGCCGGCTCGGCCGCGGGCTGGTTGATGGGTGGTCGCTTGGTTGGCATGCCTCATCCGATGCTCGTTTTGTTGACACGAGAGTGTACAACACCTATCGTTTACTCCAAAGTAAACAACGCGAAGTGTCCAGCCGGAGGTGCACCATGGACGATGCCATCGTCGAGGTCGAGGGCCTCGTCAAAGTGTTCAAGGGTGAGGTCCGGGCGCTGGACGGCCTGTCGCTCACGATCCCGCCCGGCGGTGTCTACGGGCTGCTGGGGCCCAACGGCGCCGGCAAGACCACCCTCATCCGCGTGCTGGCCACCTTGCTCCAGCCCGACGGTGGCACCGCGCGCGTCGCCGGGGTTGACGTCCGCGCCGACCCAGCCCGGGTGCGCGCCCGGATCGGGCTGGCCGGCCAGTCCGCCGCCGTCGACGAGGTCCTCACCGGCCGCGAGAACGTCGAGATGGTCGGGCGGCTCTACGGGCTGTCCCGCCGCCAGGCGCGCCAGCGTGCCAGCCAGGTGCTGGAGCGCATTCGCCTGGTGGAGGCGGCCGACCGGCAGGTCAAGACCTATTCGGGTGGGATGCGCCGCCGGCTTGACCTGGGCGCCTCCCTGGTCGGCCGGCCCCGCGTGCTGTTCCTGGACGAGCCGACCGCTGGGCTGGACTCGGCCAGCCGCCGCGACCTGTGGACGCTGATCGGCGAGCTGGTCGCCACCGGCACCACCGTGCTGCTGACCACCCAGTATCTGGAGGAGGCCGATCAGCTCGCCGACCGGATCGCCGTCATCGACCATGGCCGGCTGATCGGCGAGGGCACCGGCGACGAGCTGAAGGACCGAGTGGGTGGTGCAGTGCTGGAGGTGACCGTGCCCGAGTCGGACCGGATCCGGACCTTCCAGGCGCTGCGGGGCGTCGGCGGCCAGGACCCGACCGACGACCAGGACCACGGCAGGATCGTCCTCCCGGCACCCGATGGCGCCAGGACGCTGACCGAGGCGCTGCGCCAGCTGGACGCCGCCGACGTCGCCCCCGAGGACGTGACCCTGCGCAAGCCGACACTGGACGAGGTGTTCCTCGCCTTCACCGGCCACCTCGCCACTCAGACGGGCAACCGTCCCAATCCCCGTGGCGGCGCCGATCGCCACGGCCAGCAGCAACCAGAAGGGGCAGCCCGATGAGCGCCACCACAACCACCCCAACCGTCCACGGCTGGCCGACCCGCGCGCTCAGCGACGTTGCGGTCATCACCCGGCGCAACCTGCTGCGCACCCTGCGACTGCCCGAGGTGCTGGTGCTGTCGGCCAGCATGCCGGTGATCTTCATCCTGATGTTCACCTACGTGTTCGGCGGCGCCATCCAAGGCACCCTCCCACCGGCCGCCGCCGGCCACTACGTCAACTGGCTGATCCCCGGCCTGCTCGCCCAGTTCGCGCTCTTCGGCGGCTCGGGGACCGCATCCGGCCTTGCCGAGGACCTGACCAACGGGGTCATCGACCGGTTCCGGTCGCTGCCGATGGCCGGCGCGGCGGTGCTGGCCGGCCGGACCCTGTCGGACCTTCTCCGCTCAGTGGTGACCCTGACGCTGATGCTGGCCGTTGGCTACGGCATCGGGTTCCGCCCCCAGACCGGCTTAGGTGGCCTGCTCAGTGCCCTGGCGGTCGGCCTGCTGTTCGGCTACGCCTGGTCCTGGGTGATGGCACTGCTGGGCCTGGCGGTCCGCACCGCTGAAGCAGTCCAGGCGGCGGTCTATCTGGTGGTGTTTCCGCTGGCCTTCACCAGCTCGGTGTTCGTCCCCACCCAGACCATGCCCGCCTGGCTGCAGCCGTTTGCTGCCAACCAGCCGGTCACCGTGGCCACCAACGCCCTGCGGGGCTTGGTCCTTGGTCACGGCGCCCTCCCGCCGGGGCGGACCGTTGCCGGGCAGGTCGCGCTGGCCCTGCTATGGGCAGCCGCCATCACCACGATCTTCGCCCCGCTGGCCGTGCGCACCTACCGCCGCACCGTCAGCTAATACCCGCCTTCTGTAGGTGAGAAGGATGCCCATGCCCACACGCACCCAGCCCAGACCGGTCCACCACCCATTGTTCGCCCGCGTCTATGCGCGGGTCGGCCACCTCATGGACGCCGAGATCGCCGACCACCGCCGACGGTTGCTGGCCAGCCTCACCGGTCGGGTCCTGGAGGTCGGCGCCGGCAACGGCCTCAACTTCCCGTACTACCCGGCCGCCGTCACCGAAGTCCTGGCCATAGAGCCAGAACCCTACCTGCGCCGCCAGGCCCTGGCCGCGGCCAGGCAGACGCCGGTCCCGATCCGGATCGTGGCGGGCGCCGCCGAGGCGCTGCCCGCCCCCGACGGCGCCGTCGACGCGGTGGTGGCCAGCCTGGTGCTCTGCACGGTCACCGATCCAGGCCAGGCCCTGGCCGAGACCCGCCGGGTGCTGCGCCCGGGCGGGAGGTTGCGCTTCTACGAGCATGTGCGGGCCACTGACCCGCGGCTGGCCCGCTGGCAGGACCGGCTGCAGCGCCCCTGGGGGTGGCTGGTCGGCGGCTGCCACCCCAACCGCGACACCGTGGCCGCCATCACCGCCGCCGGACTGCGGCTGATCCAGCTGGATCGGTTCGACCTGCCGGCCATGCCCCCACTGGCCCGCCCGCACGTCCTCGGCGTGGCGGGGCGGGGGCCGTAGCAAGAGCGGCAAGGAAGGGAGAAACGATGCCGATGACCGAGGTGAAGAGCCCGCAGCTGGTCGGGCCGGGCCCGATCGGCCTGGGGATCCGGGTGATCCTCGGGGCGACCGTGTTGTACTGGTTCACCGCGCTCCTCACCAAGTGGAGCGGGTTCGTGGAGCGCGATCCCATCGAGTCGGGGCGGCTCTACACGCTGTTCACCATCTGGTTGCTCCCCGAGGTGTTCGCCCTCACCTTCCGACGGCCGTGGAGGCTACGGCCGGCCGTGGTGTTCGTGGCCGGGGTCGGGGTGATCGGGCTGGCCGGCTCCCTGACCGGCAGCGGGGTGTGGAACCCCGTGCTGGCAGGGTGGACCTACGCCGGCGACCTCCTGGTCTGGGGCACCTTGGCCGTCTCGTTCCCGATCGCCATCTTCACCCGAAGCCCCGGGTGCGAGCTCGGCGCGCTCCCCTGGCTCCTCGCCGGCCGACAAGGCGGGTCCGCGCCCAGGCCAGGCTGTGCCGTGGGCCTGGACCGCCTCGATGCGTGGGAGGCCGCAAGAAGGAAGTGAACGCGAAGGAAGTGCCTGCCTGGTGACTGCACGCTCGAGAGCTCCGACGCGGTATCACAACAGGGCGGACCGCCAGACGCCATCAACCTCATCAAGGCCGGGGCACGCTGGTGCCCCGTGGAGGGTAATTCGCTGCGACATCAGCTGGGGTCTCGACCTATCCTGAGGCACTCGGCGCGCCTGTCCTCTCCGCTTCAGACCAGTCGCACCAGCAACGGGTTGTTCAGCCCGATGGTGCTTCAATCTGAGGCTGCACAACGAGTCATGCCGCGGTGCCAACGTCAGAGCCTGACAGCGATCCTCCCCGACCGCCCCCACACACTCACAGTTGCAGAATCGTTCGTTTCTGCGACAGCGGCCCCTCCCCCGCCCGCAACCGTCCAGCAGGCGTCCAGAACTCGTGTCCGAAATCAACTTCGCACCATCAACGGTGCCATTGAGTTCTGCGGCTATTCGTGCAGGGCCATCTGCGTGCCCTCGGACGCGTCTCCATCGCCGACCGCAGCCAGCCTGAAGATTGACGCGTCACCCCGCTGGCCGCTCCAGCGTATTCAGCGAGTCCGCCAGCGAAACCTAGTCAACCATCCTCGGTCGAGCAGGTGCCGGCCGGCTCCCCCTAGGCGACCATCATGAGTCCATCGAGTCGGTCGAGGCTCGTGCATTGCCCAGCATCTCTCCATCAAGGGTAGTCGGAGGGACTTGAGCCCCCACGCAGGTACAAGGCACGGGTAGTCAACTCACCCGTCCCCACCCCCGTGTGGTGATCCAGAGGCTCGTCGATGGAATGCCGTGGTTCGTACGCGTACCGGCTCGCCTCCGCGAACCGGGACGCATACGAACCGTGGGCGCGACAAAGTCCGGTTGGATGCACGCGCGGGACTCCACCACGATCCGGTCGACCACCGCCGCCTTGTTCCATCACGGGCTGCCCCGCCTCGAGCAGGATTGCTGTCGCGGCCACCCGCGCCTGGCTGGCGGGGGTCGCGCTGCCGCCGGCCAGCCGACAGCTGCTTGGGGTCGCGCTGCGCCAGATCGACGGGCTGGACGCCGAGCTGGACCCCATCGACCAGTGGCTGCGCACCCTGGTCCGCCACCAGCCGAGCTGCCGCGCGCTGATCGTCATCCACGATCACCGGGACCTGGGCAGCACCCGGCTGACCGCGCCAGTAGCGCAAGCAGCTGGACCGAGCGGCACACCGCCAAGTACACGAGCCCCGATAGCTCCCGGCAGACTCCGAGGGGGTCGACAAGGCCTCAGCGAACCGAGCTGCCTTCCGACACGAACAAGCAGGTCACGGGCCATGTCGACTTTGCGGACCCTTCAGACTGATAACGGCGCCAAGGGTGCCCGGGGCTCGTTAGGCATCCATTGACTTGCGAGACCAAAGGGAGCACAATCCGGGCGAGATGAACCCCTGGGACCTATCATCCCATCGGGGATACATGGGAATAACATGTTCATTGGGGAAATAGGGCGGCCGGGGGTATATGGACTGGATTGAACGTACTTTTGGTATATCGCCCGATGGCGGGAACGGGACGCTCGAAGCCGTTTACTACACGGTTGCGGCTTTGGCAATCGCAGCGTTCACGTTCCGGCGTCGGCTTGGTCGTTGGGCTCGGGCCCGTCGACGCCGAGAGCGCTGAAACCAGCTCACAAGCATCAACGTCAACAGCCACACCAGAGGTTGCCAGAGCCAGAGCCTCAGCTCTGACTAGCTCCTGCAACAGATGGACATTCTCTAGGAGTGGGCTATGAACCAGGACCTGGAAGACCTCCTGGCCGGCCGGCCCAACCAGCCAGCACCGTACGTCTTCGTCGGCGTTGTCCGTGAACTGGGCGTGGCCGCCATGCCCGGCGTACCGGTCACCGAGAATACGGCGCGTGCCACTGTTGGGGAGGTCCTGCGCTCCTCAGGGACGCTGGACGACTTCACCGGCCGGGACATCACCGTGCAGCTCGCCAGTCCGGCGGAGATCGGACAGCGGCTGATCCTCTTCACCCGCGGATGGCTGTACGGCCAGAGTATCGCCGTGGTGGAGGTCGCCCGCGCGGATGTAAGCCAGGGAGCGGCCGGTGACCTGCGTGAGCGGATCGCTGACATGGACAGGAGAGGGGCAGAGCAGGCCATGCAGGACCGTATCGCCGCGGCGGACTTGATCGTCGCTGGGCGGGTCCTGGACATCAGACCCGCACCGCTCGAGGAGCGTGCTCACCCGATCAGTGAGCATGCGCCGGACTGGTGGGAGGCGATCGTGGCGGTCGACTCTCTGGAGAAGGGCAACCTCGACTCCGACACCGTCCGCGTGCTGTTCCCACGCAGCACGGACGAACTATGGATCGACTCCCCCAAGTTCGTTCCGGGCCAGGAGGGTGTTTGGCTGCTCCACCGCGACCAACAGGAACGAGGCGCGGCGATCATGCGCGTTTCCCGGGCGCTGACGGCGCTGGACCCGCTCGACTTCCAGCCGCGGGAGCGTCTCGAGCAGATCCGGTCGCTGCGGGGAGACGAGCCGTCCACCCCATGACCCGGTGGGTCGCCGAGCGCTGAGCAACCCAAGGGGGGAACCGTGCCCATCTCCGTCGTGAACCTAATCCCGAACTCGCTGAGCAACGAAACCAACCGCGACAGCGAGCCCAACCTCGCGGTGAATCCCGCGAATCCGCTCGAGATCGCGGCATCCGCGTTCACCCCGGATCCGCTTAACTCGGGAAGCGGGCCGATCTTCGTCTCCACCGACGGGGGCGCGACCTGGGTGCTGAACGTCGTACTGCCGGGCGGCAACCGCACCGTGGACGTTACCGTTCGGTTCGGCGGCCTATCCGGTGTGCTCTACGCCGGGATCCTACGGTTTGACACTGCCGACATGAACATTCTCCGCAAGGGCGGCGGCCCAGGCACGCCCGGCCTGATGGAGATTCTCGTCAGCCGCGCGAACGAGGACCAGCCCTGGGTGGAGGCAGAGACCGTGCCCAGCGGGCCGGCGGCCGGGCTCGACCGCGTGTACGTCGGCCACAACGACTTCAACGCTCTGCCCGCGTCGGCGACGGTGGAAGTGTCGCTCGATGCCGCCACGGCTCCCCCGCCGGCAGGGTTCGTCTCGGACCGTATTGAGAGCCGGTCGACTTCCGGGCAGGACGGGCCGTCGATCCGGCCGGCAATCCATCAGGACGGCATTGTCTACGCGGCCTACTTCGGCTGGCGCGGCAGCTCAGGCGGCAACCGGACCGGGGACGTCGTCGTTGTCCGTGACGACAACTGGGCATCGGGTGCGACGCCCTTCACGGCGATCACAGATCCGAGTGACGGCCTGGCCGGCGTGCTGGTCGCCCCCGGAGTCAGCTTCCCGTTCAACAGTTTGCTCGGCACGCAGCGGGTGGGCTCGCAGCTTGCGATCGCGGTGGACCCACGCGACAGCGACACCGTGTACGTGGCCTGGGGCGACGGGATGAGTGGCGCGAGCTACACGCTCCACTTGCAACGCTCGTCGGACGGGGGCGTCACCTGGTCGGGTGACCTGCGGACCGTTGTCGCAGCCACCAACCCATGCCTCGCGATCAATCAGCTCGGCACTGTGGCCTTCGTGTATCAACGGCTGGTCAACCCGGGCACTGGTGACCGCTGGCAGACGCACCTGGAGCGGTCGGTCGACGGGTTCGCCACGCTACCGAGTGACGCAATCCTGGCCGACGTGCCGGACAGCAACGGCTCCTATACGGGCGTGAATCCGATCGGTGACTACGCCTGCCTGCTGGCCGTGGGCAACGACTTCTACGGGGTGTTTTCCGGCAACAACACGCCAGACCTTGCCAACTTTCCAAATGGCGTTAGCTATCAGCGCAATGCCGACTTCGCGACGCAAACGCTCCTCGCACTCGACAACGTTACACCGGTGGCGGTGTCAATCGACCCATTCTTCTTCCATGTCAGCGAGGAACCCAAGACCCATCCTAGCAGCGGTTTTGCAATTCAGGGCGGATTCGGTACCAAGGGCAACTTCGAGGTCGTAGCGCAGCTCCAATCGGTACGGCTGGCCCATTTCTGGCGTGACAACGACACCGCCAACCTGCCCTGGCAGGGGCCCACCCCCTTCGGGTCAAACGACCACTACCATCCGGTGGCACTCATCCAGAGCAACTTCAGCACCGCCGGCGCAGGCCCTGGGAACCTGGAGGTCATCGCCCGCACCGGCAACCGGTTGGACCACTACTGGCGCGACGACCTCAACCCCTTCCCTTGGCACGGCCCCTTCGCCATCCCCGGCGCCAATGGAGTACAAGGCCCAGCGCTCATCCAGGGACACTTCGGCACCAAGGGCAACTTCGAAGTCGTCGCCGCGCGGCTGGCGGGTCAGCTGGCCCACTTCTCGCGCGACACCGACGCTGCCAACCTGCCCTGGAGTGGGCCGACGCTGTTTGGGTCCAGCGACCACTACGATGCGGTGGCGCTCATCCAGAGCAACTTCAGCACCGCCGGCAGCGGTCCCGGGAACCTGGAGGTCATCGCCCATACCGGCAACCGGCTGGACCACTACTGGCGCAACGACGTCAGCCCGTTCCCCTGGCACGGCCCCTTCGCCATCCCCGGCGCCACCGGCACCGCGGCGACCCCAACCCTCATCCAAGGCGGCTTTGGCAGCAGGGGCAACTTCGAGGTTGTGGTCCCGTTGGCCAGCGGCGGGCTGGCCCACTTCTGGCGCGACAACGACGACCCCGCCCTCCCTTGGCACGGGCCGACCCCCTTCGGATCCAGTGACGTCTACGATGCGGTCGCGCTGATCCAGAGCAACTTCAGCGCCGCCGGCAGCGGTCCCGGGAACCTGGAGGTCATCGCTCACACCGGCAAGCGCCTCGATCACTACTGGCGCGACGACGTCAGCCCGTTCCTCTGGCACGGCCCCTTCGCGATCCCCGGAGCAACCGGTATCGGATAAAGGGGCTCGTCTGCTGCATCCGTGGGTGCCTTGAGAAGGCTTACGTGACTGCGTTGGAACGTCTTGCCTGAGAAGGAGTCCAGTCGGAGTAGTGAGGATGCCGTGGGCTCGCAGCACCCGGCTGATCGAGCTGGCCGAGATCTGGCAGCCAAGGCGCAGTAGTTCCACGGGGTAACACCCCTCAGGCCGACGTTGCAGTTCCCAGCCAACTGCCAGGCAGCCGCAAGGTCGGGCCAAGGTCCCGCCGGCAGCATCGCCCTACCCGGCTCGACAACGAGCCACAACCAAGGAGGCAGCACTTGGACAGCAGCAACGAGCGCCGCGGCTGGCGGCGCTGGGGCGGCAAGGCCGCCCTGGTCGCCATCGCGCATCGAGGCCATCAGGAACAGGCGCGCTGGTCGCTCCCGGCTCGTCGGCCTGGCCGCGTCGATTGCGACCCGCATGACGGCAGGGGATGATCAGGCCAGAATCGGGCGTCTGCTGCTTCCCTCGCTATAGCACCTCTGAGCTGCGGTTTTGGCGCGCCGCGAGGGATTCGAACCCCAAACCGCCAGGTCCGAAGTCTGGCAACCATTGTGA
>WNFV01011836.1_pt1 | contig 10806 bp, 13 predicted proteins | sample 5400101 | NCBI WGS metagenome assembly WNFV01 (sample SAMN13153361, study PRJNA577476) | soil metagenome | isolation source: 115 cm soil or saprolite under grassland replicate 1 | place: USA:California | collected 2016-06-15
GCCCGGTCTTCTCATGGGTGGGGTACCTGCTCCGCTTCGTCGGCGGCCGGGAGGGCGCCCTCGGCGGCTCGAGCATCGGCCTGTTCGTCGGCTTCGTGGTCGCCGGGGCCCTGTACGCCCTGCTCGGCCCGGTCGCGGCCCGCAGCCGCCGTGCCGCCGCCACCACGCCCCGATGACCACGGCGGGCGCACCCGGGGGGGTGCCCGCGTCGGCGGGTGCGCCAGGCCCCACGGCGGGCGCGCCCGGGGGGGTGGCCGGGCCGGCGGGTGCGCCAGGCCCCACGGGGGGCGTGCCCGGGGGGGTGCCCGGGGGGGTGCCCGCGTCGGCGGGTGCGCCAGGCCCCACGGCGGGCGCGCAGGGGCCGCTGCTCGTGGTGATCGACATGCAGCGGGTGTTCGGGGAGCCGTCGAGCCCTTGGTGCACGCCCGGGTTCGGCACGGTCGTGGAGCCGGTGCGCCGGCTCGTGGCGGCCTTCGGTGACCGGGTCGTGTTCACCCGCTTCCTGGTCCCCGAGGTACCCGAGGGGAGCTGGACCGGCTACTACGAGCTGTGGCCGTTCGCCCGCGAGCCCGGGGCAGCCCCGCTGCTCGACCTGGTCGCGCCGTTCGCCGGCGGCCCGTGCCCGCTGGTCGAGAAGCCGACGTTCTCCAAGTGGGGGCCGGAGCTGCGTGCCCTTTCGGGGGAGTCGCGCACGCTCGTGCTGTGCGGGGTGGCCACCGACTGCTGCGTGACCGCCACCGCCGTCGCCGCGGCCGACGCCGGCATGTACGTCCGCGTGGTGGCCGACGCCTGCCGGGGGGCCGACGACGCGGCCCACGAGCGGGCCCTGGCCGTGATGGCGGGGTTCCCACCCCAGATCGAGGTGACCACGGTCGAGCGGGAGCTGTCGCCCGGCCCGCGTCGAGCGTGACGATCTCGCGGTTCAAACAAGCCGGCGGATACCCAAGCGAGCACGAATCCGGCCAGCCCGTGGGTATCCGGCGCCGCCAACTCCTCGGCGCTCGCCCGGCACGCCAAGCTCTCCCAGTTCACGGACAGCCGCCAGTCCTACAGCGCCTCCTGTCGTTCAGGCCGACTGGAGAATGGCGAAGGCAAAACGATGATCCTTCATGAAACGCGAAGCATCTCCATCGAGCCTCACGTCAGTTCTGGGGCTGGGAACAGCCTGATCAGGGAGCAGATCACTTCGTAAGCTCACCCAGGAGCCCCAGGGCCATCTGTTACCAGGCCGGGTTACGTGCCAGCAGCCTGAGGGGTGCCGGCAGCTCGTACCCGAACTTGAGCAGGTTCAGTGCCCCCCGCCGGTACCCCTCCTCGTCCATGAGGTCAAAGCCGAGCGCGTCGGCGACGCGGTCGATCAGGTTGAACGCAAAACAGACGTACATCGCGTCGGTCACGCCGTCCTCGCTCACCCCGGCACCCAGGGTCGCCCGGAGGTCGTCGGCGCCGACCTCCTCAGGTGCCAGCGTCAGCTTCCGCACCAGCCCGAGGGCGGCCTTGAGCTTTGGCGAGATGGGTGCGGTGTCGGGGTCGGCGAACACCGCCTCGGTGATCTCCGTTCCCAGCACCGTCGACGCGACCGCGCCGTGGGCGCCTGTTCAGTACGGGCACTGGTTCAGATACGAGGTGTAGGCGGCGAACAGCTCGCGCTCGCCGACCGTCCACTCCGAACGGCCTCGCATCACCGGCTGGAGCAACGCCGTGTATGGCCCGCCGAAGAACCCGGAGCGGTAGCTCATCGTCCGGGCCACGTCCGGCACGAAGCGCCCGCAGCCCGGCGTCCAGCCGCCGCTTGGACGCCCCGAACGCCGCGGCGGTGGCAGGTGCACTTGCAGTAAAGCGCAATGCACGGCGTCAACCACTCATACCCCTTGCACGCCTCGTGCTCGCCGTCGCGGCAGGCCTCAGATTGCACGGGCAGGCTCATACAGCTCACCTCCCTGACGACATGACCGTCCCGCAGGGGTCGGATCGGGATCGGGCCGGCCGTCGGGCGCGGGATCCGGGGTACTCATCGCCATACCGCTGACCGTGGCTGCTTGCCGCTTCTCGGAAGGGAGATCGGGTGCGCCCGGAGCCAGGGAGCAAGCTCAGCTCAACCTGACTCCGGGCCTTCCCGCCCCAGGGCCGGCTGGGGGATGGGATGCCGGCTCCGAAGACCTGACCTACAGACGTTCGTCACGCCGCCGGTTCTGCTCGACCAGGCGTAGCTGCTTGACGTTCATCGCCCAGCGGTGCAGCTCCGGTATGGCGTCGATGATCTCGGGCGGGAGCGGTGTGCCGACTGGTAGGCACCGAGGCTCAGCACCAGAAGCACCCGCGCCATGCCGGCCGCAGCCACCATGTACGTGTTCACGTCCGGCGTCTGGCGCAGGGTGGCGGCCACCTGCTCCAAGTGGTCGACTACGGCCAAGGCGAGCGCTCGGTGCAGAGCTCGGTTCGCTTGTCCCGCGAGGCAAACTGCTGCTGTAGCGTCGGGTGCCACCGTGCGGGTGGGTTGGCCATGTCCGGTTCCCCTCCAAACCACTGGCGAGGTATGGTCTCGGAGGAAACCTGGTCTGGTTGGGCGTGTCGAGGGAAATTACGGTTCCTTCCATTTCCTTCCGCAGTCGCTGGAAGCAGCATGGACGGGCTCGCTGGTTCGCAAGGTCAGGCAGAGGCAGCCCGTACCCTGTTGGCCCGTGAGCTGCGTCGACTCAGGAAGGAGGCCCGCCTCACACAAGCCGCCCTGGCGCGGCAACTCGACTACGTGCGGGAATACGTGGCCTTGGCCGAGAGGCATGAACTGCCCTGGGTTTGATGGAGGGCTGGGCGGCCGGCATGGCCGAGCCGAGCGGGATCTGCGCATGGTCAAGCTGCACGAGAAGATCTCCGGGTGCTGGCGTTCGGCCGCCGGGTCCGAGGCGTTCCTGGCCATCCGCGGGTACATCTCCACCGCCCGCAAGCAACGGGTCGGCGTGCTCGCGGCGCTGCGCCGGGTGGTCCAGGGCAACCCCTGGGTGCCGGCCGCGGCGGGATCTTGCGCGCACCGGGCTGGCGCGCTGGTGGCCCATACTGGTGGGCCATGAGCAACCGTGCCCGCCGCCGCAACCGGCCACCTGCCGCCGTGGACGGCGCCGCCCAGCCCGCCGACCTGTACGCCACGGTCGTGGCCGCCCTGCTTGAGGGGATCGCCGACCTCTTTGGGCAGGGGGAGATTGCCCGGTCTTGGAAGCAGGTTACGAGAGGAGGACCGCTCATGAGGACGTATGGGGTCGCGGTGGCGCTGGTCGCGTTCGCCGCGTTCACGTTTGATGCCGCTTCGGCCGCCGACGTCGCGGCAACCGCTTCGGCCGCCGACGTCAAGGTCACCGACCAGTCCACCTACACCCGCCACGATGGAGGCTCCGACGGCACAATCGTTACGTGCGGTAGCGAAGCCACGACGCCTACTCCCAGGGGCGAGGGCGGGGGCGAGCTGATGCAGAACGAGCCCGCAGTCGCGATTGAGCCGGACGAGACGAGCTTCATCGTCGCCGCCGCGAACGACTACTGCACCGGTCCTATCAGCGGCGACTCCTGGGAGGGGATCTACACGTCGAGCGACGGCGGAGCGAGCTGGAAGAACTCGCTCCTGCCCGGCTACCCGGGGGACACAAGCACCGAAGGGCAGCAGTCGCCGCTCGTCGAGAGCAACTTCTCCGCCGGCGACCCGCTACTCGACTGGGACAACGACGGCCGCCTGTTCGCGGGTGGCATCTCGTTCAACCGGACAAGTCCGAATGAGAGCGGGTTTGTCACGCCTGGGAACGGCCACGTCTTCGTCGCGACGTACCTCCGCAGCCCGCTGGCTCCGCTCGGGATCGACTACTTGCGCACGGTGATTGTCGGCGAGGGCACGCCGGGCGCGTTCTTGCTCGGGCGGTGGAACGACAAGCCGGCGTTGAAGGTCGACGACTGGAGCTCGAGCCGGTTCGAGGGAAACGTCTACGTGTCGTGGACGCTCTTTCCCGCCGGCCGGTTGGTTGGTGACCACATCTTGTTCTCGCGCTCGACCGACGGCGGACTGACGTTCTCGAAGCCGATCAAGATCTCGAAGGGCCTGGCGAGCGCCCAAGGCAGCGATATCGCGGTCGCACCCGACGGTACCATCTACGTCTTCTGGCGCGAGTTCAACTCGCCGCCCCCGACCGTCAACGCCGAGATGGTGTTCGTGAAGTCGACGGACGGCGGCGAGCACTTCAGCGACCCGCAAACGATCCGGCCGCTGGTCGGCTACGACCGGCGCGACCAGTACGTCTCTGGAGGATCGGCGCGTGACTGCGGTGACGGGCCGTCCCTGTGCATGACGAGCTTCGTGTTCCACCGCTGGTTCGCACTCCCGCAGGCCACCGCCGACAACGACGGCAACGTCTACGTCACGTGGGAGCAGGTCACGCCCGTTGCATCGAACGGCGATACGTATCGACCCGACGGCCAGTCGCGCGTCGTCGTGACGAAGTCGACCAACGGGGGGACGAGCTGGACCACGCCACTCGCCGCAGATCCGCAGACGCTCGGCCACCAGCTCGCGCCGAACATCGAGTACAACAAGGCTCAGGACAGGCTCGTGCTCATCTACTGGGACTCGCGGTTCGACGCCTCCTACTCCGTATACCGGCCGCCCGGTAACCTGGCGAACGGCACGAGCGTGTGCGGCGTTCCGGCGTCCGCGGTCTGCAACGTCCTGAACACGTTCATCGCGACGTCAAGTGACGGCGTCGGTTGGAGCCCGAGCCTCGTCTCGACGGTCGGGCACCAGCCCGAGTACGAAATGTTCGGTGAGGCCGACTTCCCCTTCCACGGGGACTACAACTGGGTCGACTCGGCCGGCAGCACGACATTCGGCGTTTGGGCCGACAATCGCGATGTGATTCCGGGCAGCGACGCGCGTGAAGCGACCCAGGACGGCTTCGACCCCTTGCAGTGCCGAACTGCAAATCCGGATGGCTCGTTCAGCGTCAACTTCTGCGCCAACGCGGGGGGCTTCGACCAGAACATCTACGGTGGGAGACCATAAGGGATCGCCGGCCAATAACTTGGTCGTTCCAGCGCCAGCATGTCGAGGTGAGCGCACTCGACATGGCCAGGTTATTCGGCAGCGAGCCCTAAGCCTACGGGCCGAGCGCTCGACAACGAGGAAGGGCGGCCAGATGGCCGCTCTTCCGCGCCCGTAGGCGCCAACGCAGACGCGGCGCTTCCGCTTCTTCTGTGAGTCCAACGAATAAGGCCTGCATGAAGGAATCGCAGCCTCCTGGACAATCAGAGGTCAAGCCCGCTTGCCCATGTGCCACACCCAACAGCTACACCAAAGAGCCCAGCTAGCCAACTCGTCCACGGTGCGAGGACGGGTGCTGAATCGTTACTACGGGTGAAGGTAAGTATACGCAGGACCATCCGCGATGCCATCGGCTGGTTCATTTCAGGTCCGGTAACGGAGGGCACATGCGCCATCCGTGAACACGGGCAGCCACCGGGTGTGTTGGTGTTGCTGCCGGCGTTGAGGTTGAGGGTTACCACGCGCCTGCGGTCCTGGCCGGAGCCTACGGGTTCCGCCAGGCGGCCAGGGCCCGGTCGATGGCGGGCCGCACCTGCTGGCGGGCGTCCGCGCGGGGCACGCCGGACATCAGCAGCTCGTCGTAGCCGGTGTCCGTGTGCCGCACCGAGGCGACGACGGCGAGCGTGACCGCCTCCTCGTCCAGCGCCCGCCCGGCCGCCGAGCGCCCGACCCGGCCGCTGCCGCGGGTGCCGGCGTGGCGGGCGATCGCCTCGGCGCGTTGGGTGGGGCAGCCCGGAAACAGCCGCACGACCTCCTCGGCCAGCCGAGCCTGGAACGCCAGGTCCTGGCCGGCGCGCCGCTCCCGGTCCCGCTCGCGGCGGCGGCTGCGAGCGTCCTCGTCGGCCAGGCACTGCGCCTCGGCCGACTCCAGGGCCGCATCCTCCACCAGGATCCCCTGCCGCTCGTACCGCCTGCGGGAGCGGCTGAAGCGGACCACCACGGCCGACAGCCCGCTTGCCTGCTTGGCGCGCCGGCTCAGCGCCGCGTTGCCGGCGGGCAGGAAGACCAGATGGTCCATGTCCGCGCAGCCGAGGCAGAGCGGTCCGTGGTCCTCCATGAGCAGGTAGGACCCAGAGCCGCCGCAGCCCGTGCAGGTCCACTCGGTGAGCGGCTCGATGACCACCAGGTCATGGGACTGGCTGACGGCATCGGCCTTCTTCGGCATGGCACGACAAGGATAGTGTGTCAGCGGACCGCGGGATCCCCGCCCGGTGCGGAGGTCTGAGGGGGGCACGCGGCTTCGCCGCCCCCCCGATTGCCCGGCCGGGTCTGCCGCGCTATGTTCCAGGCCCGGATCGAGCATGGAGGTTGCGATGGACGAGCAGCGCACCACGCAGGTCACCGACGAGGAGATCGAGACGGTCTGGACGGGCACCGGCATGGTGGCCACGGTCGCCGATCCCCAGGATGCCGACGGCACCGACGCCGACGACGCCCAGGACGCCGACGGCACCGACGGCACCGACGGCGACGCCACCGACAGCACCGACGGTGACTCCGCCGACGGCGGCGCCGGCGACGCCGACGGCCGGGACTCGTAGCGGCCGCGGCCGCCACAGGACGACGCCCGTGCCGGACAGCCCCGCGGCGCTGCGGCGCTGCGTCGGGGACATCGACCGCTTCGTTGGTGAGCGCTGGGCCCGGCGCGTCCACCACCACCGCGGCGAGGACTTCTCCGACCTGCTCTCGCTCGAGCACGTCGACCATATCGTGGCCACCATGGCGCTCCGTGCGCCGGCCTTCCGGCTGGTCAGGCAGGGCAGGACCCTGGAGCGGGCTGCCTACACCAGGACCGCGCGGGTCGGCTCCCGGTCGGTCGACGACCTGATCGACGTGGGCCGCGTCTACCGGCACTTCGGCGACGGCGCCACCATCGTCCTGCAGGGCCTGCACCGCTACTGGGAGCCGGTGACCCGCTTCTGCCGCGACCTGGAGCTCGCGCTCACCCACCCGGTGCAGGCCAACGCCTACATCACCCCGCCTGTGTCCTCCGGGCTGAAGGTGCACCACGACCCCCACGACGTCTTCGCGCTGCAGACCTACGGCCGCAAGCAGTGGGTGACCTACGAAGGGCCTGGCGCGGCGTTCGGCGCCGCCCCGGCGCTGGACGTCGAGCTGGTCCCCGGGGATGCCCTCTACCTGCCCAAGGGCACGCCCCACGCCGCCCGGACCGTGGACGTGGCCTCGGTGCACCTCACCATCGGGATCCGCACGGTGGTCTGGCGGGACCTGGCCCGGAGGCTGCTCGACCAGGCCCTCGACCGGCCGGACCTCGACGAGCCGCTGCCGGTCGGGTTCGCCCACGACCCCGCGGCCCTGGCCGGCCTGGTCGCCGCACGGCTGCCCGCGCTGGCCGAGGCGGTCGCCGGCGCCGACCCTGGCCCTGCCGCCGACGCGGAGTCCAGCCGCTTCTGGTCGGGCCGGCCGCCGCTGCTCACCGGGCAGCTGCGGCAGCTCCTGGAGCTGGACCGGATCGACGACGGCGTGCAGCTCGCACGCAGGGCCGGGTCGGTCTGCGAGCTGGTGGCCGGCAACGGCCGCCTCACCGTGCTGCTCGGCGACCGCGAGCTGCGCATGCCGGCGGCCCTGGAGCCGGCCATGCGGCTCGTGGCCGGGCGCGACAGCTTCCGCGTGGGCGAGCTGGCGCCCCACCTCGACCTGCCAGGCAGGCTGGTGCTCGTCTGCCGGCTCGTCCGCGAGGGGCTGCTGACGGTCGCCGGTGGCTGAGCGGTTCCGCTGCGCCGAGGCGTCACGGGCCAAGGACGAGCCGCGCTACGGGACCGCCTCGACCGTCCGGCGCTGGATCCTGGTCGAGGAGCCCGGCCCGTGGGGCAGGGACGCGGTGCGCGAGAGCCGCCTGGCCGACGGGGTCGGGCCGGCCCTGAAGGGGCTCGCGCAGGCCATGGGCGCGCGGGTCCTGCTCATCCGCAGGCACGGCCGGTCGGGCCCGGCCGAGCGGGCCTGCCTGGTCGCCTGCACCACGGTGGACACCACCCGGGTCGAGCGGCTCACCTTCGGCACCGCCGCCGATCTGCTCGACCTCGACTGGGCCCCGCTGGTCCGTGACGAGCCGGTCGGCGGTGACCTGGTCAGCCGGCCCGTGTACCTGGTGTGCACCAACGGGAGGCACGATCTCTGCTGCGCCGAGCGCGGCCGCCGGCTGGCCGCCGCGCTCGAGCCCGCGCTCGGCGAGGACCTCTGGGAGTGCTCCCACTTCGGCGGCGACCGCTTCGCCGGCAACCTCGTCTGCCTGCCCCACGGGGTCTACTACGGGCAGGTGGAGCCAGAGCGCGGGCCCGGGATCGCGACCGCCTACGCCGAGGGCCGCCTCGACCTGGAGCACTACCGCGGCCGCTCCTGCCACCCGTTCGTGGTCCAGGCGGCAGACCTCTTCGTGCGCCAGCGGGAAGGGCTGCTCGGCCTCGACGACCTCGTCTGGGGGCGTCGCGTCGGCCTCGACACCGCTGGCAATGCGGTGGTCCCGTTCGTCGACCGGTCCGGCCGGCGCCTCGTCGCCACCGTCGAGGTCCGCCGCGACCCGGAGGGCCAGCTCCTCTCCTGCGCCGCCCGGAACCATTCCCACCCGCCCCGGTACCGCCTGGTGCATCTCGAGTCGGTCCCCTGAGCTCCCCGTTGCTGCTGGTCGGTGGGGGTGGGCTGGTTCGTGTGGGGGTGGGGGGCTGGGGTGGCCGGGCCCGGCCCAGGGGAGGTCGCCGGGCATGGGCACCCGCGGCCCGGCGGCCCCGCCGCGCTGCAGGCCGGGTTGCTCCGGCCCGGCGCCCCCGCCACGCAGGCGGGGGCGCTCGGCGGTCATCACCGGCGGTCGACCAGCAGGCTCTGCAGGCCGCGGCCGACCGGGCCGCGCTGGTCGTGGACGACGCACTCGACCAAGCCGACCCCGGTCGGCTCGGCGGTCGAGCGGGCGACCAGGCAGACCCACTCGCCGACCGGCAGCCGGTGCAGGTAGACGGTGAGGCTGTCACCATAGCACAAGCTATAGCAACACGACAGCGCCTCTGAGCTGCACTGATGGGCCTTGACGATGGGGGAGAGGCGAACTAGTGTTCCCTACCGTGTCGCTTCGGTGCTGTGAACGACTTGGGTGGAAGCTGTCTGATACGCACACCTGTGGACAGGTCTGTTCTGAGTTCCCCGCGTGCCTTCCACCCCTCACTGCGTTGAAGGCTTCGCTCGCACGGTTCTATATCGAAGATGCCGCAGCGGAGCAGAACGACCAAGCCTCAGCAGCTCTCTTACAAACGCTACTCGCGGCAATCACAGAAGGCATGAAGCTCAAAGACGACCGGGAGGAGTCGTCTCCTAACGATCAGTGAGAGCGACTGCACGCTACCGCTGACCAGCTCGTCTCCGAAGAACTGGAAGGCGTGCATGTAGGGCATGGGTGCAGGACTCACCTGGGGAATGATGCCAAGCGTGACATTACTCACCCTCGCGCAATGGATCTTGCCCACCGCTCAATGTCTGTGGTAATGACAAGGATGGAGTGAGGAACGGCAATGCTGAGCTCTATCGCAGCGGCAACAATTCGTGCGATCAGTTCTTGCAGATCGACCAGCTCATCAAGTAGCTGGTTTTGCCGCCTGATAGAATCTTCTTCATCCATCAAGGCAGCCGTTCCCGCTTTCCGTTCCATGCTGGAAATGGAGTGGGAACGGAGTACTGCACTTCCTCAGGACGGTTGAGCCTTCGCAGTACGCGGAGTTCATACGCAATAACGATGCACAGACCAAGAATCATGACGATGCCGCCAAGCGTCAGGATAATGAGCCCGTTGTGCACCTGCGGACCCCCTACGCGGCGCTGTCGAGCGCTGCGGTCAGCGCGGTGGTGGTGCGGGCTTGCGACCGGGCGGGGCTGCCCCGCGTGCGTGCCCACCGGCTGCGGCACACCGCGGCTGCGGCCATGCGCCGCGCTGGCGCGCCGCTGTTGGAGATCGGCCAGGTCCTGCGCCACCGCCACGCCGCCACGACCGCGTTGTACGCCAACCCTCGGGAATTGCAGCAGACGGGCGAGAATCTGCAGGTCGCCTGCTGAGAGCGCCTCCGGGATGGGCTCGTCTGGTTGGGCGATGATGCTGTCTGACCTGCATCACTTGCACAACGATCCCGTTCTCTGCAAGATCCCGCCTTCAAACGGTCGCTGATGTTGTGGCGGGAGGGCGGGATGGGACGGGGTGATCTGGCGGGCGCGGCGCGCCTTGAGCTGGTCTCGGGCGTGGTGCAGTTGCGGCCGGAGGACGCGATGTCCGAGGCGATGCTGCGGGGCTGGCGGGCGCAGCAGACGGCCCGTGGGCTGCGGGAGGACACGATCGGCGCCCGCGAGCGGTTGATGCGCCGGTTCGGGGAGTTCACAGGCGACTACCCGTGGGCGTGGACGGCTGGGCGGGTGGATGAGTGGTCGCTGCATCTGACCGCCGAGCAGCATCTGGCGCCCTCCACGATCCGCAGCTACCAGTGCAGCTTGCGGGCGTTCACCGAGTACCTGACCGATAGCCGGTATGCCTGGGTGCCCGAGTGCGAGCAGACGTTCGGGCCGGGCGTGCATCCCGTGCCGATCTGCCACGAGTGGAACACCATCGCCCACCTCAACGACTACGAGGGTGATCCCGAGGCGCGGCCGTTCACCCGCCAGGAGCTGCAGCGGTTCCTGGACTACGCCGACGACCAGGTGGAACGGGCGGCGCGGGCGAAGCGAAAAGGGGCGCTGGC
>WNFV01020050.1_pt1 | contig 10805 bp, 7 predicted proteins | sample 5400101 | NCBI WGS metagenome assembly WNFV01 (sample SAMN13153361, study PRJNA577476) | soil metagenome | isolation source: 115 cm soil or saprolite under grassland replicate 1 | place: USA:California | collected 2016-06-15
CGGTCATGCAACGCGAGCGCTGCACGCCGATCGAGCTGCTCCAAAAAATCGGTTTTCTCGACCCCGAAGTTTCGCTGTCGCACTGTATTTTCGTCAGCGGCCATAGCTGGCTCTCCTATCCCTACGGCGACGATCTAAAGATCATTGCCGATTCTGGCGCGTCGGTGGCGTACAGCCCGCTCAAGTATTTGAAGCTCGGCATCGTCATGGAGTCGTTCGATAAATATCGCAAAGCCGGCATCAACATGGGCATCGGCACAGATACTTTCCCCAAGGATATTCTTTCCGACATGCGTTATGCCGCGATGGCTTCGCGCGTCGCCGACAAGAGTTTTCTCGCCGGCCATCCGCGCGACGTATTCAACGCGGTGACCTTAGGCGGCGCGAAGATGCTAGGACGGGACGATTTGGGTCGGTTGCAAAAAGGCGCGAAAGCCGACATCACGATCGTCAATCTCCGTGATATCGCCTTCGGCGCGGTGCGCGACCCGATCCGCTCGCTTATGGAAACCGCCGTGAGCCGCGACGTCCGGACGGTGATCGTGGACGGTGAAACGCTGGTCGACAACGGCAAATATCTGCGCCTCAACGAAGACGAGCTGCTCGACAAAGTCCAAGCCAAGGGCGAACAGATTTGGGACAGCGTGCCCAAATGGCACTGGACGGGCAAGGCGATCGACGAGGTTGTGCCGCCGAGTTTTCGGATGAAGTAGAATTTTGACCTGCTAGCCAATCCGTTTCGAGTGACCGAGATACGCCATGACGAATTGGCATATCAGCTGCACGGCGCTATTTCCTCAAGAACCTGTCTACTGAAGAGATACTCAGACACGCTAGAATTCTTTCTTGCGAACAGCGGTGGCGTCAACGTGAATTTGAAACTCACCCTCCTACAAGTTAGGCGCTACTCCCCGTCGTCTCGACTAAACGCCGCAACTTGAATACCAGTCCTTTCATTTCCTCAAACCCCCTCTGCCAGAATTCTGCATCGTGAATGTTCACGCCGAGCGGATTCAGCAATGTCTGCGGGGTGTCCGATCCGCCGGCTTCAAGAAGAGTGAGATATTTCGGAATAAAACTTTTACCTTCGTTCTTGTACATGCAATAGAGCGCAAGGACCAGGAGTTGGCCGAAGACGTAGCTGTAGCAGTAGAAGCGCGAATGAATGAAGTGCGGAATGTATGACCAGCCCCAGCGATAGCCTTCGGACATGTCCACGGCGTCGCCGTAGTATTCTCGGTTGGCTTCAAGCCACAGGTTTCCGAGCGCGTCCGGCGTGAGCCGTTTTTCTTTTCTGGCGGCGAAGGCTAGTTCTTCGAAGCGAGTCAGCACGTTTTGGCGAAAGACGGTGGCGAAAATATCTTCGATCTTACCTGCGATCAGCGCTATCTGTACCTGCGGATCGGTTTGCTGCCCGAGCAAGTAATCGAAAACCAGCATTTCAGCGAAGACCGACGCGGTTTCCGCTATTGTGAGCGGTGTGTCGTAGTCGAAATAGTTCTGCGTGCGGCTGAGACAACCGTGCATTCCGTGGCCCAGTTCGTGGGCGACGGTCATGACGTCGCGTAGGTTGTCGTCGTAGTTGCAGAGAATATACGGATGTAGCTGTGGTGATGGTGAGGCACAAAAAGCGCCGCCACGTTTGCCCTTGCGGATTTCGGCGTCAATCCAATTTTTGGCGAAAAATTCCGTGGCAAGTTGCCGAAAGCTCGGATCGAAACTTTCGAACGCTTCGATAATTACCTGCTGCGCTTGAGGGTAAGGGAACGGTCTGACTTCTTTGCCAACCGGCGCATATTGATCGTAGAGAGCGAGTTTTGGGAGCTGAAGCAATTCGGCTTTGAGGCGAAAGTAATCTTGTGCCAAACCGTAATTCGACTCCGTCACGCCCATCATCGTTTTCACCGCTTCGCCATCAATTTGATTAAACAGATGGCGTTGAGACATTGGATCCGGATAGGCGCGCAGCCGGTCCATGGTCAAATGATCCTGAATCAGCGTGTCATAGGTAAACGTCAGCACTTGGCCGTGTTGCGACAAGCCTTCATAGAGCGTGTCCATTGCACGTCGACGCAGGGCGCGGTCAGGTTCGTGCAGCAGTGACAGTATCTGGCTGAGATTCAGGTCTTCTTTCTTGTTCTCTTTTTCGAAAGAAAACGTGAGCCCCGACGTGATCTCGGAAAACAGCCGGCCGAAGGCGTTGCGACCGGTATTGTCTTTTTCGTTAATGAGTTTTTCTTCCAGCTCGGTGAGCGTATGCGGCCGATACCGGCGCAAGTTTGCGAGATAGTGTTTGTACGTCTTGAGCAGAGGATCGCCGGTGAGCCGGTTAGCTGTTTCATCATCGAACCTTAGCCATTCAAGCTCGAAAAAGAGCAGTTGGTTTCTTATCTCCGTCGATCGCTGCTCCACGCGTTGCTCCAAGTCCTGATACTCAGGATTGGCAGTGTCGGCGGCGTAGAGGAGACCGGCGTAACTTCCGACTCGACCCAGAGCTTCATAAATCGTCTCCAGTTCTTCGAGCGCCTCAAGCAGACTGGCTGCAGTGAGAGTTTTCGGCTGTTCGATCTGTGAGCGGAAGCGCTTCGCAAACGCCTCGGCGCCCGCGTCACAGGTTCTTAGCGTCGCCTCGATCTTTGGATCGTCATAGGCGGCAAAGAGATCGTTCAAATTCCATCTGATTCCTTCGGCGCTTTTGGAGGTCATAGAGACATTGTTCCTTTCCAATTCCGCGGTTCGACCTGGTTAGCACGTGGCAAGAATCACTGCTCTGGTTCCCGTGCATCGAATCGCTCCATAGCGTCGTGCCAATTCGGCGGCACCGCCGAGCCGATGATTTCCCAGCGCACGAAATAGGTACCGGCCATGAGACGGCGCGGGATAACCATGGTTTCCCCGGTGTGGATCTTTGTGGACGAAACTCATCAATGAAACTTCGTCTTGCCAAATTGAAAGAGTCCAAAATCGTTTGGCGACCACGTGGGTGAACAAAGAATAACCGAGCGGGCCGCGCGCTGATTTCAGCGGGGTTTGGATGCGCCGGGTGCAGCAGAAAAATTGCGGCATCGCCCAAAACTTTTAGGCGGCAGGTTGGAGAGAATGGCTACGTATTCCTTCTCCGGCGCCGGCTTCACCAAAGATGTCCACGTTGTTTCAGCCATCGGCCATGTCGTACTGAGCTTAGAGTTGAACTGCAGATGAATGAAAGATATAGCACAAAAGAATTACGCCTGAAGAGAGGAGCCCCATCGTGGCGGATTTATCAGATCTCAAGTCAAAACTCGCGATGTCGTCGCGAATGCTGTTTAACGCGGGGTTGGTCGATTATAGCGGTCATATCAGCGCGCGAATTCCCGGTTCGGATCGTCTCTTGATCCTTCCGCATCCTGTCAGTCGAGCGCTGGTGAAGCCAGATGACATGGTCGTTACAGACTTCGACGGCAAGCTGATCGAGGGCAAGTACAAAGCTCCGTCGGAGGTTTTCATGCATGCGCGCGCGTACAAAGCGCGCGGCGACATCGAGAGCGTCGCTCATCTGCACAATCACATGGTCGCCACTCTCACCATGGTGGATAAACCCTTTTATCCCGCCTCATCCAACCCGGGCGCTTTTTTCGGTCCCGGCCCCTTGCCCGTTTACAAGGATCCTGCGCTGATTCATACGATTGAGCAGGGTGACGCGGTCGCTAAAGCTCTCGGCAAGGGAGACGCCGTGATGCTTCGGGGCCATGGATCTATGGTTGTCGGGCAGGCCATCGAATGGGTATTTGCGGCCTGTGTTGATTTGGAAGAAGCTGCATCGCGATTTTACCAAGCTTCTGTTTTGGGGCCCGTGTTGGTTTACAGCGATGACGAAACTCAACGGGTGATGAAAGGCCGGCGCAAGGATTCCGTCGTGCAGAAGATTTGGGATCACAACGTCGCCAAGAGCAAATTGGTCGGATTGATGAGCGGAATTTAGCAGTTTTTCGGCTCAATGATCCTGTTACACGAGGACGTTTTGTCTAAGTTCCCGTCTTAAAGGTCCGGTTTTTGACTGATGCCATTGCTAGAACCGGCCAATCTGAAGGGTTTCACCCACAACTTCCAACTTAAGCTTGCTAATTCTTCACCTTAGTCGGTGTAGTGGCATTTTCCTCCATCCACCGCTGGGGTAAATAATTCTTGCAAGCTACCAGTGCCTGTGGTATAGCTTCGATTCAAGTCCCCCAGGAGTGTATGTCCACGAATGTACGATGATTTCTTAGCTAGGATTCTCGAACCCGACATTTTTCTACCCTCCCAGTTCTACGGTTCGGGCGGCTTGTCGCGCAAGCTGGAAGGGGAAAAGCGGCTCATGATCGCGATTTTGAAAGACGCGGTCGAATGCTTGGATAAATATCGGAGTATCAGGAGCAGCGCCGGCCGAAGCCAATATGAGAATGCCATCGAATGGGTCAAAGATACCGATACCGATTGGCTTTTTTCGTTTACCAATATCTGCGATTTGCTTGGTTTTGACCCTGATTACATGCGCGAAGAGCTGCTCGGCGAATTCTCGCCGAGAATCTTCAACGCCCTTTCAAAGTCGGCGATCGCTCGTTCGTCTTCATCCTGGAGCATAAAAGAGCGGCCGAGGTAATAGTAGCCGTCGCCACGACGATCAAGCTTGCCATAAACGATCCCAAGCCGATAAGGCGGCCGATCCCAGAGCGGCGCGAGATTCTGCGCATTGAGATATGCGCCCGCCGCGCTTCGCAGGTCGCCCACCTTTTCCAGCATTTCCCCTAGGTAGACATACGTCAAGGGCTCGTTTGGCTCCAGCGCCAATGAGCGGTCGAAAGCGGTTCGCGCGGCGTCGAACTCTCCAGTTTGCGAGTACAACCGGCCCAAGTCGCGTTGCAGGCCAGAATTGTCGGGCCGGAGCTGCCGTGACTTTTCATAATTGCGTTTAGCCTGCGGGAATTGCTCTTGAAGTTGCTGGGCAAAGCCGAGCAAATAGAGAAATTCAGGATTTTCGGGATTCTGTTGAACAAGTTTTTCATATTCGCTCACCACCGACTCACGCGTGGACCGCTCCATTCGGATGATCAGCTGGACTTTTTTCAACGACTCGGCGCTTTCCCCGCGGGGCTGAGTTGGGCCGAGCGATCGCACCACCAGTTCAGCGTTGGCCACCCGTTCTTGCGTGATGGGATGGCTCATGATGTAGGCGGGAACGTCGATGGGATTCAGCGCTCGCTCTTGATCCAAGGATTTGAGAAACGCGATGGTGCCCTTGGGATCGAAACCGGCAGCCGCTATGTACCTCGTTCCCAAGGTGTCGGCTTCCATTTCTAGCTGCCGACTGTACGCGGCTTGGCGCGTGGCGGCGATCGCCTGGCCTACGACTCCGGCCGCTTGACCGCCACTGCCGGTCCGAGCCAACAACACCATGCTAAGCAGACTCAAGACGGAGATGGCATCGGGTCCCGATGAACGTGCCATGTGTCGGCCTTTCACGTGGACGATTTCATGACCTAGCACTCCGGCTAATTCGTCTGTGGTCTTCGCCCGCTCGATCAATCCCGTAAAAACGTAAATTGAACCGCCGGGAACGGCGAAGGCATTGAGCTGGGAGTCATCGACGACGAAGAAATGATAATCGAATGCTTGCGGTCCGGTAGCAGTCACAATGCGCCGGCCGATGCGGTCGACGTAGCGCTCTACCTCCGGATTGTTGACAAATTTCAGATGCTTCTTGGCTTCGCGGCGAAACTCTCGACTGATCCGGGTTTCCTCGTCTTCGCTGGGCGGACTGATCGAGGGAATGATCGGTGAAATGCCCGAACTACAGCCGGCGATCACAAACGCGACTAGAACAATCCATGCGCAACCAACCCGCCGTAAGCAACGCGACGGCGTGCGGCAATTTGTCATTGTGGGATTATAGAAACTACAGAGGCCTCCTTCAATAAGGGCGATTTCCAGCCTGGAGTTGACGACCACGGGCTGAGCCCATATTGTCTGATCTAATAACTTTTGAGGTGTGGATGATGGCGAGTCGCTTTGAAATTCCAGCGGATCAATTAACCTGGCACTGCGATCTCTCTTATCTGCCGTTCACCTGCACGGCCGAGATGACGCCATTGGAGGATTTTATCGGCCAGGACAGAGCGATTCGCGCCATTGAATTCGGTCTGGGCGTGAACAAACCAGGATTTAACATATTCGTCTCCGGGCTCACGGGGACTGGCAAGACGAGTATTATCAAGGCATTTCTCAAGAAGGCTACCGCCAAACAAGCGGCGCCGATCCTCGATGCTGCGAAACCGGAGGATTGGTGTTACGTCTACAACTTCACCGACGCGGATCGGCCTCAGGCGCTAAGAATTCGACGCGGTTGGGGTAAAGCGCTCAAATCGGACATGGAACAGCTCGTGCAAAATCTGCAGCGCGAAGCGAAAAAGATGTTTGAGAGCCACGAGTATGCACACCAACGCCAGGAGATGATCGACCAGCTGCAAAAAAAACAACAAGCGATGATGGAGGGGTTGATGGAGGAAGCCAACCGCAATGGTCTTGGGTTGCGGATGACCCCTTCCGGTATCGTGCTGTTGCCGATCAAAGACGGCAAACCCATGCAGGACTCGGATTTTCTGGCACTTTCAGCGGCCGAGAAGAAGCGATTGGAGGAAAATCGTAGCGAGATCGAAAAGAAAGTGGAGGATACGCTGCGAGAAGGAAAAAAACTCGAAAGAGAAATTGCTGAGAAATTGGAAACGGCTGAATCCCAGGCGGCCAATTATTTGGTGCGCTCGCCGTTCGCTCAGCTCAAGGAAAAATATCGCGAGTACCCCAAAGTGTTGCCTATCTCGACGGCGCGAGCAACCACATTCAAAAAAACCTGCCGCGCTTAAAAACTGGGGATGCCGGTCCGGCAGCGGGCCCGCTGGGGACGATGCAGCTCGGCGAAGCGCCAAGCGATCCATTCCTGCCCTATCGGGTTAATGTCTTTGTCGATAACAGCAATGCGCAAGGACCGCCGATTATCGTTGAGACCAATCCTACCTATCACAATCTGTTCGGAGTCATCGAAAAGAAACCGATTGTCGGCGGCTACGTCACCGACTTCACGTTGATCAAGGCGGGCTCGATCAGTCGCGCGAACGGCGGGTATCTCGTGCTCTATGATCGCGACGTGCTGTCAAACGCGGGAGTCTGGGAGGCGCTTCAGCGAGTGATCAAGAACCGCGAGTTGAGAATCGAGGAACCGGGCGCGTTCTTCGGCTTCATTCCCCCTCAAGGCCTCCGACCCGAACCGATTCCGACCGACACGAAGATCATCATGATCGGCGATCCATCCCTGTATCGGACCCTGGCTTCTTTGGATCCGGATTTTCGCGAGACATTCAAAGTCAAAGCGGATTTCAATTTTGAGATCGATCGAACCCAGGAAAATATCACGGCGTTCGCGTGTTTCATCAGCGATTATTGTAATCGCGAAGGCTTGCGTCATTTCGATACTGAAGGAGTCGCGAGAGTCATCGAGCAATGCGCTCGGCAGGTGGAAGACCAGAATAAGCTTTCGACGCGGTTCAGCGATATGGTCGATCTTTTAGTGGAAGCCGATTTCTGGGCCGGAAAGGACAACGCCGACTTGGTGTCTGGAAGACATGTCGAGCAGGCCATCGTCGAAAAGACTTTTCGGCTGAATCTCGTCGAGAAACGCTTGCAAGAGCTCATCGCCGAAGGAACCGTATTGGTCGACGTCGATGGCGCAGTGGTTGGACAGGTGAACGGTTTGGCTGTGTATCAAATGGGCGATTTCAGTTTCGGCAAGCCGTCGCGGATCACCGCGAAGACGTTCATGGGACGGGGCGGCATTGTTAATATCGAGCGCGAATCCAAGCTCAGCGGCAAGACTCACGACAAGGGCGTGTTGATTCTCGCCGGCTACTTGGGTGGCAAGTACGCCCAGCAAAGTCCGCTGTCGCTTTCGAGCAGCGTCTGTTTCGAGCAGTCCTATGACGGCGTTGATGGCGACAGCGCTTCGTCGACCGAGCTCTACGCGATTTTGTCGAGCTTGTCAGAGATCCCGATCGCACAAGGAATCGCTGTCACGGGATCGGTCAATCAGAATGGCGAAGTCCAGGCGATCGGTGGGGTCGATCAAAAAATCGAAGGCCATTACGATGTCTGCCGCCTCAAGGGATTCAACGCCAAACAGGGCGTCATGATTCCCCGCGCCAATTTGCGCAGTTTGATGCTTCGGCCCGACGTCGTCGAAGCGGTCAAAGCCGGCAAATTTCATATTTACGCGGTAAACACGATCGAGGAAGGAATTGAAGTCTTAACCGGAATTTCGGCGGGCGAGCGCGCCGGCGACGGCTCTTATGCAGAGGGATCGGTCAATAATCGGGTACAGAAAAAGTTGCAGCAGTTCACCAAGCAGCAGCAAAAAATATCCGGAGGGACTGAAAAAGAATCAGCGGTCGCGAGCTCCGAGTAATTTTCCGAAAATCGCCTCAGGAAGTAGGCCTTCCGGTCGCAGCCGAGGTGTTTCTGTCTCAATTGTCGCCGGCGCCAGTGTCATTGGATGGCAGTTCCAATGTCCTATTATGGAACTGTCCGGTCAGCCTTCCCTCTACGGTCTAGCGCTTCGATCGATGCTTCAATCGTGGTTTGGCACTGCAGTTGACCGCCTTGCCAGTCTAGCCTTCGCGCGCGTTGCTTGACTCCGGCCTGACTCCGAGAGGGAAGGAAAGCTGCAGGGTTTTGCCCTTGCGGAGAATCGTCAGACGGACCACCCGTCCAGCCTCCAAACCCCCGATCATGCGGGCCACATCGCGCGGGCTGTCGACTTGGGTGTCGTTGACCGAGAGAATGACGTCCTGTTTCTGAATTCCGCCGCGCGCTGCCGACTGTCCAGGCAAGACCGAACTCACCACGACTCCCTTCGCCGGAAATATTCCGAGACTTCTTGCCTGGTCCATCGAAATATCGGACATCTGCACGCCCAGCCATCCCCAGGCGAACTTCTCGCCGTTGGCCAGACGAGGAAGGACGCGTTTGATAATGTTGATCGGCGTGGCGAAACCCATGTTGCCACGCTCGGACGCCATGGTGATCATGCCGATCACGTGTCCCTTGCTGTTCAGTAGCGGACCGCCACTGCCACCTGGATAGCCGCCGGCGTCGGTCTGGATGAATTCATAACTTGCCGAGTCGGGGTAGCTGCGTCCGGAGCGGCTGATGATGCCTAAATTCATCGAGCTCTCGCGACCGAATGGATAACCGAAGAGAGCCGTTAAATCGCCCACACGAATCGCGTCGGAATCGCCCAGCATCAGGATTGGAAGTTCTCGCTCGGTGTGGATTTTGAGAATCGCCACGTCGATCTGACTATCGGCGGCGACGACTCGCGCCGGCAAGCGTTGCAAGTCTGCGAGCCGGATTTCAATTTCTTTGGCCTTATCGACGACGTGTTGGGCCGTGAGAATGTAACCCTGTGGGTCGATAATGAAACCGGAGCCGCGACTACCTTGGGATTGACTCTGGGCCGTTTTGGCTTCCGCTCCGGTGACACGGATCTGCACGATCGCCGGCCGAGATTGATCGGCCAATTGGACCAACGCTCGATTGAGCCGGTCCAACTCTGAATCAACGGTGGCGGGCTGTGCATCGCGCCAATTAATCACGGCCGTTCGGGTTGGCGAATCTTGCGCCGAGAGAGCGGCCGGCGAAATAGCGAGGATAAGTGTGAACAAAGTCAATGCAGACTTCACGGTCAAGCCTCCAAAAATTCTGGCTGCATTTCCTTTACCGGAAAGCGCTGTCTTGCTCAAGAAGGCAAGGCCGCTGTGATTGCAATTCGATCGGTGGGATGTGTTATCCTGCATGGCGATGAGCGGTTTGCCGCAAAAGATCGTGTTGATTACGGGCGGAAGCGGCGGTCTTGGCCGAGCCTTGGCGCGCGCTTTTGCGGTGCATGGATGCCGTGTTGTCATCGCGGCCCGCGATGAGTCGAAGCTCCATGCGACGGCGGCAGAAATTGCCAACAAGGGCGGCCAAGTGCTTCCATTGCTGTGCGACATTACGGATCGACAGCAAGTAAAACGCCTCGCGGAACAGATCACTTCACGGTGGGGTGCGGCGCAGATCCTCATCAACAATGCCGGCATCGCTCGCGCTGTAAACTTTGCTGACATGGCAGACGATCTGTGGGATCAAACGCTGGAGACGAATCTGACGGGTGCGTACAATTGCTGTAAAGTTCTTTTGCCGGGCATGATTCAAGCCCAATGGGGGCGCATCATCAACATCGCTTCGACGACGGCGAAAGTCGGCTACAGCCACGTCACCGCTTATGCAGCGTCGAAGCACGGACTGCTCGGCTTGACGCGCTCATTGGCGCTGGAGACGGCGCGACAAGGAATTACAGTGAATGCCATCTGCCCCGGTTACATCGACGACGAGCGCACGCACGAGAACGCCAGAATTTTCGCGCAAAGGACTGGAAAAAACATCGACGAAGTTCTCAGACTCTTCGCCGCCAGCGCCCCGCAAAATCGTTTGATCGCTCCCGAGGAAGTGGCGTCGCTTGCGCTCCTGATGGTTTCGGAGAAGCTTGCAGGTATGACCGGACAGGCGATCAACGTCGACGGCGGCGCCGTGATGGCCTAAAAACACGGGGTAATGGAGTGTTGGAGTATTGGAGTGATGGTCAGGATTCAAACTTCCCGGCACTCCACCACTCCCGTATTCCGGTTCGGTAGAGGGTTGTCTCATGGTGTATTCAAGTTTCATCTACGAGGTGACGGACGGTATCGCGACGATTCGCCTTA
>WNFV01009423.1_pt1 | contig 10804 bp, 8 predicted proteins | sample 5400101 | NCBI WGS metagenome assembly WNFV01 (sample SAMN13153361, study PRJNA577476) | soil metagenome | isolation source: 115 cm soil or saprolite under grassland replicate 1 | place: USA:California | collected 2016-06-15
GGTTGCCTTTACCACAGAGACACCGAGCGCACCGAGAAGGAAAAAGGGTACGCGAGCCTCGGTGTCCTCGGTGCCTCTGTGGTGCGCGTTCGTCGCATACCCGGTGCCGTTTCAGTTGCCCGCTTGCCCGCATGGCGGTACAATAGATGGCTTGAAAGTCTGGCAGGAAGGAATGGTTGTGATCACCTACGACGAACTGGCGGCGGGATTGGAGGATGCGTGGCTGATGGCCGGCTTGCATGATCACCTGCTCGCCGAGAGCGTACTGCCCGATTCGCTCGAGCGCGCGTATCGCGCCGAGCTGTTCCCCGAACACCCGGAGCCGCTGGCCGAGGGCGCATCCCCGCCCTGGGTCGAGATGAGCTTCAACTGGACTCCTGCGCACCAGCTCCGCTCCGAAGGACGCGAGCTATCGCCCGGCCCGCTGGAGCTGGCCTGGACGTACACCATCGATGTGCGCGAGCAGGCCGATCGCGGCGACATCGATCTGACGCGCGCCTTCAACGCCGCCGTGCGCACCGCGCTGCGCCGCGCCGCCCCGGATATCCCCGCGCCCGCCGAATATGTCGCCGTCGAGGTGCGGCGCGGCTACCGCTCCAGTAGCGATAAGCCGGTGCTGGCGTACGTCCAGCTCGTTGGCACCAACGTCACCGATCTGAGTGACCTGTGGGACGACCGCAATCCCAACGCGCTACGCGAGGCCCTGCGCGACGAGCTGATCATCGTCGCGGCCCTGCTGCACGCCCTCGGCGAAACCTTCGAGCCGAGCGGGCTGGGTGGCTATCGGCCGGTGGATACGGCTTGATGCGTAAAACATAAAGCGTAGAACGTACTGTTCCAGAGCGGTTTTTTACGTCTTACGTTTTACATTTTGTGCATGCTACAATAGGCCAATGTTCTCTGTACAATGAGGAGCAACCGATATGAGCTACGAGAAGATCATCGTCCCCGCAGGCGGTGAGCGCATCCGCGCGAGTGGTGATAAGCTACAGATTCCCGACAACCCCTACCTGGCCTATATCGAGGGCGACGGTACTGGCCCCGACATCACTCGCGCCTGCCTGCGCGTCTGGGACGCGGCGGTTCAGAAGGCCTACGGCGGCAAGCGCAAGGTGCAGTGGATCGAGATCTTCGCCGGCGAAAAGGCCGCCTCGTTGTATGACGGCAACTATTTCCCCGACGAGACGTTGGCGGCGATCAAAGAGTTCATCGTCGCGATCAAGGGGCCGCTGACGACGCCTGTGGGTGGTGGCTTCCGCTCGCTCAACGTGGCGCTGCGCCAGGAACTTGACCTCTATGCCTGCGTCCGCCCGGTGCGCTACTTCCCAGGTGTGCCTTCGCCGTTGCGCCACCCGGAGGAAGTGGACGTGGTGATCTTCCGCGAGAACACCGAGGATGTCTATGCCGGCATCGAGTACAAGGCCGGCACGCCCGAAAACGAGAAGGTCGCGCGCTTCTTGCGCGAGGAGATGGGCGCGAAGTTCTTCGATGGATCGGGCATCGGTATCAAGCCGATCAGCGCGTTCGGCACCAAGCGCCTGGTGCGCAAGGCGATCGAGTACGCGATCGAGTACGGCCGCACGAGCGTGACGTTCGTTCACAAGGGCAATATCCAGAAGTTCACCGAGGGCGCCTTCCGCGCCTGGGGCTACGAGGTCGCGAAACAGGAGTTTGGCGATATCACGATCACTGAGGATGAGCTGTGGCAGGCGCCCTACAACGGTCAGCAGCCGGAAGGCAAGATCGTCGTCAAGGATCGGATCGCCGACGTTATGTTCCAGATGATGCTACTGCGGCCCGGCGAGTTCGAGGTGATCGCCACGCCCAACCTCAACGGCGACTATCTCTCCGACGCGGTCGCCGCCGAGGTCGGTGGGATTGGGATCGCGCCGGGCGGCAACATCGGCGACGCGCTAGCGGTCTTCGAGGCCACCCACGGCACTGCGCCCAAGTATGCTAACCAGGATAAGGTCAACCCCGGCTCGCTGCTATTCTCCGGCGTGATGATGTTCGACTACATCGGCTGGAAGGATGTCGGCTCGCTTATCACCCGCGGCTACGAGCGCACGATCGCCGACAAGGTCGTGACCTATGATTTCGCGCGGCAGATGGAAGGCGCGCGCGAGGTCAAGACCTCGGAGTTCGCGACCGCGATCATCGAGCGGATGTAGGAATCAGGAGCCTGGTATGCGCCTCTGAAACATGAACTTATGTGTCACGCCACACACTTCGCGTTTCGCGGCTCGCGCTTTACGCACTATGCCTCGCACCTGAGTGTAAACGATATGTAATCGATATAACCATTCTTTAACTTGAAGATCGCTTTTGGCGAGCGTATAATGAGTTCGAGGGTGATTTGGTCGGGCCAGGGGCGTGTTGCGTGGTTTGCTCTTCTTTACCGGTCAAGGTACGGCTAGCTCGGTACTTGCATAATTATCGCTTGTCGCATCGGCCCCTTTTCCCGGCCTTAGAAACTGCGCTCCGGCGTACTCCGGCGAGGAGATGCGCATGTCCGTGAGGAATCACACGCATGAGGGCGGCGTCCATCGGGCGTCGCTCCGGTGGGTGTTCTTTCTGTTGTTGGCGACGCTGCCAGGCATAACCGCTCAAGCTGCCCCTACATCACACCAAGCGCGGGTCGTATCCCTGTCCCCTGCGAACCTCGTGACCGTGACGACGACAACGGATGTAGCGGACGGCGACACAAGCACCTTCAGTAACCTCAACAGCCAGCCCGGCTCCGACGGCGTGATCTCGCTGCGCGAGGCCTTGCAGGCGGCGAATACGACCCCAACTTCGATTCTGACGCTGAGGATCAATTTCGACATTCCGATCACCGATACCGGGTATTACAGCGCCACCCAGGCGTGGACGATCCCAGTGGGCAGCGTTGACGGCACCGCGCTGCCGCCGCTCGAGCGCGGCGATGTGCGGATCGATGGCTCGACCCAGCCCGGCGGCGCTAATCACCCACGTATCGTCCTCGACGGAACTGAGGTGCAGGGGTTGGTCAATGGCCTGACGATTACTTCGGGGAATAATGTTGTGCGCGGCCTCGCGCTGCCGAATTTCCTTAACGATGGTCTCTCCATCAGTGGGGCCGCGGCCACCAACAACCAGATCGCCGGTTGCTACATCGGGACTGACGCGCAGGGCCTGATTGTCCAGGGCGACGGCACCGGCATCGGTATTGAGCTATTCGACGGTGCGCATGACAACCTGATCGGCGGCAGCGCTCCCGCCGACCTCAACTTGATCTCCGGCACCAACTACAATGGCGGTATCTGGATTCACGACGCGGCGACCGCAGACAACACCGTCGCCGGCAATTGGATCGGCGTGGATTCGAGCGGACAGACCGCGCTCCCGAACCTATGGGCCGGCGTCTTCATCAGCGACGGCGCGTATAACAACCTGGTCGGCGGTGCCGGGCAGGGCAACCTGATATCGGGCAACGAACGTGGGGTGTATATCTACGGCGGGGTCGCGAATACGCTGGCTGGCAACACGATCGGCCTCGCCTCCGATGGGAAGCAGCCGCTCGGCAACACGGATGGCGGGATCTTCATCGCTGCCAGCGCGCGCGATAACGTGATCGGCGGGACGACGCCGGGCGCCCGCAACATCATCTCCGGCAACGGCGTTAGCACGTCGCCCTATGGACAGGGGATCTTCCTTCAAGGCCCGAACACGACCAACAATACGGTCCAGGGCAACTATATCGGCGTCGACGCGAGCGGGAAAGCCGGGGTGGGGAATTACCATCAAGGCGTGCTGATCGACGCCGATGCGCCGGGCAATACCGTCGGCGGGACGGCGGACGGCGCCGGCAATGTGATCGCCTATAACGGGCAAGGCGGCATCTGGATCGACTCGTCGTCGAATCTGGTCGCCCGCAACTTTATCGGCGTTGGGGCGGGCGGCTCGCCGCCGCTCGGCAACCAGCAGAATGGCATCCGTATCTGGAGCACCGGCAGCAACAACGTGATCGGCCCGGGTAACTGGATAGCGAGCAATCAGCTCTCTGGGATCATGCTCAGCGGCAGTAATACGACAGTTGTGAGCAATACGCTGACCGCGAACGCGCGCTCCGGCATCTGCGTAGCAGGATCCGGCACGGAGATCAGGGGTAATTGGATCAGCGACAACGGCGGCATCGCCGGCTCGATGCTCGATTGCAACATCCAGGGTGGCGTCGTGATCACCGGCACCGGCAACACCGAGGTCATCGGCAACTGGATCCTCGATAATCAGGGCGCGGGCGTCACGGTTCGCACCGGCGTGGATAACCGGGTCCTCAGTAACAGCATCAGCGGCAACAGCACCCTCGGTATCAAGCTGTTGGACGGCGGCAACCACGATATCACGCCGCCGACGATCGAGCGCGCCAGCCCCTCGTCGGTCGTCGGCACGAGCTGCCCGATCTGCCGTGTCGAGATTTTTACCGACAACCAGGATCAAGGGCGCTACTTTATCACCACGACGATCGCGCTCGCCGACGGGTCATTCTCCGTCACGTTGGTGCCAGGCACCCTCGATCCCCCGCACGTGACCGCGACAAATACCGACCCGAACGGCAACACCTCGCCGTTCGCCCCGCCGGTCGATGTGACGACCGATCCGACCGATCCGCCGCTCACTAACCTTATCTATCTCCCGATCGTCCGGATACGCTGATTAGCCCCAGCATAGAAACGTGAAATGTGATCACAGGGGTTCACGTTTCACGCTTCACGTTGTATCCCAGGCGAGAACATTCTCGCCATGCGCATCTGTGCGTTGTGATGCTGTTTCTCGACCGCACAGACTTTGTTCTTCTTGACACAAATGCGAATCCGCGTATAATGCAGCTTGCAATCAGCTTGCTCATAGCGCCGCCGCGGCGGTCTGTGACCTGCGCGGGCGCTTCGGAGCCGGTCCGCCGAACAAACGGATCAGACCTCACCCGAATCAGCAAGGAGCGTGAGTGATGCTCGCAGGATATTTGCCGATCCTGGTTATGTTCCTGGTCGCGCTCTTCATCGCCGTCTTTGTGATCGTACTCTCCGACCTGCTGGGGCCGAAGCGGCCGAGCAAGCGCAAGCTCATGCCCTACGAATCGGGCATGGAGCCGATCGGCACAGCCCAAGGGCGCTTTCCGGTCAAATTCAACCTCGTGGCAATGATCTTCATCCTGTTCGACATCGAGGTGATCTTCTTCTTCCCCTACGCGCTCGTCTACAAGCGGCTCGGCGTCTTCGGGCTGATCGAGATGGGTGTCTTTATGCTCATCCTGCTGGTCGGCTTCATCTACATCTGGAAACGAGGAGCACTCCGATGGGAATAGAGACGAAAGCCGCCGATATGGGCATCGTGACCACGTCGCTCGAGTATGTGGTGAACTGGGGCCGTACGAACGCAATGTGGCCGCTGCTGTTCGGCCTGGCCTGCTGCGCGATCGAGATGATGGGCGCGCAGGCTTCGAACTATGATGTGTCGCGCTTCGGGATGGAGATCAACCGCGCCTCGCCGCGCCAGGCCGACCTGATGATCGTCGCCGGGCGGGTGTCGCGCAAGATGGCGCCGGTCGTGCGGCGGCTCTACGATCAGATGAGCAATCCGAAGTGGGTCATCGCGATGGGCGATTGCGCGTCCTGCGCCGGGATCTTCAATAACTACGCGATCGTCCAGGGGGTCGATGAGATCGTCCCGGTCGATGTCTATATCGCCGGCTGCCCGCCGCGCCCCGAAGCGCTGATCGACGGCATCATGATGCTGCATGCGAAGGTCAGGCGCACGAAGATCACCGGCGAAGTCCGCGAGTTGGAGCCGATCCACGTCTAGCCATTGCAGATTGCAGATTGTAGATTGCAGATTTCGCCACAATCTACAATCGGGTGCCCTTTGGGCGAATCTGCAATCTACAATCCGAGGGTATTATGGATAACGCAACAGTCATCGAACGGCTGCGCGCCGCGTGGCCCGATGCGATCGGCGATGCGACGGAGTTCCGTGGGCAGCTCAATATCTATGTGAAGCGCGAGGCGATCGTCGATGTTGCCGGCTTCCTGCGCGACGACCCACAGCTGAGTTACAATTTCCTTGAGAACCTCTGCGGCGTCGATTATCTGGGCCGCGACCCGCGCTTCGAGATCGTCTACCACCTGCTCTCGCATACAAACCGCCATCGTGTCTGCCTCAAAGTCGGCCTGCCGGAGCGCGACCCGTCGGTCGCTACCCTTTCGGAGTTGTGGCCGACCGCCAACTGGCAGGAGCGCGAAACCTACGATCTGTTCGGGATTATTTTCACCGGCCACCCTGGTCTATACCGCATCCTGATGCCGGATGATTGGGAGGGCCATCCGCTGCGCAAGGATGTGCCACTGGGGTACGAGGAAGTCGCGTTCACGTTCAACGAGGAGCAGATCTACGCGCACAAGCCCTTCGCCAAGGAATGACCAACGACCAATGACCAATGACCAACGATAGTTTCCGTCGTTCGTCGTTCGTCGTTCGGAGGTTGCTATGACCACAGTGACCGCCCCAACCGATCGCGTGCTCGCCGTCCCGTCGCCGCAGGAGATCACCCAGCCAGCGCTGGAAGGCAAAAAAGAGACGATGGTGCTGAATATGGGGCCGCATCATCCCAGCACTCACGGCGTGCTGCGGCTGGTGGTCGAGCTTGACGGCGAAACCGTCGTCAACGTCGCGCCCGATGTCGGCTACCTGCACACCGGTATCGAAAAGACAATGGAGAGCAAAACCTACCAGAAAGCGCTGGTCATGACCGACCGCACCGATTACCTGGCGCCGCTCTCCAACAACCTGAGCTATGTGCTGGCGGTCGAGACGCTGCTCGGCTGCGAGGTGCCTCCGCGCGCGGTAACCGCCCGCGTGCTGCTCACCGAGCTGACGCGCATTGCCAGCCACCTCGTTTGGCTTGGCACTCACGCCCTCGACCTGGCTGCGATGAGCGTGTTCCTATACGGCTTCCGTGAACGCGAGCAGATCCTCGATATCTTCGAGCTAGTCTCCGGCGCCCGTATGATGACCAGTTATTTCCGCGTCGGCGGGCTGGCCTATGACTTGCCGGCTGAGTTCTCCGAGACGGTCGTGGCCTTCCTGGATATCATGCCCGGCCAGGTGGACGAGTATGAGAACCTGCTGACCGGCAACCCGCTCTGGCTGGAGCGCACCGTCAACGTCGGCGTGATCAACACCGCGGACGCGATCGCGCTCGGCATCACCGGGCCGATGCTGCGGGCGACTGGCTATGCCTGGGATCTTCGCAGGGATATGCCCTACTGTGGCTACGAGACCTATGACTTCGACATCCCGATCGGCAAGAACGGTGACATCTACGACCGCTATTTGGTGCGCATGGCCGAGATGCGCCAGAGCGTGTTAATCGCCAGACAGGCGCTCGAACGATTGAACGCGTTGGGGCCTGGACCGTACACGACGACTGACCGTAAGATCTCGCCGCCGCCCAAGGCCGAGATCACCCATAGCATGGAGTCGCTCATCCACCACTTCAAGCTGTGGACTGAGGGGTTCAAGCCGCCGGTCGGCGATGCGCTGGGGGCGATCGAGTCGCCGCGCGGCGAGCTGGCCACGTATGTGGTGAGTGACGGCAGCCCGAAGCCCTACCGGGTGCATTTCCGCGCGCCGTCGTTCATCAACCTGCAGGCGCTGCCGCACATGGCGAAGGGCCGGCTCGTCGCCGACCTGGTCGCGCTGATCGCCTCGATGGATCCGGTGCTGGGCGAAGTTGACCGCTAGAACGCTGAACGGTGAACGATGAACGATGAAGTAGTTTCAGCGTTTAGCGTTTAGCGTTCCAGAAGATTAGGCGATATTATGGCTCTACGAGAAAAGTACGGATCCGAGATCGACTCCATCCTCGCCCGCTATACCCAGAAGCCCAGTGCGGTGCTGCCGATCCTGTATATCGCGCAGGACGAGTACGGCCACCTGGACGACGCGGCGATCCGTGAGGTCGCCGACATCGTTCAGATGCCGTATACCGATGTTTTCGAGGTTGTCGGCTTCTACACGCTGTTCTATAACCAGCCAGTCGGCACATGGGTGTTGCAGGTCTGCGACGATGTGCCGTGCTGTTTTCTCGGCGCCGAAGAGATCGTCGCCGATCTGGAGGCCAAGCTGGGCATCAAGGTCGGTGGGACGACCGCCGACGGGATGTTCACCTTGCAGCGGGTCAAGTGCCTGGCCGATTGCGACCGCGCGCCCGTGATGCAGGCCAACCTCGAATACTACCGCAACCTGACGCCCGAGAAGGTGGATGCGATGCTCACCGAACTGCGCCAGCGCGCGGCATCCGGCGAGCCGCTCAGCATCTCAGGGCGCTTCGCCGAACGGTAACCCTGACAAGATGATCAGGTGACAGAGCACCGGTCACTTGATCACCCCCTCATTCCTGCGCCGCGCGCATCAGGGCGCGCAGGCGCGTCAGCCCCAGCCGCATCCGCGATTTCACAGTCCCGACCGGCTCGCCTAGGCGCCTGGCGATCTCCACATGCGTCAGCCCGCCGTAGAAGGCTAGCTCGATCGCCTGGCGCTGTGCTGGTGGCAGTTCGGCCAGTGCCGCACGCACGACTGTCCGTAGCACCAATGCGTCGGCCGGCGATTCGTTCGCCGCGCCGCCGAGCGTGTACTCCCCGAGCGGCTCCTCGCGGGCGCGGGCGCGGTGGCGGCGCGAACGGGTCATGTCGATCGCACGGTGCCTGGCGATGCCCGCCAGCCAGGCCGAAAAGTTGCCGCCGGGTTGGAAGCTGCTAGCGCCCTGCCAGATCGCCTGAAAGACATCTTGCGTCACTTCCTCGGCTGCCCCTCGATCGCCGGTGATCCGCACGGCGATCGTATAGATCAGGCGACCGTAGCGATCGTAAATCGCGGCCAGCGCCGGCTCTTCGCGCTGCAGCACCCGCTTGATCAACTCTTCATCAGACGCCGCGGCGCCATTCGAGGCGCCCCCGGCGTTATGTGAACGGATGGGTTCCGTTTGCACGCGCTCGATCCCCTCCATATGTGCTATATCGGTTTCGTCGTCAAGGATAAGGATGTTGGCGCAAGTCTACACAAAGGCCCGTAGTGCGCTCTTGCAGGAGTCCTACACCGTTCGTAACTGCTCTCCGTCTGGAGAACGGATTCGCAGCATATCGGTAGCTCGACCGATGGGATTCGCAAAAGTGATCCATGTCGGCTACTTTCTTCGCATAGTCAGGTGGAGCGGTCAGGAGCGCAAGGATTGAGAAGGAAGGGTCGCCTGGCCGCCAGCAGCCATTAGAGCGCCGCCCATACCTAGCTTCATCTCACCCCGGGCGCGCATTACCAGTGATCAATGCCAACCCGAATCCATGCGGAAAGCCTGCCAGCGCGCAGGCTAGCTATCGCATTGCCTTGGCCCGCCCGTGGGCCGGTGAAGCGGAGCGGCGTTGGCGGAAGGAAAGGAGGGTGCCATTCGGAAGGAACGGTGGGAAAGGATCGCATCAGAGAAGGACGTTAGTTCAACCCGACAGATAAAGGAGTAACCCGAACATGGTACGGAAACGAATCATCGCGATCATGGCGCTGGTTGGGCTGTTCGCGATGGCGCTGGCCCTGGTGCCCCAGGCGAGCCGCGCATCCAGCCATCGCGAGGCGCCGCTGATCAGCCAGGATCCGGAGGCCGATAATACCGACCTGTACGCCTTCGTCAGCCCCGATAAGCCCAATACGGTTACGTTCGTCGCCAACTATATCCCGCTCGAAGAGCCGAACGGTGGCCCGAATTTCCCCGCGTTCGGCGACGATGTCCTCTACGAGATCAATATTGACAACACCGGCGACGGCGAGGAGGACATCAGCTACCAGTTCCGCTTCAAAACGACGACCCGCAACCCGAACACCTTCCTATACAACACCGGCCCGATCATGTCGCTGAACGACCCGAACTGGAATAGGCCGCAGACCTATAGCGTCACGCGCGTTGAGAACGGTTCTAGTAAGCAGCTGGGCAAGAATCTCTTCACGCCGCCGGACAACATCGGCCCGCGCTCGACGCCGCACTACAACGACCTAGCCGCGGCCGCCATCTATAAGATTGATGGTGGTATCAAGGTCTTCGCCGGGCAGCGTGACGATCCATTCTTCGTCGATCTCGGCTCGATCTTCGACCTGGCCGGCCTGCGCCCGTTCAATCCCTTCCATCTCATCCCACTGGATGCGGCGAATGGCATCGATGGCGTGAATGGCTACAACGGGCACTCGATCGTTATCCAGGTGCCGATCGATCAGCTGACGCGCAACCACAAGACGCCGAGCGGCGCGAGTGATCCCAATGCGGTGATCGGCGTCTACGCCAGCGCCAGCCGCCAGAAGACCAGCGTGCTGCGCGACGATGGCACGATCGGCCACAGCGGGCCGTGGGTGCAGGTCTCGCGCCTGGGCGAGCCGCTGATCAACGAGGTGATCATCCCGCTGGGCAAGAAGGACGCCTGGAACCGCTCGGATCCGGCGGATGACTCGCAGTTCCTCTCCAATTACCGAAATCCCGAGCTGGCCGGGCTGGTGAACCTGCTCTACCCGGCGCTGCCGGACGTGCCCACGACCAACCGCGATGATCTCGTGGCGGTGCTGCTGACGGGCGTGCCGACCCTCAACTTCACTGGCAACACGAAGGCCGACTTGCTGCGGCTCAACATGGCCATCCCGCCCTCGGCCCATCCGAAGCGGCTGGGTGTGCTGGAAGGCGACTTCGCCGGCTTCCCGAACGGCCGCCGCCTGACCGACGACGTGGTGGACATCGAGGTGCGCGCGGTGGCCT
>WNFV01017609.1_pt1 | contig 10804 bp, 7 predicted proteins | sample 5400101 | NCBI WGS metagenome assembly WNFV01 (sample SAMN13153361, study PRJNA577476) | soil metagenome | isolation source: 115 cm soil or saprolite under grassland replicate 1 | place: USA:California | collected 2016-06-15
AGATCCCGCGGTTCTGCGACCACCCGCTGCTGGACCCGGTCGGCGCCTGCCGGCAGTGCATCGTCGAGGTCGAGGGGCAACGCAAGCCGGTCGCCTCCTGCACCACCACGGTCTCCGACGGGATGGTGGTCAAGACCCAGCTCACCTCGCGGGTGGCCGAGAAGTCGCAGCGCGGCACCATCGAACTGCTGCTGATCAACCACCCGCTGGACTGCCCGATCTGCGACAAGGGCGGCGAGTGCCCGCTGCAGAACCAGGCGATGAGCAACGGGCCGGGCGAATCCCGGTTCCGCGACGTGAAGCGCACCTTCCCCAAGCCGATCGCGATCAGCTCGGAGATCCTGCTGGACCGCGAGCGCTGCGTGCTGTGCGCGCGCTGCACCCGGTTCTCCCAGCAGGTGGCGGGCGACCCGTTCATCGAGCTGTTCGAACGCGGCGCGCTGGAGCAGGTGGCCATCTACGCCGACGAGCCGTTCCAGTCGTACTTCTCCGGCAACACCGTGCAGATCTGCCCGGTCGGCGCGCTCACCTCGACGGCGTACCGGTTCCGGGCCCGGCCCTTCGACCTGGAGTCAACCCCGAGCGTGTGCGAGCACTGCGCCTCCGGGTGCGCGCTGCGGGTGGACTGGCGGCGCGGCAGGGTGACCCGCCGGCTGGCCGCCGAGGACCCGTCGGTGAACGAGGAGTGGAACTGCGACAAGGGCCGGTTCGCGTTCACCTACGCGACGGCCAACGACCGGATCATGAAGCCGCAGGTGCGCGCCGAGAACGGCGAGCTGGTCGAGGTGTCCTGGCCGGAGGCGCTGGAGCGCGCGGCCGTCGGGCTGCTGGAGGCCCGCGACAAGGGCGGCGTCGGGGTGCTGACCGGCGGCCGGGTGACCCTCGAGGACGCCTATGCGTACGCCAAGTTCGCCCGGGTCGCGCTCGGCACCAACGACGTGGACTTCCGGGCCCGGCCGCATTCGGCGGAGGAGGCCGGGTTCCTGGCCGCCCGGGTGGCCGGCCGCGGCATGCAGGCCACGTACCACGACCTGGACACCGCCTCCACCGTGCTGCTCGCCGGGTTCGAGCCCGAGGAGGAGTCGCCGATCGTCTTCCTGCGGCTGCGCAAGGCGGTCCGCAAGCGCGGCGTCAAGGTGGTGACGATCGCCCCGTGGCTGTCCAACGGGGCACGCAAGCTGTCCGCCACGCTGCTGCCCACGGTGCCCGGTGGCGAGGCCGCCGCCCTCCGCCGGCTGTCCCCGCGCCGGTTGTCGGGCGATGCGGGCGATCCGGTGCGCGATCCGGCCGACAACCCGGTGCGGGTCGCGCTGGACGGCGCGGCGGTGATCCTGGCCGGCGAGCGGCTGGCCACCTCGCCGGGCGCGCTGTCCGCGGCCGCCGACCTGGCCGCCGCCACCGGTGCCCGGCTGGCCTGGGTGCCGCGCCGGGCCGGCGAGCACGGGGCGGTGCAGGCGGGTGCGCTGCCCGGGCTGCTGCCGGGCGGCCGGCTGGTCGCCGACACGACGGCCCGGTCCCAGGTGGACGAGCTGTGGGGTACGGCGGTGCCCGCGGAGCCCGGCCGGGACGGCGACGCGATGCTGGCCGCCGCCCGGGACGGCGAGCTCGCCGCGCTGGTCGTCGGCGGGGTGGACCCGGGCGACCTGGCCGACCCGGCGCTGGCCGAGCAGGCCCTGGAGCGGGTCGGCTTCCTGGTGAGCCTGGAGCTGCGGCCGTCCGCGGTCACCGCCCGGGCGGACGTGGTGCTGCCGGTGGCTCCGGTGGCGGAGAAGGCCGGCACGTTCCTGTCCTGGGAGGGCCGGCCGCGCCCGTTCGACACCACGCTGAACTCCACCGGCGCGCTGGCCGACGGCCGGGTGCTGCACGCGCTGGCCGGCGAGATGGACGTGGACCTGGGGCTGCCGTCGCCCGCGTACGCCCGCGCCGAGCTGGAAGCGCTGGGCGGGTCCGCCGACCACCCGGCCGTCCCCGACGTGGCTGTCCCGGCACCGTCCACTGTGGACACCGGGCAGGCCCTGCTGGCCACCTGGCGGCTGCTGGTCGACGCCGGCTCGCTGCAGGACGGCGAGCCCTACCTGGCCGGCACCGCGAAGGCCCCCCGGGTGGTACTGTCCGCGGCCACCGCGGCCGAGATCGGCGCGGCCGAGGGCGAGCCGGTCACCGTGTCCACCGGCCGCGGCGCCGTCACGCTGCCGCTGTCCGTCGCGGACATGCCGGACCGGGTGGTCTGGCTGCCGGGCAACTCCCCGGGCTCCGCGGTGCTGCGCAGCCTCGGCCCGGCCGGCACCGTCGTCACCATCGCCCCGGGAGGTGTCCGGTGATCCTGGCCGCTGCCCAGACGGCGCTCGCCAACACGGCGCTCGCCCACACCGCGGTCGCCCACACCGCGCTCGCCAACACGACCCTCGCCAACACGACCCTCGCCGACGGAACGCCGCTGGACCGGTTCGGCACCGAGCCGATCTGGCTGATCGCCATCAAGGCGATCGGCGTGTTCGCGTTCCTGATGGTCATGACCCTGTTCGGCGTGGTCTTCGAGCGCAAGGTCGTCGGCTACATGCAGAACCGGATCGGCCCCAACCGGGTCGGCCCGTGGGGCACCCTGCAGAGCCTGGCGGACGGCCTGAAGCTGGCGTTCAAGGAAGACATCATCCCGGTCATGGTCGACAAGCCGGTCTACATCCTGGCCCCGATCATGACCGCGGTCCCGGCCTTCCTGGCGTTCTGCGTGATACCGATGGGGCCGGAGGTGAGCATCTTCGGCCACATCACGCCGTTGCAGCTGACCGACCTGCCGGTGGGTGCGCTGATCGTGTTCGCCTGCTCCTCGCTCGGCGTGTACGGCACCGTGCTGGCCGGCTGGGCGTCCAACTCGCCGTACCCGCTGCTCGGCGGGCTGCGCAGCGCCGCCCAGATGATCAGCTACGAGATCGCGATGGGGCTGTCCATCGTGGCCGTGTTCCTCTACGCCGGCACGATGTCCACCTCGCAGATCGTGTCCGCGCAGGCCAACAACGCCTGGTACATCCTGCTGCTGCCGGTGTCGTTCATCATCTACGTCGTCGCGGTGGTGGGCGAGACCAACCGGGCCCCGTTCGACCTGCCCGAGGCCGAGTCCGAACTGGTCGCCGGCTACATGACCGAGTACGCGTCGTCGCTGAAGTTCGGCATGTACATGCTGAGCGAGTACGTCGCGGTGGTGACCGTCTCCGGGTTCGCGGCGACGCTGTTCCTCGGCGGCTGGCGGGCGCCCTGGCCGATCACCGTGTTCTGGGGCGGGGCGAACACCGGCTGGTGGCCGCTGCTGTGGTTCACCGGCAAGGTGGTCGCCGGCATCTTCTTCTTCACCTGGCTGCGCGGCACGCTGCCGCGGCTGCGGTACGACCAGTTCATGCAGCTCGGGTGGAAGGTGCTCATCCCGGTCAACCTGGCCTGGATCCTGGTCGTCGGCTTCGTGCACACCGCGCGGAACGAGGGCACCAACCTGCGGCAGTTGCTGTTCTGGATCGGCATCCCGGCCGCGGTGGTGCTGCTGGTCGCGTCGTTCTGGCCGCAGAGGCCGGCGGAACCGGAGCCGGAGGCGGGGCCCGGCGAGCCGCCCGCGTTCCCGATCCCGCCGATGGACCTGGTCGTACCCCCCTCACCCCGGCTGGCGGTGAGCGTCGGTGCCGACGACGGCCCGGCGGACAGTCCGGCACGCAGCGGCACGGAGGACAGCGATGTTTGACTCGCTGAAGGGCTTCGGGCTGACCTTCGGTCAGATGTTCAAGAAGCGCTTCACGTACCAGTACCCGTTCGAGGTGCGGCCGACCGCGCCGCGCTACCACGGCCGGCACTACCTCAACCGGCACCCCGACGGGCTGGAGAAGTGCGTCGGCTGCGAGCTGTGCGCGTGGGCCTGCCCGGCGGACGCGATCTACGTGGAGGGCGCCGACAACACCGACGCGGAGCGATACTCGCCGGGTGAGCGGTACGGCCGGATCTACCAGATCAACTACCTGCGCTGCATCTTCTGCGGGCTGTGCATCGAGGCGTGCCCGACCCGGTCGCTGACCATGGGCAACGAGTACGAGCTGGCGCTGGACAACCGGCAGGACCTGATCTACACGAAGGAACAGCTCCTGGCCCCGCTGCTGCCCGGCATGGAGGCCCCGCCGCACCCGATGCGGCTGGGCGAGTCCGAGGCCGACTACTACGTGGGCAAGGAGCGGTTGTCGGGCGGAGCGGCGGACAGTACCCCCGGATCGCCTGAGAGCCCGGCAGCCGAGGAGGCGCACCGGTGACCCCGCACGTGCTCGCGGTGGGCAGCCAGATGAGCACCGGCGAGTCGGTGGTGTTCGTGGTCCTCAGCATCGCCGCGCTGTTCGGCGCGGTCGGCATGGTGCTGGCCCGAAACGCCATCCACTCCGCGCTGTTCCTGGTGCTGACGATGCTCAGCCTCGGGGTGTTCTACTTCGTGCAGCAGGGCCCGTTCCTGGGCGCCGTGCAGATCATCGTCTACACCGGCGCGATCATGATCCTGTTCCTGTTCGTGCTGATGCTCGTCGGCCGCGACTCCTCCGACTCCGTGGTGGAGACGCTGCGCGGGCAGCGGGTGGCCGCCGTCGTGCTCGGCCTCGGGTTCGCCGGCCTGGTCGGCGCGGCGATCTACCGCGGCGCCCGGGACATCCCCGCCAAGGGCATCGCGAACGTCAACACCTCGGTCAACGACATCGCAGCGCGGCTGTTCGGCGACTACGTGTTCGCGTTCGAGCTGACCGGCGCGCTGCTGATCACCGCGGCGGTCGGCGCGATGGTGCTGACGCACGCGGAGCGCCCCCCCGGGGTGCGGCACGGCCAGAGAGAGCTGGTCAGGCGGCGGTTCCTCGGGCCGCGGCCGTCGCCGCTGCCCGGCCCCGGGGTGTTCGCCACCTCGAACTCGATCGCCACCCCGGCCCTGCTGCCGGACGGCACGGTGGCGCCGGGCAGCGTGTCGTACCTGGTCGAGCCGAACCTGTCCGGCGTGGTCGCCAAGCCGGAGCTGGACACCGGCGGCGCCGATGTGGTCGGCACCGCGGTCCCGGTGGTCTCGCTGCCCGGCAGCCGGCCCGATGTCGACCCGACCGGCGTCGCCCCGACCGACACCGCCGCGCCCGGCCCGACCGGCCGGATCCGTGGCACGGTGCCACCCGGCGGGAGCCAAGGATGAGCCCGACCTGGTACCTGGTGCTGTCCGCGATGCTGTTCACCATCGGCGCGGTCGGCGTACTGGTACGCCGCAACGCGATCGTGGTGTTCATGTGCATCGAGCTGATGCTCAACGCGGTCAACCTCACGCTGGTCACGTTCAGCCGGATGAACGGCACCCTGGACGGCCAGATCATGGCGTTCTTCGTAATGGTGGTGGCCGCCGCCGAGGTCGTGGTCGGGCTGGCCATCATCATGGCGATCTTCCGCACCCGCCGGTCGGCCTCGATCGACGACGCCAACCTGCTCAAGTACTGACAGGACGAACAGTGAACAGGTGGGCCCAGTGACTCTCTCCGAAGGCGCCGCCGAGCGGGTAGGCGCCGTGGTGCCGGCGACCGGGTTCCTGTCGTCGGTCTGGCTGCTGGTCGCGCTGCCCCTGGCGGGTTCCGCGATCCTGCTGCTGGCCGGCCGGCGCGCCGACAGGTGGGGCCCCTACCTCGGCTGCGCGACGGTGCTCACGTCGTTCCTGCTCGGCCTCATCTACTTCGTCCAGATCCGCGGGCTGGGCGCGCCGGGAGCCGACCAGTACCTGTTCAGCTGGGTCCCGGTCAACAGCTTCCAGGTGGACGCCGGGCTGCGGTTCGACCGGCTGTCCGCGGTGTTCGTGTTGCTGATCACCGGCGTCGGCGGGCTGATCCACGTCTACTCCATCGGATACATGGAGCACGACCCGGGGCGCCGCAGGTTCTTCGGCTACTTCAACTTCTTCACCGCGGCGATGCTGCTGCTGGTGCTGGGCAACAGCTACCTGGTGATGTACGTCGGCTGGGAGGGCGTCGGCCTGGCGTCGTACCTGCTGATCGCGTACTGGTTCACCAAGCCGGTGGCGGCCACCGCGGGCAAGAAGGCGTTCGTGATGAACCGGATCGGCGACGTCGGCCTGTCGCTGGCGATCATGCTGATGTTCGCCACGCTGGGCACCACGTCGTTCGACGGGGTGTTCTCCGGCGCGAGCCACCTCTCCTCCGGTGCGCTGGCCGCGATCACCCTGCTGCTGCTGCTCGGGGCCTGCGGCAAGTCCGGCCAGTTCCCGCTGCAGACCTGGTTGCCGGACGCGATGGAGGGCCCGACCCCGGTGTCGGCGCTGATCCACGCCGCCACCATGGTCACCGCCGGGGTGTACCTGATCGCCCGGTCGAACCCGCTGTACGACCTGTCGGACACCGGCCGAACCGTGGTCACCATCGTCGGCGCGATCACCCTGCTGTACGGGTGCATCTGCGGCTGCGCGTACGACGACATCAAGAAGGTGCTGGCGTACTCCACGGTGAGCCAGATCGGCTACATGTTCCTCGCGGTGGGGCTCGGGCCGGCGGCGTACGCGCTGGGCATCGCCCACCTGCTCACCCACGGCTTCTTCAAGGCAGGGCTGTTCCTCGGCGCCGGGTCGGTCATGCACGCCATGAACGACGAGGTGGACATGCGGAAGTTCGGCGGGCTGGCGCGGTACCTGCCGGTCACGTTCGTCACGTTCGGCATCGCGTACCTGGCGCTGATCGGTTTCCCGTTCCTGTCCGGCTACTTCTCCAAGGACGCCATCATCGAAGCCGCGTTCAACAAGGGCGGCACCTCGGGGTGGATCCTCGGCGGCGCCGCGCTGATCGGCGCCGGGCTGACGGCGTTCTACATGACCCGGCTGATGTTCATGACGTTCCTCGGTGAGAAGCGCTGGGCGGATCCGTCGTCCGCGGCCTACGCCGGGCCCGATGTGCACCCGCACGAGGCACCACCGGTGATGACCATGCCGATGATCCTGCTCGCGGTCGGCTCGATCGGCGCCGGCGCGTTCTTCACCCAGGGGGAGCGGCTGATCCACTGGCTCGAGCCGGTGACCGGGTTCGCCGAGGAGACCTCGCACGCGGTGCCGCGCGCGGCCAGGGCCAACCTGTACGCCGACGCGTTCAACGAGACGGTGTTCATGCGGCCGGGCCAGTGGCTGGTCCGGCTGCTGGTGTGGCTGGACTCCCGCGGTATCGACGGCATCGTGAACGGGCTGGCCGCGGCGTTCGGCGGCGCCTCCGGGCGGCTCCGCCGGCTGCAGACCGGGTTCGTCCGCTCCTACGCCCTGTCGATGCTCGGAGGTTCGCTGCTCGTGATCGCGGCCCTGCTGATGGCGAGGTTCGCATGACGCTCCCCACGAAAACACTCCGCAAGCTCCATGTTTTCGAAGGGGCCCCGCGATGAGCTCGCCGTACCTCCTCATCCTGCTGCTGATCCCGCTCGCCGGGGCCGCCGCGGTCGCGCTGCTGCCGAGGCAGGACGAGCGGCTGGCCAAGCAGGTGACCCTCGCCGTCTCGCTGGCGACGCTGGTGGTGACCATCCTCGCCGGGATCGCGTTCGACCCGCACGGAGCCAGGTTCCAGCTCCTCTTCGTCAAGAGCTGGATCCCGTCGTTCGGGGTGAGCTTCGCGCTGGGCGTGGACGGCATCGCCCTGGTGCTGATCGCCCTGGTGGCCGTGCTGGTGCCGTGCGTCGTGCTGGCGAGCTGGAACGAGGAGACCCCGTCCGGCCGCAGCCCGAAGACGTTCTTCGCGCTGCTGCTGCTGCTCGAGGTACTCATGATCGGGGTCTTCGCGGCCACCGACGTGTTCGTGTTCTACGTCTTCTTCGAGGCCATGCTGGTGCCGATGTACTTCCTGATCGGCACCTTCGGCGGGCCGCGCCGGCAGTACGCCGCGGTGAAGTTCTTCCTGTACAGCCTGGTCGGCGGCCTGCTCATGCTGGCCGCGGTGATCGGGCTGTTCGTGGTGAGCAGCCACCAGCTCGGGCACGGCACCTTCGCGTTCTCCGAGCTGGCCGGCATGTCGATGGACCCGGGCACCGAGAAGCTGCTGTTCCTCGGGTTCTTCGTGGCGTTCGCCATCAAGGCGCCGCTGGTGCCGTTCCACACCTGGCTGCCGGACGCGGGCGCCGAGGCGCCGGTCGGCGGCGCCGCCCTGCTGGTGGGCGTGCTGGACAAGGTGGGCACGTTCGGCTTCCTGCGGTACTGCCTGCCGCTGTTCCCCGGCGCGTCGCGGTACTTCGCCCCGGTCGTCCTCGTGCTCAGCGTCGTCGGGGTGCTGTACGCCGCCCTGGTGGCGATGGGCCAGCGGGACATGAAGCGGCTGATCGCCTACACCTCGGTGGCCCACTTCGGCTTCATCGGGCTGGGCATCTTCGCGTTCACCTCGCAGGGCATGAGCGGCGCGGTGTTCTACATGGTCAACCACGGGCTGGCTACCGGCGCGCTGTTCCTGGTCGCCGGGATGCTGATCGCCCGCGGCCGCAGCCGGGACATCCCCGACTACGGCGGCGTGGCGGCGACCCAGCCGCTGCTCGGCGGTGCGTTCCTGCTGGCAGGCCTGGCCAGCCTGGCGCTGCCCGGGATGAGCACCTTCATCAGCGAGTTCCTGGTGCTGGTCGGCACCTTCACCCGGCACCCGGTGTACGGGGTCGTCGCCACCGTCGGCATCGTGCTGGCCGCCCTGTACGTGCTGCTGGTGTACCAGCGGCTGTTCCACGGGCCGCCGACGGAGCGGGCACGGGGCTGGCGTGACCTGAGCCTGCGGGAGACCCTCGCGGTTGCGCCGCTGTTCGCGCTGATCATCTTCCTCGGCATCTACCCGAAGCCCGTTCTGGACGTGATCAACCCCGCGGTGAACGCCACCCTCACCGACGTACACCAGACCGATCCCGCACCCACGGCGGTCACGGCCGAGACCGGAGGATCCAGGTGAGCGAGCGGAGCGAGCGAACAGTTCAGCGCGGCATCCGCCCTGATCGCGCTCACGCCCAGCGCAGCGAGGTGGGGGCGTGATCAGCGCCGTCGACAAGATCACCGTGCCGTCAATCTCGTACTCCGGGCTGGCACCGGTGCTCATCGTGCTGGGCGCGGCGAGCGTCGGGGTGCTGGTCGAGGCGCTGGTGCCGCGCGCGCAGCGGTACCTGGCGCAGATGGTCCTCTCGGTCGGGGCCTGCGCGGCGGCGGTGGTCGCGGTCGGGCTGCTGGCGGGGCGGAACGAGGTCACCGCATCCGGCGCGATCGCCATCGACGGGGTGACGCTGTTCCTGCAGGGCCTGCTGGGGGTGCTCGGGCTGCTGTCCATCCTGCTGCTCGGCGAGCGCGCGGTGGACACCGGCGGCTCGCTGGTCTCCCAGGCCGCGGTGGTCGCCGGCAGCGCCACCGACCGGCGGCAGGTCACCGCGCCGACCATGCAGACCGAGGCGTTCCCGCTGGCGCTGTTCGCCCTCGGCGGCATGATGGTGTTCCCGGCGTCGAACAACCTGCTGCTGATGTTCGTCGCGCTCGAGGTGCTCAGCCTGCCGCTGTACCTGCTGGCCGGGCTCGCCCGCCGTCGCCGGCTGCTGTCCCAGGAGGCGGCCGTCAAGTACTTCCTGCTCGGCGCGTTCGCGTCGGCGTTCTTCCTGTACGGCGTCGCGCTGCTGTACGGGTTCGCCGGCTCGGTCAACCTCCCCGACGTGCTGCGCGCGGCGTCGGGCTCGGACCGCAACGACACCCTGCTGTTCCTCGGGCTGGCCATGCTCGTGATCGGGCTGCTGTTCAAGGCCGGCGTGGCGCCGTTCCACACCTGGACGCCGGACGTGTACCAGGGCGCGCCCACCCCGGTCACCGCGCTGATGGCCGCCTGCACGAAGGTGGCCGCGTTCGGGGCGGTGCTGCGGGTGCTGTACGTCGGGTTCAGCACCACCGCGTGGGACTGGCGGCCGCTGATGTGGGCGGTGGCGATCACCTCGATGGCGGTCGGCGCGGTGCTGGGCCTGACCCAGACCGACATCAAGCGGCTGCTGGCGTACTCCTCGATCGCGCACGCCGGCTTCATCCTGGTCGGCCTGATCGCGGTGAACGCCCAGGGCCTGTCGAGCGTGCTGTTCTACCTGCTGACCTACAGCTTCTCCACGCTGGGCGCGTTCGCGGTGGTGACCCTGGTGCGCGGCCCGAACGGCGAGGCCACCCACCTGTCGCAGTGGTCCGGGATGGCCAGGCGGTCGCCGCTGCTGGCCGCGGTGTTCACCCTGTTCCTGCTGGCGTTCGCGGGCATCCCGCTGACCAGCGGCTTCATCGGCAAGTTCGTGGTGTTCCGGGCCGGCTGGGAGAACGGCGGCCCGCTGGTGGTGATCGCGCTGCTGGCCTCGGCGGTGGCGGCGTTCTACTACGTGCGCGTGATCGTGCTGATGTACTTCTCCGAGCCCGCCGAGAGCGGCCCGACCGTGGCGGTGCCCAGCACGCTGACCACCGTCGCGGTGGCCGTCGCCGCGGCCGTCACGCTGGTGCTCGGCATCATCCCGCAGCCGCTGCTCGACCTGGCCGACAAGGCCGCGCACCTGGTCGGCTGATGACCGGCATCCCCGGACTGCAGTTCGCCGACCCTGCGCTGGAGAGGGCGGTACGGTCCGGGCTCGACCGGGTGGAGGCCGCGCTGCGGGACGCGGTGGCCAGCGACTTCCCGCTGGTGGCAGAGGCCGCGCGGCACCTGGTGGAGGCGGGCGGGAAGCGGTTCCGGCCGGTGCTCACCCTGCTGGCCTCGCACTTCGGCACCGAGCCGGACAGCGATGCGGTGATCGCCGCCTCGGTGGT
>WNFV01009424.1_pt1 | contig 10803 bp, 11 predicted proteins | sample 5400101 | NCBI WGS metagenome assembly WNFV01 (sample SAMN13153361, study PRJNA577476) | soil metagenome | isolation source: 115 cm soil or saprolite under grassland replicate 1 | place: USA:California | collected 2016-06-15
TTGGCGCCACCGGGCCGAGCGGCGGCCGGCGGAGCACGGCTTCCCAGCCGCCCGAGCGCAGCAGGTACGTCAGGTTCGAATGGCCCGCGGGAAACTGCTCGACCTCCAGGTCCGACCACGACAGCCCCGTCGCGCGCAGAAACGAAGACACGGCGTCCAACGAAACCCGTTCGTCGGCCCGCACCGGGATCGTGTCGAGCATCGAAGCTGCCAGCCTTCAGCGATCAGCTATCAGCAGTCAGCGCGGAGCGACAGCCACCGGCGCCGGACTGACCACCGCCTCGCCATTTGCCGCTGATGGCTGACTGCTGATGGCTGACTGCTGCGTGAACTCCTTCAAGATCTGCCGCGCCACGACCATCCGATGCACCTCATCGGGCCCGTCGTAGATGCGGGCGGCTCTGGCCTCGCGGTACCAGCCTTCCAAGGGCGAGTCCTGCGAAAACCCGAGCGCGCCATGCACTTGGATGGCCCGATCCAGCACCTCCTGCAAGACGCGCGCGCCGACGAATTTGATGATCGAGATCTCCTTGCGTGCGTCATCGCCGCGGTCCATCTTCCAGGCCGCGTGCAGCGTCATCAGCCTGAAGCCGTGCAGCTCAGCCGCCGAGTCGGCGATCCAGTTCTGGACGGTCTGGAAATCGGCCAATCGCTGCCCACGCGTCTCACGCGCCACAGCCCGCCCCAGCATCAGCTCGAAGCTCCGCTGGGCCACGCCGATCCAGCGCATGCAATGCGTGATCCGCCCCGGCCCGAGCCGCGCCTGGGCCAACGCAAAGCCGCCGCCCCGCTCGCCGAGGACGGCCTCGGCTGGCACCCGACAGTTCACGAAGCGCAGCTCACAGTGGCCACCCTCGCTGTGCTCGCCCATCACTGGCACCTCGCGCACGAACTCGTACCCAGGCGTATCGGTCGGTACGAGAAACATGCTCGTTCGTCGGTGCGGCGCCGCATCTGGGTCAGTGACCGCGAACACAATCGCGAACGCCGCACCGTGCGCGTTGGTGATGAACCACTTGTGGCCGTTGATGACCCACGCGTCGCCGTCCCAGACGGCGGTCGTGCGGATCAGCGTCGGGTCCGAGCCCGAGACCTCGGGTTCGGTCATGGCGATGCACGAGCGCACCTCGTCGGCGACCAACGGCTCGAGGTAGCGACGCTTCTGCTCCGGTGTGCCCGCCAGCCACAGAATTTCGGTGTTGCCCGTATCTGGCGCCGACGTGCCGAAGATGCGCGGCGCGATTGGACTGCGCCCGAGCAGTTCGTTGATCAAGCCCAATGTGACGTTGCCCATGCCCAGGCCGCCGGCCTCGCGCGGCAGGTGCGCGGCCCATAGAGCCTCCGACTTCACCCGCGCCTGGAGCTGGCGCAGCAGCTCGCGTGGCAGGCCGCGATGCGGCACCGAGTGCGTTTCGTTGGGATAGACGAGTTCGTCCATGAGCGCGCTGACGCGCTCCACGACGCGTTGCTGTTCGGGCGACGGGCTGAAGTCGTACACGCCGCCAGCTTAAACCCGCTGCGTATGTTGGCGACCGAACAGACCTGACGGCCGCACCACCAGCAGCACCACGATCAGCAGCAGCGACAGCGCCAGTCTCAGGTCGGCCAGGCCGGGGACGTACGCGCCAATCAGCGCCAGTACCACGCCCAGGCTGAGCCCGCCCACGACGGCGCCCAGCGGACTGTCGATGCCACCCAGCACGGCTGCCGCGAAGGCATACACGATCACGCTTTGCATCATGTTCGGCTCGAGCAGGACGACGGGCGCCACCAGCACGCCCGATACCGCGCCGACCGCTGAGGCGAGCCCCCAGCCCAGGCCGAGCATCAGGCCAGTACGTACGCCGAGCAGTTGCGCCACGTCGGGGTAGAGCGCGGCGGCACGCATGGCCAGCCCCAGCTTGGTGTGGTTGAACAGGAGGTACAGCAGACCAAGCAGCAGCACGCTCACGGCTATGATGCCGATGTTCTGGATCGAAATCAGAATGCCGCCCATGTCGATTGGTCGGGCCGGAAACGGCGATGGAAAAGAGTGCGGCGAGTAGCCCCAGACAAAGCCGGCGATCGAATTGACGATCTGGAACAACGCCAGGGTCACGATCAGGATGATCAGCGGCGAGCCGCGCTCGAAGTGCCGCACCACCAGGCGCTCGATGGCCAGCGCGCCGATGAACGCCAGCGCAATGGCAATCGCCACTGACAGCGCATACGGTAGCTGCAGGCTGTCCAGGAACACCCAGCAAATGAAGGCCGCGAACATAGCGAACTCGCCCTGGGCGAAGTTGATCAGGCCCATGGCCTGATAGATCAGCACCAACGCCAGAGCCAGGCTGGCATAAATGCCGCCCGCCGCGACGCCCGCGATGACCTGCTCCAGCAGCTCCTTCACCGCTCAGTACCCGAGGTACGACCGTCGCACGCCATCGTGCGCCTTGAGATCGATGCTGCTGCCTTCGACGGCCACGCGGCCTGCTTCCAGCACGTACGCACGCGACGAAATATCCAGAGCGGCCACGGCATTCTGCTCGACCAGCAGCACGGCTGTGCCCAGGTCGCGATTGATCGTCGAGATGATGTCGAAAATGCTCTGGGCAATCATTGGCGACAGCCCCAGTGATGGTTCATCCAGCAGCAGCAGTCGCGGTCGAGCCATCAAAGCCCGAGCGATCGCCAGCATCTGCTGCTCACCACCGCTGAGCGTGCCCGCGTACTGCTTGCGCCGCTCTTGCAGCACGGGAAAGTAGCCGAAGACGCGCTCTACGTCGACACCGACCTCGCGGTCGCGTCGCACGTATGCACCCAGCTGCAGGTTCTCCCAGACGGTGAGCTGACCCATCGTGCCCCGGCCCTCGGGCACGTGCGCGATGCCCATCCGCGCCGCATCCGACGGATGGCGGCCCAGCAGCGACTGGCCGAGAAACACCAATCGGCCAGCGCGCGAGATCGACCCAGAAATGGCCCGCAGGGTCGTCGTTTTGCCGGCGCCATTGGCGCCCAGAATCGAGACGATCTCGCCCTCGTCGACCCGCAAGTCAACGGAGTGCAGCACCGGCCGCTGCCCGTAGCCAGCGGTGACCTCCGCGAGCTCAAGCAGCGGCACCGGCCGTCCCTGCACCTAGATAGGCCTCGATTACCGCGGGGTTTGCCCGCACCTCATCCGGTGAGCCCTCGGCGATCTTGCGCCCGAAGCTCAGGACCACCACGTGGTCCGAGATAGACATAACCAGGTTCATGTGGTGCTCGACCAGCAAGACCGTCAGATCGAACGCGTCATGAATGCGCCGAATCAGCTCGCTCAGGTCGCGCAGGTCGGTGTGCGTCAGCCCACCCGCGGGCTCGTCGAGCAACAGCAACCTGGGGTGAGACACCAGGGCCCGTGCCAGCTCGACCCGTTTCTGTACTGGGAACGGCAACATGGCGCAATACGCGCTGGCCTGGCTGCGCAGACCCACGACATCAAGTGCCACCAGCGCCCGCTCGTGCGCTGCACGTTCTGCTGTCCGCGCCCGACCCAGCCTGAGCGCTGAGGCAAACGTGTCGCTGGCAATATTCGCATGGTCGCCGACGAGCACGTTGTCGAGCACCGTCATGCGCGGAAACAGCGCCACGTTCTGGAAGGTGCGCGCGATGCCCAGACGAATGACGTGGTGGCGCTTGAGCCGCATCAGCTCCAGGCCATCGAAGGTGATGCTGCCGCTGGACGGCTGATAGAGCCGGCTGACGCAGTTGAAGAAGCTCGTCTTACCCGCGCCGTTCGGCCCGATCAGCCCAACGATCTGCCCACGCTGGATCTCGAACGACACGCTGTCCAGAGCAAGCACGCCACCAAAGCGCAAGGTCACATCCGACACCGCCAGCAGCGGCGTCGCCCGCTCGTCACTCACGCCGTGGCTCGGCAAACGCCCCAGTCACCTGGCACCGTCAGCGTCTCCGCCCTCAACCTTCGCCTAAACCTGCCGCCTTCGGCATTCCACCTCAATTAGTAGCCCGACTTCCGACCCAACTTTTCCCTCGCGCTGGAACACGGACGCGCGCGCAGCGCGAGGACGGCTCCCGCGTGTCAGCGTTCCGTCTTCGGCCTTCCACTTTAACGTGTCACCCCAACCGCCCAGCAGGCTGAGAAGGTGAGAATACGGACGCGCGCGCAGCGCGAGGACGGCGCCAGCGTCAAAGCCGACAACCGCCCGCGCAGCAAGAGCGCCCACACGTCAGGGGAATTTGATCTGCCCCCGTACGTCGATCGGCTGGCTGACCGGCTTGTACGTGCTGCTCGCGGCGTCATACTTGGCCACGTACTCCTGAGTGATGGTGTACCGATCAGAAGCCGAGTTCTTCACCGGGATCCCGCTGAAGACAAAGGGGTTATCGGTCTCGTTCAAGGCGATGAGCTGCTCCATCAGGTTCGCCCGGGTGAGGTTCGGCCCAGCCTTCTTGAGCACGTCGACCAGCGAGTACGCGGTGGCCATGCCGTAGATGTTGAAGCCGTCCTCAGGCTTGCCGTCGGAGTAGTACTTGGCCATGATCTGCTTGTAGAGCTGGATGCCCGCATCGTTGGCCTGCCCAGGATCAGCCGGGTCCTTCAGGTAGCCAACCGTGACCAGCCCGTCGACCGCGGCCGGATCGCCGGCCGCCTTCTGCGCCGCCTGGATGTACGGCACCGGGTTCGACACCGCGTTCAGATAGATGGTCGGCTTCCAACCGGCTTGAAACGCCGAGACCAGGGCCTTGATCGCCGGCGACGGCGTCTCGAACACGAAGAGCGTGTCCGCGCCCGAGTTCTTGAGCTTCAGGATCTGCGAATTCAGGTCCGGCGCGCCAACGTCGTTGCTCTCCTTGGCCACGATCATGTCGGCCTTGTTGCCAAGACCCTTGACCAGACCGTCCAGGTAGTCCTGACCGTAGTCGTCGTTCTGATAGATCACGCCGATCTTGGCGTTGGGCGTGTTCTTCACGACGTACTGGGCGTAGATCAGCGACTCGCCTTGATAGACCGGCTGCCAGCCGAACGTGTACGGGTATTTGTCGAACTCGGCCGCGAATGTCGTCGCGCCCGTGGCCACGAAGACCTGCGGCACCTTCTTCGAGTTCAGATACTCGCGCACCGATGTCTGGGCCTGCGTGCCCAGGCCGCCGAACGTGATGAAAACCTGGTCCTGCTCGACGAGCTGCTTGGTCAGCGGGACGGTCTGGGCCGGGTTATAGGCGTCGTCGAGGTACTTGTAGTTGATCGACCGACCATGGACGCCGCCATTGTCGTTGACATAATGGAAGTAGGCGTCGGAGGCCTTGGCGATCGTGCCATACGCTGCCGCGGGACCACTCAATGGGTCGGTGCCGCCGATCAGGATGGCGTCCTTGGTGACACCGACATCGCTCGCCGTCAATGCGGCAGCCGCGGCAGGGGGTGCCGTGGTTGGCTTTGCAGCAGCGGGCGCCGTCGTGGGCGCGGCCGCTGGAGCGGTCGTCGGCGCCGCGGCGGGCGCAATTGTCGGTTTCAGCGCGGCAGCGGGTGCCGTTGTCGGCGCCGCGGCAGGCGCCGTTGTTGGCGCGGCTGGCGCGGGTGTGCCGCTCGAGCAGGCGACCAGCGCCAACCCCAGAACGGCGATCAAGGCGGCGCGAATGCTTGTGAATCTCACCCTCGAATTCACTCCCTTCCGTCAAAAAACGGCTCACACCGGGCTGGGTGTGGCTGGCGCGGCGGCTTCTTCGTTGCTGGGCGTCCGTGGCAGCCGCGGCACCACCACGCGGCGGTAGGCGTCGCCCAGCACGCCGACCACTCCACCGCGCGCCAGACCCAGCACCACCAGCAGGAGCACGCCCTGCACGGCCCCGGGCGCCGCGTTCGCGAGCTGTTTGCTGACCGGCAACAGGAACTGCTGAGCGAAGATCGGCAGAAACTCGAGAAGCAAGCCACCAATCACGGCCCCGCCGATCGTGCCGATGCCGCCCACGACCGCGCCCACGAGCAGGGCGACCGAAAGCTGGAACGGAAACGCGTCGGTGCTCACAAATGCCGTGGCCAGCCCGTACAGCGAGCCCGCAATGCCTGCATAGGCCGCGCTCAACGCAAACGCCAGCATCTTGTAGTAGCCAACGTTGACGCCGAAGGCCGAAGCGGCGAGCTCTCCGTCGCGCACCGCGCGCCATGCTCGACCGGTACGGTCGCCCAGGATGTTGCCCGCGAGCAGAAACAGAATCAGCGCCGTGCCCAAACACAGCAAGTAGAAGAACTGGTCGTCGCTGAGCAAGCCCGTCGGCGATGTCACGGGTGCCAGGCTCAGACCTTTGACGCCACCAGTCAGACTGGTCTGCTTCTTCAGCAGATCCGGTGTCGCTACGCCCAGGGCAAAGGTCGCCAGGCCGAGGTAGATGCCCTCCAGGCGGGCCGCTGCGACGCCGATTGCGTACCCCAGCAGCGCACACAGCAATCCGGCTAAAGGAATCGTGAGCACATACGGAATGTGCAGTGAGCGCACACCGACCGCCGTCGTAAAGGCGCCGATCGCCATGAACGCGCCATGGCCGAGGGAGATCTGGCCAGAGTAGCCAGTCAGAATGTTCAGGCCGAGAATGGCGATGGCGAAGATCAGCGCGTATGCGAAAACCAGTGTCTGAAAGCCGCTGACGGCGAACGGGATCGCCAGCCCGATCATCACCAGGGCGACCAGGGGCAGGTTGGTCGGAAAGGCGGACTTCAGCCTGCTATCCCCGCGAGCGCGACGCTGCGCCACGCATAGCTCATTCGCCTACCCTCCGGTCCTCCCTCCACGACGCCCTCCATCAGGACGTGCGGGTGTCGCCACCCCAACGAACGTTGGGACGTTATCAAGGACCCGGCGAGGTGACAAGTAACAGCGCGCGGCCGCGCGTGGGATAATCGCGCCTGCTATGGCACCTCTGAGTGTTGGTGATACCGCTCCTGATTTCGAGCTGCCCGTGCGCGGCAAGGAGACGGTCAGCCTGTCCTCGACGCTGACCAACGGGCCGGTCGTCCTGCTGACCTACATCTTCGACTTCAGCCCTGGTTGAACGAACGAGCTTTCCGAGTTCGGAAAGAAGATCGAAGAGTTCCGCGCGCTGAAGGCGCAGGTGTTTGGCATCAGCGTCGACTCGCCGTGGTCACACGACGCGTGGCGCGCCCAACTTGGCTTGCCCGACGACCTGGTGCTGCTGAGTGACTTCAATCGCGACTTCGGGCAGGCCTATGACCTGTCCTATACCAGCGCGTCAGGCCTCAAAGGCGTGCTCCGCCGCAGTGTGCTGGTGATCGACCAGGATCAGAAGATCGTCTACCGTTGGGACGTTCCCGACCCACCGCGACTACCGACTGCCGACGAGGTGCTCGAGGCACTGCGCGGCTTACCCACCACAGTCTGAGCTCACCCCGGGGAGAAGGCCATGCGCGGCACAATGATGGATTTTCCACTCACCTTGCAGCACATCTTCGAACGCGGGACGCGCCTCTTCCCGGAGCGCGAGATCGTGACCGGCGGTCTGCAAGGCGAGCACCGCTATACGTACCGCGACTTCGGCGAGCGGGTCCAGCACCTGGCCAATGCCCTCAAAGGCCTCGGCTTGCAGCCAGGCGAGCGGGTCGCGACCTTTGGCTGGAACCATCACCGCCACCTCGAGCTGTACTTCGCCGTGCCCATGCTCGGCTCGGTGCTGCACACGCTCAACATTCGCCTGTTCCACGACCAGATCACGTACATCGTGAACCACGCCGCCGATCGCTTCATCGTCGTCGACCGGACGCTCCTGCCAGTGATTCGCAAATTGCAGCCAACGTTCACGTCAGTCGAAAAGATCATCGTGATCGACGATGGCGGCGACGTCGACACGGGCGACGCCCTGGACTACGAGGCGATTGTCGCGGGCGGCGCTGCGCATTGTGAATTCCCTCGCCTGGACGAGAACGAAGCGGCGATGATGTGCTACACGTCGGGCACGACGGGCAACCCGAAGGGTGTGGCGTATAGCCATCGCGCCCTCACCCTGCACTCCTTCGGCGTGTGCCATGCCGACACGATCGCGCTGTCCGAACGCGACACCGTCATGGCCATGGTGCCGATGTTCCACGCCAACGCGTGGGGGCTGCCCTACGCGGCGGTCTTTGTCGGCGCGAAGCAGGTCTTTCCGGGCAACGCGATGCAGCCCGACCGCGTCCTCGCCATGATCCAACAGGAACGCGTGACGCTGGCCGCGGGTGTGCCGACGATCTGGATCGGCTCGCTGCCGCTCTTGCAGGCTGGCAAGTTCGATATCAGCTCGACTACGCGCATTGTGGTCGGCGGGTCGGCCGCGCCGCGCAGCCTCATCGACGCCTATGACAAGCTCGGGCTGAATATCCTGCACGCCTGGGGGATGACTGAGCTCACGCCGATCGGCACGGTCGCTCGCGTGCGCGCTGAGCTGTTGTCTGAGCCCGCGTCGACGCAGCTCGACTTTCGTGCCCGGCAGGGCATGTCCGCGCCGGGCATCGAGTTGCGCGTGCTGGACGGCGAGGGCAACGACGTGCCGTGGGACGGTCAGACCATGGGCGAGCTCGTCGTGCGTGGGCCGTGGGTCGCTGCGTCGTACTACAACGACGAGCGCTCCGCCGCCTCTTTTACCAGTGATGGCTGGTTCAGGACGGGCGACGTGGTGACTATGCAGCCGAACGGCTATATCGAGATCGCCGACCGCACCAAAGACCTGATCAAGAGCGGCGGCGAGTGGATCTCCAGCGTCGCCCTCGAGAATGCGCTGATGGCGCACCCCAAGGTCCTCGAAGCGGCCGTCATCGCGATCCCCGACGAGCGCTGGTCCGAGCGTCCGCTCGCCTGCGTCGTCGCGCGCCCCGACTTCCGCGGCTCGTTGACAGAATCCGAGCTGAATGAGCACCTGGCCAAAGACTTCGCCAAGTGGTCTCTCCCCGAGCGCTACCTCTTCCTGGATGAACTGCCCAAAACCAGCGTCGGCAAGTTCGACAAGAGAGCCATGCGCCAGCAATACGCCGAAACGACCTCCGCCGTCACCGCCTAGCGCCCCACCCCACGCCGCCCGGCACCGGCGCACGCCTGGCACCACACAGCACCAGCGCAGCGCGGCGGGTCGGCACCAGGCCGCCGCCACCCCCCGGCCGCGAGGCGGAATCGCATCGGTGTCTGGTCGCCAACGGCGCTCGCCTGGCATCACCGAGCGCCAGCGCAGCGCCGCGCGGTTCGGCACGCAACCGTAGTCATCCGCCACGGGGCGGGACTCGGCTATCATGTAACCCTAAAATCCGACTAAATCCATAGGAATTCCCACCGAAGATGGCCATCAGTACCCGCGACCAGGAGGTTCTCGACGCCCTGCGCGTCGTTCAGGATCCCGATCTCCACCGCGACATCGTCGCCCTCGGCTTCGTGCAGAACCTGAAGATCGATACCTCGGGCAGCGTCGCCTTCGACGTCAACCTGACCACGCCTGCCTGCCCAGTCAAAGACCAGCTGAAAGCGCAGGCCCGCCAGGTCGTCGCCAACCTGCCGTGGGTCACCGACGTCCAGGTCACGATGACCGCCGTCACGCAAACCGCAAGAGGCCAGGGCCAGTCCACGCCACTGATTCCGCAAGTCAGAAACGTCATCGCCGTAGCGTCAGGCAAAGGCGGCGTCGGCAAGAGCACGACGAGCGTCAACCTGGCCGTGGCGCTAGCTCAGACAGGCGCCAGTGTCGGCCTCATGGATGCCGACATCTACGGCCCAAACGTCCCGCTCATGATGGGCCTGAAGGAAAGGCCCGAGATCCACGGCGAAGAAGGCCACATTCAGCCAGTGATGCGCTACGGCATCAAGCTGGTCTCGATCGGCTTCTTTCTCGACGAGCGCAAGCCCGTCATCTGGCGCGGCCCGATGGTCCACGGCGCGATCCAGCAGTTCCTGCGCGACTTCGAATGGGGCGAGCTCGACTACCTGGTCGTCGACTTGCCACCCGGCACGGGTGACGCGTCGCTCAGCCTGTCGCAGCTGATTCCGCTCTCCGGCGTGGTCATCGTGACTACGCCCCAGGACGTGGCGCTGCAGGACGTCGCCAAAGGCATGGCCATGTTCAAGCAGCTCGAAGTGCCGGTGATCGGCGTCATCGAAAACATGAGCTACTTCATCTGCCCGAACTGCAAGGACCGCCACGAGCTCTTCGGTCGGGGCGGCGGCGAGCGCATCGCCCAGGCGTTTGGCGTGCCGTTCCTGGGCCAGGTGCCGATCCAGCCCAACGTCCGCACGGGCGGCGACGAGGGCCAGCCCGTGGTCATGGCCGATCCCGATTCCGCCGCGGCGCTCGCGTTTAGCTCGGTCGCCGGCGCCGTCGCGCGCCAGGTCAGCGTGCTTGCCTTCCAGCAGCGCGGCAACTTCATTCCGCTCGGCGGGCTCACGATCCGCAAGACCTAGCGGCGCGCGTTTTGAAGCGCTCGCTCCTGGCCGGCGTGGTCGACGCCCTGCCCTTCATTCCGGGCGTGCTCGTGCTGGGCGCGATCTGGGGCGCCAGTGCGGGCCCGGCGGGCATCGGTCCGCTGACCGCGGTCGTCATGTCGGTGATTGTCTGGTCCGGCGCGGGCCAGTTCGCGGCGCTGCCGCTGTGGCGCGAAGGCGTCGGCATCGTCGCCGTGAGCGTGCTGCTGCTGAGCATGCGCTTTTCGCTGATGACCACGTCGATGGCGCCGCTGCTGGCCCAAGCGCGCATGCCGCACGCGCTGCGCGCATTGCTCGCGTTCACCATCACCGACGAGACCTACGCATTGACCATGACCCGCCGAAGTGGGCGCATCGACCCGGCCTACCTGTT
>WNFV01013230.1_pt1 | contig 10803 bp, 9 predicted proteins | sample 5400101 | NCBI WGS metagenome assembly WNFV01 (sample SAMN13153361, study PRJNA577476) | soil metagenome | isolation source: 115 cm soil or saprolite under grassland replicate 1 | place: USA:California | collected 2016-06-15
GCGCCAGCAGAATGTGCTCGCGCGTCTGCGGCATCGGCCCGTCCGCCGCCGACACCACAAGGATCGCACCGTCCATCTGCGCCGCACCCGTGATCATGTTCTTGACGTAGTCGGCATGCCCCGGGCAGTCCACGTGCGCGTAATGGCGCTTCGCCGTCGAGTATTCCACGTGGCTCGTCGCAATCGTCAAAATCTTGGTCGAATCGCGCCGCCCCTGGCTCTCCGAGGCCTTCGCAACCTGGTCATACGACACGAACGTCGACGTCCAGCCCTTCTCCGCCGACACCTTCGTCAGCGCAGCCGTCAACGTCGTCTTGCCGTGGTCCACGTGACCAATCGTGCCAACGTTGCAATGCGGCTTCGTGCGTTCGAATTTCTGCTTCGCCATGGGACTGCTCTTTCTTGCCTCTCAAACCTCTGGCAGGTGCGCGCACCATCGCGGCCAATCCGCCGTGCCACGCCGTTAAATAGGAATGATTTGGTTGCGTTCCAGCATCTTACCAGCGCGTGAATCGGTGACAGCCTCGGCTCGCCCGCACAACGCCGCGAACACGAAAGGCTGGAGCGGGTGAAGGGAATCGAACCCTCGTCATCAGCTTGGAAGGCTGTTGCTCTACCATTGAGCTACACCCGCACCAGAGGGGACAGAAATCAGAAATCGGCACTCAGAAAACACGAATGAGGTCTCGGCCAAATCTTCTGATCACTGACCACTGGCCCCTGAATTCCTGGTTGGTGGGGGAGGTAGGACTCGAACCTACGAAGGCTAAGCCAGCGGATTTACAGTCCGCCCCCTTTGCCGCTCGGGACACTCCCCCGCGCTCGAACCTGGCATCCTGCGGATACACGTTCTGGCCGGGTTATGGGGAGCGCACAGCGCAGTGTCAACCGCGCCGAACCCGCCGCAACACCTTGATATTGGGCTCGCCGCGCGGGACTGTCGTCCATGCGCCATCGCCGTCTGCATCCACCCGAAGCTCATCAGCCGCGCCGACCCGCCTGGAAGCGCAAGGAGGGTCCTCGGCCTGTGCCCGTTGGCGAACCGAAGCGATCCGGCGGCGGCGCGGCGATCCTCTACGGATGGCACACGGTGAAAGCGGCGCTGGAAAATCCCGCGCGCCGCATCCGCCGTCTCTGTGCTACCGCCAATGCCGCGCGGCGGCTTGCGGAGGACGGGGTGGCGCTCGCCGTCGAACCGGAGATCGTCCGCCCGGACGCGATCGCGCGCCGCCTCGGCCCCGATGCCGTGCACAACGGATTATTGGCCGAAGCCGATCCCCTGCCCTCGCCGGAGCTCGAGGAGCTCGACGCTGCGGGCATTGTGCTCGTGCTCGATCAGATCACCGATCCGCACAACGTGGGCGCCATCTTGCGCACTGCGGCAGCCTTCGGCGTCGCTGCGTTGGTCACCACGTGGCGCCACAGCCCGGAAGCCACCGGCGTGCTGGCGAAGTCCGCTTCCGGCGCGCTCGAATACGTACCGATCGTCACGGTGCAGAATTTGGCGCGGGCGCTCGCGGCGCTGCGCGAGCGCGGATATTTTCTGGTCGGCCTGGACAGCCGAGGCGACGCCGATCTGCGCGAGGCAGCCTTGCGCGCCCCGCTCGCGCTCGTATTGGGCGCCGAGGGCAAAGGACTGCGGCAATCGACGCGCGCGAGCTGCGACGCAGTCGCCCGGCTCGATCTTCCCGGCCAAATCAAGGCCCTCAATGTCTCCAATGCGGCGGCGCTGGCGCTCTATGTGGCGACGGAACGGATGAGGTGACGGGCACACGCGGCGGCGCGGCCACCAACTGAGGCGACCTCTTCTGCGGCAAAACGCGCTGCTGCCTTGGCGCGGGCTATCCTTGACGATGCGCGATGCTCCATGCTGTCGCGCTCCTGGGCGCCATCGTTTGGTTTGGGCTTAACGGTCTGCTTTGGTACGCAAAGCCGAGTGATTTCGTTTGGCTGGCGGGATCAGCAATATTGGGCGTGATCTTTTTTAGCGGATTCTTCCTGTATTTGGCGCTCTGCCGTCGCAGCACCGAAACCAGCGAGCCTGAGCACGGTTCATAGCTTCTAGAGCTTGGTCATATGCCCTTCGAGCTCGTGATCTGGAGCTACAAGTGGGCGCCACGGCCGGCCCCGTCCTGGCTTTCTCCCGGCCTTCCCGAGCGCGGTCATGACCGCCGAAGAAAACGGTTTCCTCTGATCAGCGCACGTCCGCATGCAGTGCAGCCGCCACCGCCGGCGCATCCAGACGTTTGGTGAATTCCTCATGGATGTTGCACAGCGTCACCCGCAGATAATTGCGAATGGTGGGGTAATCGGGTCGGCGCAGCTTCTCGTAGATGGGCATCAAATTGAAATAGGTGTCCGTCCAAGGCTCGCAGATCTCGAAGGCGCGCTTGGGCGCGTGGAGCCCGATGAGCTGGAGGCGGCGCGCGAGCTCGGCGCGCGCCTCGCTCCATGCCTCTTCCCCGAGCGACGGCGGGACCGGATAGCGGTCGAACACCGCAAGAACGAGCGCACTGAGCGCGTTGAGCTGCATGTATCGGTCGGCGCCATGGGGGCGCAGCACGCCCTCGACCAATTCCGCCACCATCGCGAGCCCGAGCGGATAGGCCCGCCAACGCGACTCCTCCACCGCCGTCTGGAATCCCGATTCGCGAAAGAGAACCTTGGCATAATGTCCGGCGCGCGCGCGGGAGTACTCGTAGATGCCTTTTTGCATCAAGAAGGCGGCGTGCTGGTCGATGAAATCGGCCAGCGATTGCCCATCGCGGATCGGCGGACGGCCACGGAAAAATCCGAGAAACCCCAACAGTCTCTCCACAATCGGGTGGTGGTGAGCATCTCCGGTCGGACCGGGCGCTGTCATGGCAATCTTTTCAAGGGCTAAAGGGGGCGTCTAGTCCGAAAGTCGTATAAGGCCGGACGCCCCTGCAATGGTACGTTTTTAAGGTGTGTCGCGACCCGGCCTCAAGACCGGGCCCGCCAGAGTGGCAAATGGGCGCTGCCGCATCAGACGATTGTCGGCGCCCCTCGCATTCGATCCGCCCGCTTGGCGGGACCGTGATAAAGGGAGGGTAACCAACCCATGACTCAATCCAACACTCCATCCCGTACGAGCGCCAACGATGAAGCGCATTGGAGGAAGACGACCAACCTGATGCTGATCCATCTCGGGATCTGGGTCTTCTTCGGCTACATCATCCACATGTTCGTCAAGCCGCTCAACAACATCGTCATCCCGGTCGTCGACTTCCCGCTTGGCTTCTACATGGCCGCACAGGGCTCGCTGATCGTGTTCGTCGTCCAGCTGTTCTTATTCGCGAAACAGCAAAACAAGATCGACCGCGAGTTCGGCGTCGCCGAAGACGAGTGAGGGGGGATCACATCATGGCTACTCAGACGCCTACGACCGCGACTGCAAGCGCGGATGCCTTTTACAAGCAGCTGGGCCGGATGTACGGCACCTATACCGGCGGCTTCGTCGCATTCATCGTCCTGCTCGCGATCCTCGAGCAGGTGGGGGTTCCCAACAAGATCCTCGGCTATTTCTTCGTGTTCTTCACGCTCGCGGTTTACGCCATCATCGGCGTAGCGACGCGCACGGCGCAGATTTCCGAGTATTACGTCGCCGGCCGGCGCGTGCCCGCCTTCTACAACGGCATGGCGACCGGCGCCGACTGGATGTCGGCGGCCTCCTTCGTCGGCATGGCGGGCTCGCTGTTCCTGCTCGGCTACGACGGCCTCGCCTGGGTGCTGGGGTGGACCGGCGGCTTCGTGCTGGTGTCGATCCTGGTCGGCCCGTACCTGCGCAAGTTTGGCGCCTACACCGTGCCCGACTTCCTGTCGTTCCGGTACGGCGGCAACTTCGCCCGCTTCCTCGGAGTGATCGTGCTCGTCTGCTGCTCGTTCACCTACGTGACCGCGCAGATCTACGGCACCGGCATCATCGCCTCGCGCTTCCTCGGCATGCAGTTCGAGATCGCGGTGTTCGCCGGCCTCGTCGGCATCCTGCTCTGCGCCATGCTCGGCGGGATGCGCGCGGTGACCTGGACGCAGATTGCCCAGTACATCGTTCTGATCGTCGCCTACCTCACGCCGATCGTGATCCTGTCGACGCAGCACTTCGGCATTCCGCTCCCGGAACTAACGTACGGAAGGGCGATTGCAGAAATCACCGCCCGCGAGCAACAACTGGTCAAGGACGGGCTCGCCGTGCTGTGCACGCAGCAGGCCTGTCCGCCCGGGACGCTGCGGCCGCACATCCAGCCCTTCATGAACTACACCCCATTGAACTTCTTCGGGATCATCTTCTGCATGATGGTCGGCACCGCCTCGCTGCCGCACATCCTCATGCGCTACTTCACCACACCGTCGGTGAAGGAAGCGCGGGATTCGGTCGCTTGGTCGCTGCTGTTCATCTTCCTCCTCTACTTCTCGGCGCCGGCCTATGCGGCGTTCTCCAAGCTCGAAGTCTATACCAACATCATCGGCAGCAATATCGACACCCTCAAGCCCTGGATATTCCAGTGGGGCGAGCTCGGGTTGATCCAAATCTGCGGCAAGAATGCAGCCAGCCTGCAGGCCGCCATCGATGCGTGCAAAGCGATCGCCGGCCATGGCGGCGTGCTGCGCTTCCAGGACTTCGTCATCAATACCGACGTGATCGTGCTCTCGACCCCGGAGATCGCGGGCCTTCCCTACGTGATCTCGGGCCTGGTCGCGGCCGGTGGTCTCGCCGCGGCGCTCTCCACCGCCGACGGGCTCCTGCTCGCCATCGCCAACGCGCTTAGCCACGACATCTACTACAAGATGCTCGACCCGAGTGCGCCGACCGTACGTCGGCTCACGGTGGCCCGGGTGCTGTTGTTCTTCGTCGCCGTGGCGTCGGCGGCGCTGGCCGCAACGCGGCCATCGGACATCCTCGCCATGGTGGGCTGGGCGTTCTCGCTCGCGATGGCGGGTAATTTCCCGGCGATCGTGCTCGGCATCTGGTGGAAACGTACCACCACCGCGGGGGCCATTTGCGGGATCATGGCCGGGTGGGGCATCTGCCTGTTCTATCTCGTGGTCTCGCGGTACTTCCCGCAGCTGGGCGTGACCTATTTCGGCATGACCTCGCTCCTCAATCCTGAGACCGGCCAGGCGTTGATCAATGTCGCCCAGATCATGGCCGATCCGAAGTGGCTCGCCGACGTTCCGGCGAGCGCAGCGAACCCGCTGGCCAACAAGGTCGGCTGGTTCGATCTCAACAACATCAACTGCGGATTGCTGGGGATGCCGCTTGGCTTCCTGGTGATGATCCTCGTCAGCCTCATGGGCAAGGAGCCGTCGCGGGAGATGCAGGCCCTCATCGACGAGATCCGCAAGCCGCGGGGCCGGACGGTACTCGAGGAAAAGACCTGACGCTCGCGTAGGGTCCATACGGGCGGGGCCCTGCGGGGCCCCGCTTTCTTTTGCGGCGTACTGCCGCGGCACTCTTGTGGTTGAATGCGCGCGGCTGATTGAATGCGCGCGGCCGCCTGAAGTTTGAACAGCCGGGACCGGCGATCCCCGTGGGCACGTCACATCCGCTGCTGACGCTCTGGTATTTCCACCTGCCGAACTTCGTTCTGGCGGCGCTGATGTACACGCTGCTCGGCCGCGCGCTGCTCGTGCTGATCGTGGGGCCGGATTCCTCGAACTACATCTGGCGCTTCTTCTGCCGCATCACCGACCCGTTCATCGCGCTCATCGCGCCGGTGACGCCGAAGGCCGCGGCGCCGGTCGTGGTCTGGCTATTCGGCGTCGTCTGGCTGTTCTGGCTGCGCGTGGGCTTGCTCTACGTATTCCTGCTGTTGGGCGCAGTCCCTAAGGCGAGCTGAGCCGCGTCATGGATCGCCACTTCTACTACATCGGCATCGCCTTCTTCGGGATCGTCAACGGCCTGTTCAATCAGACCGGGCTGTTGTTCGCGCTCATTCATGCGCAGATTCTCTCCCCTGCCCTCTTATTCGGCAGCGTGGGGCTGACCTTGATGTTCGCCTCGCTGATGGTCTCGACTGCCACGATCATTCTCGGCGGCATCCCCGCCGCGATCTACGAGCACTGGGTCGGTGCCAAGGAGGATTCGACCGAAGCCTCGTTGTGGATCTGGCTTGCCGGTAGCGGGCTGCTCACCCTTCCCGCGATGGGCAATTTCCTCAAGATCGGCCTTTGATCGCGGCGACCGGTTCGCACGAACCTTTATCGGACGCGCCGCCGAGCGAAGCGTCCGACAGAATAGGCGGGCTCCCAGACCGGTCTTCCGCAGCGGTTTCGTCCCTGCGTGCGAGGCTCGATGCTCACCAGACCAGGTAAACGATACCAAGCACCACAATCGCCGCACCAACCGCCCAAATGACCTTGGACTGGGTACTACCGATCCACTCGAATACCTCCCAGCGAGCTTTATTCTCCTGGAAAATTTCCTTCTTCATGGTCACCTCCGAGCCCTGGATCGCTCGCTTGTGCCGTCCGAAATCGCGGGGAAAGAATACGGTTTTCATCGCACAGGCGCAATCGATGCAAGTGCACATACCGACGTTCATAACGCGGATGGAAGTGATCGTCGGCGGCGCTGCGATGTGGCCTCGAGCCATGTAAGCTTGCCAACAAAATTGTCCGCCGAGTCAGCCGTTCCGGCGAGCTCGTAAGGAGACCGATCTGGTGTACTCGCAGACGAAGCTATTTCGCTCCCTTGCCCGCGATCACATGGGGCCGAAGCCGGTGGAGGTCGCACGTACCGCCAGCGTCGTCGAAGTCGTGAACAGCATGGCGCAGGCCGGCAGCCGTGTGGCGATCGTCACGGACTCCCACGGCCGGCCGGCCGGCATTCTCACGGAGCAAGACGTGGTGCGGCGCCTCGCCTGGCGCGCGACGCCCGATCAGCCGATCGAGGACGTGATGACGGCGCCGATCGTTACCGTTTCCACCGACGACCATCTCCTCAATGCGATCACAACGATGCGACGGCACCGCTTGAGCCATGTCCCGGTGATCGACGGAACCGGCCGGCTCGCGGGGCTGCTCGCGCTGCACGATGTGCTCTTCTTCCTCTCCGGCTGGCTCGGACGCCTGACCGATCTGCTCGTACAGGATGAAAGCCTCGACGGTCTGAAGCGGGTCAAGCGATGTGAGGCCGGTCTTGCCAGGGACATTATGCACGATGGCATGCCCATCGCGGCGGTGCAGGCGCTGCTGACCGAGATCAATTTCGAATTGCATCGGCGCGCGCTCATGCGCGCGATCAGCGCCATGGCGGCCGACGGCTGGGGGGAACCGCCTGTACCGTTCGCGCTCATCGTGATGGGTTCCGCCGGCCGCGGAGAATCCTTGCTGGCGCCCGATCAGGACAACGGGTTCATCCTGGCCGATTACGACGACGCCGCGCACGCGCGTATCGACGCATATTTTGTCCCGCTTGCCGTGCGCTTCACGCAACTGCTCGACGCCATTGGATTCCCGCTCTGCCTGGGAAACGTCATGGCCACCAATCCGGTCTGGCGCAAGCGGATCTCGGAATGGCGTAAGCAGATTGCCATCTGGCTGCGACGACGCACGGAGACCCAGCTGCTGCTGAGCGACATCCTGGTCGATTTCCACCACGTGTGGGGCGATGCCGCGCTTTCACAGACACTGCGCCGTTACATCATGCAGGCGATCGCAGAGAGCCCGACCTTCGTCAGAGACCTGTTCACGATCGAGGCCGACCACGGCGCGGCGCTCGGCTGGTTCGGGCGGCTCAGGAGCGAGCGCGACAAGCAGGACCGGCCGGGGATGATCAATCTGAAGCTGCGCGGCAGCTTGCCCCTGGTGGAAGCCGCGCGGCTCTTGTCGCTGAGGGCGGGGCTGGCGGAGACTTCGACGCTGGCGCGGCTCGACGGACTGGTGGCGAAAGGCGCCCTTCACCCCGAGGATCACGACAATCTGAAGGACGCGTTTGAGTTCATCTCGCACCTGCTGTTGCGCCAACAAGTCGAGGATTTCGTGGCCGGACGCGAGATCGACGACTTCGTGCCGGAGGAGCGGCTGAGCAAGCGCGAGAAGGAGCACCTCGTGACCTGCCTGCGGAGCATCGTCAACGTGCGCAGCACCTTGGAGGCCGATCTCGCGGTATCAGGCATCAGGAGTCAGTAATCAGGCAATCAGGCGCTTGAGCGTTTTCCAACTGATTTGATTCATCCCCCCACATGCGTCACCCGCGGGCTTGACCCGGCAATGACGATCCGCTGCTGGGCCAACCTGGGCGGAAAACGCGCTAGACCGCCTCGAGCGCGGATGCGCCTGTCGGCGCAGCAACCGCGTCGCGCGTGCCCGCCGTCGGAATCCGGAAGGAGAAGGTCGCGCCCTTGCCGATCTCGCTCTCGACCCAGATCTCGCCGTTGAAGTGCCGGAGAATTTCACGGGATATGGGGAGCCCGAGCCCGGTTCCAGCCGGCTTTTCGGTGAGCGTGTTGCCGGCCTGCTGGAAGCGCTCGAAAATCCTGTTGTGATCCTTCTTGTCGATGCCGATGCCGTTGTCGCGAACGTCGACGCGCAAGGCGCTGTCCTCCCGCCGCGCCTCGAGCCGCACCCAACCTGTCTCCTTGTCGGAGAACTTCACGGCGTTGGAGATGAGATTGACGATGCTTGCGAACGAAGCCCTTGGTGGCGGCGAGGGCCCGCTCGATGGTGGCGCGCGGCGCGGTATCGGCCATGTGCCATTCGATCTTGCCCGCCTCCATCTTGGCCAGATCGAGGATGTCGTTGAGGAGCCGGGTCAGGCGCTCGCTTTCCTGCACGATGATCTGGAGGAACTCGCGGCGCTCTTCGATCGGCAGATCCGGGTAGTCGTGCACGATTTCGCTGAACGAGCGGATCGAGGTCAGCGGTGTCCGCAGCTCGTGGCTCACCGTCGTCACGAAGTCGTCCTTGAGCTTGTCGAGCTCCTTGAGCCGCTCGTTCGCGGCTCTGAGCTCATTGGTCGCGGCCTCGAGTTCCTTGCTCTTCTCCTCGAGCCGTCGGCTGTAGACGATGAGCTCGGAGGCTTCGTCCAGGATTTGCATGACCTCATCGATGTCGTGCATCTCTTCGCGCAGCACCGAGGCGACCATGATGCGCGCCGAGGACGCGCCGATGGCGCCGGCAAGCTGGCGCTCGACATAGGACACGATATCGGCATCGGCCGGGCTGGCGTCGTCGAGGCGGCGGTTGCGCTCGCGTGCGAGACGATGGAACGCGGCTTCGGCCAGCGGCTCGCCGATGAAGCGGGCGAGCAGGAGCCGCAAGTCTCCGATCGTGGCTCGACCGCGCCAAATCCGTTCTCCCGGCGCGCCTCGGCCGAAGATGTCCACGAACTGGTTGGCCTGGCTGCGCTCGATGATGGTCTGCGAGGTCACCAGCGAGACGGCCACGTAGAGCCCGACGTTGGCGACCATCGTCCAGAACAGGGCATGCGCGATCGAATCGAGACCGGAAAGTCCGAACAACTCGTAGGGGCGCAATAGTTCATAGCCGAACGGACCGTCGTTGACGAAGCTTTCCCCGATCCAGCCGGAGCGGGCGAAGGACGGCAACAACAGCGTGTAGATCCAAACCAGAAAGCCGCCGGTCAGCCCGGCGAGCGCTCCGGCCTTGGTTGCTCCGGTCCAAAGAATGCCCCCGACGATCGCCGGCGCGAACTGCGCAGCCGCCACGAAGGAGACGAGCCCGATGGTGACGAGGGCATAGGTCTCGCCGATGAGCCGTACATAGGCATAGCCGAGCAGCACGATGACTACGATGGCGCCGCGCCGGATCGCCAGCAGGACGCTGGTCAGATCACGACGCTCCGACAGATGCAGGCGGCCGACTCGCAGCAGCGTCGGCATGACGAGGTCGTTGCACACCATGGTGCTGAGCGCCACGGTCTCGACAATCATCATGCCAGTCGCAGCGGAAAGCCCGCCGATGAAGGCGAGCAGCGCGATCGTTTGCTGACGCTCGGCCATCGGCAGGGCCAGCACGAATGTGTCGGCGTCCACGCTGCCTTGCGAGAAGTGGAGCAGGCCGCCGAAGGCAATGGGCAGCACGAAGATATTGATGAGGAGAAGATAGAGCGGGAACAGCCAGACCGCCTTCTTGACATGCCGCTCGTCGACGTTCTCGACCACGAGCACCTGGAACTGTCGTGGCAAGACGAAAATCGCCAGCATGGCGAGCACGGTGAGCGAGATCCAGCTCGTATAACCGGTGCCCGCATCGATGGTGAAGAGCTTAGCCAGATCGCCGGAGGAAGCGGCGCGCGAGAACAGGTCGCCGAACCGGTGCCCGCATCGATGGTGAAGAGCTTAGCCAGATCGCCGGAGGAAGCGGCGCGCGAGAACAGGTCGCCGAACCCTTGATACACTCCGTAAGTGACGAACACTCCTACACCGAGGAACGTCAGCAGCTTAACCACCGACTCGAAAGCGATGGCCGCTACCATTCCCTCGTGGTGCTCGCTCGCATCGATGTGCCGCGTCCCGAACAGGATGGCGAAGGCCGCCATGATGAGGGCCACATAGAGCGCGGTGTCCTGCAGGACGGGTGTGGAGCCCGATTGCGCCGGCATCACGATTTCCGGATAGCCGACCAGCACCGTGAAGCTCATGGAGATCGCTTTGAGCTGCAGCGAGATGTAGGGAAGAATTCCGACCACTGCGATGATTGTCACCAGGCCGCCGAGATTGGAGCTCTTGCCATAACGCGACGCGATGAAATCGGCGATCGAGGTGATACGGTTGACCTTGCTGATGCGAATGATCTTCCGGATCAGGTACCATCCCAGAA
>WNFV01009427.1_pt1 | contig 10802 bp, 17 predicted proteins | sample 5400101 | NCBI WGS metagenome assembly WNFV01 (sample SAMN13153361, study PRJNA577476) | soil metagenome | isolation source: 115 cm soil or saprolite under grassland replicate 1 | place: USA:California | collected 2016-06-15
TGCAGCAGACGGGAGCACTCGTTCGGCGGCGTTCTGCCCCACGGCCCGTCGAGGGCGGCCCGCGCAGCCTCGACCGCGCGGTCGATGTCGGCCTCTCCGGCGAGCGCAACGCGGGCCAGCGGCTCGCCTGTGGCGGGCTCGAGGAGCTCCCGGGTCTCGCCGGCCGCCGGCTCGACCGTCTCTCCGTTGATGAAGAGGCCGTGCTCCTGGCCTGCCGCGACCGCCATGAACCGGAAAATACCGGTTGCGGTCAGGCTCCGCCCGTGGCACTATTGGATCCGAAACGCGCTCTTGCGTTTGCCTTGGTGCCCAAATGGAGACATATTGGATCCGAGGAACCGATCGAAGGGAGCACGGAATGTCGAGCACGATCCAGGTTGAGGCCGCGCGGATCCCCGACCGGAACACGCTCCTCGAGCTCCTGAAGGAGCACGGCCTCGACGCGCGCTCCCAGAACGAGATGGGGATCGAAGTGCTCTGCGCCGAGGAGTCCGGCGCCGCAGCCGACGAGGTCTTCTCCGAAGTCTCCGGGCTGATCATGAACATCGGTGCGCCCTTCGTCCCGATCAAGCACGAGGGCGTCGTGTACGTCCGCCCGCCCGTCGGCTAAGGAGCGCAACCAGGTTTCCAACCTGGTTGCAGTCGTTTCAACGACTGCCGCCTGGCTGAAGCCAGGCCGCCTCAAACTCGTTCGAACAGGGCAGCCTGGCCCTGGCCGACGCCGACGCAGAGGGTCGCGAGGCCGTAGCGGCCGCCGCGCCGGCGCAGCTCGTGGAGAAGCGAGACGACGAGGCGTGCGCCGCTCATGCCGAGCGGATGGCCGATCGCGATCGCGCCGCCGTTCACGTTCACCTTCTCCCGGTCGAGACCGAGGTCGCGGATCACGGCGATGCTCTGGGAGGCGAACGCCTCGTTCAGCTCGACGAGGTCGAGTTGCGACGCCTCGACGCCCGTCCGCTCGAGCAGTCTCCGCACCGCCGGAACCGGGCCGATGCCCATCACGCGCGGATCGACGCCCGCCGCGGCGCTGGCGACGAAGACTCCGAGCGGCTCGACGCCGAGAGCGCGCGCCTTCTCCTCGGACGCGATCACGAGTGCGGCCGCGCCGTCGTTGATGCCCGCTGCGTTGCCGGCCGTGACGGTGCCGCCCTCGCGGAACGCCGGCCTGAGGGCGGCGAGCTTCTCGAGCGACGTGTCGGAGCGCGGGTGCTCGTCACGCACGACGTCACCGACCGGAACGATCTCGTCGTCGAATCGTCCCGCCTCGTGGGCCGCCGCCCAACGCCGCTGCGAAGCCAGCGCGAACTCGTCCTGATCCTCGCGCGACACGCCGAAGCGCTCGGCGACGTTCTCGCCCGTTTCGCCCATCGACTCGAGCGGGAACATCGCCTCCAACCTCGGGTTCGGGAAGCGCCAGCCGAGATGAGTGTCGTACACGACCTGGTTGCCGCGCGGGAATGCTTTGTCGGCCTTCGCGAAGACCATCGGCGCGCGCGACATCGACTCCACCCCGCCCGCGACGAAGAGATCGCCGTCGCCGGCGATCACCGCATGGCACGCGCCGACGACGGCGGAGAGGCCCGATGCGCACAGGCGGTTGACGGTGACACCCGCCACTGACTCGGGCAGGCCCGCGAGCAGCGCACCCATCCGCGCCACGTTGCGGTTGTCTTCGCCCGCCTGGTTCGCGCAGCCGAACCACACGTCCTCGATTTCCTGCTCGGGAACGCCGGAACGATCGACCGCCTCGCGGATCACGAGGGCTGCGAGATCGTCGGGCCGAACGTGGGAGAGCGCCCCGCCGTAGCGGCCGATCGGCGTACGGATCGCGGCGAGGACGACGGCCCGGCTCATTGCACCCATTCAAGGCGAACGTCGGGCCGCGAACGCATGAGCAGCTCGCGGATCGCCTGGCGACCCTCCTCGCCGTAGTCAAGCGTCAGCTCGTTCACGTACATCTCGATGAAGGCGTCGCCGCGCTCGACGCCCATTCCGCGACCGTAGCCGAGGGCGTACTCGAGCGCCTCGTCGCGATGCTGGAGCGCCGCGTCGATCGACTCCCGCAGGATCGCGGAGACCTCGCGCAGCGCCTTCGCGCCGAGGTCGCGCCGCGCGGTGTTGACCCCGAGCGGCAGAGGCAGGCCCGTCTCGAGCAGCCACCACTCGCCGAGATCGAGGCACTTCTCGAGACCCTCGTCGCGGTAGGTCAGCTGGCCTTCGTGGATGAGCAGGCCCGCCTGCGCGCGTCCGGACGCCACCTCGGGGAGGATCTCGTCGAACGCCATCACGCGGTGCGCGACGCCGGCGCCGAGCGCCATCTTCAGCACGAGGAACGCGGTCGTCAGCTCGCCGGGGATGACGATCTCGGTGTCGCGCAGCTCGTCGAGCGAGAGCCGCTCGCGCGCGACGACGATCGGCCCGTAGCCGGAGCCGATGCTCGCGCCATGGGGCAGGAGCACGTACCTGTCCTGGACGAGCGGATACGTCGCCGCCGACATCGCGGTCACCTCGAGGCGTCCCTCCAGCGACCATTCGTTGAGCGTCTGGATGTCCTCGATCACCGGCTCGAACGCATAACCTCGCGCATCCACGGTCCCGGAGGCGAGGCCCCAGAACATGAAGGCATCGTCGGGATCTGCGCTGAAGCCGACCCGGATGAGCATGGATCGGCACGTTAGTGGCCTACCATGTGCCCATGTCGCAGGAGCTGCTCACCGAAGCGATCCAGCACTACCTCCGCGCGATCTACAAGCTCGGGCAGGGCGGCGAGGCCGTGTCGGTCACCGCGCTCGCGCGCGCGCAGGAGGTTTCACCCGCGTCGGCGAGCGCGATGGTCAAGAAGCTCGCCGCGCTCGGGCTCGCCGAGCATGCGCCGTACCAGGGCGTCGCGCTCACGCCGGCGGGCGAACGCGTTGCGCTCGAGGTGATCCGCCATCACCGGCTGCTCGAGCTGTACCTCGCAGAGACGCTCGGCGTCCACGTCGACGACGTGCACGACGAGGCCGACCGGCTCGAGCATGCGATCTCCGAAGAGATCGAGGCGAGGATCGACGAGGCGCTCGGCTTCCCGACGCACGATCCGCACGGGGACCCGATCCCAGACGCGAATCTCGAGTGGCCGACGCCTTCGAAGCGCTAGGCAGAACGGCCGAAGAACCAGGCCTCGAGCGGCTTCAGGCACTCCTCCCGCGTGAACGGCAGGCAGCGCTCCCCGCGCCCGTCCCCCTCGCTCACGGTGAGGTCGTCCTCGAGCGCCGCGTTCGCCTGCTCCAGTGCGTCCTCGAGCTCGTAGCCCTCGAAGACATAATCACCGGCTTTCGCAGACTTCTGGTCGCGTAGATGCGGGTTCACGACGCGCCCGACGGCCCAGATCGCGCCGGCCTTGCGCTCGATCCAGACCACGATCCGCTCCTCCCTCCCGGCATCGTCGACGCCGTGGATTACCCGCTCGGCGAACCGACCGCGGTCGGACGAGGCCTGCACGCCCCGACTATACAATCGGGTCGTGGCCCGGCTCGGCGACGTGTTCAGAAACCCGTTCTCCTTCCTCTTCGCACGGAGCTCGAAGGAGGACCAGGTCGTCGCGTACATCACCCGGGAGCACCGCCGCGGACGCCGGCTGGCGGACATTCTCGAGGATCGCTACGTCCAGAACCGGCTCACCAAGCAGCAGCAGCTGCGCCTGCTCGAGCGGCCGGAGGTCGTGAAGGCGCTCGGGGAGCAGGACATCGACGCCGCGCGTGAAACGCTCGCGACGCGCTAGCCGGCACGCTCGACGACGGCGGCCGCGGCCGCGACGTCCCACGCCGCGAGCCCGTTCGACTTGAAGACGACGATGTCGTCGTCGCTTTGCCGGCCGGTGGTCTCGCCTGCCACGACCTCCTGGAGCTCGTGCACCTCGAGCCAGTCGAGCACCCCGGCCTCGATCGGCTCGATCAGGTCCGCCGACTCGAGCCTCGCGTCCTCGATCGAGTCGCAGCAGACGAAGCTCGCGCGCTCGAGTACCACGTTGTCGAGCTCGCGGCGGCGGCCGTCGTTTGCACCGACCGCGCACACGAGCGCGCCCGGCCGCAGCCACTCGCCCCGAAGCACGGGGTCAGGTGAACCGGTGACGGTGACGACGACGTCGCATTCCGCCGGATCGCGGTGGCTCTCGCCCGGCTCGGCGCCGTAGCGCTCGCAGAACTCGGTCAAGCGGGACTCGGTCCGGCAGTACGCGACGACACGCTCGATCGACGGAACGGCGACGCGGATGCACTCCACCTGCGACTCGGCCTGCCAGCCGCAGCCGATGACGCCGAGCGAGGTCGCGCCGCCGCGCGCGAGGTACTTCGCGCCAACGCCGCTGGCCGCGCCCGTACGCAGCTGCCCGAGCTTGTCGGCGTCGATCACCGCGACGAGCTCAGGCGCGTCGGTGCGGAAGAGCAGCACCTCGAAGCGCGCACCGGTGCGGAAGGCTGCGTAGGCCTTGACGCCGGCATAACCGAGCTCGAGATCCGCCGCGGCCATAACGGCGAGCGCACCGCTCTCGAGACCGAGCCGGTAGCGCGGACGGTTCTCGACGGCCCCGCGCGCCATCCGCTGGAAGCAGGCCTCGATCGCCGCGACGGCATCCGCCGGCGAGAGCAGCCGGCCCACCTGCTCCTCGGTCAGGTGGAGCGTCACGAGTCGGACTTCTTGATGAAGCTGATCGTGCCGCTCGTCTCCATCACTGCCCACTGGACGTCGTCGATCTGCGCGATGTTCTGCTGTCGCATCGCCGAGGTGAGATCGTCGAGCGTCACGCGCTCCCGGCGCAGGTTCCTGTCGATCGGCTTGCCGTCGCGCACGACGACGATCGGCTCGCCGTCGAGCAGCGGCCGCAGGCGCGGAAACCGGAAGTTGGCGTACGAGACGCCGAGCTGCAGCATCGCGATCGTGCCGATCGCGAGCAGCGCGCCGGTGAGCGAGTAGTCGTCCTGGGTCAGCCCCTGCTGAACGGCGTCGCCGAGCACGACGAGGAGGATCAGGTCGAACGGCTCGAGCGACGACAGCTCGCGCCGGCCGATCACACGCATCAGCAGGTAGAGGACGAAGAAGATGAAGATGCCGCGGAGGACGATGTCCACTACGGAAACACCTTCAAAGTCCGCTTGATAGTCAGGAGGCGTTCGTCGCCTTCGTAGAGCGCAACGTCGGCGCTGCGCCGGCCGACATTCGTGGGGTTGACCTGGAACTCGATGTAGAGCGCGAACGTCTCGCCGCCTTTCACCGGGCCGAGCGTGAGGAGGAGATCTCCGTCGCGGCTCGTCTCGGCGATCGGGCTCGGCTCGATCGTGTTGATCTGCTGCTGCTCGGCCCAGCCGGACTCGAGGAGCAGGACCGCGTGCTTCAGATCCTGGTGCGCCCTGACCGTGAAACGGGCCTCGTAGAGCAGGCCGCCGCGGAGGCGGTCGGGTGCGTAGAGCTCGAGATCGGCCTTCGCACTCTTCGCCGTGACCGTCTCGGCGCGCTGGCCGAACACGCCGATGAGGCCGAGGAGGATGAACGCGCCGAGCAACCCGAGCAGCGTGTAGCGGATCGGTCGGAAGAATCCCCAGCTCCGGAGCTCGAGGTGCCGCCGCAGGACGATCCGGTCGGGGATGTCGGCCATCCGCGCTGGATTCGGCGACGGCCCGGCGCAGTCCTGCGCTTGACATGTGACCATTTAGTCACCTATCATCGGACCATGGACGACGATGACCGCGTCTTCAAGGCTCTGGCGGACACGACCCGCCGGTACCTGCTCGATCGGCTCTTCGAGCGTGACGGCCGAACGCTCACGGAGCTCGAGTCCGAGCTTGAGATGACGCGGTTCGGCGTGATGAAGCACCTGCGCGTGCTCGAGGACGCCGGGCTCGTGGTCAGCCGCCGCCAGGGGCGGGAGAAGCTGCACTTCCTGAACCCCATCCCGATCCGGCTGATCCACGACCGGTGGATCAGCAAGTACGCAGAGCACCGCATCGCGGCGCTCGCAGATCTCAAGACGAAGCTGGAGGAGAGTGCATGAAGACCATCACCGCACAGACGACGCAGGTCTACTCCGTCTCCATTCGCGCGACGCCTGAGCAGGTGTGGGACGCGATCACGAAGCCGGAGTTCACGACGCAGTACTTCCACAACAGCGTGATCGAGTGCACGTACGAGCCGGGCGCTCCGTTTCGCGGGCGCTCCGCCGACGGCGAGCAGGAGTTCGTCGACGGCGAGGTGATCGAGGCGGACCCGCCGCACAAGCTCGTGACGACGTGGCGGGCGTTGTGGAGCCCCGAGCTCGCGGCGGAGCCGCACGGCCGCGTCTCATGGGAGATCGAGGTCGCGGGCGAGGGTGTCACACAGCTGACGATCGTCCACGACGAGCTCGAGCGGTCACCGAAGACGGCCGCGAGCGTCGCGAGCCCGAGCGGCTGGAGCTTCGTACTCAGCGGCATGAAGACGCTGCTCGAGACCGGCAAGCCGCTCGCCGGCTAGGCAAATCGCGTGGGGCGGCGCCTCTTCGGCTCCGCCCCACGCGTCCGGGGGACGCACGCCGGCGGAAGGTCTGTTACGAATCGTTCGGTGCGTGCCGTGGTCCCTGCCGGTCTCGTCGCCCTCGTGCTCGCGCTACCCGCCGCCGCGGCGGAGTGGAGCCCCTCGGCCGACTGGCTCGCGCAGGCGCGCTGCGTTCACCTGCAGGAAGGTTCTTGGAGTGCGAACACCGGCAACGGCTACTTCGGCGGCATGCAGTTCGCGGCGAAGACGTGGAGGCGCGTCGGCGGCAAGCGCGACACTTCGTTCGGGCATTCGGGCGACCCGGCGTATCCGTTCCGAGCGACGGCGAGCGAGCAGCTCTACCGGGCCTGGGTTCTCTGGAGACGCGACGGCGGCAGCTGGCGCTCGTGGGGCGCGGTCGGCGAAGCCTGTTCGTGAGAGAGGGCCCGGCGCGGCCGGACCCTCTCGGTGATGCGGAAGTGCGGTCGAGCTAGGCGACGGCGACGAGGCCGCTGCTGTGCGCAACAACGCGGCCGCTGGTGATCTTCGGCGCGTTCGGAATCGCGTTCTGGAAGTTCTCGTCGACGATCCACTTCGAGACGAGCTTCGTCGACTCCTCGACCTGCGCTGAGGTCTCGAAGAGACCGAGCGAGCTCATGACGCCGTTGCCGGCCTCGATCAGGTAATAGCCGGCGAACCCGGGAAGCTCGCGAAGCTGCGGGACGAGCGTCTCGTTGACCTTGCCCGTGAGCTCGTTGATCCGGGTCGAATCGACACCTTCGTAACGACGAATGGTGGCATGCATGCGGTGCTCCTTCTGTGCTCCTACAGGACAGAGCGCTCGAGTGAGCGCACTGCAGCGGTCAGGCCACGGTCAACAGTCGGAGAGGAGGTGCTAGAGCCTCGACGGCTTCAACAGCACGAGCCAACGCGCTGGCCAGCACCATAGCCGCGATCCGGCGGCACCGTGCGATTCGCGCGCATGTTTGGAACGTCTCTCGGAAGGGCAGCGCGCGACGCATCCCGGTCGACATTGAGACCACGGTCGAGATCGCCCGCCCTCGACACGAGGTCGCCGAGTACGCGGCAGACCCGACCAACGCGACGGCCTGGTACGAGAACATCGACACCGTCGAATGGAAGTCGCCGAAACCGGTCGCGGTCGGCTCGAAGATCGCCTTCGCCGCGCGGTTCCTCGGACGGAGGCTCGCGTATACCTACGAGGTGAGAGAGCTCGTTCCAGGCGAGCGGCTTGTGATGAGCACGGACGAGGGTCCGCTTCCGATGGAAACGACCTATACGTGGGAGGACGCCGGCGCAGGCGCGACACGGATGACCCTACGAAACCGCGGCGAGCCGTCGGGGTTCACGAAGTTCGCCGCACCCATGATGGCTAGCGCGATGCGTCGTGCGAACCAGAAGGATCTCGCGCGACTGAAGACGATTCTCGAAATGCGCCCGGCATGATTCGAACATGCGACCTCTGCCTCCGCAGGGCAGCGCTCTATCCCCTGAGCTACGGGCGCTCGCGGACGAAACAGTGTAGCCGCGCTCAGCCGCGGTAGCTCATCCTTTCGTCTTCAGCCGAGCCGCCACGACGCATTCGGTGTGCGCATGACGCCGGCGGGATGCGTCGCCCTCGGGCGCGATGAGCATGTGCTCGCTCATCGCGCGCAGAAGCTCGCCGCAGAACGGGCAGCGGTAGGTCGCCGGCTTCAGGCTCTGCGCACGGCGCACCGCCCACCACGCCGCCGGCTCAAGCTGCGGCATGCGCGAGCTCGAGCTCCGCGTCCTCCGGCACCTCGACGCGGACGTATGCAAGCGCGACGACCGAACCGTCAGCGCGGCGCGTGGCACTCGTCACCCGCCCGACGACCTTGCCGTCGTGCACGAGCTCGGCGTCGTATCCAGGAACGTCGGCCAGTTCGAGCACGCGCAGGCCGCGGTTCGGATGGCCGCGATAGTGGAGCCGCGCGACCGGCTCTTGCCCTGGATAGCAGCCCTTCGAAAACGAGATGTGCGTCGCATCCAAACCGGCCTCCGCAGGCAGCACGCGGTCGTCGAGCTCGCGCCCCCAGCGCGGCACGCGCGCCTCGATCCGGCGGCGCTCGAGCTCCTCTGCGGCAAGCGTGGGCTCGAGCTCCGCGTCCAGCACCTCGGCGGCGCCTGGGAAGTCGCTAACGATCCCTTCGCCGCCGAACACAAGCGCAGAGGTGTGCGTCTCGGCCTCGATGTCGCACTTCGCGCGCAGTCGCATCCGCGTCAGCAAAGCGCGCACCGGCTCGCCGAGCTCAGGCTCGGTGAGCAGCAGGAAGTCATCGTCGCCGCGGCGCCACACGACGAGCGGCGCGATCAACCGCGCCTTCGCGGTGAGGAGCAGCGCCTGACACGACTCGCCTGGCTGTAACGCCTCGACGTCGTTCGAGACCATTCGCTGCAGGTAGTCGCACGCGTCGGGCCCGGCGACACGAAGGTATGCCCGGTCACGTGCAGCCACATCCATGCCAATTAGTGTAGGAACCGGTGCCACTCTTCCGATCGAAAGCCGAGGACAAGGTGCGCGAGGCGGGGTACGACCCGGCCCGCCTCCCGCCCGGCCAGTACTTCACGGAGAAGTGGCCGGTGCTCCACGCCGGCGAGGTTCCCGACGTCGACATCGCCAGCTGGACGCTCGCGCTCACCGGCGAAGTGGAAGAGCCCGTGACGTTGGGCTTCGAGGAGCTCACCGCGTTGCCGGCCACCGAGGTGACGAGCGACATCCACTGCGTGACCCGCTGGAGCCGGTTCGACGCACACTTCAAGGGCGTCCACTGGCGGGAGCTCGCAAAGCTCTGCCGGCCGAAGCCGAGCGCCCGCTTCGCGATCGCGCACGCCGAGCACGGCTATACGGCGAACGTGCCGCTCACCGCGCTCGAGGACGAGGAGGCGCTCGTCGTCTACGAGGCCGACGGCGAGCCGCTGACGCCGGAGCACGGCTACCCGGTGCGGCTCTTCATCCCGACCAAGTACTTCTGGAAGAGCGCCAAGTGGCTGACCGGGATCGAGCTCTCGGCGGTGGACAAGCCGGGCTTCTGGGAGCGCTACGGCTACCACAACGACGCCGACTTCTGGCAGGAGGAGCGGTACGGGTTCTAGTTAGCTCGATCGAGGGATACGGGGCCCGGCCGCTTCGGCCCGATACTCCCACTACCCACCTCCCCACCCCAAGTGGAAGAAACGGCGCCCTCCCCGGCGCCGTTTCCCTTTTCTGAGCCCCTCGTCGTTCCGGAAACGACTGCAACCCGGCTGAAGCAGGTTGCCCAGAACGACGGAGGGCCGGCTTGCGCCGACCCTTCGTCTGTACCAACCAAGCCCTTGAAGGCTCCTTACATCATCCCGCCCATGTCGGGCATGCCGCCGCCCATGCCGGCGCCGGCCTTCTCGGGCGCCTCGGCGACGATCGCCTCGGTGGTGAGGATGTTCTTCGCGATCGACGCCGCGTTCTGCAGCGCAGAGCGCGTGACCATCGTCGGATCGCCGATTCCCGCCTTGAGCAGGTCCTCGACCAGGCCCGTGTCGACGTTCAAGCCGAAGCCCGGCTTCGCCTGCCGGACGTGCTCGACCGCGATCGATCCCTCGAGGCCCGCGTTCGCCGCGAGCTGCCGGAGCGGCTCCTCGAGCGAGCGGATGATGATCTGCGCACCCGTGCGCTCGTCACCCTCCAGCGAGGCAAAGACCTCCTCCTTGACCGCGTCCGCCGCGTTGATGAGCGCGACGCCGCCGCCTGGAACCTGGCCCTCCTCGAGAGCCGCGCGGGCTGCCTGCAGCGCGTCCTCGACGCGATGCTTCTTCTCCTTCATCTCCGTCTCGGTCGACGCACCGACCTTGACGACCGCGACGCCGCCGGACAGCTTCGCGAGGCGCTCCTGGAGCTTCTCGCGGTCGAAGTCGGAGTCGGTGTTCTCGATCTCCGCCTTCAGCTGCTTGATGCGGGCCTTGATCGCGTCGGCCGAGCCGGCGCCGTCGATGATCGTCGTCGTGTCCTTGTCGACGACGATGCGACGGGCGTGGCCGAGCTGCGAGAGCTTCGTGTTCTCGAGCTTGAGGCCCAACTCCTCCGTAATGACCTCGCCACCGGTGAGGATGGCGATGTCCTCGAGCATGCGCTTGCGGCGGTCACCGAAGCCCGGCGCCTTGACGGCAACGGCCTGGAAGGTGCCACGCAGCTTGTTGACGACGATCGTCGCGAGCGACTCGCCCTCGACGTCCTCGGCGACGATCAGCAGCGGGCGACCCGCCTGGATGACCTGCTCGAGCACCGGAAGGAGATCCTTCAC
>WNFV01009432.1_pt1 | contig 10800 bp, 8 predicted proteins | sample 5400101 | NCBI WGS metagenome assembly WNFV01 (sample SAMN13153361, study PRJNA577476) | soil metagenome | isolation source: 115 cm soil or saprolite under grassland replicate 1 | place: USA:California | collected 2016-06-15
ACACGTGGCGCTTCGCGAGGGGAAGTCCGTGGGCTTTTTCTCGCTGGAGATGTCCATGGAGCAGCTCGGATTCCGGGTTCTCTGCTCGGAGGCCGACGTGGACGCCAAGAAGGTCCGCGATGGGTTTGCCTCCAAGGAGGCGATCGGGCGGCTCGTGCTCGCCCAGACCACGATTGCCGGCGCGAACTTCTTCATCGACGACAGCGCGGCGGTGACGGTCCCCCTGATGCGCGCCAAGGCTCAGCGGCTGCAGCGGGACAAGGGGCTCGACCTGATCTTCGTGGACTACCTGCAGCTGATGGCGGGTCACGGGCGGTTCGACAACCGCACGCAGGAGGTCTCGCAGATCTCGCGTGGCCTGAAGCTCCTCGCCAAGGAGCTGAAGATCCCGATCGTAGCGCTTTCTCAGCTCTCCCGGCAGCCCGAGCAGCGCAAAGGGGACCAGCGCAAGCCGCAACTGGCCGACCTGCGCGATTCGGGCTCGCTCGAGCAGGACGCCGACGTCGTCGTCATGCTCTACCGCGAGGAGCTCTACGACCGGAACACCGAGCGCAAGGGGATCGCCGACGTCATCATCGCCAAACAGAGGAACGGACCCACCGGGGACTTCGAGCTCGTCTTCCTGCCCGACCACATGACCTTCCGCAACTACGCCCGCGAAGCCCCGCCACCCGGCCCCTCGAGCGATCAACCCTTCTGATGCTCGGCTCGCCACGCGCAGCGGTCAGGCGGACCTGCTAGCCTTGCCCGATTGAACTCACAACTCCCAACTCACGACGCACGACTCTCCTCGCGGCCGACGGAGTCAGTCGTTGACCTGGGAGCGATCGCACGCAACTATCGTCTGCTGCGAAGCCGCGTCGGGGAGAGAGTCGCCATGATTGCCGTGCTCAAGGCGGACGCCTACGGGCACGGGGCGGCCGCGGTGGCCCGACGTCTGGCCGCCGAAGGCGCGCGGCGTTTCGCCGTCGCCGACGCGCGGGAGGCGATCGCACTGCGGCGTGCCGGCATTTCCGGAGAGATCCTCCTGCTGAACTTTTGCGAGGCCCGAGATCTCCCGCTCTGTCGCGGCTACGGTCTGATTCCGACTCTTTACGACATGACTCAGGTCCGGGACTTCGCGCAGGCCTCGACCGGCGCGGCGGCGGCTCTGCCGGTGAACGTCAAGCTCGACACCGGCCTCGGGCGCCTGGGATTCCGGCCCGAGCAGCTTCCGGAGTTCATGGAGCTCTTGCGCGCCGCCCCGGGACTGCGGGTCGAGGGAGTCTTCTCGCATCTCGCCTCGGCCGAGAAACGTTCGGCCGCCACGACCATGCAGCAGGTCCGGGTCTTCCGGGAGGCGCTCGCCGCCCTGGCGGCCGCGGGTCTCCCGACGGGGCTCGTTCACCTGGCCAACTCGGCGGGCGTCCTTGCGCATCCGGATTCGCACTTCGATGCCGTGCGGCCGGGGATCGCTCTCTATGGAGTGCCTCCTTGGGATTCCGAGGAAGGGGATCTTCTCGAGGCGGCCATGTCGCTGGAGACCCGCGTGATGTCGGTCAAGCGTGTGCCCGCAGGCACGCCGCTCGGATACGGCGGGTCGTTCGTCACGAGCCGGCCCTCCACGATCGCGGTCCTCCCGATCGGCTATCATGACGGCCTTCGAAGATCCTTCTCCGGTCGAGTTTCCGTTTTGTTGAGAGGCAGGGAGGCCCCGATCGTCGGTGCGGTCAGCATGGACTTGACGCTGGTGGACGCGACCGACTGCGGGGCTTCGCCCAGGGAGCGGGTCGTCTGCCTGGGCTCCGACTCCGGCCATGCGGTCACCGCCTGGGATCTCGCGCGCGCGGCCGGCACGATCCCGTATGAAGTCCTGTGCGGGATCGGCGCCCGCGTGCCGAGAAGGTACGTCGGGTAGCAGCCGGTGGAAAAAGGGTGTGAGGCGGGTTTGCGAGCGCGCCGCCGCAATCCCTTGGGGCGGACGGCCTTTTGCTCGCAGCGACGGAATGAGGAAACAGTGAGAAATTGGGACGGAGTTGGTCGCCGCGAAATGCAAAAGGCCGGACGCGACGCCCGCATCCATTTTTCCACGGGCTGCTGAATGCGTCTGCTCGACGCCATCGGCCGGGTCGTCCTGCGGGTCCTGGAGGAGATCGGGCGCTTCTTCTCGATGCTCGGGCGCGTGGCGATCTGGGCCGTGCGTCCGCCTTACGACCTCCCGGAGCTCCTGCGGCAGATGGTCCGGGTCGGATACGACTCGATCCCGGTCGTCCTCGTCACGACGCTCTTTACCGGCATGGTGCTCGCGCTCCAGACCTTCAACGGGTTCGCCCGCTTCCACGCCGAGAACCTGGTCGGCAGCGTCGTCGCGCTCTCGCTGACCCGCGAGCTGGCTCCCGTCCTGACCGCCCTCATGGTCACGGGGCGCGTGGGCAGCGCGATGGCGGCCGAGCTCGGAACGATGCGTGTGACCGAGCAGATCGACGCGCTGACCGCGCTCGGCACGGAGCCAGTCCAGTACCTGATGGTGCCGCGCGTCACGGCGTCGATCCTGATGATGCCGCTGCTCGTCGTCATGGGGGACGCCGTCGGCATCTACGGCGGGTACCTGGTCGCGGTACAGCTTCTCGGGGCAAACCCGGTCGCCTATCTCGACAATTCCTTTCAGTACCTGCACGTCAGCGACGACATTGTCTCCGGGGTAATCAAGGCGGCCGTCTTCGGCCTGATCTTCTCGCTCATCGCCTGTGTGCGCGGCTACTACACGGCGGGCGGCGCTGAGGGGGTGGGCCGCTCGACGACCAGAGCCGTCGTTTCCGGCAGCCTCTCGGTGCTCGTCGTGGATTTCTTCCTGACGAAGCTCCTCTACTGACGATGCCCGCCGCTCCCGTTTCGACCACGCCTTCCCGCAGCCTTGAGCCCAAGCTGCGCGCCGAGGACCTGCACAAGTCCTTCGGCGAGAAGGTCGTCCTAGAAGGGCTCTCCTTCTCGGTCGCGCAAGGGGAATCGCTCGTCATCGTGGGACCATCCGGCACGGGAAAGAGCGTGTTGCTCAAGCACCTGATCGGGCTGGTCAAGCCCGACTCCGGCAAGGTCTTTGTCGCAGGGGAAGACCTCTGGGCGCTCTCCCACGTCGAACGAAACCGGGTGCGCAAGAAATTCGGGATGTCCTTCCAGGAAGGGGCGCTGTTCGATTCCATGTCGGTCTTCGACAACATCGCCTTCCCGCTGCGCCGTTCGGGACGCCCGCCGGGAGAGGTTCGGGACCGCGTGCGGGAGTGCCTGGAGATCGTCCATCTGCCCAAGGTCGAGGAGAAGCGCCCCTCGGAGCTATCCGGGGGAATGCGACGCCGCGTCGGGTTTGCCCGGGCCATCTCGCACGAGCCGGAGATCCTGCTGTTCGACGAGCCGAACACGGGTCTCGACCCGATCATGACCGACATCATCGACGAGGTGATCCTGGAGATGCGCGAGAAGATGAAGCCCACGATCGTGACGATCACGCACCACATGGAGAGTGCGAAAAAGATCGGAGACAGGGTCGCGCTGCTCTACGGCGGCAAGATCCTCTACGATGCGCCGCCGGAGGAGTTTCTGCGCGCGAGCGACCCCGCGGTCAAGCAGTTCGTGGAGGGAAACGCGAAGGGTCCTTTAACGGTAGAGTCTGAGGTGTCGGAGGGCGCATGAGCACGGCGGCAAAAGTCGGAGGCTTTTTTCTGGTGGTCCTGTTTCTGGCGGGCATTCTGATCTGGAGGATCGAGGATCTGCGCCTGGGAAGGGGGCCGGCCAAGAAGATTTCCGTTGAGTTCAAAGACGTGGCGGGCCTGGACGCCAAATCCACGGTGCGCCTTGCGGGCGTCCGCGTGGGCAAGGTCGCCCGGATCCGGCTGGCGCCGGACGGGAAGGCGATCGTGGAGATGGACCTGGACAAGGACGTGGAGTTGCGCCAGGGAGCGTCGGCCGCAATCGCGAACCTGGGCCTGCTCGGCGAAAAGTATGTCGAGCTCGTCCCAGGCCCGGTCGGCGCGCCCGAGCTGCCCGAAGGAACGACGATCAAGGGGGACGTGCCCGTCAGCTTCGACCAGATCACGAAGCTCGCCCGCGACATCGAGGTGGATGTCAAGGACATCACGAAGAACCTGAATTCGTCTCTGGGCGGGCCGCAGGGGGAGGAAAGGCTCCGCACGATCGTCGAGAACATCCGGGTCATTACCGACGACCTGCGCCTCATCGTCGCGGCCAACCGAGGCAACGTCGATGCCACGATGGCGAACCTTCGCAGTTTCACCGAGGGAATGACGGAGCTCGTGGACCGCGTGGACAAGCTGATCGCCGCCAACCAGGCCAACGTGACTCAGGGGATCGCGAATATCAAGGACGTGACGGGCAAGCTCGAGACGACCGCCGACAATTTGAATCAGATCACCGGCAAGATCAAGTCCGGGGAGGGGACCGTCGGCAAGCTCGTCGAGAGCGAGGAGACCCACAAGAACCTGAACGACGCGCTCGTCTCGGTCAAGGAAGGGGTCGCCAGCCTCAACAAGGCCTTCGGCTCGATCGGCAGGACCAAGATCGATCTGGGCGTGCGTTCGGAGCTCCTGTCGCGGTTCTCGAAAGGGAAGGGGTACTTCACCCTGGACATCGATCCGCCCGACACGCCGCGGTACTACCGTGTCGAGCTCTCGACACAACCTTTCGGCCGCCGCGTGTCGTCGACGACCGTCGAGCGCACCACGTTCCCGGACGGGCACGTCGAGGTCAAGACGACCGACACGCAGGAGCTCAAGGACGACTTCGCGATCTCGGCCCTGTTCGGCTGGAGATGGAGAGACTTCGGCTTGCGGGCGGGGATCATCGAGTCACGCGGCGGCGCGGGGCTCGACTACAAGCTGCTCAAGGACCGGCTCCGTTTCTCGGCCGACCTCTGGGACTTCAACCGACCCGATTTCTCCGCCCACGCGAAGGTGTCCGGCCGCTATTTCTTCTCTCCATCGGTCTACGTCACGGGAGGGTGGGACGATTTCCTGAACCGCTCCCGCAGCGCCGATTCTCTCTTCATCGGCGCGGGTCTGCGCTGGACTGACGACGACATCAAGTACCTGCTCGGGAGTCTCCCGATCAAACCATGAGACGGGACTCGGGGTGACCATGCCGCAGCGAGTCACGACGGTCTTCGCCTGCCAGTCCTGCGGCTCCGCGTCGCCCAAGTGGCTGGGCCGGTGCCCGGAGTGCGGCGAATGGAACAGTTACGTCGAAGAGATCCGCGGCCCTAAGCCGTCCTCGGCGCGGGAAGCGATAGCCGCTCCGATCACGGGCGAGGCGCAATCGAGCGAGATCCGGGTCGAGACCGGGATGCCGGGGCTCGACCGCGTGCTGGGTGGTGGAATCGTGGCGGGCTCCGTCGTTCTCCTTGGGGGAGAGCCGGGAATCGGCAAGTCCACCTTCCTCCTGCAGGTTGCCCGTGCGGTCGCGGCGCGGGCCGGCGAAGTCCTGTACGCCACCGCGGAGGAGTCCGCCCCCCAGGTGCGACTGCGCGGCGAGCGGCTGCGCATCCACGAGGGGAGCCTCCTTCTCATCGCGGAGACGGACGTCGCCTGCATCGTCGCGGGGGCCGAGGGCCGGGCGCCGGCGCTCCTCATCGTAGACTCGATCCAGGCGGTGCGCGACACCGCGCTCGCTTCCGCGGCCGGGACAGTCTCTCAAGTGCGGGAATGTGCTTCTGTTCTTCTTCGCTACGCGAAGTCCCGAGGCGTTCCGGTGGTCCTGATCGGGCACGTCACGAAGGATGGAAGCCTCGCCGGCCCGAAGTCGCTCGAGCACCTGGTTGATACGGTCGTGACGCTCGAGGGAGACCGGACTTCCTTGCGGCGCATGCTCCGTGCGACGAAGAACCGGTTCGGGCCTGTGGACGAGCTGGCTCTCTACGACATGACCGGCGAGGGCCTGACGGAGATTGCCAACCCCTCGGCGGCCCTGCTGGCCGAGCGGCGCCGGGATCTTCCCGGGAGCGCCGTGACGGCCGCCCGCGAGGGGTCGCGCTGCCTGCTCGTCGAGATCCAGGCATTAGTCGGGCCCTCCGCCGCGGGGTCGCCCCGGCGTGTGGCGATCGGCGTGGACGGCGGCCGGCTCGCCCTGCTGCTGGCCGTGCTCGAGGGGGCCGGACTGTCGCTCGCTTCGCGCGAAGTCTTTGTCTCGTGCGCGGGAGGCCTCGAGACGGCCGAGCCCGCTTCCGATCTCGCGGTGGTAGCCGCCCTGGTCTCCTCCGCGCGAGGCCGGGCGATTCCAGCGGATGTTGCCTGTTTCGGCGAGATCGGGCTTCTCGGGGAGGTCCGGCGAGTCCCGGCGGCCGGCTCGCGGCTGAAGGAGGCCGCCGCGATGGGGTTTACGACCGCCTATCTTCCGGCAGGTGACGCGGCCGAGGCGGCCCGCTTTCCCGACATGACAATCCGACCGGTGGATCGGGTCGCCGACTTCCTGAAAATGATGGGGTGATTCTCTGATTCCTCAGTCCGGCTGTCGTTCCAGGGCGATAGCGACCCGCATGGGCGCAGGCCCGAGGAAATCGGACGGGTAGGGAGCGACCAGCGTGACGCGGGCGCTCTGAGCAGGGCCGAGCCGGAATTGCGCTGGCTCCACGACTCGCCTTTCGATCACACGGTAGCGCCTCGGGCCCAGCGAAGTCGTCAACCGGACACGGTCACCCAGACGGAGTCCCGCGACGGCGGCTCCACTTCGACCGCGGGCGATCGCGATCACGGAGGAGTTTCTCTCTTCTTCCTCGCCCGGAAGTGCTGTTCCCGGCACGTGTCCGGCGCCCCTGGCAAGAGTCGCCGCCTCGATCCCTTCGAAGACCGGAGAATCGAGTGAGAGTCTTGAGACCGTCAATCGGGCGACCAGCTCTCCTCGCTCAGGACGAGCCGCCGCGGCCGCGACGGGCGCCGGTTCGCCACGGGCGCCAACCCCGGAGTAGACCTCGCGCGCCAGGGGCGCTGTGACGAGGATTCCACAGCCAAGTCCGACCGACGCCAAGGCGGGGACGAGCCGGTTGGTAAACATTTTTTTGGGCGCCGGACAATCCGACGCCCGGTCCCGCCTTTTGGGTCGGAACCGGGCGCGGAAGCCCTTCTTCGTTTACCGGATCTTCCGGCCGAGCAGGAGGCCGGCGGCTACGAGAGCGAGGCCCATGAGGGCCAAGCGGGGTGATGAGGACGCCGTATGAGGAAGGGTCGTCTCCATCGGGGCCGCGGGCGCCGGGGCGGGCTCATAGGTGCTCGGAGCCGGCGCGGGCGGCGGCGCGGGGGCGGTTGCCGCTCCCGCCATCCTCTCCGTGGTTGTGGACGAAGATGCCGCCTCCACAGGGGCCGGGACCGTCGTGATGTTGACCTCCTTGCGGTCGATCACTTCGCCGCTGATGTTCTTGGCCAGAATCACGATCTTGTGCGAGCCGGGCGGGATGTTGTCAATCGTCGCGACGTTGGTGCCCGCTCTGAGGCTCTGCTTCAAGTCGTTGTCGAGGAAGACATCAAAGGTCGGCGGCGGAAACTTGTCCAGACCCTTGTCCGGGGCTCCCTGCTCCCGGTAGAGGGCACGCTCGTAATCGACCGCGACCCGGGCCGTGGTGCCGGTAATCGTGGCGCCCTCCAGCGGCTCGGTCACGCGGATCTTCAGGTCGTTCTTGGTCGGACCGGCGCTGTTCTTGTCGGCGTTCTGGGCGAAAACCATCCCAGCGACGGCAAAGAGGGCGATCGCTACGATGAGACTTGATGTTTTCCTGCGCATGGTCTCTCCTTCCATATGAAGGTGGCGCCAGGGCGAGCGCCGCCGTAGGTGGTTAAAGCAAATGGCGGGCCAATTCCAGGCTGGTTTGAAGTGTGCGCGCCGGGCCTTCCCGCCCCCGCGTTTCGACTCTATTGATCGAGGTAGGCCGGCGTTGAGCCTGTCAGCGTCTTGAAGGCCTCCAGATACTTTTCACGGGTCGTGCGGATCACGCCTTCCGGAAGACGGGGAGCAGGAGGATGGCGGTCCCAGCCGGTCGAGTCGAGCCAGTCTCGCACGAATTGTTTGTCCAGGGAGTGGGGGCTGTGTCCCGGCCTGTATGCGGCGGCGTCCCAGTAGCGGGAGGAATCGGGCGTGAAGGCCTCGTCGATCCAGACCAGGCGCCCGCCGATCCGGCCGAACTCGAGCTTCGTGTCAGCCAGGAGCAACCCGCGGGAAGCGGCGTACTCGCTCGCGCGGCCATACAGGTCGAGCGTCAGATCGCGCAACCGCTCCGCCTCCTCGGTGCCGAGGCGGTTGGCCATTGTCTCGAAGGAGACGTTCTCGTCGTGCCCGCGCTCGCTCTTGGTGGCCGGCGTGAAGATCGGTTCGAACAGGCGATCGGCTTCAACGAGACCGGCGGGAAGCCGGACGCCGCAGACCTGCTTCGTCTTCCTGTATTCCGCCCAGCCGGAACCGGCGATGTACCCGCGCGCCACGCATTCGAACGGAATGACTTCGGCCTTCTTCACGATGACCGAGCGCCCGGCGAGCGTGGCCCGCTCGGCCTGAAGGGTTTCGGGAAAGCGCTCGACCTCGATCTCGACGAGATGGTTCTCGACGTCGGAGAACCTCTGAAACCAGAAGTTCGAGAGCTGAGTGAGGATCTTGCCCTTGTCGGGGATGCCGGGGGAGAGAACGCAGTCGAAGGCGGAGATGCGGTCGCTCGCGACGAGGAGGAGCGTTTCTCCGAGATCATAGAGCTCGCGGACCTTACCGCGCCGCGAGAGGCGCGCCCCGGAAAGGTGAGTTTCCATCAAGGCGGCCATCGGGCGAAGACATTAGCACGGAGAGAACGGGTTGCAGACCGACGCGCAAGTCGGCACTCGAATTCAGAATTCAAAATCTCCTCACTCTGCTATTGTCTCGCGCCATGCGTTTAGACGTCCGGGATTCGGCCCCTCGATCGGGGCACAGCCTCTGCGTGGCGTTTCTCCATGAATCGAAGGACCCTTCGGCGGGAGCGCCGGCGGCCGTACGCCAGGAGCTCAAGGAAGCCTGCCGCATCTCAACCTTCGGCGGCCGGAACAAGGAGGTCGCGGGAGCGTTGACGTCTCGGGGAGGCTGGGTGCTCGTGGGTCTGGGTCCCGCGGGCAGCCCGCTCGGGAAATTGCGCCGGGCGCTCCGGCGCGCTCTCCGCGATGCGCTCCGCCAGCCCGGCCGCGGACTCCTGCTGGCCTTCGGCGAGGGAATCGGAGCGCAGGCGATGCGGGCGCTGATCCGAGAAACCGCCCAGGGCGACTACCGGTTCGAGCGTTACAAGTCCGCCGAAGAGACGCGAAGGCTCGGGAGGGAGGCGCGTGCGATCGTGCTTCCTCCTCCATCCCTGCGCGCCGCCGACCTCGGAGCCGCGGCCAACGAGGCGCAGATCCTCGCGCCCGTCGTCGGCTGGGCTCGAGATCTCGGCAACACGCCGGGCAACGACCTCGGGCCGGCCGAGCTTGCGCGAGAAGCGCGAGCCATGGCGCGCCGCGAAGGGTTGCGCCTGACGGTGCTTTCCAGGAAACAGATCGAGCGCGAGAAAATGGCCGGGCTTCTCGCCGTCAATTCCGGCAGCGCCCGCCCTCCGGTTTTTCTGATCGGGGAATACCGACCCCGGCGAGCGAAGGGCACGGCGGTCCTGGTCGGCAAGGGGATCACCTTCGACTCGGGCGGGATCTCGATCAAGCCGGCCCCCTCGATGGGGGAGATGAAGTACGACATGATGGGCGCGGCGACGGCTTTCGCCTGCGCCTTCGCCGCCAGACGCCTGAAGCTCCCGGTGCGGGTCGTGGCGCTTGCTCCGGTGACCGAGAACCTGCCGAGCGGCTCCGCCTGCCGCCCCGGCGACATCCTCCGGATGCGCAACGGAAAGACCGTCGAGGTGGACAACACTGACGCGGAGGGGCGCCTGGTCCTGGCGGACGCGCTCTCCTACTCCGCAAGGTTCCGGCCGGACGTGCTGATCGATTACGCCACTCTGACGGGAGCGGTCGTGATCGCGCTCGGTCACGAATGCGCGGGACTCATGACGCCCGAGGAAGACCTCGCCCGGGAGTTCCTCGAGGCAGGCGAGGCGACGAGCGAGCGGGTCTGGCGTCTCCCCGTGTGGCCCGACTACCGCGAGAACCTCAAATCCGAGTGGGCCGATATGAAGAACTCCGCCGGACGAACGGCGGGCACGGTCAACGCCGCCGTCTTCTTGAAGGAGTTCGTACCGCCCGGCGTCGCCTGGGCGCATCTCGACATCGCGGGCGTCGCGCATTTCGAGAAGGAGCATGCGGGGCATGACCCCGGCGCGACGGGGTTCGGCGTCGCGCTGACGATGGAGTTCCTCCGCCGCCACTTCGCCTAGTTAACGGATTCCAGATTCCAGGCGCGCTTCGCGCGCATTCCAGATTCCAGGGGGAACGTCATCTCCTGGAATTTGGAATCTGGAATCTGGAATCGCCGCGCGTCAGCGCGGCGGGGGCGGTTTGAGGACGGCCGCGACCGGGATCGAGCGGGCGCCGTTCTTTCCCACCGAACGGACGGCGAAGAAGCGGTTGTCCGTCGAGACTCCTTTCAGGACATTTTCGCCGACCGACACGACAAAGTCGTAACGGGACCAGCGCGGGTCGGTCGTCTCGCGCCAGAGGATCTCGAACCCTTCGCGCTCGCCGTCCTCCTCGGCCGACCAGGCGAGCTTCGCGTTGGGAGTGACACCTCCGGAGACGGTCACGTCCTTGGGCGCCGCCGGGGCGAGCGCGAGCTGCCGCAGCGTCTCGGCATTGGCTCGGGCGACATTGCCGAGGAACTCGAAGTTCA
>WNFV01029084.1_pt1 | contig 10797 bp, 11 predicted proteins | sample 5400101 | NCBI WGS metagenome assembly WNFV01 (sample SAMN13153361, study PRJNA577476) | soil metagenome | isolation source: 115 cm soil or saprolite under grassland replicate 1 | place: USA:California | collected 2016-06-15
CCCAACACTAGCCGCACGGCGATTGCCGTGTGCGGGTTCTCTCCGGCCCCTCCGTCAGTCGGCGACCGGCGCCCCGCCCGCGATCACGTTGACGAAGTTCTCGAGGTGCTTGGTCGTCCAGCACTCGAAGGCGCCGTCGCAATAGGGCTCGTAGGCGGCCATCACCGAATCGCCGTAGTTCCAGTACAGCTTCGGCTCGGGGTTGAGCCAGAAGGTGCGCCCGGCGCGCTCGGAGACCTGGGCGAAGACCGCCGCGTGTGGCTCGCGGCCGTTGGTGCGCGCGTCGCCGAGCACGATCACGGTCGAGCGCGGGTCGAGGTCCTCGGAGATCTCGGTCAGGAACTCGAGCCACACCCGGCCGTAGTCGGTGTAGCCGGAGACGTCGGCGACGCCGCCCTCGCTGCTGATCTTGCTCGAGATCGCGCGGAAGTCTCGCTCGGACTCGAAGACGTCGGTGACCTCCGATATCCGCTCGATGAAGACGAAGCTGCGCAGCTTGCGGAACGAGTCGTGCAGCGCGTGGAGGACCGAGAGGAAGAAGACGCTCGCCGATGTCACCGAGGTCGAGACGTCGCACAGGACGTAGATCTCGGGGCGGCGCGGGCGGCGCGGGCGGTACTTGAGGCGCAGCGGGACGCCGCCGGTCTCCAGCGAGGCGCGCATCGTGCGGCGCACGTCGACGATCGCGCCGCGGCGGCGCCCGCGCTGCTCGTGACCGAGCGTCGCGAGGCGGCGCTTGAGCTGCGCGACGGCGCGGTGGACCGCCGCGAGGTCCTGCGACGGGCTGGTCGGCAGCGCCCGGTCGAGGTCGGCGAGCGGGCGCGACGGGGGCAGGCGCTCGGTGCGCTCGATCAGGTCGCGCTCGAGCTCGCGCCGCAGGTGGCGCTCGAACTGGTTGAGGCTCTCGCGGTCGAGCGTCGGCATGTCGTCGTCGGCCTCGCCGCGGCCCTGGGCCTGGAGCCCGAGCGTGCGGCGGATCCGCTGCACGTCGACGCCGATCACCCCCGAGCCTTCGCCGCGGCGGCCGAAGGCATCGATCGCGAGCCGCGCGAGGTCGCGCATCTCGCCGTCGCGCCCGTCGGCGATCGCCTGGCGCACCGCCTCGCGCAGCTCATCGAGGTCGAGCTGCCCGGCTCCCTCGTGGCGCTGCTCGGAGATCTGGTGGCGCAGCGCCTCGGCCTCGGCGGCCCGGAAGAAGTAGCGGTCGAACAGGAGCTCGAAGACGCGCCGGTCCTCCTGCGACTTGGCGAGCGTCGCCGCCATCGTCTCGCGGAAGTCGGCGGGCTCGGTCCACGGCACGGCCTCGAGCGCCTCGAAGGCGTCGAGGATCTCCGAGGTCCCGACGCTGATGCCCTCGCTGCGCAGCTCCTCGCAGAACGCGACGAGACGGGCGGCGAGGCCGGGCGGTAGCTCCGTGGCCCGCTCGCCGAGCTGGTTCACGAGCCCCCGGCGGCTTCGACATCGAGGCTTCCCTCGCCGAGCTTCACGCCGACGCGCTCGGCGACGGTCTCGAGGTCGGAGCGGTGCTTGACGATGATGCTCATCGTGCGCTCGAAGACCGAGCGGTCGAGGTCGTCGGCGCCGAGCAGCAGCAGGGCTCGCGCCCAGTCGATCGACTCGGCGATCGACGGCGGCTTCTTGAGGTCGAGCGAGCGGATCATGTGCACGACCTCGACGAGGCGGTGGGCGAGCTTCTCGTCGATCTCGGGCGAGTGCAGGCGGACGATCTCCATCTCGCGCTCGACCCCGGGATAGTCGAGCCACAGGTAGAGGCAGCGCCGCTTGAGCGCCTCGGTCAGCTCGCGCGAGTTGTTCGAGGTCAGGACGACGAGCGGGCGCGTGCGAGCCTCGATCACGCCGAGCTCGGGGATCGAGATCTGGAAGTCCGACAGCACCTCGAGCAGCATCGCCTCGAACTCCTGGTCGGTCTTGTCGATCTCGTCGATCAGCAGGACGACGGGATCCGCCGTCGAGATCGCGCGCAGCAGCGGCCTGGTGAGCAGGAACTCCTCGCTGAAGATGTCCTCGTGGACCGCCTCCCACTCGGCAGTGCTCTCGGCCCCCTCGCCCGACTCCGCCTGGATGCGCAGCAGCTGCTTGCGGTAGTTCCACTCGTACAGCGCCTTGGCCTCGTCGAGGCCCTCATAGCACTGCAGGCGGATGAGCGTGCGCCCGAGGTAGGACGCGAGTGCCTTGGCCAGCTCGGTCTTGCCGACGCCGGCGGGACCCTCGACCAGCACCGGCTTACCGAGGCGTGCGGCCAGGAACGAGACGAGCGAGGTGGAGTCGCCGGGCAGGTAGCCGACCGCGCGCAGGCCGGCGTCGACATCGTCGACAGTGGAGGGAGCAAGCGGCATGGGGAACCGCGAAGGATAGATTCCCCGCTGGTGTTCGCCGCCTTCTCGCCGTCCCCGGTGCCGTTCATCGTGTGATCATGATCCTGCTCGCGACGCTGCTCTTCCCGCTCGCGGTTCACGTGTTCGAGGAGCGTCCGACCCCTCCGCCGGGGCCGCAGCTCGAGCCCTGAACGACCGCCTCCGCCCCGGCGCACATCCGCATGCTCCGATAAGCTCGCGCCGGGTTGAACCCCGTCGCGGCTGGCGGGGAGCGCTATGGCCGACATACCCGATCATCGAGGCGAGGAGCGCCCCAGCGAGGAGGGCGCGGAACGCCCCCACCTGCGGGCGGTCGAGACGCCGCCGCACGGCGAGCCGCTGCCGAAGCGCGGTCCCGTTCCCGAAGACGAGCCGCCGGAGACCCCGGATGGCGGCGAGCAGGCAGCGACGGGGCAGGCGCCCGCGGAGCCGGCGACGGACGACTCGTCGCAGGCCGTCGACGAGGCGCGCCATGCCGCCGAGCAGGTCAGAGCCTCGGCGGCCGGCGCCCGCAGGGAGGCGGCGGCCGAGCTTGGGCGCGAGGTGCGCCGGCTGGCGCGCGAGCTCGCCGAGGCGAGGGGCCGAGCCGCGGCGGCCGAGGAGAAGTCGGCCGGCGCCGAGCAGGCGGCGGCGGACGCGCTGCGGCGCGCCCAGTTCGCTGCGGACGCTCAGCGCGAGGCCGAGGAGCGGATTGTGCTGGCCGAGGAGAAGCGCCGCGCCGCGGAACGCAAGGCCGAGCGCGCGCGCGCGATGGCCGCGAAGCAGGCCGCGGCCGCGGCGACCAAGAAGCTCGAGCAGGCGCGTGAGGGCCTTCGGGAGCAGGCGCGCGACAAGCTGCGCGGCCTGGTGGAGAAGCTGCGCGATCAGGCCGAGGAGCGGGCGCGGACCCTGGCGGCGAAGGCGGCCAGCGAGGCCCGTGAGCAGGTCGCCGAGCAGGCCCGCGGCGCCGTGCATCGCGCCGAGGAGCGGGCCCGCGCCGAAGCCCAGAAGCACGCGGAGGTCGAGCGCGAGCTGGCACAGACGAAGTCGAAGCTCGACGCGCTCGTCGACCGCGTCGCGCGTGAGGCCGAGCGCCGGGCGCGCGAGCAGGCCGACCAGCGCGTTCGCCAGGAGATCGAGGGCATCGAGCAGGAGATCGAGCACGAGGCGGAACGTGCGCGTGCCGAGGCCAACGCGCGCTCACGCGCCAGCCTCGAGTTGCGCCTGCGCGAGGAGGAGGCCAAGCTCCGCCAGGAGGCCGAGGAGCGCGCGCGCCAGGAGGCCGAGCAGCGGATCAGGGCGCTCGAGACGAGGCTTCAGCGCGAGATCGACCACGAGGCCCGCGCGGCGGCGGACGCCGCGCGCCGGGATGCCTCCGAGCGCAGCGCCACGGTCACCGAACGCGTCCAGCAGGAGGCCGAGGAGCAGGTCCGCGTCGCCACCGAGCAGGCGCGTCGCGAGGCCCTGGCCGCCGCGGGCGAGAAGATCTAGGCTGCGCCCGTCAGCTAGATGAGCTAGGTGCTCGCGGCCGCGACCCCGGCCGGCGAGATCTCGACCTCGCGGCGCTCGCTCGCCAGCTCGAGCTTTTCGGGGTCGCCCCCCAGCTCCTCCCAGCGCTGTGCCGCTGTGCCGCTGAACGAGTCGAGGAAGTCATCGGAGTGAAGCGGGTCGTGATGGAACAGCATCAGCCGCTCGACGTCGACGCGGCGCGCGAAGGTCAACGTGTCGCTGAGCTTCGAGTGGCCCCAGCCGACGTGGTCGGGGTACTCCTCGTCGGTGTACTGGCAGTCGTGGAGCAGCATCGAGGCCCCGCACGCCAGGTCATAGCCCGAGATCCACTCGCGCTCGAGGCCTTCGAGCGGCGCACCGAGCGCGGGCTCGTGATCGGGGATGTAGCAGAGGCTCTCGTCACCGTCGGTGATCCGGTAGCCCAGCGTCGGCCCGCGGTGCGTCACCGCCTCCGCCCGGATCGAGGCCGAGCCGATCTCCCACTCGGTGACCGGCGTGTCGCGAAACGAGACCTCGCAGGGCAGCTCGCGAACCTCGACGGGGGACAGCGGCGCCGAGATGTAGCGCGCGACCCGATCCTCGAGCGACGCCTCGGGCGAGGCGGGGCCCCAGATCGTGATCTGCGAATCGGAGTGAAAGCAGGGGGGAAAGAACATCAGCCCCTGGATGTGGTCGAGGTGCAGGTGTGTGAGCAGGATGTTGATCTTCGGGTTCGTGAGGTTGAGCCCGAGATTGCGGATTCCCGTACCGGCGTCGAGGATCAGCCGCTCTCCGTCGGACAGGGCGACCTCGACGCACGACGTATTGCCGCCATAGCGGTTCATCTCCGGCCCGGGAGCGGGGACCGAGCCCCGCGCGCCCCATATCTTGACCTTCACGCCGTCAAGCCTCTCACGTCGGGGTCGCCACGCGGCGACGCTCCTGCTCGTCCACCGGCCAGAAGATGATCATCGCCCCCGAGGAGGCCGAGTTCGAGGCGACGATCGGAAACGCGCTGGCCTCGATGAGGTGCTCTTCTCCCTTCGTCGAGCGGATCCGAAACTCGGCGTGGGCGGGCCGCCCGTCGCGCAGCGCACGCGCCAGCTCCAGCTCGTCGATCGAGATCGGCTGTCCGAACTCGTCGAACGGGCCGAACGTCGACAGCCATTCCGCAGCCGGCATCCGGCCCGACTCCTCGAAGGACATGCCCAGCAGCGCTCCGGCTGCCTCGTTGTAGAACAGCAGCCCACCGTCTTCGCTGACCAGGAACGCCGGCGTCGAGATGCTGGTGATCAGGTTGCGAGCGAGGATCAGCTCGAGCGGTTTCTGCGCACTGTCCATCGGCCGGCGAAGGTCATTCTCCCACTGATCGAGGCCGCCGGCGAGGTGCGGATGTAGGCTGCACGATCATGCGCGTACGGGCAGCCGTGGTGGGGCTGGTGCTAGCGGCGTCGCTTGCCGTACCGCAAGCCGCCCCCGCACAGATACCGGGCCTGCCGCCGCTCCCCATCGAGGGCGATCCCAGCCCGCCGCCCGACCTGCCGCAGTTCACCGGCGCCCCCGTAGCGCCCAAGCCGGTCGCCGCTCCGCCCGTACCGCAGCATCCTTTCATGGCTCCGAACGGGCTCAGCAACCTCCACGACGACCCCTATCAGACCGATACCTATGCGTGGTCGGGGCCCCTCGGCGCGGACGTCGGCGTCGCCTCGGCGCTGTTCTTCAGGGAGTGCGGCTCGATCACGATCGACAGCCAGGGCCGCCTCGAGACGATCTGCGTCGGACTCGACCGCCCGGTGCTGACCTTGCTTGACCCCGCGACGCTCGAGGTCCTCGCCGCCTACGAGCTGCCGCTTCGCAACGTGAGCGCGAACCCGTTCCGCGACTTCACCGGCGGCGGCTACTTCTACCTCGACGACCACGACCGGGCGGTCACGCCGACCGCGAGCCGCCACATATACGTCATCGGTCAGACCGCGGGGCCGGGCTTCGAGCTCGAGCGCGACTACGACCTGACGGGTGTGGTTCAGAGCGGGGACGGGATCATCTCCGCTCTTCCCGACTGGGACGGGAGGATCTGGTTCGCCTCCGTCAACATCGTCACCGACCGGGCGCTGTACCGGTTCGACGCCCGCGGCGGCAGCTTCGAGGAGACTTGGCGGGTCGCCTACGACAGCATCGGCGTCACCAAGCCGGGGCAGTCCGATGCCGGCTCGGGCACGACCCCGACGATCATGGGGCGCAACTACGTCGCGATCACCGACAACTCCGATCCGATGCAGATCGTGGTGGTTCGCCGCCAGGCCGTGATCCGATCGGGCCACAAGCCGAAGCACAAGCGACGCCGGGTGCGGCGCCGCGTGGTCTGCCGCCACGACGTGTTCGCGAAGGGCGCGGGCTCGACGGACCAGTCGCTGATCGGGGCCGGGCGCGCCATCGTGGTCGAGAACAACTTCGGCTACACCGGGCCGTTCTCGGTGATGAACGGCGACACGACGGCACCCGGGCTCGAGCGCGTCGACATCCGCAAGCACGGGCGCGGTTGTCGCACGATCTGGCACAGCGAGGAGCGTGCGCCGTCGGTCGTGCCGAAGCTGTCGCTCGCGGACGGGCTCGTCTACACCTACACCAAGCCGCTGCGCGACGACGACACCGACGCCTGGTACTTCACCGCGGTCGACTTCCAGACCGGCGAGACCGCATGGAGCAGGCTGGCCGGCACCGGCCTCGGCTACAACAACAACTTCGCGCCCGTCACCCTGGCCCCCGACGGGACCGCCTACGTCGGGGTGCTAGGCGGCATCAGCCGCTTCGCTGACAGCGGCTGATCATCCGGCGCTCCAGGGGCGCCTACTTGACGGTGATCGTGCCCTCCATGCCCATGCCGCGATGGTCGTCGATCGGGCAGTACATCGTGTAGGTCCCGGGATCGAGATCGACGGTCAGCTCTCCGGAGTCCCCCGGCGCGAGGTCATCGGGAAGCTCCTCCTCGACGCCGTTGCCCTCGACCTCGAGGCTGTGGGTCGTCTCGCCGTCGTTGGTGACGTCGAAGGTGACCGAGCCGGCCTTGACGTCCTTGACGTCGGACGGATCGAGCTTGAACTCGGTCTCGCTGATCTTGACGGCCTTGCCGCCGCCGGTGGCGCCGGTGGCGCCGGTCGAGGTCGTAGTCGGGACGCTGGCTGTCGTCTCCTCGTCGTTGTCGCCGCACCCGGCGGCGACGAGGGAGAAGGCGGCGATTCCCAGGATCGCCACGGTGACAAGGCGCCGGGGCGGCTTCGTGGCTGCGGTGTGCACGCTTCTCCTCCTAGCTCGCTGGTCGCAGATCGCGCCGCACCCTACACGCTGCTCGTTAAAGCGGCGGTAAGCGCGGGCGATACATCGAGTTTCGGCGCTCAAGGCGCCCGCCTCGCGCGCCGATATTCGTGGGTAGTGGCAGTAGTTCGCGCACGCCGCCAATCCGGGGACACCGCAATCCAGCTCGCCGAGGCGCGCCGGCGTATCGGTGAGCTCGAAACCCAGATCGCGCAGCGGGACTCGCGCGATCCGCTTGCGGCGACACTGCTCACGCTGCGGGCGTTCCGGACGCAGCTCGAGCTCGACGTGCGGCGCGCGCAGCGCTACGGGCGGCCGCTCACCGTCGTCCTGATCGACGTCGACGGCTTTCGTGCGATCAATCTTCGATACGGCTACGGCGCCGGCGACGAGGTCCTCGTCGCGCTCGGCGGCCTGATCTCCGCGGAGACGCGGGTCCATGACCTCGCATGCCGCATGGGCGGTGACGAGTTCGGCCTGCTGCTCCCCGAGACCGGGACAGAGGCGGCGCTCCTGGCCATCGGCCGACTGCTCGTGGGGCTCGAGGATCTCGAGGTCGGCCCCGTTCGGGGAATCTCGATCTCGGTCGGGATCGCCGCACTGGAGGCAAAGCAGACCCCCGAGGAGCTCCTCTCGGCGGCCGGCAGGGCGCTCCAGCAGGCGCGCGCGAACGGTGGCGGGAAGGCGACCGTGTTCGCGGGCGAGCTGAGCGAGCAGACGGGCCACCCCGGGCACGGCGACGTGGTCGCGGCCCTGGCCTCGGCGCTTCAGGAGCGCGACGCCTACACGGGCGAGCATTCGGAGTCGGTTGTCGAGATGTCCGCGCGAGTGGCGGAGGCGATGGCGCTCGATCCCGACGAGGTTGCCCGGATCAGGATGGGGGCGTTGCTGCACGACATCGGCAAGGTGGGGATTCCCGACGACGTCCTCCACAAGCCGACGGCCCTGGACGAGGGCGAATGGGAGCTGATGCGCCAGCACCCGGTGATCGGCGAGCGGATCCTGCGCATGATTCCGGGCCTCGGGGCGATCGCACGGATCGTTCGCCACGAGCATGAGCGCTGGGACGGGGGCGGTTACCCCGATGGCCTGGTGGGGAAGGAGATCCCGGCGGGCAGCCGGATCATCCTCGCCTGCGACGCCTACCACGCGATGACCTCCGATCGGCCCTACCGCAAGGCAACGTCCCACGCCGACGCGATGGCCGAGCTGTCGCGCCATGCCGGGACTCAGTTCGATCCCGAGGTGGTCCAGGCGCTGATCGGGTATCTGTACGGGCGGCGCCAGTCCGGCGCCTCCGTATGAAGTAACTTCAGCCGTCGGCGACCCTCTTCCCGCATCCGGAGGCTTTCGATGGCGACGCGCAAGACCGACCTGCCCGCGCTCGAGCCCGATCCGCTCGAGCCCCGACCCGACGAGGTCGAGCGCTACGTCGAGGCGCTCCAGGGCCTGACGAAGGCCAATGCCGAGCTGGCGCGCCGCTCGGCGTGGAATCAGATCCGGCTCGCGGGCGCCCGCGCGGGCAGCCGCCCGCGCGAGGCATACGACACCCTCAACCGCATGTTCAGGCTCGGGGTTGCTCCCAAGCCGGTCCTCGAGGGGCCGCAGGACGGGATCCTCGTCACGCCGACCCTCCCCGCGCCTGTGACCTTGGCGCTGCGCCAGCTGACATTCGCGTGGATGCCGTGGCTGGGCAAGCGCTTCGACCCCGAGCGACAGGCGGGCGACAACCTGCTGACCGCGAGCGCGCGGGTGCCCGCCAGGGTCCTGTGGCCCGGCTGCCGGCCCGAGCCGGCCGGTGGCGGACGGCTCGCCGCGTTCCGCTTTGCGACCTACGTCGGACCCGGCAAGCTCGATCCGGATCGCGAGACGCTGAAGATCGACTACGACTCGGAGTCGAATCCCAGACCCCTGATCCGCGACATCCTCGACGAGCTCGTCCAGATCGTCCCCGGCGCCTACCTCGGCAAGGTGCTGCTGCGCCGCGGGGGCGGGGACGACTGGCGCCTGATCGGCTACTTCGCGCTCCAGCCGCCGGCTATGGCGCGACTCGCCGAGGCGCCGGTCGCGGCAGCCGCCGAGGCGGTCACCGCCGCAGCCTGATCGAGGCTGGCTGACCGGGGGGCGATTCGCTCTACGCGTTCGTAGCTCGCCTGCTGGTCCCAGTGGCGCTGTGGGGGCGGGTGCGCATCACCGGGCTCGACGCGGTCCCGGTAGACGGGCCGTTGCTCGTCGTCCCCAACCACGACAGCCAGTGGGACCCGATCGTCGTCGGGATCGCGTTGCGCAAGCGCCGTCGGCTGCGCTTTCTGGCGCGCGCCGATCTGTGGAGGATTCCAGGCCTCGGCCCGATCCTCCACGCGATGGGTCAGATTCCGATCGAGCGCGGCGCGGGGGACGCCCGCGCGCTCGACAGGGCGGTGGAGGCTCTGCGCGGCGGCGAGGCGATCTGCGTCTTCCCCGAGGGAAGGCTGTCGCGCGGCGAGACGCTGCGCGCGCGCAGCGGGGTGGGCAGGCTCGCCCAGTGGTGCCCCGGCGTGCGGGTCGTGCTGTGCTGCGTCAAGGGAACGACGGACTACGTTCGCTTCCCAAAACGCCCGCGAATCTCCATCAGCTTCTTCGAGCCGGCGACGGGGCAGGCGAGGTCGGGTGAGGACCCGGCCGAGCTCGCCACGCGGCTGCTGGGGGAGATCCGCGCGCTCGTCCCGCCGGTTGCGGCGGGACGCCGTTATGGGTCTTAACTGCGGCTAGCCGTTGAGCTTGCCGATCTTGAAGATCTTGGTTCCACAGTCGGGACAGGTGCCCTGAATCGCTGGACGCCCATTCTTCATCGTCACCTGCTGCGGATCCTGGATCTCGACCTTCTTGCGCTCCTTCACGCAGTAACCCTGCGCCATCAGCGCGCCTCCTTTCGGATGCCGACCGCTCCCGGGCCGGCGATTTCGCATCGTCGCCGACATCGGTCGCGTGTGGCGATTTCAGCCCTCGCGGCCACGGTGCCCACGAATGTAGAGCAATGAGCAGACAACTCCCACGCACGATTAGTGCGTAAACGCACGATCTCCAGGCGAGGCGTCGGTCCCTAGGGCGTTGTGGTCGTGCCCTGGCCGCTCGACTCGAGGTCCGAGATCTGGTTGCGAAGGTCCTGGATGTCGTCCTGGATCACCGAGATCTGCTGGTCGACCGACTGGTCGCCCTGGGTCGCGGTTGCGACCTTGTCCTCGAGCGTCGAGATCCGCTCGGTCAGCGACCGGACGTCCTGCTGCGCCGCCTGGCTCGCCGTCTCCTCGACGGAGGCGAGCTGCTCGCGGACGTCCTGGAGCTGGGCGTCGGTGGCGGACTTGTCCTTGGCGTCCCTGGCCAGCACGATCGCCACGATCGCCGCCGCGAGGGCGAGCACCGACACCGCCGCGAGCGCGATCGTGCGCAGGTTGAGCCTGCGCTCGACCTGCGAGAGCCAGCTGCGCAGCCCGTCGATGCGCTCGTGCGGGCTGGCGGCGGCATCGGCGAGGGCCGGCGAGGGCTCGCCCGGCGTGCCGGGCGCCGCGGGCGGCACCTGACCGGGGGGCGGCGGGGTGGGCCCCATCCCGGCGGCGGGCGGCTGGCCGGGCGGTGGGCCGCCGGGCGGCGGCGGGGGCGGCTT
>WNFV01013998.1_pt1 | contig 10795 bp, 12 predicted proteins | sample 5400101 | NCBI WGS metagenome assembly WNFV01 (sample SAMN13153361, study PRJNA577476) | soil metagenome | isolation source: 115 cm soil or saprolite under grassland replicate 1 | place: USA:California | collected 2016-06-15
GAAGACGAGCAGTCCGAGGTGGTCCGGCGGCGACTTCCCGATCTGCCAGAGTCTCTCGCCGATTCCCGCCATCGTGGCCACCTCACCCGAAAATCGTGGGGGAGTTCGCCAAGACCAGCAGGAGGGCAACGAATCCGACAATCAGCAGGAAAAGGCGCACGAAGATGTCCATGTCCTCGACGAAGACCGCGGCTCCGACGAGCCCGATCACGAAGAAGAACATCCCGGCGTGAGCGACCGCGGGTCCCCAGACGTTACCCAGGTCCTCGCGCGCGAGGGTCTGCTCCGTCGTCTCGCCCGGACGGGGCGCCGCATTGCTCATGTCCACGAGGACCGCTCCCACGAACAGCAGGAACAGCCCGATCACGATCGCCGCGGCGATCATGGTTTTCTTTCGATCCATCATCATGCCCATCGGGGGTGGTGGTGCTTGCATCCAGTCCCAACCTCGAAAGGCGCAGTTATGTCCAGATTTATATATATTCCGCTGAATGGGCTGTTCATATAAATTTCGCAAGGGAGGCGGTCGCCACCCCTCGCGAACGACCCATCGGCGATTCGGTTTCGCCTCAAAGGCCCGCTTTTCCCGGGTTCAGCACGCGACCCGGATCGAGCGCGTCCTTGACCCGCCGGGCGACATCCAAGCCGGCCCCGAGCTCCTCGCCCACGAGGTGGGAGAGCTTCACTCCAACGCCATGGACGTATTCCATCGACCCTCCGAGCGCTTGCGCGCGGCGGATCATCTCGTCGATCGACTCCGCCACGGCGAGCTTTGCGGCGGACCGATCCACACCGACCCGGCGAATGACCTCGAGCGAGACGAGCTCTGGCTGCGTCCAGATGCCGAAGCCGATCGGCTTCACGTCGTGGCGCCGCAGGACCGCGAGGGCCGCCCGGCGGTACGCGAGGATCTTCGACCGAGGGAGCGCGACGTGCACGTAGTCGAAGATGACGTCTTTCAGGAAGACGTCCGCCCGCGTGACTCCCGGCGAGACTTCGTCATGCGCGTAGATGATGTCGTGACGCGTGCGCCAGTATTCCCGCGCCTCCCGGTCGGGAACGGCGCGTGCTCGGGCCGCCCGGAGGTGTCTCCGAGCCACCCGCCACGATGCCGCGACGATTTCTCGAGCGCCCGCGAATCCGAGGTAGAGCGTGGGAGGTCCCGCGTCGGAGCCCCAAGGGAGCGCCGGCGCTGGGAAGGACTCCTCGAAATCCAGCGCGCTCGGGACGAGGCCTCCGTCGTAGAGGCGGGAGACGCACCGCAGGCCGGCGGGAAAATCCCGGAGCCGAAAGGCGTGAATCTCCTCCCGCTCGGGCACGGGGAAGACGCGCAGCTTCGCGGCGGTGACGATCCCCATCGTCCCTTCCGTCCCGATGAAGAGCCGTTTCAAATCGAGTCCGGTCGTGCTTCGGACCGCGGGTCGCGTCCGGACGATCGTGCCGTCGGCTAAGACGACCTCGACGCCGAGCACCTGATCGCCCATCGTCCCGCGCAGGTATCCCGCATACCCGATCCCGTTCGTGCCAATCGCGCCTCCGAGGGTCGCACGCGGACGCGACCACGGGTCATGGCCGAGGGAGAGCCGCCGTTTCCGGAGGCGACGATCGAGGTCTTCCAGGACGATCCCCGCTTCCGCCGTGGCCGTGCACGAGCTCGCATCGATCTCGCGGACCCGACGCATCCGGCGGAGATCGAGCACGAGGGAGTGCGGGCCTGGGCGGGCACCGCCCATGAGGCCCGTGCCTCCTCCCCATGGGACGACCGAGAGGCCCGCGGCCTTGGCGAAGCGCACGACGGTCACGACATCTTCGGCGGAGCGGGGCCACACGACCGCTGCGGGTGAGAGCCCCTCGTCCGGGAGGCGGGATCCGCGGTGGGCCCGAAGTGCATCGAGGCAGTATCGGGGTGGGACCGCAGCGCCGACGGCGACCTGCCCCGCGTCAAAACGACCGACGAGGTCCTCGAACGTTGGGACCACGCCGCTGCAACGCGCACCGGCTATTCAAGACGCGCGGGATGTCACGCGCGCTCGAGATAGTACAGCGTATACGCCTTGCGGGTCGGTGTCGCGTAGGAGTTGTGCTCGAGGCGGACCGGGATCCAGGAGTCGGGGAGATCGATCAGGTCTTCCTCGTCGCACTCGACGCGCTGCAGCTTCGCCTTCATGGGACTTCCGCGTCTCCGTTCGCGGAGGGTGACATAGGCGTTTCGGACCCGTTCTCGGAGGTGATTCTCCGAACGCGGGCGAGGGAGACAGGAAGAGCCCGCTGAATTCCCGGCGTGCGATCGACGGATGAGGATGACGACGCGCCCTCGAGCGCTTGCAATCAGCGACTCGCGGAACGCGAGGAATCTTCCTCCATAGCGCCAAGGTGAGCTGTATTATGACTATAATCAAGCGGTTGGTCGTGCGTTTGATGGGCGTCTAAGGGAGGGAAACGCTTTTGATACCCTATTGTATGGAGGAACGAGGTCAAACATGCCGTACACGTACCAGGGATGGACGCTGTACTCGCGAGACGTGAAACTGAAGAAGGGACCGAAAGTGACGATCTACTTCTTCAGTAAGCGGAAGCCGAAAAGCGGCAAACCGATGGATGAAATGCCGAAGAATCGGAAGATCGGCGTGAACAAGCGCACGGGCCTTCCGTTCCTGCGGAAAGGCTGAGTCCACTCTCGCGAACCCCACCCGCCGAGGCAGCATGGGGGAGGACGATTCCAGACGTAGACCAAGGGCTCGAATGTTCACCGGTCCCCCAATGCCTGCCGCGATAGCGGAGCATCCGGTCTCCGGATTCCTGCCACTTGGCCCAGAGACCGGATCTCCGCCGCGACCGCGTTGTCGCGGGCCGGCCGGCGATCGCGTTGGAAAGTATTTTATCGAGGGCGTGTTGCCCGCCACCATGCCCGAAGGCACCGTCTCGTTCGAGGTCGCGGCGCCGATCGATCGGGTGTGGGCGTTCCTCTCCGACATGCGCCGCATCGGCGGCTGCGTGCCGGGCGTACAATCGGTCGAGGTCCTCGACGCCAACCGCGCTCGCTGGAACCTCAAGGTGAAGATCGGCCCGCTCTCCCAGGAGTTCATCGTCCTCACGGAGACGATTGAGCAGGTCCCGGTGCAACACGGACGGTTTCGCGGCGAGTCCGACAACATGGACATGACCGGGACGATCGACCTCTCGCCCCTCGGGGACGCCACGAAGGTCACGTACACGATGGCCGTCCAAGCGAAAGGTCCGCTCGCGCGGATCATGGACAACTTCATGCGGTCGAAACTGAAGTCGCAGACCGAGGAGTTCGCCGCGAATGTGAAGAAGGCGCTTGAAGGCTGACGTCGGAGCGTTTTCGTCCGGGTCGCCTCCTATGCGTGGCCACCGTTCAACCGTGATAACGGGAGGCGATGTCTTTTAATCGAGCGACCCTGAATCGGCCGCGTGTCGTTCGGACCGCCAGCGAACGGCAGCGAGCCCCCCCGACCGAAGTTGCTGGCCGAAGAACTTCTGCTCTACGACAAGGACGGCCAGTCCCTCCTCGACGACCACGCCCTGCGCATCCTGATCGCCCTCCACCAGGAGAAACTGACGGCACAGGAGATCGCGAACCGGTATCGCGTCCCGATCGCCGCGTGCTATCGCCGCGTCCGCCGGCTCGCCTCCCTCGGGCTGATCTCCGAGGCGGGATTCGTGACGGAGGGCCGCCGAAGGCCGGCGCGCTTATACAAGTCCGAAGTGGACCGCTTCCAGATCACCTATGGCAGCGGCAAGATGCATCTGCACCTCATCCTCCGGAACGGCACGGACGTCGCGACCGTCGTCGGGATGCCGCCGGACATCGCCGTCAGTGAAACAGCGGCTCCAGCCCCTCACGATATCGGGGAATATCCGTCCGCATGATGTCCGGGTTCGCGCGGCGCTCGAGGGCGGCGTAATATGCAAGGAACTGCAGCGGCACGACGCTGACGATCGGGCGGAGGACCCGCTCGGTCGACGGAAGCCGGATGTTGGCATCGGGCGCATCGCCGATCGTCGTTACGCGCGCTCCGAACCGCACCATGGACTTCCGGATCGCCTCGCTCCGCGCCCCGTCGTCGCGGGACCGGAGCATCACGACGGACTCGCGGCGATCAACGGAGAGGCAGGGACCGTGGAGCACCTGCTCCGTGTGGTAGCCGCTCGCCGGAAGGCTGCACGTCTCCCGGATCTTGAGGGCCGCTTCGACGGCCGTGACCTCGTCGAGGCCGCTCCCGAGGATCGTCACGCGGGACCGGCGCGCGACGGCAGCGGCGAGCCACCGCATCCGGGGCTCGCACGCCAAGGTCTTCTCGATGGACTGAGGGAGCCTGCCAAGCGAGGGCCCGATCGCGTTGCCGACGTGCCCGCCTCCGCGTGCGCCGAGGGCCGCGAAGGCCGTGAGCTGCGTCGTGTAGCTCATCGTGTTCGCCCACGAGCGGTCGTGCGTCGAGCCGATCACGAGGACCGCGTCCGCCTCCGCCGCCATCTCCGTCGCGGAGAGACCGCAGATGGCGATCGTCCGACAGCCCCTGCGCCGGGCGCGGTGGAGGGCGCGATTCGTTGTCGGAGTGGAGCCGCTGTGACTCACCCCGAGGACCGTCGCGTCCGAGGGAGCGGACCCGCCGTACGCGAGGTCGTATGCGTGCGCTGCGATAATCGGGTGGAACGGAAACGCCTCCTGCAGAACTCGGGCACCGTAGGTCGCGGCGTGGAACGAGGTCCCGCAGCCCGTCACGAACAACCGACGCGGCTTCCCGAGAAACGATTCCGGGTTCGCTGCGTCCACGCGGCGGAGCGTCTCCGCGATGAAGGCGGGCTGGCCTCGGATCATCGCGTGCATGTGGAACGGATGCCGGGATCGGGGGTTCGGGAAGGCGACCATGGCCGCGCATCGCCCGTCGCGACTTAAACTCCGACGAGCGGGACGGGTCGGTGGAGAAAACGGAACAACTAGTGTTATTCTTAAGGCGATAACAATGCCTTGCGAGGTGCGAGAGGTGAGCAGATGGACGGGCCGCCAAAAGACCCGAACTAGGCGTCCTCCGAACGAGCCGTCGGGGGGCGGAGATCCGGGGGGAGCGCTTCTGAAACGAGCGCTTCGATGTGGGAGATCAAGGAGGGGTTTCCAACGTCCTGCGCGATGCTTCGGGCTTCCGCAAGGATTTTCAGGCCTCGCTGGAGTTCCCCTCGCTCGAGGTAGAAGCGACCGACGTACGTAAGCGCCCGCGCATAGTCGGAAACGCCACCCAGTTCCTTGAGGCCGCGAAGACCGCGATCCCAGAGCCGGGTCGCGCGATTCCACCGGCCTAGTCCCATCTCTCGCTGTCCATCCGAGATGTCAATCAAAAGGAGAGCGCCCCTTTCTTCGAGGACGTGGATGAGCCGCTTCGCCTCGTCGATCACCGGACCCGCGGCATCGAAAAGTCCGATGTCCATCATCGCCGCCGCACGGTTCATGAGGGCATAACCTTGAAGGCGAATGTTTCCTACCAGCCGCGCAATCTGCAGCGCTCGATCGTAATACTTCAGGCTGTCTTCGAAGTGCCGGAGTTCGTGCAGGGAAACGCCGACTGCGGTGCAGGCCCGTGCAATCTCCGTCAGGTTGCCGCCACGTTCCGCGATTCGGAGAGCCTCGAGCTTGGATTGAAGCCCGATCTCGAGATTCCCGCGGGCGACCTCTATCGTGCCGAGGGCGGCGAGGCTCCGGGCGAGCGCGCCTGGCTCGGAAACCTCCGCCGCGAGATCGACCGCCTGGTTCATGTGGAGGGCTGCGTCGGCGAGGGCCCCGTGAGCTTCTTCCAAAAGCGCAAGCTCCCGGAGGACCTCGCCGCGCTCCGCCGAATCCGGGTGTGGCGCGAGGCGCGCCTGCGCCTCCACAAGATGGCCGAGCGCCTTCGCCGGCTCGTTGCGGCAGCGCTCGATCGACGCGATCTTCCTCAAGAGCCGCGGAATCCGCTCCGGCCGGCCGGTCGCCTCGCACCGCTGGACCGCGTGGCGGTACTCAAGGAGGGCGGGATGCAAGTCCCCGAGGGCCCGGAGGGCGTCCCCGATCACCTCGGGCAAGACGCACCTGGGCACCGGATCCAAACCGGCGGGATCGATCTTCCGCAGGACGCTCAGCAGCTCCGCTGCCGGCACGGAGTCGGGGAGGCCGACCCCGCGAGATATCAGATGCTCTCCGAACGCCTTCAGGTCCCCCGATTCGACGAGATGGAACAGGCCCTCGAGGCGGTCGTGCATCTCGGATCCGTCGAGGAAGTACGCGCTCGCGAGCGAATGGAAGGCGTGGCGCCTCGGTTCCGGCAGCCGATCGCGGATGTACTCGCGGATCGAGTCGTGCACGACGACGCCTCCCGAAATCGTCGGCGCGAGCAGGTTTTTCGCCTGGAGCGAATGGACGGCCGCCTGCCATTCCGGGGTGAAGCAATGCATCGCGTCGAGCGGCACAAGGCCTCGGAACAACGACGCCGCCTCCAAGAGCGTGCGTTCGTCCTTGGTGAGGGTCCGCCAAATCTCGCGCTCGAGGTAGCGGGTCATTTCGCCGCTCACCATCGAACCGGTCTGCGCCGCGAACGAGAGCAGGATCGGATGGCCGCGGGCGGTGTTCGCGACCCGCTGGAGCGCGACCTCGTCTCCTGCGAACCCCTTCGCCCGTAAGAGGGACAGGGACGCGTCCAGATCGAGCCCGCCGATGCGAAGGACTTCGATGCGCAGACGTTTCGGAGCCTTCCGGCGCGCGAGGTTCGCGGGAAGGGTGCGGGAGATCACGACGACTTTCGTCGGACTCGACTGACACAGCTCAAGGACGGGCCCACGGAGGAACCGCGCGAGATCCGGGGTCGCACGCTGGAAGTTGTCGAGGACGAGGAGGATCGGCAGATCCTTCAGGTCATGGTTCAACACCCGCGCGGTGACAGGCTGCGCGTGCGGACCGCCCTCGAGCAATAGGTTCGTCAGGCCGCGGCGGCCCAGCCGCGCGAGGAACCCTGCGAGGTCGCGCAAGAACACCGACCGCGTCGTCCCGTCGTGGATCTCAAACCAGTAGATGTACGGACGCGGTCGCTGGCGGACCAGCCAGCTCGCGACGAGCGCGCTCTTCCCGATCCCTGCGATTCCCGTGACGATGAGTACGGCGGACGGCGAGGCGACCCAGGTGTCGAGGGCGCGGGTCTCGTCGGAGCGTCCGAAGACACGGCCGAGCCGACGGAGCGTATCCCCCCATAGGATCGGGCCGACGGCGCCGGATACGATCCCCTGGAGCTTTGTGAAGTCGAGCCGCCCCCGGCGGATCAAGGAGACGGCGGCGGTCAGGTTGACGTACGCGGGGAAGATCTCCGGAATGTCCGCGACCCGCATCGGCGTCGGATCGAGTTCGGGCGCGACGACCTCCACGATGTCGGTCTTGAGGCGGGCCCGGAGCTTCATCGCCTCGGCCCAGCCATCGTGGCTGAGGCGGTAGACGGTCTTCCGCACGCGGTGTCCCGGCACGTGCGCGCGCTCGCCCACGACGAGGCCGCTCGCCTCGAGCCGGGTGAGCCACTTCGTCGCCGTCGTGCGGCCCGAGTGCGTCGAGGCGGCGATCCCTTCTTGCGTCAGCACGGAGAGCGTCACCGGTTCGTGCGCCGCCGCGGACAGGTGGGTGAGAATTCGGGTCGGCGTGGAGTAGAACCGCTTCCTCCGGTATCCCCGCGCCACGCGCCCGGAACGGGCGACGGGCATTTAAGATATTCGAAAATGGAACATTTCGCGGTCGAGGATATTCTCAGACGCGATACCGTCGTCGGCGGGGCGACGCAACCCTTTAGCGGACGCGAGCGCTCGGCGGGCGGATGAAGGCGATCGCATGGGTCCGCGCTTCGCAGGCGATCCTGTTCGAGGCCTCGATCGTACCTGCGCTCGCTGGGACTGCGGCCGCCGTCGCTGCCGGCGCGGCGTTCCGACCGGAGTACCTCTCGCTGATCTTATCGTCGCTCGTCGGGATCCAGGCGGGCGCGAACCTCTTCAAGGGATACTACGAAGGCCTCGACCGGTCCGTCCCGCCGTCGTCCCCGGGCTCGTGGTTCGCGTTCGACAGCGGCGCGGCGATCGGCCTGACCCGGGATCCGAAGACGGTGCTTCGCGCCGGCGTCGCATGCTTCGCCGTCGGTGTCGCGGCGGGACTCGCGTTGGTCGCGATCACCGCGAACCTGGTCCTGCTCGCCTTCGGTCTTGGAGGCGCGGTCCTCGCATGGAGCTACAGCTCGCCCCCGCTGAAGCTCAGCTACCGCGGAATCGGAGAGATCTCGACCTTCCTCGCGTTCGGACCAATCATGACCGTTGGGGCGACGGTGGCATTCGGTGGTGCGGGAGTGGAGTCGAGCGTCTTCGCTTCGCTGATCCTCGGGTTCCTCGCCGCCGCCATCTCGTTCGCCCGGTACTTCCCGAATCGGGAGGAGGACATTGCAAAGGGCAAACGCACCCCGGTGACGCTCCTCGGCGTTCGCCGAGCGACCCTCCTATTTGGCGGCTTCCTCTCGGCGCCCTACCTCGTTGGCGCGGTGTGGCGCACACACGGTGGCGGGATCCTCTGGATGCCCATCTTGGCGGTGTTCGTCGCCCTCCTTGGGCTGTCCCTGTCGCGTACGAGGGGGCGATCGGGGGAGTATCCGACCGCCGTCGCGCTGACGATCGCGACCCACCTCGTCGTCGGGCTGGCCCTGACCGCGGACCTTGCGTTCCGGCTATAGATTCGGCACGCCGGCGATGATGTATCCGGCCGTCATGCCGGCTCCGAGCAGCAGCACGGCTTGGATGGTCGCCGCATTGGCCCGGATGTGCGCGGGATATTCGCGGAAGTGGGCACGCAGGACGGATCGTGCCGTCGAGAGCGGGACGACTGCAATCAGCCCGAGCACCGAGGCCCATGGGATGAGTTGTGCGACCGCGAAGACGACAAGCAGGAGGAGGGCCGCCGACACCAGCGCCTCATACAGCCGGACGGACCTCTCGAGGCCGATCCGCGCGGGGATCGTGCGCTTCCCGCCCCGTGGGTCCGTCTCGTGCTCCGGCATCTCGTTCACCAGGAGGAACGCGGCGACGAGGAGCCCGAGCGGGATCGAGGTCCAAATCGGCTCCAGCGAGACCGCGCCCGTCTGCACGACGTACGACCCGAGGACGACGAGCGGCCCGAAGATGACCGCCACCGCGACCTCGCCGACGCCGTGATACTGGAGCGCGAGCGGCGGCAGTGTATAGAAAATCCCGATCGCGCCGCCGATCCCCCCGAGGACGAGCAAGATCCAGCCGTTCGGACGGGTGGCGGCCAAGCCGAGGCCGATCGTCGCGGCGGCGGCGAAGAAGCCGATCCAGACCCGACGATGCGACTCGAAGGAGACGGCCGCATCCGGGAGGACGCGTGCGCCCCCCGTGAAGGGGCTCACGAGGTGCGGAGGCAGGTTGTCGATGCCCCGCTTGAAATCGATCGAGTCGTTGCTCATGTTCGTGGCGGCATGGAGGCACACGACGCCCAAGGCCGTCAAGGCGAGGGCGGCCGCGTCGAATCTCCCGGTGCGGTCCCAGGCGATCGCGGTGCCGAGAGCGACGCCGACCAGCGAGGCGAGGAAGCTGTGCGGCTGGGTCGCCTTGAACCAGGTCCCCAAAGAGGCCATCCTATTCCCAGACCGTCTGCTCCCGCGGCAGCACGCGGACCTCGATCAGCGTGAGCGGACCGGGGCCCGGGTTGAGGACAGTGTGCGTCTCCCCCTTGAGGAAACGGGCGACCGAGCCCGCGCCGATGTCGTACGTCGTGCCGTCCGCGATGATTTGCCCGCGGCCTTCGAGGATGTAGAAGATCTGCGTGTACCGGTGCCGGTGCGGCGGCGACTTCACACCCGGCTCCATGCGGGCGAGGCCCATGAGCATGAAGTTGCTGTCCCCTGGCCCCATGATCTTCTTGTCGACGATCCCCGGACCAATGCCCTTCTCCCACGGCTCGTCCGGGAGGTTTCGCACCACCGCGCCTTTGCTGCCCGCGACCGGCTCCATCGACGCCCTCGGCACCGCGCACGCCGATAGCCTATATCTAGGCGCATGATTACCCGTAATCATATGCCGTTGCGGCGGCTGACGATCGAGGTCCCCGGCGACCTCCTGGTCCGCGAAGGCGTCGTCCCGGCCGCGTTCTTCGCGCACAACGACTCGGTGGAGATCCTGCACGTCTATTCGTTCCAGCCGCGCGAGCGCGTCCTCCTCGTCCGCGTCGTCCGCTCGGGCCCGCGCCGGACGGTCGAGCAGATCATGCGGTCTCGCGCACGTTTGCGGCGCCGCTACCGTCTGCGGGATTTCGAGATCCTGCGCGTCGAGGACGGCGGCCTCACCTACGTCGCGCTCCTTCGGCAACGGAATCCCGGGGCGCTCGAGGCGATCCTCGAGAACCTTGGGGCGCGCGTGACGCCGACGACGCCGACGGTCATCCGCAAGGATTCCGCGACCCTCTCATTCCTCGCCGACGACGGCGCCGCGCGTCAGGTGTTCACCTTGTTGGACGGCCTCGGGGTCGGGTGGCGGCTGCGGGGCCGCCGGGCGATCCGCCATCCGGCCGCTCACGCGGACGAGGGACTCACGGGCCGCCAACGTGAGGTCCTGAGCCTCGCGTGGACGCTCGGATACTTCGACATCCCGGCGAAGGTTGGCCTCGAGAAGCTCGCCGAGCTGACCGGCTTGAGCCGGAACACCGTGAGCCAGCATCTCCGGCGCGGCCTCCGGCGAATCTTGCGAGAGTCGCTCCCGTGAGAGTCGCGGGCGG
>WNFV01015917.1_pt1 | contig 10795 bp, 6 predicted proteins | sample 5400101 | NCBI WGS metagenome assembly WNFV01 (sample SAMN13153361, study PRJNA577476) | soil metagenome | isolation source: 115 cm soil or saprolite under grassland replicate 1 | place: USA:California | collected 2016-06-15
CTTCTCGAACCAGTGGTGAGCGTATAGCTCGTCGTTGAAGGCTTTCACCTCGCAGTATCCACTGCCTCGGTAGAGTTCGATGGCCTCTTTCAAAGCACGGTTCGTCTCGAGTCGTAGAACCTTAACCCCCGTGTCCCGTGCGTGGCGCTCCAATTCCTGCAGGAGTCGCCGTCCAAGCCCAAGCCCACGTGCCTCTGGCGCCACCCACATCCTCTTCAGCTCGGCCGGCGCGCCCGGATGAAACTTGAGTGCCCCACAGCCAACAGGCTGATCACACAACCGGGCGATGAGCAAGGCACCGGCAGGTGGCGTCAACTCGTGCGCGTCGGCAGAGATGCTGAGCGACGGGTCGAAGCCGGCCTCGAAGCGAGCGTTGAGCTCGGAGAAATATTGCTCGACGCACCACCGGGCATCGGGCGTGGTCGGATCCTCGATCGCGAAGCGCACCATTGATGCGCGAAGCAGCCGCTCGACGTCCGTCATCGCCGCCACGAGCCTTGCGCGCTGGCTGTCGCTGAGCGGCTGCAGGAAGCTCCACGCGACGTCGTCTGAGCGTCGATCGAGTTCGGCTCGCTCGGCGAGCCCGGCCTCGGTGAGGTGAACGCGGCGAACCCTTCGATCATCAGGACTCGTGTCGACCGTGACGAGGCCCTCCTGCTCGAGCGACCGCAACACTCGACTCGTATAGCCAGAATCGAGGGCGAGTCGGGCTCGAAGCGCCCGCACCTCGGTGCCGTCGAGTCCGATCTCCCAGAGCGTCCGCGCCTCACCCATCGGCCGGGCGCGGCCGAGGAATCGGTCGTCCAGGGCACCGATCCTCTCGGCTACCGTGCGGTTGAAACTTCGAACCCGTTGAACTGACAGGATGTCCATTTCTCTGATGGTAGTCAGAGAAGTTCGCCCCGTCAAGCCTCATTGCTCGGTACACATACCGACGCCGCCGGGAGCCGCCCATCCACCGTCGCCCAGTGATGAGCGGAGACAGCCGTCCCCGCTAGCGCGTCCAAGTGACAGCGATAGTGCCGCCATGTGTAAACCATCATCTGGCTAGGTCTGCTGCGTGGACCGAAACGGCTTTCCCGACCCACGCCGATCAGGTCGCCTGAGCACAGCCTGTCACATTTGCGCTGCACTGGAGTAGACTCCCGGCGCCGTGAGTCAGGCACGAACAGACATGCAGGATGCAGCCTTGACCGATGTCAAGACGGCGATGATCGATCTTCTGGACCGACGATTCAGAAAGGCGTGCTTCGTTCCCGAGATCTCTGGCTCGCTGCAGCGATCGAACGTGAGTGCCGAAGAGGTCGAGCGTGCCTTGTCCGAGCTTGAATCGGCAGCCAGGATCATCGTGCGCGACCATTACTGCGCGGATCCCCACATGGCTGGGATCGACCTGCGCATCGTCGGCCTCGTCCAGCCGGGCGGGGAGGGAGACGTCGACGCGCAGGCAAGCGCGATGGCCGACATCGAAGCGACCTGGCGACAGTGGCTGGGCGAGTACCTGGCGAGCCACCGCTGCAGTTGAACAGCTGCGGTCGGGCGTATTCGACGAATACTGCGCTGACGCCATGAGCACCTACGTCTTGAAGCGTCTCGTCTCGATGGCGCCGGTCTTGCTGCTCGTCAGCGTCGTCATCTTCTCGATCATCCATCTCACGCCCGGCGATCGGGTCCTGGTCATGCTCGGCGAAGAGGCCTCGCCCGAGGCGCGCGACGCGCTTCGGCGCGAGCTGGGGTTGGATCAGCCGCTTCCGATCCAGTACGCCGCCTGGCTGGCTCGCGTGCTGCGCGGCGACCTCGGTCGCTCGATTCGGACCCACCAGCCGGTCAGCGAGGCGATCTTGCAGCGGCTGCCGGTCACGATCGAGCTGAGCGCGCTGGCCATGCTGGTCTCGCTGTCGATCGCCCTGCCGGCCGGTGTCGTGGCCGTGGTGCGCCGAAACTCCCGTGCCGACGTGATCTCGACCGTTTTCTCGCTGCTCGGCGTGTCGATGCCCAACTTCCTGCTGGCTGTGCTCCTGATCTTCGTGCTCTCGCTCCAGCTCCGCTGGCTGCCGCCGATCGGTTACGTCAACCCGCTCCAAGACATCGGTGCGAACCTGAAGGGCATGATCATGCCTGCCCTCGCGCTGGGCACGGCGCTCGCCGCGGTCGTCGCGCGCCTGACCAGGTCGAGCCTGCTGGAGGTCCTCAGCCAGGACTACATCCGGACGGCCTGGGCGAAAGGGCTTCGCGAGGGCCTCAGCATCCAGCGCCACGCGATGAAGAACTCGCTGATCCCGGTCGTGACCGTGGTCGGCTTGCAGCTTGGCAACCTGCTTGGGAGCGCCATCGTCACCGAAACGATCTTCGCCCTGCCGGGCGTTGGGCGGCTTGTGATCGACAGCATCTTCCAGCGCGACTTCCCGCTCGTCCAGGGGGTGGTCCTGTACCTTTCGCTGATCTTCTTGATGGTCAATCTGCTGGTCGATCTCGTCTACGCGTACCGAGACCCTTGGATCCGATATGGCTGACCGATCGGTCGCAGGTCCGACGTCCGACGTGCGGGCGAAGGGCCCTCGGACTTGGGACTCGAGACTCGCGACCTGCCCAAGGTGACCGCGCCGATCATCGTCCAGGCTTCGCCGAGCGTTGCCTTCGCGATCCTGGCCGAGGCCACCCTCAGCTTCCTGGGGCTCGGCATCCAGCCGCCCGAGCCGTCCTGGGCTCGACGGTCAGCCGTGGCAAGGACTACCTCGATCAGGCGCCCTGGCTGGCGTTCGCGCCCGGGGGCGCGATCTTGCCGGCCGTGATGGGCTTCAACTTCATCGGCGACGCCGTCCGGGACGCGCTCGATCCCCGTCTGCTACGCGAGGCCGGGACCGGACCAGGCACATCGCCGTGACCTTCTCGATCGTCGCCCGCGATCCGGCCAACGGCGACTTTGGAGTGGCCGTCTCCACGGCCCGCTGCGCGGTAGGAGCGCGCTGCCCCTTCACTCGTGCTCGTATCGGGGCGGTGGCGACTCAGGCGCGCGTGAATACGCTGCTCGGGCTTCAGGGGCTCGCGCTGCTCGAGCAGGGGTTGGACGCCCAGATGGCCCTCGGTCGACTGTTGGAGTCAGACGAGGGCCGGGACGTGCGTCAGGTCCAGCTGGTCGACTCGACCGGACGAACGGCTGCCCACACCGGCGCGGAGACTGTACCCTGGGCCGGGCACCTGCTACTCGATCAGTTCGCCGTGGCCGGCAACATGCTGACTGGGCCGGAGGTGCTGGCGCCCGCTCTGGGACCGGCTGGCGGCGGCGCTCCAGGCCGGGCAGGATGCGGGCGGCGACAAGCGCGGCCGCCAGTCGGCAGCGCTCGTGGTTGCGCGGGACGACCCGTTCCCGCTGGTCGACATACGGGTCGACGACCATCCTGACCCAGTCCCTGAGCTTCGCCGGATCCTCGGTCTCTACGTGGCGCAGTGGGCGCCCTCGCCCTGACCCGTCCGACGCGCGGGAGAGGGGTCTGGGATGAGGTCAGGCGGGCGTGTTGATCTCCTGGGCAGACCGCTCGCCGTTGATCAGGTCGCCGCCGCCGGCCGCTCGTCCTATCCCGTAGTACTCGAAGCCGAGCGCGGCCATCTCGGACGGCTCGTACACGTTCCGACCGTCGACGAAGGTCGGACTCGCCATCAGGGAGTGGATTCGGCGCAGGTCCAGGCGCTTGAACTCGTTCCATTCGGTCACCAGCACCAGCGCATCCGAGCCGCGAGCCGTCTCGTACGCGTCCTCGCAGAACCTGACCCGAGTCAGCAGCGCCTCAGCCTTCGGCATGGCGGCCGGATCATACGCCCTGATGTGAGCGCCTTCCTGCTGGAGCAGGTGGATGATCTCGACCGAGGCCGCTTCACGCATGTCGTCGGTGTTCGGCTTGAACGCCAGGCCGAGAATGCCGATGGTCCGTTCCTCGAGCCCACCCAGCGCGGAACGAAGCTTGAGGATGACGCTGAGGCGGGCGTCGCGGTTGATGTCCATGACCGCGCGTAGCAGCTGCGGATGGCACCCGGACAGGGCCGCCATGTGCGCCAGGGCCTGAACGTCCTTCGGAAAACAGGAGCCACCGTAGCCGACCCCCGCGTCGAGGAAAGCCGGCCCGATTCGTGGGTCCAGGCCCATCCCGCGCGCGACTTCCTTGACGTCTGCGCCCATCCGCTCACAGATCGAGGCGATCTCGTTGATGAATGAGATCTTGGTGGCCAGGAACGCGTTGGAGGCGTACTTGATCATCTCGGCGGTGCGCAGGTCCGTGATCAGGATCGGCGCCTTCAGGGGGGCGTAGAGCTGGGCAACGCGCTCGGCAGCCGGCCGATCGTCTGCGCCCAGGACTACTCGGTCCGGGCGCTGGAAGTCGGCGATCGCCGAACCCTCACGGAGGAACTCGGGGTTCGAGACAACCGGCGCTTGAACACTGCCCTGGCGGGCCAGCACCCCGGCCACCCAGTCGCCCGTGCCGATCGGCATCGTGCTCTTGTTCACGACGATCGCCGACGAGCGAAGATGCTCGGCGATAGAATGGGCCGCGGCGCGGGCGTAGGTCATGTCGGCCTCGCCAGCGGGGCCCGGCGGCGTATTGACCGCCACGAAGACGAACTCCGTTTCGTCGATTCCTTCCTCGTAGCGAGTTGTGAAGGACAGGCGGCCGGTCCGAACGTTTCGCTCGACCAGCTCTTCGAGGCCGGGCTCATAGATCGGGATGCCTCCTTCGCGGAGGAGGGCGATCTTGGCCTCGTCGACGTCGATACAGGTCACCCGGTTCCCGAGGTCAGCGAAGCACGCCCCCGTCACCAGTCCAACGTAGCCTGTACCGACGACGCTTATTGCGGACACGCTGGCACCTCTCAGCCGTTGTCGTGTGAAGCCTGGAACCCGGCGTTCGTCCGAGGTAATCGCTCGGGAGTGCCGGGCTCGTACCCGAGGCCGCCGGCGGGCGCTAACTATACCCGAAGCTATTCCTAGTCAGGAAGAGCCTGTGTCGAAGGGGCGCGGGGGCGCGCCGCTGATCTCAGTTCGACTCGCCCCTGGCCGAGCGCCCGAAGCGAGAGGTCCTCCCGACCCAACAGGACCAGTCCCAGTAGGACGACCGGCAGCAGCAGCAGCGCGTGCGCCACCAGTGTGTAGCTGCTCGCCGTCGCGGTCGCGACTCCGAACGTGTCGGCGAGGACCGACTGGAGGGGAAGGTCGAACGTGCCGACGTAGCCTGGAGAGGATGGCACGACGGTTGCCAGGTTTGCCGCGACCATGCCCGCGATCAGGCTGAGCGGCCCGCTGTTGAACCCGAACGCGAGCATGACGAAATAGTAGAGGCCCAGCTCGGCCGTCCAACACGCGATCGACACACCACCCACCAGCAGCATCGACCGCGGCGTCTCGACGGCCCGAATGCCCCCGAGGAATGACCCGACGAGCCTGCCGAGCCGGGCGCTAAGCCGCTCGGCAAGCCGGACAGCCTGGTCCAGCGCCCAGCGCAGCAGCGTCCGCGGGGCCAGCAGGAGGACCGCCAGCCCAGCCGCCGCGCAGCCGACGACGAGCCAGGAGAAGCTCGCAAGGGCGGCCGGCCAACCGCTGAGGGGCGCCAGCAGCGAGACCGCGACCATGAGTCCGCACAACACCACTACATCTAACACGCGCTCGAGCAAGATCGACGCCAGGCTGGCGGCGATCGGCACGCTGTTCGAATTCCGAAGCAGGAACGTGCGGACCAACTCACCCAGGCGGAACGGGAGCAGGTTGTTGACGGCGAATCCGATGATGATGACGCAGAACAGGCGCGCGACGGGTACCGCGGCAAACGGTGCCAGCAGTCGATTCCAGCGCGCAGCCCGCAGCCAGACGCCGACGAAGTAGATCGCTACGCCCGGCAGCAGAAAAAGCGGGTTGACCCCCGTAATCGAGGCCACCATGGCCCAGACGTCGACAGAGCGCAGAAACAGGACCAGGAGCAGCGCGCTGATCGCGAGCCCCGCCAGGGAGCGCGCCTTCAGCATGCCACGCCGCTCGGGAGCGGCTCGACCTCAGCCTCGTCCCCCGCGTCGGCTGACAGGTCTCGCCAAGACACGTGCTCGCGTCCGAAGAAAGCCAACCCGATCGAGGTGACCAGCACGTACTGGGTGAGGTGCGCCAGGATCGCCAGGGCGAGCGCCACTTCCGGCCCGACGCCGAATACCGAAAGGGCGGCCATCGCAAAGAACTGGAACGTCCCAACGTAGCCCGGCGACGACGGCAGCATAATGCCGAGGTTGACAACCGCCAGCAGCAGTCCGCAGGCCGCGGCCCGCTGGCCGGTCGAGAGTCCTAGCTGGAACGCGTTCGAGAGGATGAAGTATGAGCTCCATTCAAGCGACCAGACGGCTATCGACAGCAGCACGGTCCTGGCCAGGACACCTGGGCGACGCATGGTGTTCAAGCCGGTCAGGAATGCCCCGAACGCCCCAGCGGTCCAGTGAGCCATCCGAGTCGGGAATGGCTTGAGGGTCCAGCTCATGACCCGCTCGAACAGCTCGGGGTGCAGCATCACGGCGGCCACCCCGATGGCAACCGCCACGAACAGGCCACCGCCGAGGACCTCCACCTCCCGCCCCCAGCCGGGCAGGTCAACGACCAGCGATACGCCCCCCAGGAGGGCCACCACCACCAGACCGTCGAACACGCGCTCGACGAAGATGCTCGCCAGGAGGTAGCTCTTGCGCACTCCTGAGCGGCGACGAAGCAAATAGGCGCGCGCGAGCTCGCCGAGACGGGCGGGCAGGAGATTGTTGGCCGCGAAGCCGACCATCAGGATCCCGAACAGGGTCCCAAACGAGCACGAGACGGCCTCGGCCAGGATCACACGCCAACGAGCGGTGCGCAGCAGATAGCCTGAGAGCGTGCACAGCGCCGCTGGTGCGACCAGGACATAATTGCCGGCTGCCAGCGCGTCGAGCAGGCCGCGCAGGTCGACCCGATAGAATGCCAGGCCCAGGCACAGGATCGTGACCAGGATGCCCAGCAGTTGGCTCTTACGCAGCACGGGAGCGGCTCCCATCGACGACTGACCATGGCGCGGCATGTCGTGCCCTGACACGTCTCACGCTCGCCACCTGTGACAACGTGGTCAGCGCGCGTCCGGCTGCTGGTACCGGCTCACCACCCCGCCCGAGCTCTCGGTCACGTACAGCTCGCCGTCAGGGCCCACCTTGACTCCGGTCGGTATCCCGAGGCGCCCGCCGCGGTCGGCGGGTCGCGCCAGCGGCCGGGCCTGCCCGTCGGAGCCGACCACGAGCACGTCACCGCGGTCCGGGGCGGTCGTGTAGATCAGTCCTGTGGCGTCGGCTGCCACATAGGGCTTGTTGAGGATAGACTTGCTTTCCCAGCCGGGGATGGCGATGGTCCCACGCGGCGCGCCGCGTACGTCGAGGCGCTGTATTCTACCGTTCCAGGCGTCCGCGACCAAGAGCGTGTCGGCTTGGAAAGCAAGCCCGACCGGCTCGTTGAAACGGCCCGGCTCGCTGCCCTCGCCGCCGAAGGCACGCACGAACCTGCCGTCGGCGTCGAAGACCTGGATGCGCTTGTTACCCGTGTCGCTTATGTAAAGGAGGCCATCGGCCCCGATCGCGATGTCGCGCGGCCCCCAGAACAGGCCCGTCGCGGAGTTGGGATCGGCACGCGCATCGACGAGCCCTCCCCAGGACAGCAGCGGTCGACCGTCGCTGCTGAACTTCTGAATACGGTGGTTCCAGGTATCCGCCACGTAGACATCGCCGCTCGGGCTGACCGCGATGCCCCACGGCTCAGCGAACTCGCCCTCGCCCGCGCCAGCCCGCCCCCACGAGGTCGCGATCGAGCCGTCCGCATTGAACGCGGTCACTCGATTGGCCCGCCCCTCGGCGACGTACAGTCGACCATCCGGGCCAAGCGCGGCCCCCTTCGGCTCGACGAGCAGCGGCTCGCCCGAACGGCCCACTCCCCACAGCGACACGTTTCCATCGATGGTCTCGACCGCGGCCTCCCGAGGCGCATTTGGCACCACGGCCGCGCCGGGGCGGCCCGGCGCGGCGGGAAGCGTGGCGACTGGCGCCGGGCCAATGCTCGGTACCTCTTTGCGCACGAAGAAGTAGAACTCCCGAGCTCCAAGCGGGTTGAGTGGCTCGCGATAGACCAGATACTTCAGCAGCTTGGCCCGCGTCACCGGGTCCACGAGGCTGGACCAGATCAGCCCGGGGTTGGACTGCCAGTTCTTGTAATCCTCCGGGTACCACCAGTTCAGACGGTACTTCTGGCCCACGTAGTCGCCAAGCTGGTCCCTGATCGGGTCCAGGTTTGGCGCCATGACGAGGATCACCGGATAGTCTTTGAGATTGATGTCCGGGCCGAACGTCTTTGTGAAGTAGCGCCGGTTCTTGTAGTCACGCAGGTACCATTCGAATGGCCACGAGACGCTCTCGTGGACGACGGTCTGGCCGCCAATCACCTCGCTGTAGCCATTGTCCATCAAGATTCGCAGATCGCTGCGCTGCCCGGTCTGAAAGCCGATCCGCTCGACCTCCCGGGTGACCCATACGACGTCCGGTGAGGACTGCACGTAGACCAGCATCTCGACCGGAATGTCGCCGTGCGCGTAGGTCACCATCCACGACGTGTGGACGTAGAAGAAGCTGAGCACTAGCAGCGCAACGGCCATGAGCGGGCGGCCGATCCGCACCTGCCGCGCCACCTTGAGGTAAAACAGCCCGCCGATCGAGCCCGAGATCACCGCCACGAGCGCCATTCGCTCGAGGCTGCGTGACTGCGTCTCGAGTGGGGTCAAGGTCTGATTGGCCCCGAGCGCCACGACTGCCGCCGAGCAGGTCGCGACCAGGAGGCCGAGGCCGAGCGCAACCAGCGCTGGGCGCTCCAGTAGCGTTCGCGGGTGGAACGAGGCGCTCCAATCTCCAAGCCAGCGGCTGCCGAGCAGCACCAGCGGGAGCGCCACGTGCGGCAGCAACCACGGCATCTTCTCTCCAGCCCAGGAGTAGATGACGAATCCCGCGACAAACCAGTAAGCGCAGAACCAGCCAAACAGCGAACAGCGCAGCCACCTCGAGGCCATCGCGGCGATGCCGAAGACCAGGGGCACGAACTCGTACAGCGGCAACAGCAGCGCGTAGTAATAAAACGGCTGGCCGCCACGCTGAACCGAGTGCTGGTCGAACCAGTACTTGAGGGCACCGACCGAGCCGGACCACAGCCCACCCAGGTTGCACGGGCGGCCCAGCAGACAGTTCCACGGATCGCCGAGATTGGTCAAGAAGGTAGTGAAGAGAAGCACGTAAAGGCCGAAGAAAATCCCCAGGCACTCGAGCCAGGTCCGTACCTTGATGTCACGCAGAGCCGCGCGGGCGGGCGACCAGTGATCGTGCAGGGGTGAAGTCGCCCACAGCAGGCCAAAGAAGGTCATGAAGAGGAAAGCGTGGATGTAGGTGGCCTCTTTGTCGGCAAAGGCCAGGATCAGCGCAAGACTCCCCGCGTGCAGATAGCGAACGTTTCGCGTCCTGATCCAGCCGAAGATGCCGACCACCATCGCCAGGGTGAAGAAGTCGAGGTAGATGTCCTCGCGCGTGAACCTGGAGAAGTACAGGTAGGCTGGACCGATCGTAAAGATGATCGAGGCGACGATTGCGCCCCGTGGGCCCAGCTCAGCGCGCAGGAAGTAGGGCAGCAGAATCAGCGCCGTCCCAAACAGCACGGCCGCCAGCCGGCCAGTCACGTCACTGTCGCCGAAGAGGAAGTACATGAGCGCGTTGACGTGGAACTGGAACGGTCCGTGCATCAGCGGATCGTGGATGTAACCGCGCCCGACGTAGAGGTACCAGGAGTAGACGGCGTGCAGGCTCTCGTCGTGGTGGTACGCCCGCGAGCCGAGGTCGTGCAGGCGCAACGCCAGGCCGACGAGGCCGAGCCCTAGGAATGGGATCAGGGTAGCCCAGGTGGGGCGTGGGAGCGGCGATGGGGAGGGCGGCGCTGCGACCGGGGCGAGCGGGCGTTCAGTTAGCTGGACCATCTCGCGATCACCGTGGCCGCGGGCGGCGCGAGGAGACGGGCCTGAACATACAAAAGCGCCGGCCTACTCGCCGGCTGGTTGTACGACCAGTATAACATAGGGCCGCGCATCGACGAGGTCTTGGCGGCCGATCACCCACCTCCAGACGCGGGCCGGAGCAAGGTCCAGCGTGGCCCAATCGGACCGATAACCGACCACCAGTCGGTCGGCCCGAAAATCAGTGCCCAACGCGGCCGGGGGCTCCCCCAGCAGCCGCGCCGAGGGCACCCCCCCAGCCGCCGTGTCGTAGCGTACGGTCGGCACGTCGCGTAGCGCCCAGGCGACCAGCGGGCGCAGGCTCGGGTCGACCGGGATCGGCCCATCAGGATTGGCCCGCAGCCACTTCAGCGCCTCTTCGCGCACGACCTTGATCTCGTCCGTGAGTACGGCCTGCTCCAGCAAGTGGGCCCGCCCGGTTCCGCGGGCCTCGAGGAGTCGTGACGTCGTGGTGATAGACCAGAGCCCGACCAGGATGAGAACAAACGTCGCAAGCGCGGCCCGGCATTCAGCCGCCCGCAACACGCTGAAGGCGAGGACAACCACGACAAGCAAACCCGCCACGGTTACGATGCTGGCAACCGACCATGGCGGCTGGGCCGGGCTGGCCCGCAGGACTGAGTTGATGTGGAAAGCCGCGGTGATCAGAGGCACCAGGCCGGCGAGGCCGAACAAGCTGGAACGAAAGGTCCCATGGCTCGCGACCGTCTCGAGCAACT
>WNFV01009434.1_pt1 | contig 10793 bp, 7 predicted proteins | sample 5400101 | NCBI WGS metagenome assembly WNFV01 (sample SAMN13153361, study PRJNA577476) | soil metagenome | isolation source: 115 cm soil or saprolite under grassland replicate 1 | place: USA:California | collected 2016-06-15
GTCGAGTGGGCCTACGATGGACTTGTAATAAAGGATGAAGGATGAACGATGAACGCGGAATGATGAATGACATTGAGCGACGCGACTTGCGGAAGCGAACAAAAATGTTTGCGCTGAGAATAATTAAGCTTTACGCATCGCTGCCAAAATCAACTGAAGCTCAGATTCTCGGTAAGCAAGTCGTTCGCAGTGGAACTTCGGTTGGCGCTCATTATCGTGAAGCTAAGCGAGCAAGGTCGACAGCGGAATTCATTAGCAAAGTCGAAGTGACACTACAGGAACTTGATGAAACGATCTACTGGCTCGAACTTTTGTGGGAAAGTCAGACAGTAACCGAGGCCAGACTTAGCAGCCTTAAAGATGAAGCCGAACAATTGATGAAGATTCTCGTGACATCGGCTAAGACTGCTAAGAAAAATCGGTAACGCAGAGATTCATCACTCCGCAATCCTACTTCATCGTTGTTTTATGCGTCTCTTTCACGGAACCGACAACGCCGAAATCCAACGACCGACGGTGCTGACGCTCGGTGTGTTTGACGGGCTGCATCTTGGCCACCAGTTGATTATGCACACGGTGGTGGAAAGGGCGCGTGAAACCGGTGCTATCCCGACCGTCATAACTTTCGATCCGCATCCGCGTGCCGTTTTGCATCCCGAATCGGCGCCGCCACTATTACAAACACTCGATCAAAAAGTTGAAGGGTTTGGTGTCCTTGGTATCGAGCAAACAATTGTCATTCGTTTCGACGAGCAATTTTCCCAAACGCGGGCCGAAGATTTTCTTCGCGATGTCGTCAAGGATCGCCTCCATGCGAAAGAAGTTTACCTCGGCCGCGGTTTCGCTTTTGGTCATGATCGCGAGGGCAACATTGAATTGCTGAGGCGCGTTAGCCAGGACTTGGGGTTCTTTGCGGATGAAGTTCCGGAGGTTCAGTTTCGGAGTCAGCGCGTCAGTTCCAGCAAGGTAAGGGGACTGTTGGCAGAAGGCAAAGTAAATCTGGCGCGTCGGCTGCTCGGCCGTCCTTACGGAGTAGAAGGCCGCGTTGAACGAGGGGCTGAGCGCGGCACCCGCCTCGGCTTTCCCACAGCCAACTTGCACCCTCGGAATCGCGTCATACCCAAGAACGGCGTCTATGTGACCGGTACACTGATCGACGGGCAATGGCGACGCAGCGTAACCAATGTAGGCGTCCGGCCGACTTTTGAAGCCGATTCGGAACCTTCAGTCGAGACTTTCGTAATGGATTGGGCGGGTGATCTCTACGGGGATGTGGTGCGCGTTCGATTTCTCCACCGCTTGCGCGATGAGCGGAAGTTTGGTTCGATTGAAGAGTTGCGGACGCAGATTGAGGAAGATGCGAAACGCGCGCGGAGTTATTTTGCACGAGGCGGCACGAGACACATGCTCTCCCTGGTTTGAGGGCTATCAATTTTATGAATAAGGATCTAGTACTAATCCCGTTAGAAGAGATCACGCGTGGCGGCAATGGCCAGGTGGTCGTCGCGGGCAATCCTGCGAGCAATCACAGTGCCGGCAGTTCTTCTTCGGTCAAAAGCGCTCCTGGTCCCGAGCCGCTGAGTGACGAAATGGTGGCCGAGATACTCGAGGGCCGTGGGCTGCGTGGCTGGTTGCGACTCGCCCAGGTGGCTCGAATTCTCGGATTGTTTTCGCTTTACCTCTTTCTCGACACTTACGACATTCGCGCCGATTTCAACCGCCGAATGATTGAGCGACTCCATGACGAAGCGAAAGCGGGCGCTTTGAACGCACGATTGCGCGGACGCTCTCGCCGCTTCCTGCTGGTCGCTTTCGACAAGTTGATTCGGCTCCTGCGTTTGATCGTATTTCGCGGCGGCGAAGGGTCGGACAAAAAAGCCGCGCGTCTTGCGAAACAGGCAGCTTGGTTGAGTAAGAGTTTGATCGATCTTGGTCCGACGTTCATCAAGATCGGTCAGGCGCTTGGCACCCGGGCCGATCTGTTGCCGCTTGCTTATGTGAAAGAATTGTCGACGCTACAAGATCAGGTGCCGGCCTTCCCCAGTGCCGAAGCTTTTGCGCGCATCGAGGTCGAACTTGGCCGCAGTTTGCAGGAGTGTTATGCGGAGATTGATAGCGAACCTATTGCCTCGGCCTCGTTGGGCCAGGTTTACCGAGCGCGTTTGTCATCAGGCGAAGAAGTCGCTGTTAAGGTTCAGCGGCCTGATCTCGAACGGATCATCAGTTTCGACATCGCGATTCTTTATAGACTGGTGAAACTCACTAACCGCTTCTTCCCAAAAGCGAATGAAAACGCCGACTGGGAAGGAATGCTCCGGGAGTTTCACAGCACTGTCTTTGAAGAGATGGACTACGTGAAGGAAGGAAGAAACGCGGACCGCTTCCGCTACAACTTCCGCACCTGGCGAGTGGTTCGTGTGCCGAAAATTTACTGGACACACACGAGCCGTCGCGTATTGACCCTTGAATTCATCCGCGGCACGAAGGTCATAGACGTTGAAGGCCTACGCGCACGGCGCCTTTCGGCTGTCAAAGTCAACCGCTTGCTGGTTCGCACCTATTTGAAGCAGTTATTGGAAGACGGTTTTTTCCACGCCGACCCGCACCCTGGAAATCTACTCGTTATGGATTCCGGTCACCTTGCGTTTTTCGACTTCGGAATGGTTGGTCGCATTACTCCAAAGTTGCAGTCGCAGATGATTAACGCGTTCTTTCATGTAATTGCACGCGACGTTCACGGCCTGGGCCAGGACATCATTAACCTCAACTTCCTTAAGCCGGGGGTTAATCCCGAAACAGTGCGACCGGTAGCTGAAAAGCTTTTCAAGGTCTACCTCAATCTCAAGCTTGGTGAGGTCAAGTTTAAAGAGTTGACGTACGACCTGGCCGAAGTCATCTATGAGTATCCCTTCCGTCTGCCCGCAAATTTCACCTACATCATGCGCGCGCTAATGACCCTCGAAGGCATTGGTATTGTCACCGATCCGGAATTCAGTTTCTTCGAAACCGCGAAGCCTTACGCGAAGGAGTTTATGTTGCGACGCGAGGGCAAAATGTTTCGCAAGCTAATCTTCGACAAGCTGACTGGCCGGGAGAATGGAAACGGCGGTATTGAGTGGTCGCGAGTCTGGAAACTTACGAAGATGGCCGCGCAGATGTATCTTGAGGGGTAGTAGCCGTCTTAATGAGGGGAATGGTTTTGCATCGTTTGTATATTCATCAGCGTCTTGCCTGCCACAGGCCTTTCAGCAATCCCCAGTCAATTCCGTGTGCCCTGAACAGCATAAAATCTTTTTCACCACGTAAAACCGCCCTAAGTCCGCCAGCTTCGCCACCAAATAGTTTTCTCCTGCTCAATCTAAACTCAAAACCGTCCTGTGTTGCTCGTGCTTCGAGCGGCCTTATTTCGGCGCCTTTTGGGATTGAGCGGTAGACGCGAATTTGAACGCTTTCGACCATGCGCGTTGGCGTGAGATTACCTTGGTTGTCTATCAGCATTATCCGCCGGACCAACGCCAGTTGAGTACCTGCCGTGAATTGCGGTAAATCAGGGTTTGCAATTAGTGGTTCAAAATCCCTTGACCGGTCCGTGTTGAAAACCCACGGCTGGGAAAATTCCCTGAGTCTTTGCAGGTAAGCGTTGGTGACTTCACGTCCTTCCGGCAAGCGCACCAAAACCAGAAACGTCGGCCGGCCACCAAAAGGAGAAGATCGCATGTGCACTGGAGCAGCGAGCCGGCCGTTCGTATCACCGATGAGTATCCAGGAACCGCCCGGTTGTAACAGTTCCGGCGGCAGAAAGGCGGTCTCATGGCGATCAGGCTGATATTGAACTGGGAACACTTTTGCAGCAACCGCAGCGGAATAATTATCTGGCAGCAGCTTGATCTGATCCGCAGTAAGGGCGAGACGTGAAAAGGTAAAGACAAAGAGTCTCGATCGCTCTGGGTAGAGCGATCGAGTCAGATCGGAGCTAGCAAGTTTCAGAAACCGGACTTAAACCGACGGGGTGGCTGCTGTTCCAACATTTGGGTCGAATCTACCTGCTGCTTATCGCATTGAACAAGAGTGGATAGGTTGCCAGAGACTGGCCACGATATTGGGGACGAAAGCCAAAAAGAATTATGTGCCCTTTTCCCATTGTGACTTCGACTAATGCCGCCTTGCCTTTGATGCGATTGCCACCCAACAACCAGCCGGATAGGAGCGGATTCTCGTCTGATGGATAGCGAGCGATCACACGGACATTCGACTCCGGAACGTCAACCCGATCGCTACCGGCTCTGACAACTTCGAACACTGGCGAATCCTCAACCCAGGCAATTGTTTCTTTCGGCATGCCCCGAGCGATGGGGCTGGTCGTATCAAGTTCAATACGCAAAATCGAACCCGGCACAAAGAAATCCTTTTCCGGCACATCGGCGACGACGTCGCGCACGGGAAGTTTGAATTGTTCAATGGCAAAAGTGGAAGCGCGATTCAAACAAACGAGCGTACCGCCTTTTTCGACAAACTCACGCAGCGCCTTAACGCCTGCCGGTCCAAGTCCGCCGGTGTATTCCGGTGGCATCGCACCGCCGCGGTAGCCGTTGAGAATATCGTTGGGCCGCTGGTCCGGGATGATGATCGATTCATACTTATCCAGCAGCCTGCTTGAAAGGGCCTCTGAATCAAGCAATGAAGAAAAGGGAACGCGATGGTTGACTACCTCGTCCATATTTGTCGACGGATTTGTCCGACCATTCTGTTGGAGCACCCACCTCGTCCAGCCTTCGTCGATTGATGGAATGGAGGACTTGTAAATGGCTACTCGTGAATCTTTGCCGTAGTAGGGAAGTTCTGACTCCTCCTCAATCAGAACCCTCTTATATCTAAGCGGACCATATACAGGTTGAACCTCCGCGCCCATCAGTAGCGATAAGCTATGAGCGGTGACATCATATGGAGCTATTGGGTGTCCCGCGGAGTCACGCAAGTCCGGATAACGTTGCGCTTCAAGGAGCGCCTTTGCGAAAGCGCCATAAGGTTGAGCTGTTGGCACGTACATATGAAGAGCCGTGTTGCTCTTTTGCACGTTCATAGGTTCACCATAAATCACGGGTACCCCGCCTCGTTGGAGGATATACCGGAGAAGCGAACCATTAGCTCCGCCATTCATGATTTCAAATCCTTGAAGCTCACCCTTATGCCGCGGACGTACGGCGTCCCTGCCAATTTCATAAAATCTACTCAACCACGCTTCACGATTCTCCGAAGCGTGACGCAATAACAGAAACGCTGCCGAGGTCATGTAGTTTGTGATGTCGCGCAGATGCCATTCGCCGCCGTGCCAAACTGGTCCAAAGTTAGCTGATTCCTTTTTTGGATCGTAGCCTTCGCCCTTTTTTAACTCACCAAACTTAACGGTGATTGGAGTCGCTATTTTGCAGGAGGCCGTTTCGGAAAGGATGCGCACGCCGCCGTGATAGTGCGAGTAAGCGCGTGCCGGCGACCAGGCGTCGTAAGTTGAATCTGTTGTGATGCCCTTGAAACCTTGCGCTCGCATCTCCTTCGCCATGAAGTTGCCGAGCTCCGTGTAACCGGCGACGATCTGCTTAGGCACGTTTGGCTCGACCGGCTGCATATAAGGCGGCAGGAACAGACGAGAGCCGAACTCGCCCTGCTGATGAATGTCGTGGACAATCTGCGGATGCCAGACGTTGTGAATCTTGTCTACCGTGATTTGAGTTTCGACCTGAGTGAAGGCATACCAATCGCGATTGTTATCGTGGCCCGTATACTTGTGATAGAGCTCGGGCGGATCGGTGCCTTCGTAAGTTGTGCCGAGTGTCTTGTCATACCAGTTCTTGACGATGTCAACACCATCAGGGTTCAACGACGGCACCAGCAGGATGATCGTGTTGCGGAGCATCCTCTGTATCTCAGGATCATTCGACACGGCCAGTCGATGTGCTATGAGCATGCTTGAGAGATAAGAACCCACCTCAGTCGAATGAATACCGCAGGTGATAAGTACGATCGTCTTGGCGCGTTTGATTAGTTCCGCGGCCTTGCTGTCGCGGACACCCGGCGGACCGAGCTTGCGCGGATCAGCAAGCAGCTCCTGGATCTTCTTGTATTCACTAAGCAGCGCCAGATTTTCTGGCGCGCTGATTGTCGCCATCACAAACGGCTTGCCCATCGTCGAGTTGCCGAGCGTCTCAAAATTTACGCGCTCACTGGCTTTTGCCAGAGCGGTGAAATATTCGATCACCTGATTCCAGCTTGCGAGCTTGCGATCTTCGCCGGGAACGAAGCCCAGCACGTCTTTGGGCGTGGGGATAGACTCCGGACGTGATGTTGCACTGCTTGTGGGAGCCATCGAATGCACGCCAATGCGTCCAATGGGACTCAGTTCAAAAAGAATCGCAGTGGTCAGAAACAGGACGAAGATTCTTGCTCGCATAAGTTGTTTTGAATGCTTCTCAAAATGACTGGCAGGACGGCTGAAAGTGTAATCGAAAACCGGCTCAACGTTGAACGTTATTCTTGAGACCGCGGAAGCTTTTGCTCGCAATGAACGCAAAACGCGAAAAAGCTTTCTGAGCAAGGTCGAACGCCTGGCCGCAGTGGCGGGCAAGGTTCCCGCAGTGCCGGTCTTCACGTTGAAACTGTCAGATTTCGTCGGAGCCAACTCGCGTCCGCTCGTTGAGTTTCAAAGCGCGAGAGCCCCGCAGCTTTGGGCTACCGAGCTTGCCCCACCGCGCGTGGCCCGTGTAAAGTAGCGGACGAATTAATCCCTACGCACTCCCCGTTTAGCAACTTTGTTGGAGGAAAACACGGATGTCTTCTGAAAGCATTCCTGCGAACGAGTACCCGGACAGAATCGGATTCAAGCCTGACAATCCTTACCTGGACACATTTCGGCCTTACATTCCGGCGGGAGTGCGCCTGCTGGAACTAACACCGTTGCCATTGATTATCGGGACACTGTTGGGAATGGTTTTCGGAGCATCCTCTCTTTACCTTGTGCTCAAAGTTGGTTTGACTGTTAGTGCTTCGATTCCTGTCGCGGTCATCTCCATCACGATCTTTCGAATATTTTCGAAGTTTGGACTGCGTGATGCGACTATTCTTGAAAACAACGTCGTGCAGACCGCAGGCTCGGCCGGTGAGTCGATCGCTTTCGGCGTGGGCGTAACGATGCCTGCGATCATGATCCTGGGAATGGACCTGGAATTCACGCGTGTGATGCTGGTGGCGATGCTGGGAGGTCTGCTTGGGATCCTGATGATGATTCCGTTGCGGCGAGCTTTGATAGTCGCCCAGCACGGTTACTTGAAATACCCCGAGGGAACGGCGTGTGCGGAAGTTTTGAAAGCGGGAGCATCAGAAGAATCTCGTCAGGCGGCGGCGGCTGGATCCGTCGAGCACGCCAGCGCAATAGATGAAGGCGCACAAACCGGAGCCAAAACCATCTTTGGTGGCTTGGGAATTGGATTTCTGTATCAAGTTCTAATGACTGGCTTCAAAGGCTGGAAGGATACCCCTGAAAAAGTTTTCGGCTCGCCTTTCAAGGCCGGTTCGGTCTCCGCGGAAATTTCGCCGGCACTGTTGGGCGTGGGATACATCATCGGGCCGAGAATAGCCTCCATCATGTGTGCAGGCGGCGTTCTGGCCTATCTGGTTTTGATTCCCGCAATTAAATTTTTTGGGGAAGGAATGACTACGGCCTTGCCGCCGGGAACGGTGCCTATCAGCGAAATGAGTCCTTCCCAGATTCGTGGCGCCTATGTGCTGTACATCGGAGCCGGGGCGGTCGCCGCAGGTGGGATCATTAGCCTGTTTCGTTCGCTGCCGACGATCTGGAGTGGCCTCAAGGGTGGTCTGGCTGATCTTCGAGGCGGCCCGGCGGCTACTGCGAATGCGCCGCGAACTGACCAGGATATTTCGATGAAGTTTGTGATCGGCGGGATCATTGCTTTGATTGGAATGATCATGGCGTTTCCGCAACTGGGATTACAAATAAACATCTTCGTCGCGTTCATGGGCGCCATCCTGATCATAGCTTTTGGTTTCCTGTTCGTGACCGTCTCATCGCGGCTGACCGGCGAGATCGGTTCGTCTTCGAATCCAATTTCCGGTATGACGGTCGCCACGTTGTTGCTTACGTGTTTGATATTTCTGCTTGTTGGATGGACTGGTCCAAGTTACTACATTACGGCACTCTCGATCGGCGGCATAGTTTGCATCGCTTCTTCTAACGGCGGCACAACGTCGCAGGATTTGAAGACCGGCTTCCTGGTCGGATCAACTCCGAAGTATCAACAGATTGCAATCCTGATAGGCGCGTTTGCTTCCGCATTGATACTCGGGCCGATTCTTCTCGTGCTTAACGACTCGGCGACGGTTTATGTACCGCGTGTGAGTTTCGAAGCGGCAACGCAAAGCGTCACGCTCGATTCAACCAGGACAGCTGCATTACCAGCCTACTCTGATCAAACCAAACCGACGGCACCGGGCGAGTATCGAGTGCTAAAGAACGAGCCGGGCGCTGCTACGGTTGCGGGTCTGGATCCGGGTGAGTATCTGGTGGACAGTTCCGGCAAGGTCGCCTACAAAGTTGAAGAAAATTTTCCGGCCACTCTGAAGGTCGATCCTTCGCAGGCCGGCGCTCCGGAAAAGTTGAAAGGCCCACAGGCCAACTCGGATAACGGCCTGTACCGGCCCTGGCACAAGACTGACACCGAGGGTGGTCCCGCTGGACGTTACCTCGTGAATGATCAGGGCATTCCGGTTTACCTGTCTGATCCCGGCATCAACGGTATCCACCGGACCAGGCCTGATGGCTCGGCTGTCACCAAGTATGACGCGCCCAAAGCGACCCTGATGTCTTACATCATCAAGGGAATCCTGAATCGGCAACTGCCATGGGGACTTGTGCTGTTAGGCGTGATGATCGCCATCGTGCTCGAGATGAGCGGTATCCCTTCGCTCGCGTTTGCAGTCGGCGTTTATCTTCCACTGTCTTCGTCAAGTCCGATCTTTATCGGTGGCATGATTCGCTTGGGTGTTGATCGTTACCTGCGCAAGAAACTCCAGGACAAAAACCTGACTGAAGATAAATTTGTGGCTGAGACAGACAAGAGTCCGGGCGTACTGATGGCTTCAGGCTATATTGCGGGCGGCGCACTCGCGGCCATTGTGATCGCCATTCTGCAGGGTGTCCCGAAGCCCGCCCTGGCTAACTTCAACAGGAACGTTGAAGACTGGGCTAATTTACATAATCCGCTGTTCGGCGGCGGGAACGCAGATATCTTGTCGATGATTCCGTTCCTGATACTCATGCTCTTGTTATACTTGGTCGGGCGCGAAGTCCTGCTGACGAGTAAACCGGCTGTCGTTAAGCGGCGATGAAACGATAAGACCGTTAGCATCGACTATGGTTAACTGAACCTTTTCAGGACCTCCGAGGCGCGCTGCTAAGTAAGGGGCGCGCCTCGCGTTTAATCATTTCAAAAGGATCGGTATTTATGCGAGCTTCAGCTTTACGTTCAAAGGTTTTCACGAAGGTGTTTCTAACCGGCTTGCTCGTTTGTTTGAGCGTGCCGGTCAATTCGCAACAGCCACCGCCACGTTCACCGTCGGATACAGTGCGTGAATTCTACAAAGCAATGCGCGAGAAAAGATTTCGCGACGCATTCGATATGTCGATCTATAGACCTGCGATTGAACCTTTGAAGCCGCAGGAGTTTGAAGAACTACGCCCAGACTTTGAAAAGATGGCAGCGGTGATTCCGGAACAGGTGAACCTGGGTGGCGAGCAGGTGAGCGGCGACATCGCGACGGTGTTTGTGAAAGTGAAAGAGGGCGATGCTCCCGAACAAGCCGAGCCGGTTATGCTGATTCTCGTCGACGGCATCTGGATTATTGGAGACAAAGAGAATCAGGCGGTTGTTAAGAAAGCCGGCAAGCAGTTTTTCTTTAATGCCCGTATCGATACTCACCACGACGAGGTGCAAGCCATGTTGACGCGAATCTCCCTGGCGCAGCTTCTCTACAGTCAACAACACAAGGGCTCGTTTGCGGATTTGGCTACCTTGATTTCGCTGGGCCTACTACCAAAAGATCTCGAAGGCACGGAATCAACTGGCTACCGCTTCCACGTTAACGCGCTTTTGGGCGGTAAATCATGGAATGCTGGTGCCGAGCCGGCGCAATATGGCCGCACCGGTCGCCTCTCTTTTTTCCTCGACGCCACCGGGGTAAGAAGCAGCGATACGGGCGGCAAGCCTCTGAACTAGCTGGGCCGATGCCAACTAGCCATTTCAGCGGCCAAGTGGCGAAATTGATTGGCCTCCCAACTTTCTATTGCGCCCCAGCCTCAGGGTCACTAAAATGAACTTGCGTTCCCGACTAGCCTCATCGTTCTGCCCCTCCTCTATCAGCTAAAGACACTATGGCTGGCTCGTAGTGTCAGAAATGAAAACGGACGCTTTGGGAGGGCTCGGAAGCTCATAGCGCGGTAAGAACTGATGGCGGAAATCGCTCGAAAATTAGTGTCACGTTTGCGGCAGTATTTCGGCAACCGCCGCCGTGAGAAGCGACAGAGGGTGCGCCTGCCGTTTAGCCTTTCACTGCCCTCGCCGGCAAAAGGTCTCAACGGGGCAAGACGAATTAACAGCATGGTTGGCCACACCCTGGATCTAAATGCCACCGGACTCTCGCTCATCACACCGAGGATCACGCTCGGCGAACATCATCTCGTTGGAGAAAATCGAGGCTTGAATGTGAAACTCGAATTGCCGTTGGGA
>WNFV01014741.1_pt1 | contig 10793 bp, 9 predicted proteins | sample 5400101 | NCBI WGS metagenome assembly WNFV01 (sample SAMN13153361, study PRJNA577476) | soil metagenome | isolation source: 115 cm soil or saprolite under grassland replicate 1 | place: USA:California | collected 2016-06-15
GATGTCTCGACGGGATAGGAGGATGAACGCATCGCGCTCCGGACCGAGGACTTTGCGCAGCTGGATGAGGTCACGGCGCAGGGCAAAGATGTCCCGCAGGACCGACTTGTCGAAGCTCTCGAACAGGCGCTCCTCGATCTGCTCGATCTCATTCTCCAGCCCATCGACGACCGGAAAATAGCCGTCGACCAGCGTATCGGCCAGGTGGTAGAGTAGGAAGCCCAGCGGGCTTGGCTCGACCATGGCAGGATTGTGGCGCCAGCGCTCGCGCAGCTCCGTGATGGCGTGGATTGGTCTGGCGTGAACGGTGATCAGGTAGTTGGGACCGACGAAAATATCGAGCTCCTGAAGGGCGAGCCCATGACCTTGGCTCGCTGCGCGAACGTCGAACAGGACGATAAGTCGCAGCTCTTCGTACTCGTCGACCTTGGGGCGCTGGTGGGGCTTGCGAATGTCCTCGATCGCGAGGGGATGCAGGTTGAACTCGCGAGCGAGCAGCTCGAACTCCTTGTCGCTTGGTCGCTCGAGGTCGAGCCAGACCAGCGACTGCTGATCTCGAAGCTGGCGATCAATGTCGGCTAGCGGCAGATCGTCGCGAAGCGCGCCGTGCTGATAGAGCAGGGCTGTGCACTCCGTGGCCGGAGAGGTTGCCGGGCGATCAGTCGAGACCACGGGAGCAGGATAACCATCCTGTCGCGTCGTGTCGAGATGGGGCTATGTCGCCCACCTTGTCAACTTGAGCTGTCATTTGTCATCCTGAGCTCGTTCTCGTCATCCTGAGCTCATTCTTGTCATCCTGAGCTCGTTCTTGTCCCTCGAGGAGCCGGCGTGGCCGAGCTACCGCGCTATCGTAAGATCCTGCTCGCGACAGACGGGTCGGACCCAGCCGGGTCGGCGGCTCGGCATGCGGTGGCATTGGCCGCGCAGACCGGTGCCGCCCTGGCGGTGCTGCACGTGGTCAATACCCATCTGGCGTTCAGCCTGGGGATCTACCAGCACGAGGCGCTTCGCGAGCTTCGACGGGATGGCGAGCGAGCCCTGGCGACCGTCGCGGATCTGGCGCGGGCTGCTGGGATCGAGGCGCAGACCGACATGGCGGAGGGTCGCCCGGCCGAAGTGATCGTGGCCGAAGCCGACCGGCTAGAGGCTGACCTGGTGGTCGTGGGCTCGCACGGCCACGGCGCTTTGAGCGACATCCTGCTCGGGAGCGTGTCCCAGTTCGTCCTTCACCATGCGCACGTGCCGGTGCTGATCGTCCGCCCACCGCGTGGCTAGGCGAGGCTTATGCCAGGCGGCCGTAAGCGCGCAGGGTCTTGAGGGCGTCGATCGTCACCCAAGCGCGCCATTCCAGGGTCGTGGCCGGGTTCCACGCTTGCCAGTTGAACGACCAGCCGCCGTCGTCGCCTTGCGCGTCGACGAGAGCATTCAGGTGGCTCTCGATGACCTCGTCGGCGAAGAGCTGGCGGGCGAGACTGTCAGGTCGGGGAGCGAAGTTGAGCGGCGTGTGGACCTCGCCCGGGGCTCTTGGGTCGAGCGCCACCAGCTCTTGATCGAAGATCTTCGGAGCGATCCGAGCGAAGGCCTGGTCGGCCCGAGCACGATCGGGAGCATGTTCGAGGAACGGGAGGATCATCCGCATCTCATAGGGATTGGTGGCCTCCAGCGCCTCGATCCGGTGCCAGCAGAACTCAGACGCTCTCAGGAGCCATGGATGGTTGACTCTGTGCTTGTAGAGTAGCGCGGCGAGGCCGGCCGTGGGCAGGAGGGAGCCAGGCGGATCGTCCTCCGCTTCCCACCACGGCGCGCGTGGGTAAGCCCGGGCCGAGGGAAGCACGAAAGGCACCCCGCCATCGGCCGTCGTGATCGCCGCGAGGTAGTCGCAGGCTCGACTGACCATCGGATCGTCGAAGCCATCGATCTCGTCCAACATTTCGAGCGCCGACCAGACCGGAAGGGGCTGGCTGATCGGAGCGCGAAGGTCAGGCTCGAATCCGTTACCGAAGCCTCCGTCGGGATTCTGGTAAGGTCGAAGGGCTGCCAGGACCTGGCCGGCGTCACCGCCCTTGAAGAGGTACGCGTAGCGGTGCCGGTCGATCAGCCGGGCGGTCAACCAGATGAACGTCTCGGCGGCTTGCAGATCAGGCATTAACAGTGGGCAGTGGGCAGTGGGCAGTCGGCAGCATCTACACCCTACCACGACTGACCTCCCGCTTCCCACCCTACCTAGTGCCCACTGCCCACTCGTTTTGCCCGCTGCCTACTGCCAACTGCCTACTCGTCTGCTACAATCCCCGCACGACGCCGCGGATGCGAGGGTCGCATCCGCGGCGTTCGGCGTTAGCGACGACGGACTGGAGAGCTGGGGAATGGCCCCCACGTTGATTGGACGGATCTGCGTCTTTTGCGGCTCACGCCCTGGTGGGCGGGACGAGTATGTGGACCAGGCCCGACGCCTCGGCGAGCTACTCACGAGTCGCGACATCGGCTTGGTCTACGGCGGCGCGAGCGTGGGACTGATGGGTGCCGTCGCCGACGCGGTCCTGAACGCGGGGGGCGAAGTGATCGGGGTGATCCCGGAAGCGCTGGCGGTGAAGGAGCTGGCCCACCAGCAGGTCGGCGACCTCCGAGTGGTCGGCAGCATGCACGAGCGCAAGGCGCTGATGGCCGAGCTGTCCGACGCCTTCATCGCGCTGCCGGGCGGCTTCGGCACGTTCGAGGAGCTGTTCGAGATGGTCACCTGGGCCCAGCTCGGGATGCACCGCAAGCCGTTCGGCATCCTGAACGTGGCCGGCTTCTTCGATGGGCTGCTGGCCCTGGTGGACCATGCGATCGAGGAGGGATTCATCCCGACCCGTCGTCAAGTGGATCCGCGCGGGACAGACGTGAGACGAAGTAAGTAGTGAGATAGTGGTCACGCGTACAGGCCGCGCAGGCGGCGTGCTTCGAGGATTCGCTGCATCGCCACGACGTACGCGGCGGCGCGCAAGTCTCTGCCCAGGCCGAAGCGCTCGGCGGCGGCGCTGACCGCGTCGAAGGCCGCGACCATCTTCTCCTCGAGCCGCGCGTTGACGTCGTCTTCCTTCCAGAAGTAGCCGTTGCGGTCCTGGACCCACTCGAAGTACGAGACCACGACTCCGCCGGCGTTGGCCATGATATCGGGGACGACCGTGATCCCACGCGCAGCCAGGATCGCGTCGGCCTCGCTGGTAGTCGGGCCGTTTGCGCCCTCGACGATCAGCCGGGCCCCGATTCGATCCGCGTTGGCCTCGGTGATCTGACCCTCCATGGCGGCCGGCAGCAGGACGTCGCACTCCAGTTCCAGGAGCTCGGCGTTGGTCAGCGGCCCGGCCTCATGGTAACCCTCCACCCCACCGGTCTCGTGCCGATACCGCATCAGCCGCGAGATGTCGAGGCCATCTTCACGAATGATGCCGCCCCTCACGTCGCTGACGGCGACGATCCGTGCGCCGGCCGAGGCGAGCATGCGGGCGGCGTTGGAGCCGACGTTGCCGAAGCCCTGGATGACGACGCGGGCGCCCTCGAGTGGTCGTCCGAGGTGGCGAAGCGCCTCGCGGGCGATGACCAGCAGTCCACGTCCGGTGGCCGCCTCGCGACCGAGCGAGCCGCCCAGCAGGAGGGGTTTGCCGGTCACCACCCCGGGCTCGACGTAGCCCTTTTTCATGCTGTAGGTGTCCATGATCCAGGCCATCACCCGCGAGTCGGTGCCTACGTCGGGGGCCGGGATGTCCAGAGTGGGACCGATGAGATCGAAGATCTCGGCCGCGTAGCGGCGGGTGAGCCGTTCCAGCTCGCCCTCCGACAAGGCGGACGGGTCGCAGGCGATGCCGCCCTTGGCGCCCCCAAAGGCCACGTCGACGAGCGCACATTTCCAGGACATCCAGGCCGCCAGCGCCTTAACCTCGTCCAGGTTCACGTCGGGATGGAAGCGGACGCCGCCTTTGCCCGGCCCTCGGATCGTATCGTGGAGCACGCGGTAGCCGGTGAAGACATGGACCCGTCCGTCGTCGAGCGGGACCGGCAGGGAGACGATCACCTGGCGGCGGGGGTGCTTGAGGATCTCCGCGTCGTGGGGGTCCAGGTGGAGGACGCGCGCCGCGCGATCGACCTGGTCTAGAACGTCGTCGAAAGGGTTCTCATTGCGGGCCGGGCCTGGCCGCCCAACCGGCCCGCCGCGCGCTCGCCACTGCATCGCCATGTCTCCTCCGAAGCTCTCAGCCGTCAGCTGTCAGCCGTCAGCGGTAGAACGGACAAACCTTCCAAGAAGCGCCGTCCCTACGATAATGAGCCCGAGCCCGTAGTGGAAAGCGCCGGGCGGGTACAATTGGGGACCTCGAGACGCGCAACCTTGAATGCCATCGGGAGGCTGCCATGCTCGCTGCGCCGGATCTGAGCGCGTTTCGCCTGGACGTGCCGCTGCCAGCCATGCATCGTGCCCGCCAGCGCTTCGACGCGCCGGTCGTGGAAGACCTGGAAGGCGAGGTCGCGCGACAGGTCCGCCGCTTCGCGCACCGCATCGGGCCGGGCATGCGGGTCGGGGTAACGGCCGGCAGCCGCGGAGTGGCCAACATCGCACGCCTGGTCAAGGCCGCCGGCGACGAGGTCCGCGCGCTCGGCGGCCAGCCGTTCATCGTCCCTGCCATGGGCAGCCACGGCGGCGCTACCGCCGAGGGCCAGATCGGCATGCTAGCCGAGCTGGGCATCACCGAGGCGAGCACCGGCCTCGAGATCATCTCGTCGATGGAGGTCCGCGAGATCGGGCAGCTCGACAACGGCCTGCCGGTCTACTTCAGCGTGACCGCGCTCGCGGCCGACGGCATGATCCTGCTCAACCGAATCAAGCCACACACCGACTTCAACGGCCCCATCGAGAGCGGCCTGGCCAAGATCTGCAGCATCGGGCTCGGGAAGCAGCGGGGCGCTGAGACGATCCATTCCTACGGTGTGCCGGGCCTGGCGCGCTGGATGCCCGCCGCCGCGCGGCTGATTGTGGAGCGGGCGAACATCCTGTTCGGTCTGGCTGTCGTCGAGAATGCCTACGACCAGACCGCGATCGTCGAGGCGGTCCCGCCGGCCGGCATCGCGGGCCCCGACGAGGAGCGGCTTCAAGCCGAGTCGAAGCGGCTCATGGCCTCGCTGCCGTTCGACGACCTCGACGTGCTCGTCGTGGACGAGATGGGCAAGGAGATCTCTGGGTGCGGGATGGACACCAACGTGATCGGACGGATGATGATCCGCGGGGCGGAGGAGTTCGAGCGCCCCAGGATCGCGAACATCGCGGTCCTCGACCTGACCGAGGCCTCTCACGGCAACGCGGCCGGGCTCGGCGTGGCCGACTTCACCACTCAGCGCCTGATCGAGAAAGTCGACTTCGCCGCCTTCTACATCAACTGCCTGACCGCGGGCATCGGCGGCATCCAGCGCGGGCAGGTGCCGCTGGTCCTACCGACCGACCGGGCCGCCGTGGGCGCCGCGATCCGCGCCTGCGGCCAGCCCGATCCGACCCGCGTCACCCTGCTCCACATCAAGAACACGCTCCAGATCGGGGAGATCGAGCTGTCGGCCTCCTTGCTCGACGAGGCGCGTGGGCTCCCGCACCTGGACGTCGATCCGGACGGGCAGCCGCTAGGCTTCGCCGAGGACGGCAGGGTCGTCGACGTCTGGAAGCGGCCGGCTCACCTCTAGTGCAGCCGCGCGAAGAGCCCGTCGATTGTCCTGTAGGGGCGCAATTGATTGCGTCCTTCTTGGGACGAGGGCGCGATGAATCGCGCCCCTACATGTGACGCGGGCCCGTGTCCCAGCTGCTGGCCCTGGCGCGCGAGGCGGCGACTCGGGCGCATTGCCCGTATTCGCGGTTCCGAGTCGGCGCCGTCGCCGTCGCCGACGGTCTGCACTTCGTCGGCTGCAACGTCGAGAACGCCTCGTACGGGCTGGCCATCTGCGCTGAGCGGGTTGCGATGTTCTCGGCGGTTGCGGCAGGGCATCCGGGGATCAGCCGCCTAGCGGTGGCCTGCATCGACGCCTCGCCCCAGCTTGGGCCGGGCGGGCGGATGCCGTGTGGGGCCTGCCGCCAGGTGATGGCCGAGTTGCTCGCCCCAGACACGGTCATCGAGGTGGACGGTGTAGGCGAGTTCACACTCGCCGAGCTGCTCCCGAACCCCTTCGCGCTGTGAGCGAACAGTAACCACCAAGACACAAAGACGCCAAGCGCTCCATTCAAGCGCCTCGGTGTCTTTGTGTCTTGGTGATTCCGTGCCCTGTCTAACTGACGCCATCACAGGCCCTGGCGACGGCGACGACGTCAGGCACCGGCGGCAGGCCCATCACGCCGACGGCATCGGCCACGTAGGCGGGGTCGCGCATGCCGTTGAGGATGCAGGTCACGCCGGGGCTGGAGGCCACGAAGCTCAGGGCGAGCCGAGAGAGGCTCTGTTCCCGCAATTTGGGCGACACGTGCGGCTCCAGTGCGGCACGGATCGAAGCTGCCAGGCTCGGGTCCTGCTGGCTGGCTCGAGCCTGGAGTCGCTCGACCAGCGCACTCAGCTCTTCCTGGTAGGAGTGAAGCTTCGCCATCTGTGTCGGATTGGGACGCCCGCCGACGGTGGCCAGCAAGGCGCCCAGGCCGCGCCGCGCCTCGGGCGCCAGCTCGCCGCGCAGGAGCTGAGTCCAGGCCTGGGGGTATCGACTCTCCTCCCAGTGCTCGTGCAGGACCGCCGCCACGTGTGGCGTAGCCGAAGGCTGGGCGTCCGGAAAGGCGGCACCGAGCTCCGCCTCGCCGCGCGCGAGCGCTTCCACCCGCGCGCGCAGCGCCTCGTCGCTGGCCGGTTCACCCGGTCGCGGTGGATCGGCCAGACGAACCAGCCGGCCACCGCCCATGGCGTTGAGGGGGCGGTTGACCAGGACGCCGAGGCCGCGTTTCGCGGCTGCCTGGAGCGCCGTACCATCCGGGGTGTTCGGCTCCAGCAGCGCGCCCGTCTCGAGCAGGTTGTACGGCAATTGGAGCACGCTCAGCCGACCGTCCGAGGCTTCGTACATCCGGGTCGCGCTCGTAGCCTCGGGATCGTCGGCCGGCGAGATGCAGGTGTTGGAGGAGACGCCGTACGCGCCGATCCGCCCCGCTCCGACGGCCTGGTCGAGGCAGCGGAACGCCCGTCGCAGTCGATCGTAGAAGGCGACGCGGGTCTCCTCTAGCGGCGGGGCTGGCTGATGGTGGGCCGCGTCACTCAGGAAATACTCCGGGTTGTGCAGCAAGAGCACGTCGATCGTCGCCAGTCCCAGGCGCTCGAGCGCCCGACCGAGCTGGTCCTCGATGAATTCCGGCGAGACACAGTGCCAGCAGCCGTCCATGTACTTGACCATCTCGGGGAACGGCCGCCCCGCCGCTTCGCGCTGCTGGGCCAGCTCCAGGTTGGGCCCCTGGACGTAGCCGATCTTGGTCACCACCACAACCTCGTCTCGTGGCACCAGGCCCTCGGCCAGCACCTCGCCGGCTAGCCGCTCCGAGTCGCCAAACATGTAGTTGGACGAGGTGTCGATCAGGTTGACCCCGGCCCGCAGGGCGGCACGCAGCGCCTCGCGGTGGGCCGGGTCAGTTCGGCCGGTCCGATAGCCACCGAACCCGACGATGGACACGCTCAGGCCGGTCGCTCCGAGAACGCGATAACCCGCGCGGTCGCCTGCCCGCTGCGCCGTGCCCTCAGGGGTCGCCCGTCCGAGGATCATGCCAGACTCCTCACAGGCCTTCAGGGGCGATAATCCCACACGGCGATCTAAGTCGCAGCCGGTGGCTGTATACACAATACGTCTGCGATAGGGGCCAGCCTGCGTTGTGGCCGGTGACACCAGGTCCAGAGCGTTCTCGCTGAGTCATCGCGTCGAGCACGAGGCGCCGGAGGCCGAGAAGGGCCTTGTTTCTCGGGACGGGGGCCGTGGCGAGCAAGGGGCCTAGACAGAATTCGCCTGCGCGCAATCGGACACAGCGGACCAGTCCGCATGCCCGGTTGCGGGGTGGTATTATGGCAACCGGCTCATCGTGCCCGCTTCGAAGCGGCGCCGGCCAGCGGGCAACTCGGCCCGTACCAGGTAGTCCTTCGTGCGGCGAAGACGTGGCCCGATGTCTCGGCGAGGTAGGGACGAATGCGTGCCCGGCAGATGCCGTTGCTCCTCTTCGACGCGCTGGGTTCGCCGCTTGACGATCTGACCCCCGTCTCCGCTCAACTAGCGCGCATCGACTCGCCGGAGTTGGAACTGGCACGAGTAGCCGTCGATCTTGGTGCCGCCGGGACTGGCGGCCCCCTATCACCCACTGAAGGAAACCTGATCGAGCGGACCGAGTTCGTGGGGCCCGCACCTCCTGGGGCGGTCGATGAAGCTGGCGCCGCCATCCTAGAGGGGGAAGATCCTCTGGGTGACGCGTTTTGCCGGATCCGAGGGCCTGCAACAAGGCGAGACGCCGGAGCGTTCTATACGCCGTCTGAGCTCGTCGGCCCGATGCTTGACTGGGTTCTGGGCCGGGCGCCGGAGCGGCTCATCGACCCAGGTTGTGGAAGCGGCCGCTTTGCAGCCGGCGCCGTTCGGCGCAGGCCTGATCTAGCGGTTGTCGCCATTGACCTTGACCCTCTCGCGACCCTTCTGGCACGTGGCACCCTGGCGGTTTTAAAAGCGCAACACTCGAGGGTTCTTCATGCGGACTACACCGGGCTCCGCTTGCCGCCAATAGCGGGGCGCAGCGCGTTCGTCGGCAATCCGCCCTATGTCCGTCATCATGATCTCTCCGCCTCGCTCAAGGCGCGGGCGGCTCGTACCGCTCGCCAGCTCGGATACGCTTTGTCTGGCCTGGCAGGGCTGCATGCTTACTTCTACCTGGCTACGGCCGCCTACGCCCGGCCCGGTGACGCCGGCTGTTTCGTTACCAGCGCTGAGTGGCTCGACGTGAACTATGGATCGATCATTCGCGATCTGCTTCTTGACGGACTCGGGGGGCAAAGGCTGCACGTGATCGACCCGCGGGCGGTGCCGTTTGAAGACTCCATGGCGACCGCGGTGATCGTATGTTTTGAGGTCGGGAGCAGGCCAGATCCGCTACGGAGCCGGTTGGTAGAGTCGTCCGCCGAGTTGCAAGACCTTGAGTCCGGTCGTGAGGTTAGTCGCGCAGCCCTGACCGAGACGCAGCGCTGGACCCCGCTTCTCCAGGAGCACCGGTTGATCACGGAACCGAGGGCGAAGGTCCCACTCGGTGTAATCGCCCGAGTCCATCGCGGAGTGGCAACCGGCGCAAATGAGTTCTTCATCGTCACGAGGGAGCGCGCGCGTCAACTTGGTGTCGAGCCATGGTGTCGCCCTGCGATCACAAAAGCCGGAGAAATCCTCAAGGCGGACGGAGTCGTCAGGGACGGCGCCGAGCGTCGGCTGCTGCTCGAAGTACCGCGCGACATCAACCTGCTCACTCACCCGGAGCTTGAGGCGTATCTTCGGCGTGGTGAGCGAGAAGAGGGCGGCAGGCCGGCCGTCTCCGCGCGCTACCTGGCTAGGAACAGGCGTCCGTGGTGGCACCTGGGTCCCCCCGCCAGTCCGCCGATCGTGGTAACCTACATGGCTCGTCAGGCACCCCTGTTTGCTCTCAACCCCGATGGTCTGGCGGTGGTGAACGTCGCCCACGGCCTGTACCCCCGCGAGAAGCTCAGCCAGGAGCAACTCGCGGCTTTGGTGGCCTGCCTAAACGGCGCACGGGATACGTTTCGCGGGAATGGGCGAACCTATCATGGTGGGCTTGAGAAGTTCGAGCCCCGCGAAGTTGAGGCTTTGTCGATCCCGACCGGCGTTTGGTGCTAATGGCGCGTCCGCGACGCCTGCACGCTCCGCCACTCTGGGAAGACGAGACGTTAGAAGCACATCGTCGCGACGCTATAGCCGACTTCATTTCGGAGCGGAGCACAGAAGGAAGTGCGCGATATCGTGAGGCATTCGCCGCGAACGTTCGCCTTGTCGGGGACTTGTTTGCGGCGACGAACGACCTGCGTGAATTTGGCTCCGGTAGAGCGCTAGCACTAGATCCGGGTCTTGTCCGGGCTGCCCGTTACCTCGGCGGGCCCCCCGTCAGCGCCGACGACCTCAACACACTCGCCGAATCCAGTATCGCTACACGAAAGCGGCTCGACGCCGACCTAGCGCACAAGGCGGCTCTTGTCATCGAAATGGTTATAGACCGTGAGCGGTTCCCGTGGTTGTTTGAAGCACCGCGACGCGCGCCTACTCGGGCCGAGCGTGAAACAGCGGTCCGTTGGACGGCTGGGCTTCAGACCGCCCAAGAAGTGCAGACCAAACGCCGCGGCGAGTCAGCGGCCCGCCAGGAGCAGGCCATCGAGCGCATGCTGGCCGCCCTGGGCTTCGCAAGGGTCGCACCGCGGCCGATCAACGTGACTGGAGGCCTGTCGCCGGGTGAGTTCTGCCGAGAGTCAAACGTTGTCAGAGTGAAATGCGATATCCCGGTTGGGCTTCGGGATGGGAGGTTCCTGTTCGTCGAATGTAAGGTCAGCAACAGCGCCACGAATAGCGTCAAGCGTCTGAATCGCGAGACGGGCGGGAAAGCCAGCGTTTGGAGAAGGGAGTTTGGAAATCGGGCGATTGCCGCCGCCGTGTTGGCGGGAGTCTTCAAGCTCAGGAACCTCAAGGACGCCCAGGAAGCTGGGGTCACGATCTTTTGGGAACGGGACCTGGGGGCGCTCGCGGAATTTCTCAAGGTTGCCGTGTAAATGACTGCCGATGCGGGTTTCGTC
>WNFV01017318.1_pt1 | contig 10793 bp, 9 predicted proteins | sample 5400101 | NCBI WGS metagenome assembly WNFV01 (sample SAMN13153361, study PRJNA577476) | soil metagenome | isolation source: 115 cm soil or saprolite under grassland replicate 1 | place: USA:California | collected 2016-06-15
CGCGCGACGCCGCCGCCGTGATAATCCAGAATGTTCCAGGGCATGAGCATCAGCGTGACGCGGCCGTCGCTCAGGTAATGGTTGGGATCGCCGGACTTTTTCTCCAACGGCCCGAGCCCGAACACGTCCACGTAGAACTCGGCCACCCGGTCGACGTTCAGGGTGCGCAGGGCGAGATGGCTGATGGAGCGCGCCTGCTCGCGCTGCGCCTCGACGTAGACCGAAGCCCGGTTCTCCATACTTTGTTGCGAGATGTCGAAGACGTTGCCCGCGGGGTCGTGCGTGCTGATGCCGGCGAAGGGGCGCGTGCTCGGACGCTTCAGGACGTGGATGCCGGGATGGCGCTCGCGCAGCCGCGCGCAGATCTGCTCCGCGTCTTCCACTTCCAGGCCGAAGTGATCGAGCCCGGCCGGGCGGCCCGCCTTGCGCGGATTGATGTTCAGTCCCACGTAGCCGTCGCTGACCGTGACCGCGCGCTCCGGGCGCGCGTCGGGCGCGGTCTTCATGCCGAACACGGCCTCGTAGAACCTGCCCTCCAGGGCGTACTGGTCGCTGACGATGGCGATGTGCCTGATTTTCGCGGGCATGGCTCAACGAACTCGCCCAAATATTTCGCTGAACTCCTTTTCATGCCGAGCGGCCTCGCGCGCAAGCTTGGGGTTCACGTAGTGCAGCTTGAGCGGCGCCGCCGACCGTCCGTCGGGTGCGAGATCATCGCGGGCGGGCACGCGCCCGCGCTCGCGGATGAGAATCTGGCCCCGCGCGGACAGCAGGAAATCGACGAACAAGCGGGCGGCATGGGGATGGGGCGCCCTGGACGATACCGCGACCTGGCTCGGCGAAGTCACGATCGGATCGAGAGTCGTCACCCAATCCACAGGCGCCCCGTTCCTCATGGCTTCCTCCATCTCCGCCGCGTGCACGAGCGCGAGCGGAAAATCGCCCGCAACCAGGAGCTTCGACAGCAGGCTGTGGCCGCGGCGCAGCTGGGGGTTCTGGCGCGCCAGCGCGCGCATGAAATCGAGGCCTTTTTCCCCGCCGAGATAATCGAGCATCGCCGCGTACCACTCCACTTCGCTCTCGTCCATGGCGAATTTTTCCTTCCATTTCGCCTGCAGCAGGTCCTGCCAGCTCTTCGGCGCCTCGGAACTCGGCACCGATCGCGTGTTGTAGCCGATGACGTATTGCCGCACGTAGATCGCCGCCCAGCGGCCCTCCGGATCGACCGCGCCCTTCGGGAAGCCGCTCCGGGTTTCCGGGGAGGCGTAGGAAGCGAGCAATCCCTCCTGGTTCAGCACGTCCATGTCCAGGTGATTGAACGAAACCACGTCCCAGAAAAATTTTCCGGCGCGCGTCTCGGTCAGGATGCGCGTGCGGATCTTTTCTCCGGGCTGGCGCAGGATGGTCAGGTTCAGGTACGGATATTTTTCCTCGAACAGCTTTCTGACCGGTTCGGCGTCGGGGATGTTCATCGCGGTATACCAGACGACCTCGCGCTCTTTCCTCGCCGCTTCGAGCGCGCTCTCTTGCGCGGTCTGCGCGCGCGCGGGGTCCGGCAGAGACGCAAGCGCCGCGAGCAATAGCGCGAGCCTCAGGAATCCGGCGTTTCTCGACATGTCATTGCCTGGTCGAATTCGCTCACAATAGGTCACGGCAAACCACGCCGTCAATCTCTTGAGCGGCATGACAGGGGCGACGCCTCTTTTTCGGCAACCCCGTGGTGTAAAATTCGTCGATGGCAAGGTTTTTCCCGCGTTCCCGATTTTGAACGGCAGCGAAGGGCCGGGCGCCGCACCGGTCGTACGCGCCGTCGCGATGACGCTGGCGGTGCAGGCGCTCACGTCGATGGCGCTGGCGGTGCGCCGGGCCGCGGATGAGCGGGCTGCCATGGACGCATCTTCCGAAGAGGCGGTGCTGCTGCTTCACGGCGCCTGGACGAACCGGTGCGTGATGGCCTATCTCGCCCATGCGTTGCGGCGCAAGGGTTTTGCCGCACAAGCGCTTACCTACCGCACCATGCGCGGTACGCTCGAGGAGCATCTCGCGCGCGTGGCGAAGCGGATCGCCGCGCTCGAATCGCCGCGCGTGCATCTGGTCGGCCACAGCCTCGGCGGAATCATCGCGCTGCGCTACCTTCAGCGCAAGCCCGACGATCGCATCCAGCGCGCCGTGCTGATCGGCGCGCCGGTCGCGGGCTGCCGCGCGGCCGCGGACCTCGCGCAGCGCGCGGGCGGAGAGTTTCTCCTGGGCAAGAGCCTCGGGGTGTGGCGCGAGCCCGTCGACGTATCGCTCGATCCGCGCTTCGAGGTCGGGGTCATCGCCGGCACCGGGGCGCTCGGGCTGGGCCGCCTGGTGACGCGGCTCCCCCGACCGAACGACGGCGTCGTCTGCCTCGACGAAACGAGATTCCCCGCGATGCGCGACCACCTCGCTCTTCCCCTCGGGCACACGCTGATGCTCGTTTCGCCGCGCGTCGCGCTCGAGACCGCCGCGTTCCTGAAGACGGGCGGGTTCCTGCGATGAAGCGGCTTTGGGCTCTGGGCGCGCTGCTGCCCCTTTCGGGCTGCACCACGCTCGGCTACTACGCCCAGGCGGTGGGCGGGCACCTGGAGGTGATGCGGCTTGCCGCGCCGGTCGAGGAGCGTTTGCGCGAGCCGGACACCCCCGAGCCGCTGCGCGCGAAATTGGCGCGGGCGCTCGCGATTCGCGAGTTCGCAAGCCGCGAGCTCGCCCTCCCCGACAACGGCAGCTATCGCCGCTACGCCGACCTCGGCCAGCCTTTCGTGGTCTGGAACGTGGTCGCCGCGCCCGAGTTCTCGGTCGAGCCGCTCGAGTCGTGCTTCCCCTTCGCCGGATGCGTGAGCTATCGCGGCTATTACTCGGAGGAGGCGGCGCGAGCGTACGCCGCCGCGCTCGCCGAGAAGGGCTATGACGTGCACGTCGGCGGCGTCCCCGCGTATTCCACGCTCGGCTGGTTCGACGATCCGCTGCTCTCCACTTTCATCCACTATCCGGAGGCGGAGCTCGCGCGCATCGTGTTTCACGAGCTCGCCCACCAGGTCGTATATGTGAAAGGCGACACGATGTTCAACGAATCCTTTGCCTCGACGGTGGAAGAGGAGGGCGTGCGGCGCTGGCTCGAGCGCGAAGGGACGCCGGCGCAGCGCGAGGCCTACGCCGAATCCCGGCGCAGGCGCTTCGAATTCAACGCCTTCATGGGGAGATACCGCGCAAGGCTCGCCGCCTTCTACGAGCGTCCCGCCCCGATCGAGGAAAAACGCGCCGGAAAGCAGCGCCTGTTCGCCGAGCTGCAGGACGAATACCGGGCGCTCAAGATCTCCTGGGGTGGGTTCGCCGGCTACGACCGGCTGTTCGCGCGCGGAGCGAACAACGCGCTGCTCGCTTCGGTCGCGAGCTACGCGGAGCTCGTTCCTGCGTTCCGCGCGCTCCTTGCGCAAAAGCGGGGCGATCTTGCGGCCTTCTATGACGCAGCGCGCGGTTTGGAGAGACTCGAGAAACCCGAGCGCGACGCGCGTCTCGCCGCCCTCGCGGCACGATAAAACTGGATCTCCGCCGGCCCTCATCCCTACCCCTTCTCCCGCCTTGCGGGAGAAGGGAACAAACTGCTCCCCTCTCCACGCAGGGGAGAGGGGTCGGGGGTGAGGATCGCGGGGATGACCGCGTTCGCGGTCAACTGAGCGGCAGCATGACGTGCTTCTTGTACGCCGGGCGCTGCTGCAGCCGCTGGTAGTAGGCCTCGACTTTCGCGAGCCTGGGACGCTTCACTTCCAGCGCGTACCAGCGGTAGACGAAGGTGCCGAGCGGAATGTCGCCCATGGTGAAGGATTTCCCGGCGACATGGTCGCGCCCCTCGAGGGACTGCTCGAGCACCTGGAACGCGTCTGCGAGCTTTTTCGCGCCTTCGTCGATCGCCTTGAGATCGCGTTTCTCGGGCGGCGTTCGGATCAAGCCCCAGAAGACCGGCGTTATCGCGGGCGCGACGGTGCTCGTCGCCCAGTCCATCCAGCGGTCGGCATCGGCGCGCTGCCTGGGGTCGTCCGGCCAGAGCGTGCCCGCGCCGTGCTTCGCCGAAAGGTAGCGCACGATCGCGTTCGACTCCCACAGCACCAAGCCGTCGTCCTCGATCGTAGGCACCCGGCCGTTCGGGTTCATCTTGCGGTAGAAGAGCTCGTTGACGACGCCGAACTGCAGCCCGGCGTCGGTGCGCTCGTAGGGAACCTTCAGCTCTTCGAGCGCCCAGAGCACCTTCTGCACGTTGATCGAATTGATCCTGCCCCAGAGCTTCAGCATGACTCGTATTTTACCCGCGGTCCGCGGCGTGAGGTACGATAAGGCGGTCCGACTTCGAGCAAACCATTTCCCGCCGTGCGAGCCGCTGCCATTGCCTTCGTGATTCTCCTGGGCGGCTGCACGATGTTCGAGGAAATCCACCGAATCCAGGAGGTCGACAACTGGGCCAGAAACAACGAGCCCCTCGCCGAATCGGGAAAGCTGAAGTGGTCGGAGTTCTACGCCCAGTACCTCGAGCGAGTCTCCGCCACCCCGGTGATCAGCCAGGGCCCCGTCGTGGAACGGCTGGGAATCATGATCACCGCGTCGCTCTTCTACGAGCAGGGGCGCCTGGACAAGGCGGCGTTCGATTCCGTCCAGCGCATCGTGCGCACTTATCAGACGATCGACGACCCAACGGCCAACATGCTCGCGCGCGACGCCCTGGTCCGCGCACTGGAGCCAAGGGCGGCAGATTCCTCGTCGGGCGTCACGCCTCGATAGGCCGCGATCAGAATCCGACCGGAAGACTGTCGCGCCGCGCGTCGGAGGCGCAGAGATAGCCGTCCTCGAGCCGGTGCGCGATCTGCGCGCAGCCGAAGGCGTTGTAGTCCTCGGGCAGTTTCATGACGCGGTGGCCGCGACGGGCGAGTTCTTCGATCGTCGCGCCGGGCCATTCGTCCTCGAAAGTGATTTCCAAACCCTTCACGACGCGGAAGCGGGGCCCGTCGATCGCGCCCTGCGGCCCTTGCCCGTAGTCGGCCATGCGCACCATCATCTGCGTGTGGCCCTGCGGCTGCATGCTGCCGCCCATCAAGCCGAAGCTCATGACGGGCGCGCCGTTCCGCGTGACGAACCCCGGGATGATCGTGTGGAAAGGACGCTTCTTGGGAGCCACCTGGTTGGGATGGCCGGGCGTGAGAACAAAACCCGAGCCGCGGTTCTGCAGGCTCACCCCGGTGCCGGGCACGACCACGCCGGAGCCGAAGCCCATGAAGTTCGACTGGATCATCGACACCATCATGCCGCTCGCGTCCGCAGCCGTCAGATAGACCGTGCCGCCTTTAGGCGGCGAGCCGTGGCCGAAATCCTGGGCGCGCTTCATGTCGATAAGCTTCGAGCGCACCTTGAGGTAGTCTGGGTCAAGCAGCTGCTCCGGCGTCACCTGCATCGCCTTGGAGTCGCCGACGAATCGGTAGGCGTCGGCAAAGGCGAGCTTCACCGCTTCGATCTGCAGATGTGCGCTGTCGGCCGAATCGACCGGATGGTCGGCGACATCGAAATTCGAGAGGATGCCGAGCGCCATCAGGCACACGATCCCCTGGCCGTTCGGCGGGATCTCGTGCACGGTGAGCCCGCGGTAATCCTGGCTGATCGTGCCGACCCAGTCGTTCGTGTGCGCGGCGAGGTCGGCGCGCGTCATCGCCCCGCCGTTCGCTATTGCGTGCGCCGCGATTTTTTCGGCGAGCTCGCCGCGGTAGAACGCCTCGCCCTTGGTCGCAGCGATTTTCTCCAGCGTCTTCGCCTGGTCGGGGAAACGGAAGATCTCGCCCGCGCGCGGCGCGCGGCCTCCCGGCAGGAACGCCTCGGCGAAGCCGGGCTGGCCGCGCAGTTCCGGCACCTGCGGGCCCCAGCGCTCGGCGACGAAGGGCGAGACCGGGAAGCCGTCGGCCGCGTACCCGATCGCCGGCTCGAAGAGCTTTGCGACGGGGAGCTTGCCGAAGCGCTTGGAGAGCTCCGCCCACGCCGAGACGCAGCCCGGGACCGATACGCTGTTCCAGCCGCGCACCGGCACCCCTTTCTGACCCTTGAAGTAATCCGGCGTCCACGCGGCGGGCGAGCGGCCCGAAGCGTTGAAGCCATGGAGTTCCTTACCATCCCAGATGATGGCGAAAGCATCGCTGCCGATGCCGTTCGAGATCGGCTCGACCACGGTGAGCGTGATCGCGGCCGCGAGCGCCGCATCGACCGCGTTGCCGCCGGCGAGCAGCATCCGCAGGCCCGCCTGCGCCGCGAGCGGCTGCGAAGTCGACACGACATTTCGCGCGAGCGTACGCCTGCGGTGCGTCGGGTAGGGCGTGTCGAATACGGCGGGTTTTATGGCTCGCTGAAGCATGGGGAAAGGGGACTAGGTTTTCGCGGCGGCCGAGAGCGCGTTGTCGATATCCCAAAGGATATCATCAAGCGTCTCCAAACCGACGGAGATGCGGATCATGTCGGGGGTGACGCCCGCCTTGACCTGTTCCTCCTCGGACATCTGCCGGTGCGTGGTCGAGGCGGGATGAATGATGAGGGTCTTCGCGTCGCCGATATTGGCGAGATGGCTCATGAAGCTTGCGGCCTCGATGAATTTTTCGCCCGCCTTCGCCCCTCCCTTGACGCCAAAATTGAGAAGGCCACTTGCGCCCTTCGGAAGATATTTCTGCGCGAGCGTGCCGTACTTGTTGCCGGGGAGCCCCGGATAGTTGACCCACGCCACCTGCGGATGGCCCTGGAGGAACTTCGCCACCGCAAGCGTGTTCTCGCAGTGCCGGTCCATCCTCACGGGCAGCGTCTCGAGTCCCTGCAGCAGCAGCCAGGCGTTGAAGGGCGAGAGCGCCGGGCCGAAGGTGCGCAGCGTCTCCATCCGCGCGCGCATGGTGTAGCCGAAGTCCCCGAAGGTCTCGTAGAAGCGCACGCCGTGATAGCCGCGCGAAGGCTCGGTCATGCCGGGAAACTTGCCGTTGTCCCACGGGAATTTCCCCGATTCCACGATCAGGCCGCCCATGGTTGTGCCATGGCCGCCGATGTACTTGGTGGCCGAGTGCACAACGATGTCCGCGCCCCACTCGAACGGCCGGCACAAATAGGGCGAGGGCACCGTGTTGTCGATCACGAGCGGCCCGCTTCGCGGGCGATCTTCCCGATGGCCTCGATATCGACGATGTTGATGAGCGGATTGCCGAGCGTCTCGGCGTACAAAATCTTCGTGTTTTTCTTTATCGCACGGCGGAAGTTCTCGGGATCGTCCGGTTGCACGAAAGTCGTTTCGATGCCGAGTTTGCGCAGGTTGACCTCGAGCAGCGTGTAGGTGCCGCCGTAGAGCGTGGAGGCGGAAACGATGTGGTCGCCCGCCTCACACAGCGTGAGGATCGCCGTCATCTCGGCCGCCTGGCCGGTGGCGGTGGCGACCGCGGCGCGTCCGCCCTCGAGCGCCGCGACGCGCTCCTCGAGCACTGCGGTCGTCGGGTTGGAAATGCGCGTGTAGACGTTGCCGAAGGTCTGCAGGTTGAACAGGCTCGCCGCGTGGTCGGCCGAGTCGAACACGTAGGAGGTGGTCTGGTAGAGCGGCACCGCGCGCGAGCCCGTGGCCGGGTCGGGGATCTGCCCCGCGTGCAGCGCGAGCGTCTCGATGCCGAACTTGCGGTCAGCCATCCGGGGCGTGGCGAATCATTGCGCGAAGAGAGACGCGGGCGTTCCCGCGCCGCGCGAACTATAACACGCGGGTTCGGTTCAATGCGCCGGCTCGCAGCCGTCCATCACCTGGATTCAGACTCGTTCGCGGGCGCCTTGCCGTTTTCCCGAGTACCCGGCCACCCGGTCGCGCCCGGCCGCCTTGGCGTCATACAGCGCCTCGTCGGCGCAACGCAACAACGCCTTGGCTTCCTGCGCGTGATCGGGGAAAGCCGCCACGCCGATGGAAACGGTAACGCTCCCGAGCGCCCGATCGTTGTGCTCGAGCTTGAGCTTTGCCGCTTCCTCCCGCAGTTGCTCGGCCTTGCGCAGCGCGGCGTCGAACGGGCACTCGGGCAGGAGCACCAGGAACTCCTCGCCTCCGTAGCGGCTGGCGACGTCGGACTGCCGCGCAAACCGCCTGAGCACGCCCGCCAGCTCCCGCAGCACCAGGTCGCCTGCTTCGTGGCCGAAGCTGTCGTTGAAACGCTTGAAGTGATCGATGTCCAGCAAGATGGCGGCGATCGGCCTGCCGTGGCGCTGCGCGCGGAGCAGCTCCAGGCCGAACCACTCCTCCACGTAGTGGCGGTTGTAGAGGCCGGTGAGCATGTCGCGCATCGCCTGCTCGTGCAGTTTTTCGCGCAGCAGCGCCGCCTCGCGGTTGCGCTTCGCGAGCTCCGCGCCGCGCGACTCGGAGACTGCAATTGAGGTCATCAGCCAAAACAACAAGGCGCCGATGGCGAGCGTGGCCGCCAAGATCGAGGCGGTCCCGACCTTGTCCAGGAGGTCGACCGGATCCTCACGGGGAACGATCCGCAGCAGCCATTCGCGGTCCGCCACGGCCAGACGCTGGGTCACCGCGTATCCGGAGAATTCCGCCGGCGCGGCCGCGGTGCCTGAGGGTGCGCTGTCGAACAGCAGCGTGTCCCCTGCCGCGCCTTCGCCGGGCGCGTTGCCGGCTTCGTAAATCTGCAGCTGCGCGCGAGACGGAATCACTTTCGACAGAGTCGCATCGATCATCTCGTTGACGCGCACGGTCGAGCCCACCATTCCCCGGTAGAGCCGCTGCCGCTCCTCGACCGACCCCGGCACGCCGCCGCCGCGGTACAAGGCGAGACGCAAGAGCGTGCTGCTGACGCTGGAGTTGCCGTCCCTCAGCAAGGTGACACCTGAGCTCGACGCCATCTGGCCCGTGTCCCGCGCGCGCTCGGTGACGGAGCGGCGAAGCGGATCGGCGTTGAGGTCGAGCCCCCACGCGGGGACGTTCTTGCCCATGGGCTCGATATAGGTCAGGACCGCGTATTCCGGACGCTCGCCCGGGGGCTTGATGGCGAATTTCGGCAGCCCCTTGACCAGGGGACTCGTCTCGGCGCGCACGGCGCGCTCGAATTCCAGCTTCCTCGCATGCGGGACGCGGGATGCAAAAGAAATGGCGCTGACCCCGGGGTAGCGCTCGCCGAGCGACAGCGCCTGCGCGAATTGGTGAAAATCGTCGCGGGTCACTTTGTCGGAGGCGTCGAACAGCCCGCGCAGCGCGTAGAGCACGTCCCCGTAGGCGCGGATTCGCGATTGCACGTCGTTGGCGACGCCGATCGCGACGGTCCCGAACCTCGAGTGTGCTTCCTGCCGCACCTGGATGCTGAAGTAATACGTGCTGGCGGCGGAAAACGCGAGGCTCGCCGCGAGCACGGCCCAGCGCAGCCACCGGTGGCGCATCGGCAGCTGCTGCAGCCGTGCGATCGGATCCAGCTTCGCGTCATCGAATGCGGCCACGGATATTCCCTCGCGTGCGGTGCGGCGCTCGACGTTCTCGAACGGCATTCAGGTAGTTAGTTTACGCCTTTGCGTTTCCCGAGGAGAACGGTGATCGCGTCGAAATCAACGGGCTTGCTGAAGAGAAAGCCCTGCAGCTGGTCGCATCCGAGCCGATCCAATACCTTGGCTTGTTCCTCCGCATCGACGCCCTCGGCGACGACTTTGAGCCGCAGCGAATGAGCCATTGAGATGATGGTCGAGACGAGCGTCATGATGGCCGCGTCTTTGAGCATCGTGATGATGAACGAGCGGTCGATCTTGAGCGAGTGTACCGGGAGCTTGGCCAGATAACCGAGCGAGGAATAGCCGGTGCCGAAGTCATCGATCGCGATGCTCACTCCAAGCACCCGCACCGCTTCCAGCTTTTTCATGTTCGCCTCGATGTCCTCCATGACGAGGCTCTCCGTGATCTCGAGATCGATGCCGGGCGGGACCGCCCCGGGCCTCATCGCTTCCTCGACGGAGGCGACAAAATCGCGCTTGCGCAACTGGATCGGCGACACGTTTACCGCGATGCGCGGCGCCGGCAGGCCCTGTTCTGTCCATGTGCGGTGGTCCATGACGGCCCGGCGCAACGCCCAGGCGCCGACCTCCAGGATCAGCCCCGTTTCCTCGAGCAAGGGAATGAATTGCATAGGGGGCACGAGACCCAGCTCTGGGCTTTGCCAGCGGATCAGGGCTTCCACGCTCTCGATGCGCCGGGTGGCCGTATCGACCTTGGGCTGGTAGTGCAGCACGAATTCCTCCTTTTCCAGCGCCTGCCGCAGCTTGTTCTCCAGCGCGAGCTTTTCGCCGATCCTTTCGGTCATCTGTTGCGTATGGAACAGATAGCGTTCCCCGGTCGCCTTCGCTTTCTTCAATGCTGCTTCGGCATTCTGGAACAAAACGTCCGCGTCGGCGCCATCGCTGGGGAATAGCGCAATGCCGGCCTTGGCGGACACCCTGAGCTCGGTGCCGCTCACCACGTAAGGCGGACCGAAGCACTCCGCGAGCCATTGCTCGACGTGCCGCGCAACTTCGCTCTCGGAACTCACACCCGTCCGCACGATCGCGAAGCGGTCGGCGGCGATCCGCGCCATCCGGATCGGGCCCGCGTGGCCCTCGATGCGCTCGGCGATCTGCCTGAGCAGCTCGTCGCCTGCCTGCCTGCCAAGCGAGTCATTGATGATCTTGAAGCGGTCGACGTCCACCACGGCAACGGCTAGCCTGCTTTTTTCGCTTTGGGCTGCGCTCACGTATTGAACGAGACGTTCGTG
>WNFV01017445.1_pt1 | contig 10793 bp, 11 predicted proteins | sample 5400101 | NCBI WGS metagenome assembly WNFV01 (sample SAMN13153361, study PRJNA577476) | soil metagenome | isolation source: 115 cm soil or saprolite under grassland replicate 1 | place: USA:California | collected 2016-06-15
CTCGCGCGGCGAATTCTTCGGTCAGGCGGATGCTTCCGAGGAAACCTCCCTGCTCATGGCTTACGGGAACGATCTTCGCGCCCAGACTTTGAATAAGAGCTACGCGTTCCTGACTCATCCAGTCAGGCATGAAGATTACGACCTGATGGCCCAGAGCGCGGCCAATCGCAGCGAACGAAATACCGGTGTTGCCGCTCGTAGCTTCGACGATGGTGTCGCCCGGTTGTATCTGCGCCGTCTGGTACGCCTTCTTCAGAATGTGAAACGCCATCCGATCCTTGATGCTGCCCGTCATGTTGATGTGTTCGGCCTTGGCATAGATGACGCGACGCTCTCCTCGGAACGAGAGATGGATCGCCAGGAGTGGCGTGTTGCCGATCATGTGCTTGAGTTCTGCGAAGCGTGCGCACGCGATGAGATTTGCGGGTAAGTCAGACTTGTTAGGTGAGCCGGTAATCTGTGTGGCCATTTATTTCCTCGTTCAGCGCATGGGCAAGCTGTTCAGTTCTCTGGCGGCCGTTTAGGTGCGCGAAGTCCGCTCACGATGCGGTTTCGCGTCCGAGACAGGCAGCGCTTTCGATCATTCCACGCAGGCTGATTTGTCCCGTGTAATTCCCGAAGAGGATTCTGCCCCGGGTGGAGCACCAGGTGTCGTGGGCTTGTTGCCAGACAGTTGGCAGGCCGGCAGAGTACTGTGGCAGCGCCGCGGGCCAACGATGAATGATGACTGCCAGCGGCTCGCGAATTCCCAGCACGTCCGACAGTTCGAGTTTTATAGTTTGCCGGATCTCATCATCGCTTGCCTGAAGCCAATGCTGTTGCGACGTACCACCCATCATCACGGTAAACGAAGCGAAGCGCGAATCATCGACGACACGATAATCGAAGGATGAAGAGTTGAAGAGAATGCCGAGCGATTTCCTGTCCTCACACGCCGGCATTAGCACTCCGGTGCCATGCACGGAACGTGTAAAAGAGTCGCGAGCCACAAAAACTGTAACGGAAACGATTGGCGTGTAATGGATCGTTTCGAGTTTCGCGGCGAGGGCCGGTGTAACCTCTTTCAGAATTGTAGCGGCCGCATACGCCGGTGTAGCTATGATGACGTTAGGCGCATCCGGAACGCTATTTATCTTTTCGTTCATTCGAAAACGCGAAGAAAGTTTATGGTCCAGGCGTTGTTCGAGTTTAGAGACAAGGTCGCCCATGCCAAACTGGGGCGCCATTCGTTGTTTCGTCTCTCGTTTAGAAGAGTGATTCCGCTTTTTGCTTAATAGGGAGCCGAGCAATGTCTTCCCCGCCGGAACATTCAGCGACGGATAAGCTGCCGTCACCCCAAGTTCAGCAGGTTGTACACCGTAGATGCCGCGCACGAAAGGCGTCAGTAAATAATCCAGGGCGGCGTTTCCGAGGTGTCGTCGCGCCCACGCATCGAGGTTTTGTTTCGCGGCACAATCTGAGCGGACAAAAGCTGCGCGGCGAAGGGCGCCGGCCGTCTCACGAATTCCTAATGGGAAGCGACGGAGCCTGCCATCGCGCACTATAAATTTCGCGTTGGCCTCTTTGCGCGGTTCAATTAACTTTACGCCCAACTCCGCGCACAACTCGCGCACTGCCTGCGTGGCTATGAGCGAGTGGGCCGCGCTCTCGGCGATTCCATGTTCTGTGTTGCTCGTCTTAATCAAGCCGCCCGCATGTTCACTCTTCTCGATTAGAGTCACGCGATACCCGTTCTTGTCGAGGGCGTACGCCGCAAGCATGCCGGCGATACCCGCTCCCACCACCGTCGCTTCTTTTCTGTTCGTGTCTAATGCGCCAATCACGCGTAAGCCTCCATCACAATCGATTGCAGCACTCGTGGAAAATCTGCGTCGCCATTAAAACAACGAGCGCGGTGGTAATGCTTAATGCCATGGCTCCGGGCGAGGTCGGCGTAGAGTTGATCGAGCTCAAACAGAGTTTCAATGTGATCGCTGACGAAACTAATTGGCACCACCACCAATGTCTCCACTCCATCGCGTGCGAGTCGTTTGATTTCATCTTCGAGATAAGGCTTGAGCCAGGGCATCTTGCCGTTGCGTGACTGAAACCCGAGTGTCCACGGATAACGTAAATCTGTTGTAACCGCTCTCACTGTTCGAGCTATATCCTGGGGGTAAGGATCACCACGCTCGACTATCTTCATCGGTAACGAATGTGCTGAAAATAAAACATGCAACGGTCCCTGCGAACCGTTTCGCTCGGACTCTGCTTCGTGGACAGCCTGCTCAAGCGTGGAGCGAAGAAGCGAGATATATGCGGGATGATCCGGCCATTTCGTTACCTCTCGGACAACCGGTCGCCACTGCAGTTTGTCGAGTACGTCCTCCACGACGTCGAAGCAGGTGGCAGTAGTCGTGGTGGAAAACTGTGGAAACAACGGCAGTAGAGTCAATTCTTCCGCGCCCCAAAATTTCAACTGGCGCAGTGCCGTTTCGATCGAAGGCTCGGAGCTGCGCATGCCAATTTCTACTCGCACAGCTTCTTTCGACATGAGCTGCCGCAGGCCGTCGGCCTGGATTGCTGTCCACTTCAGCTGGGGCGACCCGCCGCCGATGGCGCGATAGCTTTTGATGGAAGACGGACCCTTCACTTGTGCAATCATGAAGGCTAGCGCTTGCCGCAGCGGCGTCGGAATACCAATCAGAACCCGCGGATTTGCAAACAGCCTGTAGAGAAAAGGCTTCACATCGCTGATGGTCCAGGGACCGCCGAAGTTCATTAATAAGATTCCGCGTTTCATGCGTTCCTTTAGATAGTTCTGCTGAACAGCGTTTGCGCCGACACGTCGCTGGCCAGGTGCGCGTCAAAGGCCATACAAATGTTACGCAGGAAAGGTCTGCCTGCCGGTGTGACTTCGCAGGCGTTGTTTGTCAGACTAATCAGGCCGTCACTTCGCAGTTCATTTAGTCTCACGGCAACCGAGTCGAGGAACGGAACGTGCAGTTCGGGCGCGTGCCACGAAGTTTCGAATTGTGTCATCAGATTCAACACGTGTCGCCGAAGAACCAAGTCCTCGCGGCTGAGTTTGTGACCGCGAAAAATAGGAATTTCACCATTGGCAACGCGCTCCTCGTAGAGTTCAATTGTTTTTTCGTTTTGCGCAAACGCATCCCAGGCGTCGCTGATGGCAGAAACGCCCAATCCAATCAACGGTGCAACCAGCCGCGGCGTATACCCCATAAAATTTCGGTGAAGGGTGCCATTCACTGATGCTTTCCAGAGCGATTCGCTTTCCAGGGCGAAGTGATCCATGCCGATCTCGCGATAGCCGGCGCTTTCCAATAGACTGCGTCCAAACTCGTAAAGATCTCGCTTCTCGTCGCCCGCCGGCAGGTCACTTTCAGTAAAGTGTCGCTGGCCCGGCTTCAGCCAGGGCACATGCGCGTAACCATAGAACGCAATTCGGTCGGGTCTTAACCGCAGCACCGCTTCGACGGTTTGTTCCACACTTTGCAGCGTCTGAAACGGGAGTCCGTAAATCAGATCGTAATTGATACTGTTGAAGCCGGCCGCTCGCGCTTGCTCCGTCACCGTGCGTACCTGACGCTCCGACTGCACGCGATTGACAGCCAATTGGACGAGTCGATCAAAATCCTGAATGCCCAGACTCAAACGTCTGAAGCCAAGGCGATAGAGCATGGCTAGTTGCTCTGGCTGTGTGACTCTCGGATCCGACTCAACTGAAAACTCCGCATCTGACGTTTGACGCACATGTCGCAATAAACCACTGACAAGTTCCTCAAGTTCTGCCGCGGACAGAAACGTAGGCGTACCACCTCCCAGATGTAGTTCAGAAAGCGGAATCGGTTGCGAACGGTGTAGACGGTGGCAATAGAGTTTCCACTCCTGCAAGACGGTCTGGACATATTGCCGGCCGACAGAGGTGCTGGATGTAATGCGCGAGTTACATCCGCAATAAGTGCACAGCGAGCGACAAAAAGGAACGTGAACGTAGATCGCCGCGCCGGTCCCATGTCGCTCAGTCAGATCGATACTGTCTGAAACGCTCTGCAGCCATTCATCGATGGTTGGCATGTTGTCCCAATGAAGAATAGTGGGATAGCTCGTGTAACGCGGCCCCGGAACGTCGTATTTCCGAAGCAGTTTTGAGGTTGTTGCAACCATCGCGTTAGGGGTACAGGTGGTGCGCATCAAAGCTCAACCTCCAGCGCGCCGCGACGCATTTGAGTGATAATCGGATGCGAAATTTTTTTGATGGTAGAAAACAATAAGTCTTCGAGCGCGCATTCCTGCTCCAGACTAAGCGGACCCAGTTGGCTTCGGTGGCGAGCAATTTCCTCGTGGGCAATCTCCCGCATTCTCTCCCGCAGCCGGGCGATGGCAGGCCCGAGCTTTAGGCCTTGTAGCACTTCGCGAAAACGGACCACTTCCTGAGCGACGATCGCTTCTGCGCGTTGGGCTTCGCCCTGTCTGCGATCGATGTTTGACAGCACGAGCGACTTTAGATCGTCGATATTGAATACGAAGGAATTCTCCATCGCGCCGATTTTTGGATCGATGTTGCGCGGCACGCTGATGTCGATAAGAAAGATAGGAGTGTGTTGCCTTAGTGCGCGCGCCGCCTGAACGATGGCTGGGGTAATAAGGTAATTTGGCGACGACGTCGAACAAATAACAATGTCAGCCTCAGCCAAGTGTTCTACAAGCTGATCCAGAGCTACCGCCTTCCCGCCAAACGTCGCTGCGAGTTCTTCAGCCTTTGCCTGTGTGCGATTGGCAAACAAGACTCGACCGACACCGGATTTGATCAGATGGCGCGCAGCAAGTTCCGCCGTCGCGCCGCCCCCAATCACGAGCACGGTGTGTCCTGTAAGCGAATCAAAAATCTTTCGGCCGAGCTCGACGGCCATATAGCTCACAGAAACAGCACTGCTCGCGATGTCTGTTTCGTTTCGCACACGCTTGGCAACGTGAAAGGCCTGTGGCAGAAGTTTGTTGAGAGTGGTACCGGTCGATCCAGCCTCGGTGGCAAGCGAGTAGGCTTTACGGAGTTGTCCGAGGACCTGGGGTTCGCCGACAACCATTGAGTTCAGCGACGATGCAACGCGGAACAGGTGACGAACTGCATCCTCATCGGTGTAGCTGTAAACGTGTTTACTGAGTTCTGCTTTGGAGATTGAACTGTATTTACTCAGAAGGCCTAGCAATCGATCAGTCTCATGTTGCAGGGACTGATCGGAGGTTGTGGCCACCAATTCGACGCGGTTGCACGTTGAGAGAATGAGCGCTTCTTCAACAGCATTCGCGGCCTTCCAGCATCTGAGCGTGCTTACGCAGGCTTCGTCAGTGAAGGCCAACTGTTCCCGCACACCAACTGCGGCGCTTCGGTGGTTTGCGCCAACTAAAATAATTCCCATTATCGTAAATCCAAGCCGCAACAGCCTCGAATGCGACTGGCAGAGACTATGTCGCTTTTCCTTCCACGGATGTTGATTGATTTTGAGAAAACCGCAGTGGCCATCGTGGAGGGTTCTGCAACTGGTATTCCCTGCGCTAAGTCCGCTTTTCTCAGAATAAATTCAATTCAGATACCCAGGATACATTTGGCGTCGGCCGCTTCAAGACTGCCCGATTAGCGGTCAATAGAAGTTTTCGTGAAGAGAAGTGTCAACTTGTTGCGTTGGCGCGTACGGGAATTTATCGAAGGCAGCACAATGTTCGGCGTAATTTTACGGGCAGTAGTGCGCATATTTTCCCACAAAACCCACCCGGCCAAGACGAGGAGACAGGTAATAGCGGAATTTCGAGCACTGCCGCATCGGGCCCCTTGCGGCTTGGGAGTTGCAGCAAGTCGAGCCTGATGAAATTGAAATTTGATTTCATCTGGAACCTACGGACCGGTGGTGGAGGTCAATTGTGACGCTGGATACAACTCCTTTTGGAGCGCCTGCACGCGTAATTTCAGTCTCCGGTGACGGTGCGGTGGCGCTGCGCTTGATGCAAATGGGCGTCGTGCCCGGTGTTGCTGTCAGCGTCGTTAAATCGGCGCCGCTCGGCGATCCAATCCAGGTTCGCATCCGGGATTATGATTTGGCGCTGCGCCGCATCGAAGCGCAAACGATTACCGTCGCGTTCGATAACGAATAGTCATTTACCTTCCCACCACCCTACGCCACACGTCCATGAATGCACTTCTCGAGCAGTTTCCCAGCTGGTCACCATCCCAAACTCAACCGCTGCAAAAGCCATTGACGATTGCCGTAGCGGGCAATCCCAATGCAGGCAAGACCAGTCTCTTTAATGCTTTGACCGGCCTGCGCCAGAAGGTGGCGAATTATCCAGGCGTGACTGTTGAACGAAAGGAGGGACTCTGGTCGCTCGCTCCGGATTCTCCCGCGGCCCGCGTCATTGACCTGCCCGGTCTGTACAGCCTGGAAGCAACTTCAGTCGACGAACAAATCGCTCGCGATGTGCTGCTTGGTCGCGAAGCGAACATAGCTCAACCTGACGTGGTGATAGTAGCGGTTGACACCACAAATCTCGTGCGCAACCTCTATCTCTTTACACAACTGATGGAAACTGGATGCCGGTTGGTGGTCGCCCTCACGATGTTTGATCTTGCCGAGCGCAGCAACCTTAAGATCAATGTAGAAAAGCTTAGCAAGGGGTTAGGCGTGCCGGTGGTTCCAGTAATGGCAAGGCAGCGTCGCGGAATTGATCGTCTAGCCGAGGCTGTCTTGAAAGTCGCCGCAGAAACGTCCGATCCGCAACCCACTCTTTCAAACGGTTCGGCGAATCACCTGCAGCGCTGGCAAACCGAAGCAACGTCCAGCCAGCCTTCGGCAGCAAAAAACAATGCCCGTCCCCGGCCGCTGTTCTCGAGCGACCTGGTCGTAACCAGCGCGCAGACCTGGCAAGCGAGGCTCATTGACCGGTATCGATGGATCGAAAACGTGGTAGCGGGAGCGGTCTTTGCGGAGACAGTTCGTAAACATCGCGCCACCGAGCGAATCGATGCGCTGGTCACTCACAGGATCGCCGGGCCAGTCATTTTGTTTCTGGTAATGCTGCTCGTCTTTCAGACAATTTTTTCCTGGGCGAATCTACCGATGAACCTGATCGACCGAGTCTTCAACGGCGTGGGTGGTGTGCTGATGTTTCTGCCGCAGATCGTACTGCTCTTTTTCTTCATCACCGTTCTCGAGGATAGTGGCTATATGGCGCGCGCAGCTTTCCTGATGGACCGGTTGATGCGCGGCGTCGGCTTGCACGGCAAGGCCTTCGTGCCCTTGTTGAGTAGCTTTGCTTGTGCGGTTCCGGGAATTATGGCTACGCGCACCATAGAGAATCCGAAGGATCGCGTGGCTACAATCATGATCGCACCATTCATGAGTTGTTCGGCGCGCTTGCCCGTCTATACATTGATGATCGCCGCGTTTTTCTCCGGCCAAAAAGTCATCGGCTTTATCTCACTCGGTGCGCTCATTATTCTCGCGATGTACTTGCTCGGAATCGCCGTTGCGGTGATTGTCGCCTGGGTTCTCAAACACACTTTACTTAAGGCACCTTCACCGCCTTTCGTGATGGAACTGCCGCCATATCGACTTCCGAATCCTCGTAACGTTGCCCATTCATTGCTGGCGCGCGTTGGCGTTTTTCTTAAGCGCGCAGGCACGGTCATTCTCGCTATTTCAATACTACTTTGGGCACTGGTCGCGTTCCCTCGAGCGCCCGTTTCCAGCTCCGAAGCCGCAATCGACAACGGCGCTGGTTACGCGTCGGTGCAAGTGGAAAATAGCTATGCGGGACAGGCGGGTCGTGTGATTGAGCCGCTAATTAAACCGTTGGGATTTGATTGGAAAATTGGCGTTGGTCTTATTTCGTCCTTTGCTGCGCGCGAAACGGTAATTTCCACACTCAGTATCGTCTACAACGTCGGAGAAAACCCAGGCGAAGGATCTGCCTCGCTGATTAAGGCAATTCGCAACGCGAAACGGCCGGATGGTTCACTCGTTTGGACACCGCTGGTCGCATTGTCGCTAATGGTCTTTTTCGTGCTCGCATGTCAATGCATGTCGACAGTGGCGGTGGTGAGGCGGGAAACAAATTCATGGCGCTGGCCGCTATTTATGGTTTGCTACATGCTTCTCCTTGCTTACGTTTCGTCATTCGTCACCTATCAGGGCGGTCGGCTACTCGGGTTTACTTGAGATGATGATTGACTGGCAAACACCGACGACCGCTTGCGTCTTATTCGCCGCTGCTTTTTACGTCGCGTGGCGTGCCTGGCTACGGATACGTTCACTAACGAATTCCAAGCCAATGCAATCACCGGCATGCGGCGGTTGCAACGGTTGCGGCGGGCAAATCATTCGGAAGTGAGCGTGGTGTTTTCAGGACTTTTCTGTTTGCCGCCTCCCAGCTTTGCTTGAGGATTCTTCAGGTGATACCACAAACGAATTGGAACGACATCTGGTGATGGATAGGGCATCTTTACTCCTTCAACTATTCAGAAACGAACGCGGTTCGGATCACCGCCAACTGCGAAGTTTGCCGCCCACCCAGGCGCAGGGTAGCGCCGTCGCGATGAGCGCGAGTGGATACCATTTTGGTCCGAACTCGCGCCCGCGGTCCCACGTAGCTACGGCGCCCGCAGTGCTAACGATAAGGCCTACGATGCCAAGCGCCAGGGCATGCGCCATCGGCCGATCAGGCGCGAGCCGCGCTGCGATGTAGCAGCCGGCAATGTTGTAAACCGTGCGATAAGTCATAGCAAATAGAAAGAGCCCATCGCTCATCGGTTCGCCCCAACTTGGGAAGACGCCGGTTGCGTGCATCACCAAATCGGTGCCGAGCGAAAGAACGATGATCGCGATCAAGCCCGCGAGCACGGCGCCAGTGCGTTGAACAATGCGGCTCGGACCATGTATTTCGCTCATGCCTTTGCTCCCTCTTCCATCACCGAGGTCTGTTCCGATGTTGCTGGATTATTGTCGGTCATACGCTTGCTTCAAAGTCTTTATGTCAAGCTTATCCATTTGCAGCATTGCCTGCATGACTCTCTTTGATTTCTCGGGATCCTTGTCTCCGTACAACTCAGCCAAAACCGTGGGAACGACCTGCCATGACAGACCATACTTGTCTTTTAGCCAGCCGCATCTTGATTTTTCTCCGCCTTCAGAAAGCTTCTCCCAGAACTCGTCTACCTCGTCCTGCGTCTTGCAGTTCACGACCAACGATATGGCCTCAGTGAATTTGAATCGTGGACCGGCGTTCAGTGCCGTAAATTCCTGGCCATCGAGCTGGAATGTTGCAGTCATTACCGACCCCTGCGGGCCCGGCCCTGCTTCTCCATACCGGGTAAAGCCCAACACCTTTGAATTTTTGAAAATCGAAGTATAAAAGTTCATCGCCTCTTCGGCTTTGTCGTCGAACCACAAGAATGGGGTGATCTTTTGCATGGAGTCTCCTCTCAATTTTTACCTTTATCTGAATTCGACCGATGGATTCAAGTTTGAGGTGCAACCTTGGGGTTTCAGAAAGTTATTAGGGGTCCTCTCATTCACACCTGGCTTCAGCCAGGTGTCTATGGCTCCATGCGGATCGGCAAGTGGGATACTTCCAATTCGAATCCACCATCCCTTAGTGACCCTCGCTTCCAAGGGAATCCGGGATCTTCTCGACCTGCTGAGTTTTGGCTCTCTACTTTTAAGTCGAACGAGGGCAAGCAGGATCGACACGCACGGCAATTTTTCTCAGAAATATTAACCAGAGATACAAGGCAGCGGCGCCCAACCTCACTTCGCGCCTTGCTGCAACGCGATCATGGCGGCCAGAGCAGCATCCTTCTGGTCTTTCCCCCAGGGAGGGCCGACGGACTTCCCAAGTGCCATAACCTTTTTTTCCAGGCGGCTCGCCGGGCTCCCGAGCGCCTTCTCGGCGTGAGTAGTCAGCAGCTTCTCCGGGATGGCTACCAGCCTCAGTCCGTGCGCTTTAGTAGCTCGCACCAAACTGTCGCGGAATAAAACTCCCTCAGCCTTGTGCATGCGGAAATGCACTGCGAGGATCTCTTCGATACTCCAATTTGGCATGGGATTGCCGACAAGCACTGCGCAAGCTGTAACTTCGTTTTTCCGCTGTTGCTCTCGCCTCACCGCCGCGCGCAGCTCTCTGAGCGCGATCCGCTGCGCCGCTTCGATGCCGCGCTCAACCAGATCTCGAGCCGCTCCCGCCTCCATGTTTTCTGCAGCGTGATAGGGCTGCTTTGCCCACTCGTCTTCAACGAGCTCGATGCGGCGCCGGTCGACTACCGCGAAGTCGCCGTCACACGTACCGACAACGACAAGCGCTGCCCACCCCGAGTGAGCTTTCATTCCGAAAGCAACCTTCATGATTCGAACCTTATGATCCAGTCTACCTGTTTTGACGAAGGCTTAGCTCACGCCTACCAACCCTCGGGCTTCAGGCGGACGAGCAATCCCGCAAGTTATCAACGAACGACGCTCTGATTCGGTTGTTCCCTTTTTTTACCTCAGCAACGTCCTCGCTACTGTGTTTCAGGCAAGTCCATGTTGTGCATTACGGTGATGACCCATTTCCCTCCCTCTTTGGTCATGACGAAATTCAAGAGCCCCTTCCTCAGCGGGATCTCCTGACCTTCCGGCCCCTTAGCGCCGGTCATCTCCCACCATGCGTCAACCGCCGCCACATCAGGCTTGATAAACCTGATCCTGGTCTTCGTCATCTTCTGATTCGTGTCCTTGAACCTTGTCGCGAACAGTGGCGCGTGA